>Ga0209367_1001052_pt1 | contig 32239 bp, 27 predicted proteins | sample WorMetLIZISLAND2_FD_187412 | JGI IMG/M metagenome (GOLD analysis project Ga0209367, IMG submission 187412) | Marine gutless worms symbiont microbial communities from Max Planck institute for Marine Microbiology, Germany - Olavius geniculatus... ...
GCAGCTTAGAGTCCTATTGGAAGTCGTTCTGCCACTGCGACGCTATGATATCAATTCTGCCATCGAACTGGTTTTATGGATCCAAAAAAAGAATCATGCGGCATATCTATCGCATCGCAGAAAAAAATTAATAAATCTGTTAATCCACCCTAAGTAACGTTGTAGGGTTAAAATTTGGTAAAGACTATTTATGGGATAAGGCTGCTTGGCGAAAATCCAGTGGTTGGCTTTTCCTTAAGCCGTCCTTTTTGATGTCAAAAATATCACTTTAAGCCTATAAAACGGGGTTATTTTTAGCATAGGTCCTTAATTGCCAGGCGATCACCGTGGTCCGACCCCCAGTTCGTCCGGGACAAATAGAGTCGTTTTCTTACTCTATATAATCGTAGGTGTTACGGCAGCACTTGCCGGCATTGCTCGATCGAGCTTCATGTCACTGGGCGATCCACCTTCAGGAGATGGAATGGAACTCAATTGTATCCTTGTTGACCTGGTTGGCGGTACAGCTTTCAGCGGTGGTGAAGGCAGGGTCCTTCGATCATTCATTGGCGCTCTGATCATTATGGCTCTGACGGTGGGGATGTTAACGCTTGTTCCAGCTTATTTCCAGACTTTGGTCATTGGTGCTGCCTTGCTGACCGCCGTTGCATCAAACCACCTCATCAGCCAGAAAGAGTCAGCTTCGTGAACAGTTGTCGGTATTTTGTAGTTAGTAAGGTTTCGGGTGTCAGGTTTCAGGTGTCAGAAGGATACGTAAAAACGGCCTGAGGTTGACACAAGCGGTCAGCCTGACACCTATGTCCCGCATTTTTTTCCGAATTCTCAAGGTACATTATAATTGAGATCAGATAAACAAGCGTCGCACTTCGAAAAGCCCGCATAGATACTCTACGTGCCATGTATTATATCCTAATTCGTTGAATAGAGCGCAAAGCGATATTTAAAGACAATACCGATCGAGACAATTTCTTAGAAAGCGCAGGGTCAAATTATTTCAGTAACCGATACCGTCTGTTATGCTGAAAATTGCCCACCCCTTAATTAGTGGATTCCCATGTGCAAGATCGCTGCAAATTTCAAATTCGTTTGCCCTGGATTTAGGATATTAAAGTATTGATTTGCTCCCTGAAATCATATAAAATTTATAGATGTATCAACTGCGACAGCCCCTATGATCTGAATAAGTACCCCGGCTACCTGGATAATGCTGCTTTTAACACAGATGGAGTGTTCTTATTTTGGCAGGAAATATTTGATCGCCGTTGATAGCTGGCAAGCCGGTACACTGCATGGTTTATCACTTCAATCCTTGACGAACTTAGATTCTGACTCACTGTCGATATGCGCGAATGTTAACTACCGCCTTTCTGATAATTTGTATTTGATTCTGGGTCATCACCATTTCTCTGGAGGCGACTTCAACTTTTCAAGTCAGAATCCAACAGGAATCCTGTTCGTAAGAAAGGTGCTATGGCCACCGATGTCAATCAAGCATGGCTTGAAGTAGAATGAATATCTAATTCGAGATGATCGTTAATAGATTTGATGTATATCTATTATTCATTTCACTATTTCCTCTATTGGATTACAATTTCAAAATTGGCGCGCTTTGTTGTAAGTCGAAAAATTTTCCAGTTATTCAATTGGTGAAGAGAGGCACTCGATGAGCTTGGCATTGGCCCTTGACGCTTTGGAGACGTTACATAAAAACCCGTCTTCGTCTATTCTATGGCGCCATTTATCACTAAGTCAGAGAAACTTGAACGAAAAAGAAAAAGGCATTCTCGTTGATTTGATTGTTCGGTCAAAATACCAATCCAATTATATAAATTGGCTTAAGTACTCCGCTCTGGACTATATCACTGGAAATAGTGACTGGCGCCGCAAACAAGCAGAACTAGCATGTGATGACACCAGCCCAGAAGCGATTATGGAACTGCTGAATTTAAACTGGGCACTGGCTTTGGAAAATTCAACAACTATTGAAGCATTCTCAGATCAGATATACACCATTGATGTATGGCAGTTACAGCAGCTGGTTGCACAGAAACTAACCTCACTGAGCGAGGAAGTATCGAATCTTAATCCCAAAGAACTTAGAGTCGCAATTTACACGCCACAGATCGCTAGCATGAGACACGGTGGCACTGCGCTAAGTCTAAATTTGGCTAGCCTATTACTTGATGGCGGAATTGGAATCGAAGTGTTTACCGCACAAGAAACGGCTATTCCAGCTATTGAAGCTTATAAGGGAGGAACGAGGGAATGCAGACGTGAAAAACTAGAAAAAGATACATTAAAATTGCACGGCTCAGGGAAGTGTGAGTTACATTTATCTAACGATCAATTCTCTATACTTTCTCGCTTCAATAAAGTTCTGCGGGAGATAGAGAAGTACGAACCTGATATTGTGCTTTTTGTTGGTTTTATGTCGCCGGTTGTGCACGCGCTTTATAAGAAGTACCCGATTCTTGCCATGTCGGTACATACCTCAAGCCCTCCTGTACCTATGGATATTTGGTTGAGTAATCAGTTGCCGACAGATAACAAGTTTTGGCTTACTCAAAATTCTGCCAGTACAGCATATTTTCCATACAGATTTTGGCCAAGGGGAAATGCGGCTCCTATCGATATGGAGGAATTGGAAATTCCAAAGCAGGCAACTGTATTGGTCACGGCCGGATATCGATTTGCTACTGATATTGTACCACCCTGGAGTACGAGGATGATTGATTTCCTTGAGACGAACGAGCATGTGTATTGGTTGTTAGTCGGAGTTACTTCTAAAGATAGAAGAAATGGTTTAGTCATGCATGACAGAATAAGGATCTCAGAACCGCAGAAAAATTTGGAAAGCTGGCTGGCCGCCAGCGATATTTACGTTGGCCACCCAGGTATTGGCGGCGGTGAAGCCGTGGCTATGGCAATGGAGCAAGGTATTCCCGTATTATCTTTCGAGAATACTGATGGTGGTAACAAAGTTGGTGAATACGCAGTTTCGTCTACAGAGAACTATTTTGAGCTTCTTTCCACGTGGGCAAACAATATAGACTCAAGAAAAAAAGCAGGGATGTCTCAGAAGGAGATATTCAACTCTCGGCTTGATATAAGTGGGGAAAACGCGAAGAAGGACTTGAAATTGGCACTTTCTTCAACGATTGAGTTGGGTAAGAAGCGCATAGGGATAGAATGTGAATAAGCAAACAGGTTTAAAAATTGTCAAAGATGGACGTCCGGTAATTGTATTTGGAAATCTTCTTTCCGCCAGTTTGGCGAGTTATTGTTTGATGAACGATAGCCCGTTACAAGTTGCTGGTTTTACGGTGGATGATGCGTACCTGACATCCAATACTTTTGAAGGCTTGCCGTTGGTCTCTTTCGAGGAGTTAGATAATTTTTTCCCGCCTGATGATTATCAGTTGCTAATTCCTATGGGTTATCAGCAGATAAACAGTGTACGGCGTACGCGTTATGAACAAGCAAAGCAGCGAGGTTACAAATTTGCTACCTATGTTTCGAGTCGGGCCAGTGTTTGGCCCAATTTGGAGATCGGCGACAATGTCTTGATCTACGAGCATGCCATTATTCAACCATTTGCCAAAATTGGTAACAATTGCATTGTGCGCAGCGGGGCTCATGTTTCACACCATTGCACAGTTGAGGATCATTCGTTTATTGCGGCAGAAGTTGCAATGGGTGGCGAGGTTCGTATTAGAGAACAGGCCTTTGTTGGGATCGGAGCTGTGCTTCGCGACCGTGTAACTATTGCGAAGAGGTCCCTCATTGGTGCGGGCGCTGCAGTAGTTAAAGACACCGAAGAGGATTGTGTGTATGTCGGTAATCCCGCTCGAAAAACAGGGGCGATGTCAAAGGAGGCTAGCAGTTAGACATGAAGATAGGTGAACCGCTCATTATTAATCTCGCATGCACTGGGGTTATTCCGACCAAGGCAATGACTAGCAAGGTCCCCGTCTCTCATAATGAGATCATCGATGATATTGCGCAGTGTATGGAACTTGGAATTCAGATGGTTCATATTCATGCCCGTGACGCTCATGAAAGTCACACAGGGGATCCGGAGCCCTATGGTCGTCTGGTCGAATCGCTAAGAAAGCTTCCTAATGGCAAACAGTTAATAGTATGCGTTACAACAAGTGGAAGAGAAGAACCCAGTTTCGAGCCGCGCTCACGAGTGCTTGATCTCGATGGCGATGCGAAGCCAGACATGGGAAGTCTGACGCTTAGTTCACTCAACTTTGTGAAATCAGCCAGTATTAATGCCCCAGACACTATCCGGCAACTTGCCCAGCGGATGCAGGAACGTGATATCAAGCCAGAGCTGGAAGTTTTTGATATTGGCATGGCAAATTTTATCTCTGAATTGGCCAAGGAAGGGTTAGTGCAAGCGCCTTACTACGTGAATGTTCTTTTGGGCAATATTGCGGGTGCTCAGCCTGAATTAACTCAGCTAGCCGCGATCGTTTCCGCCCTTCCTGAGCAGAGCATCATTTCAATTGCAGGTTTGGGGAAATTCCAGCTAGGAGCGAATACATTGGGTTTGTTGGTTGCTGATGGCGTTCGTGTCGGTATTGAAGACAATATTTGGATGAATCAAAATCGAACGGAATACGCCAGCAATATAACACTGGTTGAGCGGATCATTAAGCAGGCTGACATTTTGGAACGGCCTGTTAGAGACCGCAATAATCTTCGCAAAATGCTTGATTTATAGTATTGAGTAAACCTTTTAAAATGCTTGATATACCTACCCGACCAAAACAAAAATTTCTTATATTTGGCGCCCCGCATATCGAGAATGATGAGATTCAAGAAGTCGTTGAAAGTATGAGGAGCGGCTGGCTTGGCACAGGTCCAAAGGTTGCGCAGTTTGAAAAGGATTTTGCAGAATATAAAGGGGTTTCTAATTCGATTGCGGTCAATTCATGCACAGCAGCTTTAAACTTAAGCCTTCTTGCGGCAGATTTGAAGCCGGGTGATGAGGTTATTACAACCCCTCTAACCTTTTGTTCCACAGTAAACGCTATCATCCACGCAGGGGCTACTCCGGTTTTGGTTGATATAGATCCGATAACTATGAATATTGATCCTGAAAAAGTAGAGGCTAAGATTACTGCTGCAACTAAGGCCATCCTACCTGTTCATTTTGCAGGCCACCCGTGTGAAATGGATTTACTATGTGATATCGCGCAAAATTATAACCTTAAGATTATCGAAGATTGCGCCCATGCTATCGAGGCAGAATATAAAGGACAGAAAACAGGCACTTTCGGTGATTTTGGCTGTTTTAGCTTTTATGTCACAAAAAACGTTATTACTGGAGAAGGCGGGATGGTGCTTGCCAAAAGGAAAAAAGATGCATCGCGTATTAAGATGCTCGCACTCCATGGAATGAGCAAAGATGCATGGAAGAGGTATAGTGATGAAGGGTATAAACATTACTATATCGTTGAGTGTGGTTTCAAGTATAACATGATGGATATCCAAGCCGCAATCGGAATTCACCAACTCAAAAGAGTCGATAGAAACTGGAATTATAGACAAAGTATCTGGGAGAAATATAATGAAGCCTTTAGAAATCTCCCCTGTATCCTTCCAGCAGATCCTGAACCTAATATAAGACATGCATATCACCTCTATACTCCATTGATAGCAATTGAGAAAATAAATAAGAGCAGGAACTGGGTTCTTAATGCGTTGACTACTGAGAATATAGGTATTGGTGTTCATTATCTGCCTGTCCATTTACATCCTTTCTATCGCAAAACTTACGGTTGGAAAGAAGGCGATTTTCCAAATGCCGAATGGATCGGTGAGCGCACTCTCTCCTTACCTCTTTCAGCGGCGTTGAATGAAAAAGATGTTGAGGATGTTATTGCGGCTTTTTGTAAGGTTCTCAGCCTTTAGATATGAACAGAAGAAAACAAATCGACAAAGGCCGCAACCACGAGCTTACGCGCTGCCTCTAAGCATCCACATAGATTACACAGATTCCCAAATCCGGAAAAACGGGGGGTCGCGTCTTCATCATTGACGTCAAGTGGAGATTCAAGACTTGACCAATTTTTTAATGGGTGACCCTTGGTATTTATGAATAAAGGGGGAGTGAAAATAGTGGGACGATTTAATACCGGAATCGTATCCCCGTACCCCGCCCACGATTAAACCGCTCATCATCATCCTCGAGCCAGGGTTTTTCGGTATTGATGGAAACTTTACGACTCGAATTATCGACATTGATCGATACCGCCCGCAGGCTCGAATACCAATAGCCGACCCGATTTCTCTGGTTGTCCAAAATGTATGAGCCATAAGTGGGAAAAATGGAATCCACCGGGAACGCCCCAACCAAACCGATCACTTTTTTGAATGTCTCTGAATTTGGATCAAACTCCCGCCACATCGGGTCGATTATTTGATAACTGCTTTGCAGGGCAGCCACGGCATACGGGTCGTTTTCCTGATTCAGGTAATAGTAGCGGTGATCCGCAAAGATCTGAAAGGTCTCAAAATCCTGGGTTACGGCCTGGCTGCGGGCTAGATTGCCATGGTTTGTGGCAGCACAGCCGCTAAATAGAGCGGATAGGCATAAGATAAGGATTGCGATTGATAAGTTTAAAGCGTGTTTGCTTTTATATTTTTTACTGATGCGGAGCATGTAAATCTTTTCATTCAGTATTAAATATGAATCCTAGGTTGTGCGGTTCAGGGTTCAACGTTCAGGGTTTAACACCTCCAACCATTTTATTTTAAGTGGATTATATCAACCGAAGGTTTTCAAAGCCGTTTCACCCAATGGGTGAAAGTGGCCAACCCAAACTACTGAGTGTAAAGTTAAAAGGATCAGCCTTTAATAACCTTTGAACCTTGAACCCTGAACTTAGAACCGATTACTTTGGGTATATATAAGATGCTGATTCTTTAAGACGGATCAAGTGTTTTGTTGTATTTTGGGCTGTGCCCACCATCGACCTATAGATTCAGCGCTATTTGGTGGGCGCCCGTCTTCGTCACGCTTGCAGCTTGACGTCGCCGCGGCACGTGGCAGACCACCCTACTTTTTCTCGATGGCAATGTCGTTTGAAACATTTGAATTTTGGAATTTCGGATTTGTTTCGAATTTCGAGTTTCGTATTTCCGGTTTATCCGGGCTAGGGTTATCCTTCCGGCAACTTTTCATGTACCGGCAAAATATCTTTGCGCCCATCGACAAACACCGCCACCCACTGGGCCAGTCGCCGGCCCAACCGGCGGCTGGCTTCTTTTTCCTTTTCCTCGCGCGGCTCGCCGGCCTGAACGGCGCCATAGTGCAGGGTGAATTGTTCGGCCACATAGTCCGTCACACCGAACACCAGAAAACCGTAATTCATCATCACCGTCATCAGGGCCATGCAGGCCAGCTCGGCGCCGCCGCCCCAGCCCCCGGAAGAGCTAAAGGCGCATCCGATCTTGCCGTCGATGGTGCTCCAGAGATCCGGCGGCAGCTCGTCCCACCACTGTTTCATGCGCCAGGAAATGGTGCCCAGATTAGTCGGTGATCCCAGGGCCAGCCCGTCGCACCAGCGAAGATCGTCGGCGTCAGCCTCCTCGACGGTTTTAAAGCGCAGCTCGATATCTTCGACAGAGCGAACCCCTTCGGCCACATAATTTGCCATGTTCGCGGTATTGCCGGAATCGCTGTGATATAATATCAGTACGTTACCCATGATTCAGTAAACTCCGTATTCTTTCGTAAAGTCAAACATTGCTCGCACGTTTTCCACTTTGGCCTCATCGAGCAGGGCCGACGTGTCCATGATATAACCGCCGTCCTTGCCGCAATAGTCGATGAGCTTTTTGCAGTAGGTCCTAACATCATCGGGCGTCCCCGTCGCCATCAATGAATTGGGCAAATTCCCGGATATACAGGCCACGTCTTTTAATACATCCTTGGCCTTGAAAATATCGGTGGTCGCAAAGTGAAAAATGGCCTTGCCTTTAGGAATTTCGGTGTAGTATTCCAACCGGGTGGTTTCATTGCCTTCGCCGTATACAACCGGAATCACACCGTTGTCGATCAGCCCGCAGATCAACGCCTTTAACGACGGCCAGTAAAAGGTTTTAAATTGCTCAACCGACATAAATTCATCGGAGCCCTTGTGCAGCCAGATCCAGGCCATGGGCGGATCATTGGCTTCCGCCGCCACCGAACCGCCCTCAATGGCGATGGGTATCATTTTTTCGACCGCCTCCAGCAGTTTGTCCGGCTGTTGAATCATGTCCGGAAAGATACCGCGAACCCCCCGCAGCGTGTCTCCCAGCAGATCAAAGGGCGCAAAGGCCCAGCCGCCATATGAAATCGGAAAACCCTCGGCTTTGATTTCCTGCTTATATTGTGCCAGGGAGGCAAACCAGCGATGGATTTCTTCCCCGGCCTCTTTGAGCGACTCGAGCGCATTCCACAGATCGGGATCGCCGGCAAACGGGGGCACCGTACCTAGCCAGCCGTACCACATAGAGCCCCGCATCGCCGGAAATTGTGACAGGCCCGCCAATTTGCCGAAGGAACGGGGCATCCATTTGGTCATCATGAAATGTCCGGGATCATAGATGACCTCGTCATATTCATCTTCTTTCATATACTCCCCTTCGATGAACTGGTACATGGCATTTTCAGAGATGCCGTGCCCCGGCCAGCGGAACCACTGCAGTTCAAGAATATCCATGACCTTGGCCGGATACATCAGGACCGGGCCGAAATCCAGATCCGGCTGAAAAACCAGACAAAACTTGCGGGCGGCCTTGCGGGCCACTTCGTAGTCGTACATGGCATCTTTTAGCGTCACCCCCGCATACCAGTAGGTAAAGGCCTGCACCGGAGACACGATCGGCACCCGGTCCGGCACCTTCAGGGCAACGACATCTTTCACACGTTTCAGCCTTTCCTGATAAAGCTCGTCGTTTGACTTTCCCATTTTAGTTTCCTCCCACCCATTCTTTGGCCAGCTTGACTCCCGCGACCGCATCGGGTCGATACGCATCCGCACCGATATATCCGACGATATCGTCATCCATCGAGCATCCGCCGATCATCACTTTGACTTTTCCCCGCAGCCCTGCCTCCACCAGGGCGCTGACGGTTGCTTTCATTTGGTCGAAGATCAAGGTCAGCAGGCCGCTCAACGCGACGATATCCGGATTGACTTCTTTGACCTTGCTGACAAAAGTCTCAGCCGGCACGTCAATGCCCAGATCGTGCACTTCGAATCCATTCACATCGAGCATAAATGCCAGGATGTCCTTGCCGATATCGTGGATATCATCTTTAACGGTTCCGATTACCACCTTGCCCAGAGCGGCTGCATTCGCGGATGATATTTCAGCCATTTTGGGTTTTAACAGCTCCGATATCTTCTCGAGAATTTTACCGGCCATCATCAACTCAGCCAGAAAGTACTTGCCCTGCTCGTAATTGTCGCCGACGATCTTCATGGCTTCGCCGCATCCGTCTAATATGACTTGCGGATCTTCACCGGCATCCAGCATTTTCGTAGCGAGGTCGATTGCTTCCTGCAGTTTCATGGTTGATACGGCCGTGACCGGTTTAGCTTTCATGGTACTTTCTCCTTTCGAATGTTCCGCTATTCGGCATGAGCCTGGACGTTGCAGTGACTTAAGCGTTTATCCGAATTAACTAGACAGCCAATTTTCGATATTGCCCCGTAAGATGGTTTTTCGGGTTTCGGGTTTCAGGTGTCGGATAACCGATATCAGATGACAGAGGACAGAGGACAGAATTTAGAAGCGGGATTACACAGCCTTCCAGGTTGTGCAATCTGTCTTCTCTTTTCTGACCTCCGTCTTCTGCTCTCTGACACCCGAAACTCAAAATAATGTCTTAATGGCATAATCGTCCTGTCCCGTCGTGCAACTGCTTTAAGGACAAGAAATTGGGAATACCAAAATCTGTTATAGTTGAATTACTAAGCCTGCCCAAACTCATCAGATATTGCCGCCACGGCTTCCCGCGATCTGCGGGTTATTTCCGCGAAATTGCCGGCGGAGATCAGACCCGTATCGACCATCCAACTGCCGCCGCAGGCGACGACCCTCGGAAAAGCAAGATAGTCCAACAGGTTCTGCTGATTGATGCCGCCGGTTGGCATAAAAAGCATATCGCCGTAGGGCGCCGCCACCGCCTTGAGAAAGGGCAGGCCGCCGGATGCTTCGGCCGGAAAAAATTTGACGACTTTGAGTTGCCGTTCCAAGGCCCGCTCGATTTGGGACGGGTTGTTGATGCCCGGCACCACCGGGATGTTGTGCGCCAGGCAGTAGTCGACCACTGTCGGGTTGAAGCCCGGTGCCACCATAAAACGGGCGCCGGCCTTCACGGCCGATTCGACCTGGTCGACAGTCAATACGGTACCTGCACCAACCAGTAGATCAGGCAGTTCCGTTGTCATCGCCTGGATGGCCCCCTCTGCGGCGGCCGTTCGGAAGGTAATCTCGGCAATCGGCAGGCCGCCGTCGAGCAGGGCCCGACCCAACGGAACTGCATCCCGGCTGTTTTCGATTTTGACGACCGGAACCAGACGCCGGGCAGCGATTGTTTCTAAGACTTCGTCCATGATTAATTTCCTTTAAAAAATTTTAGCAGATTTTTCACGGCTGCCAGGGTGGCCCGCGCAACACTCTCGGCGGTGAAACCGCCGATATGGGGTGTCACTATCACCCGGTCATCCGACAGGAGCGGGCTTGCATCAGGCGGTTCGCGATCGAAGACATCCAAAGCCACTCCGGCCACTCGGCCGTTCTCTAGCGCCTCGAGGATCGCAGCTTCCTCGATCAAGGAAGCACGCGCCGTGTTGACGACAAATACGCCTGGTTTGACTCTGCTCAGGCGCTCATGATCCAAAATTGGTTGACCGTCGGGTTGTTCCGGGCAGTGGAAGCTGATGATGTCGCTATTCTCAAGGACCGCATCTAATTCCGCAAATTGGAAGCCGGGGCCCGGTGCAAAATTGGAATCCGGATAGGCATCATAGGCCTGCACTTGCATCCCAAATGCCATCGCCAGCCGGCACACCAACTGTCCGATTTTACCGCAACCGATCAGACCCAGGGTGCGTTCCTGCAATTCCAGCCCTTTGCGACGCTCCCACTGATTGCGTTTCATAATAGCGTCACTGAACGGGATCGATCGGATCAGACCCAATATCGTGCCCAGGGTCAGTTCGGCGACCCCGCGGGCATTGGCGCCCTCGGCCCGCAGAATTTCGATATTCAGCCGCTGGGCGGCTTCCAGGTCGATGGTGTTGATACCGGTGCCGTTGCGGCTGATGACCTTCAAATCAGCAGCCGATTCCAGCACTGCCGCGGTGATCGGCTCCACCCCGGCCAAATACCCGACGCAACCGGGCAGCAACTGGATCAATTCATCTTCCGGCGGCATGGTACCGGGGGTTGAAAACACGATCTCGAATCCCTCCCGGGTCAGCAAGTCCAGAGCCGGGTCGCCCCCTTTGGTCAATGATCTTGGTGTGACGAGTATTTTGTTCATGGTGATCCTTTGGCTTGTTATCAATCTGGTTGTAGCAATTGGCTGTCGAAAGTGTCAGATCTGGTTTATATCTACACATATCGCAGTATTATCGTGCTCGTCCTCGTGCTCGTCCTCGTACTCGTCCTCGTACTCGAAGAATTGAGGCGGGAGGCTTGTGGCCTAAACGATCGAGGACGAGTACGAGTACGAGGACGAGCACGATTAACTATCTAAAGTCATCCGCAGTACCTCGATCATTCCACTCCCAGTTCGGCTATCTGAATCGTCCGGCAATCTCCGACAACTGTTCGAATTGCGTGCCACTGACGGGAATATCGATATCAAACACTTCGGCCATAACCCGCGTCCAGCCATAGATAAAATATACCCAGCCGTCTTCAACCTGCAACTGCCGGGCTTCCTGCTGCGCGTTGGCCTGATCCAGGAAAACCAGGTCACCGCGGTAGTTGAGCTCCCACACCACACCTTTTTCAGGGAACTCGACATGGTCGGTGAGCGGCGACCCCGGAGCATCTTTCCCCAAACCGGTGGCGTTTATCACCAGTGATCCCGGCGGCAGATCTTTAACGGCTGCGTCATTGTCTTCGGGTTTGGGTGTCAGGAAATATTCAGTTGGTATGGGAGAAGCGAGTTGCTGATGAATATGGCGAATTTCATCCAGGCGGGGTTGACTGCGATTGGTGACAACGATTTTCGACGGTCGATTGTCGCCATGGGAATCCTGCATCAAATAGGCGGAGATGGCAATGGAAGATCCGCCGGCCCCCAGCAGCAGGGCGGCGGCACCGGTTTCAGCCCAATAACCGGACGGCAGAAATGCTTCGATAGAAAGTCCGCTGGTTATCGGATCTTTGGCATGTCCGATCAGTTTTCCGTTGCGTTTGGAGATGCAGCTGATTTCCCCCATCAACTCGGCGTAGGGATCCAACTCTTCAAAATAATCCCGACAGGCTGTCAGCAGGTCGATCTTGTGGGTGGTCACCAGAGCGCCTTTTGACAAGGGGTCGTTCTTGATGAAATCCACCGCCTCGCGATAGGCGTCCGGGTCGTCGTGCGGTTTGAAATCGATCCCCTTGATCACGACATCCTCCAGCGCCAGATATTTAGCCCACTCGGGAAATACTTTCATGATAGATGACTTGCCGGTGGTGACCCCAATGAAGTAAAAGGTCGGCTGCTCGGCCTTTACATATTCACGTGCTGCCATTGTTTTCTCCTCAATTATTGATATAGCCGCAAAAAGGCGCAAAATACACAAAAGTCAATTTTCACACTCAATAATTTCAGCAGGTTAAAAAATCAAAATTCGATAATTTTGACTTTTTACGCGTTAATCAATTATTCAATTTAGAACCATCAACGCCTTTGGGGTTACCCTACTGTTGCATTAAAAATAAAACCTCACATTTGAGCTTCTTAAGTAGAACCTTGCCGTCACTGGCTGATGCTCGATACTGGATACTGGATGCTCGATGTTTGTCGACGCCACTGAATGTGTCCTGCTGTTTATCGAGCTTCGAGTATCCAGAATCCAGCATCAGTCTTTTGATACCAACCATTTTGCGTCCAACGGTAATGCCGATCTAATTTTATTTTCGCAACGTCAGGGTTTAGCTTCATTCACCTCATTAATGGCCTGGATATAGGCCTGATATCGGTTCAGTCGCTCCCGATAGACTTCACTCGTTTGCGGATCAGGATCGGTCGCATGACCGGTTCGAGTCCATTGCCGGGCGGCTTCGTCCAGGTCGTTAAAAATGCCGGCGGCATAGCCGGCCAACAGGGCCAAACCCATGGGGGCGCCCTCCGACGCTTCGATCTGCACGACCGATACCCCTAGAACATCGGCCTTGATCTGATTCCAGATTTGGCTTTTTTCACCGCCGCCGGTGATGCGGATTTCGGAAATTTGCAGGTCCCGGTACAATTTTTTGAGAGTCTGCAGGTAGATGCCGTATTCCAGGGCGACTCCTTCCAAAGCGGCGCGATACAGGTGGCCCAGGGTGTGGTTCCATCCGAGGCCGATCCAGGCGCCCCGCAGGTTTGGTTGGCTGGGGCTGACCCGCCCCCCGAGATGGGGGATAAACATCGGATCGGATTTATCCGACGGCAAGGCCTTGGCCAGAGCGTCCAATTCCATAAAAGACAGGATGCTGTCGCCGTCTTCGGCGCCGCGATTGGCGATCTCCCTGCGAAACCATTCCAGGTTCATACCGCCGCCGTTGATGTAGGCATATGGATGCCACAGTCCGGGGACGGCCGACTGGCCGCAACCTAATGTTCGGTCGGAGAGATCCGCCTGAAAACTGCCGGTAGTGGCCGCGAAGACCGAGGCCGTGCCGGCCACATCGACGCAGATGCCGGGACGGGTCGCCCCGCAGGCCAGGAAACTGGCCACCGTGTCCCCGCATCCGGCGGCGACCGGCGTTCCGGTGGCCAATCCGCACTTGGCGGCCATGGATGCGGTAACTTCACCGACAATGCTGCGGGAATCCGTGATCTGCGGCATTTTTTCGATGTCGATATCGAAATTGCGGCATAGCTCCGCATCCCAGGCGTTGTTGCGGTTATCCGCAAATCCGGAAAAATGAAGGTAGGATTTGTCGATAAAGGCATCGCCGCCGCTCAATCCGCATAGACGCATGACGGCATAGCCGGCCGGCTGAACGAACGCCTTGATCTGCTGATAAATTTCCCTGTGTTCGGATTTCCACCACAAAATTTTGGGGCCATGGTTGAAGCTTGGAAAACAGCCGGTTTTGGTGAGAATTTCGTCGCCGGCCCGTTGTTCCATGATTTCAATATAGGGCGCGCAGCGGGTATCCAACCAGGAATCGTAAGGCGTTACATGGCGTCCCTCCTGATTGACGCCGATAACCCCTGCCATCTGGCCGCACAAAGCAACTGCCGCGACTGATTTCGGATCGACGGCAGCGCTCCGCATGCAGGCCTGCATGGTATCGCAGACCGTCTGCAATTGATATTCCGGGTCTTCCTCCACCGCACCCGGCTGCGGGTGGAGAAGCTTGGAGGGCTTGAAGTGATTTGCCAGGCAATCCCCGGATTGCGAAAACAGGACGGCTTTGGTTCCCTGGGTGCCGATATCCACTCCGACAAAATGTTTTTCCGTCATTTCAGTCACCCCCTATTTATTGGGCTCAAATGTTTAATTACCCAGCCGTATTTTCTACGGAAGGAACGGTTTGAAGAGTTCAATAATATTAAAATTCCAAACAGCAAATCACAAATATCAAACAAATCACAATGACCAAAATTCAAAAAACCAAACAGTCAAATTGATAGATCCATAAATACCAAACACATCCGTAGAAAGGTCGTTTTTAGACTTTTTGCAAGCCCGTCAAGTTTGGATATTGAGATTTGGATATTATTTGTAATTTGGTGCTTGTAATTTGTTATTTCGGATCAACTGGACTTAGATCTTTATTCGCTGTCGTCGATTAAATTATGCTGAGTCGAACAGAATTTGCAGATTAAATTGGTCTATAATCACATATTTTGAAAAAATCAACAAAAAAATGAAAATAAAAATGATAAAACAATATTAAACGAAAACGATTAGATATAAATATGAAAAAAAAGCTTGACAAACGAAAATTTAGTCAATAAACAGAATCTATGCCTTGAGCACTGTTAACATTCTGAGGATGATTCACATCCGATAAACATTCCAGCACCTTGGGGACGCTTTTTTGGGGATAGGATAATGACCGGCGACGCCAATGACACCATGTTTGCTGAAGAACGCAAACTCAAGATAATCGATCTCCTGAATCAAAACAAAAAAGTAACCGTCACGGAACTGGTTCGATTGTTCAATGTCTCCAGTGCTACCATCCGCAGTGACCTAAGGGAGCTAAATGATAAAGGCCAAATTATCCGGACCCATGGTGGGGCAATCGTGGAAACCGGCGCGGGATACGAACCGGATACCGAGCAAAAGCGCGATTTGAATCTGGCCGCCAAACAGAAAATTGCGCAGATCGCCATTGCGCTCATCAATGACGGCGACACGCTCATCTTCGACACCGGCACCACGACCCTGGAGCTTGCCAAACTGCTAGGCCAGCGGCAGCAAATTACGGCCGTCACTAACGACTTCGAAATTGCCAGGGTTTTGGAAGAAATGAATTCCATCAACGTCGTGATGTTGGGCGGCGAACTTCGCAAGAATTTCCATTGCACTGTCGGTGCAGCCGGTATCGACATGCTCTCCCGATTTTCGGTTGACAAGGCTTTTATGGGGACGAACAGCCTGTCTATTGCCAATGGCGCCTCGACACCGAATATTCAACAGGCCGAGATAAAAAAGGCCATGATCGCCAGTGCCCGGAAGGTCATTTTATTGTGCAGCAATCGCAAACTCGGCAAAGATTCTTTCGCCCATTTTGCTCCCCTGGATCAGATTGACACTCTGGTCATCGAAACGATCGATGACAGCGAGAAGTTTGAGTTCGAGGAACGGGGTGTTGAGGTGTTGACGGGGGGAGGGAATGAAGAATGAAGAATGTCGAATGTCGAATGAATGAATTCTATCGATTATATTAATCGTGCTCGTCCCTATCCCTCGATTTTGACGCATCGCCTCAGATTACGAGGACGAGGGACGAGGACGAACCGAGGCGCAACTTAAATCATCGCAATGCAGGTTTATATTCGAAAAAAAATTCTTATCAGTGTCTATTTATTGAAATCACATCATGTTTGCGCAGGCCTTTTGCTAGAGCCGGATTGAATATTTTAGGAATGCTATGTGTCTAAATTTAAACGACAGAGCGAAGCGATACAACAAATCTTCAATCTTCAATCTTCAATCTTCAATTCCGGCTTGCCCGGGTTGGGAATAACTAGGAAGAAAAATGATATCAGACAAGATTGGAATTTGTGTCATCGGTGCTGGGCGGGCCGGACTGATTCATGCGGTCAATTTTGCTAAAGGGATTAAAAATGCAAGATTGGCTGCAATATGTGAACCGAACCGCGAAACGGCTGAAAAAGCCTGCCAGGAGTTGGAAATCGATCGCCACTACCAGGATTATCGGCAGGCGCTTGAAGATAATCAAGTTGATGCAATCGTGGTGGTCACCCCGACAGACTATCACAGAGACATCGTAGTCGCGGCAGCCGAAGCCGGAAAACATATATTGTGTGAAAAACCCATGGCGATGACCGTCGCCGAATGTGACGACATGATCGCAGCGGCCGAAAAAAACAAGGTCGTTCTTCAGATCGGCTTTATGCGCCGGTTCGACCAGAGCTTCGTGTATGCCAGGGAACAGGTCCGGCAAGGGGCGATCGGTGACGTGGTGCTGGTTAAATCATTGACCCGCGGGCCCAGCATCCCCCAGCCCTGGCAGTACGATATCGCCAAAAGCAACGGACCGCTGGCTGAGGTGAACAGTCACGACATCGACACCCTGCGCTGGTTCACGGAAAGTGAATTCGAGCATGTATACGCCATCGCGGGCAATTACCGCTGTCCCGAGGCCCGGCAGGATTTTCCCGACTTTTATGACAATGTCGTTATGACGGCAACCTTTGCCAACGGCATGCAGGGCAGCATCGACGGCGCCGTTTCGGTGCGCTATGGCTATGACTCCCGCCTGGAGGTAGTCGGCACGGAAGGTGTTCTCTTTGTCGGGCGCCTGGATCAATCCGGGGTGGTGACCTGCAATCGCAGCAACGGCCTTACGGCCCCGGCCGTTGAAAGCTGGCGCAATCTGTTTACCGAGGCCTACCGCCACGAGGATCAAGGGTTTGTCGACGCGATAATTAACGGAACGCCGCCGGCGGTATCCGGCCATGACGGCAAGATGGCCGTCAAGGTCGTCAATGCCGGCAATCAGTCCATTATTGAAAAAAGACCAATCAATTTAAATGAATAATGAATAATGACTAATGAATATTTAAGGAACCATACTAAATGAATAATGAACAATGAATAATGAATAATTAAGGAGTCCTGTCTATTTAAATTTAATATGACGGAGCGAAGCGACATCCACCATTAGTCATTCTTCATTTGTCATTATTCATTCCTATGAGGGGTTATCATGAACGGAAACAACATGCAGGCGGCTGCGCTTTACGGGAAACAGGATTTGCGGGTTAGGGAAACCGATTTGCCGCAAATCGAGCCCGAAGAAATTCTACTGCAGGTCAAAGGCGCTTTTGTTTGCGGGACCGACGTGCGCATGTATCAAAATGGCTATCCGGGCGTCTCCGAGACGTCCCCCCTGACCCTCGGACACGAGGGCAGCGGGATCGTTGCCCGCTGCGGCAGTAATGTCAAGAGCTTCAAGGAAGGTATGCGGGTGGCTGTGGCGCCCAATGTGGGCTGCGGCATCTGTGACTACTGCGTCAGCGGCGACACCCACCTGTGTTCGGAATACCAGGCGCTGGGGATACACATGCCGGGCTTTTTCGCGGAGTATGCCAAAATTCCTGAAAATTTTGTGCGCCAGGGCAATGTCGTGGAAATCCCCGACAGCCTTTCATTAGAAGAGGCGGCTTTGGCGGAGCCCCTGGCATGCGTTTTTAATGCGTTTGAAAAAAGTAAAATGCGACCCGGTGAAACCGTGCTGGTTATCGGGGCCGGGCCGATTGGTCTGATGCACGCCAAAATGGCCAAGATTGCCGGCGTGGCAAATATCATCATCAATGACCTCAGTCACGATCGTTTGGAATTGTGCCGTCAGATTGACAGCTCCTTTATCACCCTTGAATCCGAAAATCTCAAGGAGGAACTCGACTCACTGACCGGAGGCCGCGGTGTCGATGTCTGCATTACGGCCTGCCCGGCGCCCCAGGCCCAGCAATTCGCGCTCGAGGTTGCCGCCATCAACGGCCGGATCGTTTTTTTCGGCGGCCTGCCGGCCGACAAAGCCAAAGTCAGTCTCGACACCAATTTGATTCACTACAAACAATTGGAGGTCACCGGGACCACGCGACAAAGTCTGCGTCAATACCGGCGCACCCTGCAACTGATGGCCAGCGGGCGGATAAAGGTAAAGGATTTAATCTCTTCTCGAACCGCTCTGGGTGATATCCAAAGCGCCCTGGATAACATATCCCAGGCCCGCAGCCTGAAAAGCGCGATTTATTTCGAATAACAGAAAGGAGACATGAAAATAAAAGTAGGTATTGACAGTTATTGTTATCATCGGTTTTTAGGTGAGGTGTATCCACATCAACCAGCGCCCGAAAAGCAAATGACGATGGAAGATTTCATCAAGCGCGCCAAAGAGCTCGACGTCGACGGCGTATCGCTGGAGTCCTGTTTTTTCCCGCGGTTTGACGCTTCCTATCTCAGTGAACTCAAAGGCATGCTGGATGAATACAATTTTGACCGCGTGTATGCCTGGGGCCATCCGGACGGGCTCGAAGGCGGCAACAATGAAGCCGCTTATGACGAAATGGTGGATCACATCGAATATGCCGCCGCCATTGGCGCTAATGTCATGCGTGTCTGCGGCAGCAGTCTGATGTTTCGATTCGAGGACCATGGACCGCAAATTCAAAAGCTCACCCGCATGTTCACCAATGCCATGAAAGTCGCCGACCAGTACGGCATCAAGATTGCCGACGAAAACCACATTGACTACAATGCGGATGAAATGCTCGAACTGATCCATAATGTCAATCACCCGAATTTCGGCATTAACTTTGACACGGGAAACTTTATGCGCGTACTGGACGACCCGATCCAGGGCATGGAAAAATTGGCCCGGTATACTTTCTCAACCCACGTCAAAGATCTGAGAATCAATCCCCAGGCGGCGGTTAACGACTGGTATTTCTTCTCCTGCACGCCGGTCGGAGACGGGATCGTCGACAATCAGAAGCTGGCGCAGTTGCTCAAAGATGCCAACTACGAAGGGTTTCTGGCCATGGAAATCGATACGCTGCATCCGGATTACAATAATGACGAAGACGGCGCCGTGGCCAAAAGCGTGGCAGAGTTGAAGCGTATTGCCCAGAGCCTGGAATAAAGAGCTTGAGGCTGGAATGCTGGAAAGCTTGAAGTCATGGGCATTACAACGCCAGCTGATAAGAAATAGTTCTTAACGCCTGATCGAGCGTATTGTGCTCGATCTGAAAGGGAGGATGCGGAAATGAAAAAATTAAACGTTGCCATGATCGGCTATAAATTTATGGGCAAGGCCCATAGCAATGCCTGGCGCAAGGCACCGTACTTCTTTGATCTGAACGTCGAGCCGGTTCTGAAAGTCGCCTGTGGTCGGAACGAAGGCGCATTGAAGGAATTCGCCGACTGCTGGGGGTGGGAAGAAATTGAAACCGACTGGCGCAAGGTCGTTGCACGGGATGACATCGATATCGTCGATATTGGGGTTCCCACGGCCCTGCATCACGAGATCGCCGTCGAAGCCGCCAAAGCCGGCAAGCATTTGTTCTGCGAGAAGCCAATGGCCCTGACATTTGATCAGGCCAAGGAAATGTGCGAGGTCGCCGAGGCCAATAACGTCAAACACTACCTGAATCACAACTACCGCCGGTGCCCGGCAGTGCTGCTGGCCAAACAGTTGATCGACGATGGCAAGGTCGGCCGCATTTTCCACTGGCGCGGCGCCTATTTGCAGGACTGGATCGTGGATCCCAATTTTCCACTGACCTGGCACCTGCAAAAAGAGCATGCCGGCGCCGGACCGCATTGGGATTTGAACTCCCACAGTGTTGATCTGGCGCGCTTTCTGATCGGCGAGGTCAAGCGGGTTGCCTGTATAACGTCCCAGTTTATCTCGGAGCGGCCTTTGCCTGATGAAGGTGCTGCCACGTTTAAAGGCGGCACCAAAGGCACGGAAAGCGGCACGGTCACCGTCGAAGATGCCGCCTCGATGTTGGTGGCGTTTGACAACGGGGCCATGGGTTCTTTTGAAGCCAGCCGCTTTGCACCGGGTCGCAAGAACTACAACTACTTTGAAATCTACGGCGACAAGGGCAGCATTGTATTTAATTTGGAGCGCATGAATGAGCTGCAGTACTATTCGAATGACGATCCGGAATTCGCCAAAGGATTCAGAACGATTATGGCCACCGAGGGATGCCACCAGTATATCGCCAACTGGTGGCCGCCGGGACACATCATCGGCTATGAGCATGAATTTGTCCATGGTGTGGTCGATTTTCTGAATGCCATTGAAAACAACGAAGCGATCGCGCCGAATTTTTACGACGGAATGAAAACCATGCAGATCCTGGAGGCCGGTTTACAGTCGGCGGCCGAGGGCAAACAGATTGAGATCGGGTAACCGTGGGGAATTGAAGATTGAATATTGATTATTGATTATTTGTGGATGTCGCTTCAGACTTCGCCTTCGGCTACGACTCGACAGGCCGCTCCGTCTTTTTTATGGAAGACCATCCCACTAAGCATTAAGGCATTCGTAACTCAATAACAGTCTGTTGATTCGAGGGGCGCGGGCATTCACAAATATGACATGGTGAAGCTAGGTAAACCTTGGTTGAGCGGTTCAGGGTTCAACGTTCCGGGTTGGAAAACACCCAAATAGCTTTTATTAAGAGGATTCTGTCTTCAATAAGTTTATAGTGCCCGCTCACCCAATGGGTGATGTTGGATAATACGCATCATGACCAATATAGCAAACAGGTTCAAGCAGTTGTAACCTTTGAACCGTGAACCCTGAACCTAGAACCAATTATTTTGGGGTAAAATAAGATGGCTGAGTTGACCTTTTTTAAAATCGCGAAGAGAAACAAGGGGCTTTATGTCGCTTTGGCCGGCCTGCTGGTTGCGGCGATTGTGATCAATTTTGCCACCGGGGTCAACTTCTTCAAATTATCCAATCTTCTCAATGTCACCCGCAGCTTTTGCATTTTGGGGATTGCATCGATCGGACAGGCAATTGTCATCATTTCCGGCAGCGGCGGTCTGGATCTTTCCATCGGCCATGTCATATCAACGGCCAATGTCATCGCCGCCGGCTTGATGGAGGGCAGCAACGCCCTGTTTATACCCGTTACCCTGTTGATCATGCTTTTCGGGGTGACGGTGGGATTGATCAATGGTTTGCTGGTGACCAAGCGCAATGTGCCGCCGTTTATTGCGACCCTGGGCATGGGAATTGTGTTGAAGGGGCTGCGATTTATGTGGACCGAAGGATTGCCGAAAGGCAAGGTTCCCGCAATCCTCATCGAGATCGGCAATGGCTCGTCTTTCGGGATTCCGAATCTCTTCTTCGTTTTCCTGATTATCGTCATTGCCACCTCGATCCTGCTGAACAGCACGGGCTACGGCCGGCGGCTTTACGCGGTCGGAACCAATCGCGCCACGGCCACCCTCAACGGGGTCAAGTCCGAACGGGTGATCATTATGGCCTATGTCATTTCGAGTGTGTTGGCTGCCCTGGTCGGTGTCCTCATGGCCGGCTACATGGGAATGCCGGAACCCAAAATCGGCGACAACAAGGAATTCGAATCACTCGTCGCGGCGGTACTGGGCGGTGTCGCCATAACCGGTGGATTCGGCAGCGTCCAGGGCGTTGTCATCGGTGTTTTACTGATGCTGCTGGTCACGAATCTATCGTTGCTGATCCAGGTGCCGATTCAAAGCCAATATTTAATCATCGGCCTGTTGATCATATTTGCACTGTGGATCAACGAGCGCAAAAAAACCGGCGCGACTTAGCTCTATTTACTACCCTAACTGAAGCGATAAACGCTCAGCTAGGCCTGTTGAATGAAATTACATCATGTTTGCGAAGGATTTTTAAAATAAATGATTTTTGCCACCAAGACACCAAGGCACGAAGTTTTGTTTCTAAGGATTTTTTTCTTTGTGTCTTAGTGTCTTTGTGGCTATTTCCGGTTTATCCGGATTGGGTGTTATGAGTTATCTGTTAATCGTTAATAAAAAAAGGAGGCCTATCATGAAAAGCAGTAAATTACGAAAAACGTTAACCATGATTGCATTTGTTACCATTGTTTTGGCCCTGTTGATGCCTGTGACGGCGGTTGCCAAGGACAAGATTCGAATTGGTTGGAGCAACGCCGGCATGGGAGATTCCTGGCGGGAATTTCTGGTTGCCAATTTCAAAGCCGAGGTGGCGCGGCACCCGGAGATTGCCAAGTACTACATCACTAATGCCGATGAAAAAGTGGACAAGCAGATCGCCGACATCGAGTCGCTGCTGGTCAAGAATATCGATGTGCTCATTATCTACCCTACGGTGGGGGACGCGCTGATTCCGGTCATCGAACGAACGGTCGCCGAGGGCATTCCCGTGGTGGTTTTTGGCGGGACGATTAATACGGACAAAATGACCTCTCTGGTCAAACAGGACCTGATCGACCTGGGCGCTGACGGCGCCAGGTGGCTGGCCGAAGAACTCGGCGGCAAAGGCAAAATTGTTATGATGAGCGGCATTGCCGGCAATACGACGGCTGAAGACCGTCTGCAGGGCGCCAGAGAGGCGCTGAAAAAATATCCGGGCATCGAAATTTTGGATCACCAGTACTGTGACTGGTCGCCTCCCAAAGCACGCTCGATCATGGAAACCATGATTCAAGCCTTTCCGGAGATTGACGGCATCTGGGCCGATTCCGGCTTGATGTCCTGGCCCGCATTGCAGGCCCTGAAAGAAGCCGGCCGACCGCTGCCTCCCACAACGGGAGACCAACTCAACGGCTATGCCAAATTTCTGGTAGCCAACGACGCCAAAGGTTATATTGCACCGATGACGACCCGGCTCTCGGGGGAAGCAGTCAAGGTTGCGGTGAAAATCGCCAAAGGCGAAAAAGTGGACAAGGTTGTGTCCATTAAATTTGAAGGGTTCGGGCCCAAAGAAGTGCCGTCCGTGGCCAAACCTGATTTGAGCGACTGGTGGTGGGTCGGCGACGACAACATGCCGAAGGAGTTTCTACCTAAACTTTAATTCCGATTGAGTTAGGAAGCAATTGGGAGTTGTCAGTTGTTCCTTATTTTTTAAATCTAAAGGAGTATTGGAGTATTGGAGTGTTGGAGTAGTGGAGTAATGGAGTAAAAAAACGATAGGTTGTTATCAGTTACTTGTTATTGGTAAAATCTAAAGGAGTATTGGAGTAATGGAGTAATGGGAAAGCATTTCCGGGAAATGAGGATTGTCATATCAACAGGCTCGCTCCCCTGAATTTGCTTCTGCCGGATCTCCTTCATCTTATGCTTGGTGGGCACCCGTCTTCGTCACACTTTGCAGCTTGACTTCGCCGCGGCACGTGGCAGCCCACCCTACGATATTGGGTTTTCGCAACGTTAGGGTTAATCCAACACTCCAATACTCAATTCTCCAGTTCATTAGTACCCCATCACTCCATCACTCCAATTTTGAGATGTCGGTAAGCCGGCCGATTAGCTGTGACCAGGCATTGGTGGGCGAATTGTCAACATAGGTGTTGTCGATGCAGTCAGAAGAAAAACATATACTCGAGTTCCGCGGCATCACCAAAGAATTTCCGGGCGTCAAGGCCTTGGACGATATCAGTATGAGCTTTCGCTATGGTGAGGCTCACGCGCTGTGCGGTGAAAACGGAGCCGGCAAATCGACCCTGATGAAAATCCTTTCCGGGGTCTATCAGCCGACTTCCGGTGAACTCTACTACAAGGGACAAAGGAAAGTCTTCAAAAATCCACATCAGGCCCAGCTTGACGGCATCAGCATTATATTTCAGGAATTCAGCCTGATCCGCAATTTCGACGTAGTTGACAATGTCTTCATCAATCGTGAACCGTCCAATAAACTGGGGCATATCGATCGCAAAGAAGCCGAGCGGTTGACGGAAGCGCTGCTGAAGGAACTGGACATCGACCTGGATGTGAAGGCCAAGGTGGGCAGTCTCACGGTGGTTCAGCAGCAGATCGTGGAAATCGTAAAAGCCCTGTCGGTTGACGCGAGCATTTTGATCATGGATGAACCGTCGGCCGCTTTAACCGACAAGGAAGTACGCAAACTTTTCGACATTATCAGAATGCTCAAGGCCAAAGGTGTTACGGTAATTTACATTTCACACATGCTGGAAGAAATCTTCGAAATATGCGACCGAGTGACGGTCATCAAAGACGGCCAGTATATCGGCACCAAAGACACAACCGATACGGATAAAGACGGATTGATTCGCATGATGGTCGGACGGGATATCGAAGATTATTTTCCGGTACTGCCGGACAAGCAGGAGAAAACCATCCTGCAGGTCAGGAATCTAAACAAGGGACAGGACCTTAAAGACATAAACTTCGAACTGTTTGAAGGTGAAGTCCTGGGAGTTGCCGGCATGGTCGGCGCCGGACGAACTGTCCTGGCCCAGTGTTTGTTGGGTATCGAAGAAATCGATAGCGGTGAAATTGTCGTCAATCAGCAAACGCAGAAAATCAAATCGGTCAGCCAAGCTATGGCCTGCGGCCTGGGGTATTTGCCGGCAGATCGAAAAAATTTGGGCATCTTAGGGCCGATGACGGTCAAGGAAAATATGACCCTGGCCAATCTGGCCGGCTATCTTGCTTCCGGATTTTTGAAGAAAAAAGAAGAAGTCAAGGACGCCGAGTCCCAAATTGGATTGTTGGATATCAAAACCCCCACCATCGAGCACAGCATTGGAAACCTGAGTGGAGGCAATCAGCAAAAAGTGATTATTTCCCGTTGGCTGCTCAAAAAGCCGAGCATCTTTATAATTGCCGAACCGACCCGGGGCATCGATGTGGGCGCCAAAGCGGAGATTTATAAAATCATTCGGGATGTCGCCAACAGGGGCAACGCCGTTGTCATGATATCGTCGGAACTGCCGGAGATCATCGGGATGTCGGATCGCATCATGGTCATGAACGAGGGCATGGTCGAGGGGTTTATCGATCAACACGCAAAACAGGCCACCGAAGAAGAAATTCTGTCGATGGCTGTCGGACACGAATACGTCCTATGAATCAAGTCAGCATCCATAAAATTATAAAAAGATGGATCGAACCGGACCGGCTGGTATGGGTTATATTGGCGGCCATCATCATATTTTCCACTTTTGCCAGCGAGTTTTTTACCAGCACGCGCAATTTGAGAAATGTGTTTTTCGTCCAACCCATTGGTCTGGGGTTGGCATCCTTGGGCCAGGCCTTCGTGGTGATTTCCGGCGGCATTGATTTATCGGCCGGCGCCGCGATCAGCTTCATGTCCTGCATGGCCGCCGGATTTATGAAGAGCTTTCCGGATGTGTCCCCGGTTTTGATCGTACTATTGTTCATTGCAATGGGCGCCGGTATCGGGGCCGTTAACGGTTTCATCGTCGTTAAATTGAAGGTGACGCCGATTATGGCTACCCTGGCGACCATGAATATTCTAAACGGTTTAACCTTGTTTTATACCAAAAGAACGATCGGCGGGATACCGTCTGAATTTCGCTTTTTGTCCGACGGCCGCATTTTCGGTGTGCCGTTTTCGATTATGTGGTTCCTGGTGGTACTGATTATTTGCTATCTGATCTTAAACAAAAACAAAGTCGGCAAGTATATCTATTCAGTCGGTTCCGACGCCGAAGTCTCGGCCCTGTCCGGCATCAATGTACCGCTCATTAAATTCCTGGCCTTTGTCATCGGCGGAGTCCTGGTGGGCCTAGCAGCAGCCTTTTTAACTGCCAGATTGGGCGGAGGTGGTCCGCGGATCGGCGCCTTCTATGAGATTACGGTGATTTCTGCCATTGTCATCGGTGGGATTTCCCTGGCCGGCGGCGTCGGTTCTCTGTTCTGCGCCGTGGGGGGCGTGCTCATATTGACCGTTTTTGCCAATATCATGAACCTGACGGATTTAAATCCGTATACGCAGGTCGTCTTTCAGGGATTGCTGCTGATTGCGGCCGTCGGCTTTTATTCAAAAAAGCGCATTTGACATTAAGTGCTCAGCGACATCGCATAGACAAAATTTAGTCGTTGTTACTGCTTGCGTTGAAAATTTGGAGGTTTCAGGTGTCAGTGTTCAGGTGTCAGGATTTAGCGCATCTTTTCCTGACACCCGAAACCTGACACCTGAAACCCATAACCTGCTAACTTCGTCTTGGCTGACCCTCAAGGGCCATGTCTTCTAGGTGGAGTCTCGAAAAAAGTTTAGAAACTTCAGGAGGACTTTTATGGAATTCGAATACTTGTCAAAACCCATTCAAATTGGACATAAAACTGCAGCCAATCGCTTTGTCGTGCTGCCGAACGAAAGCAATGACGGACTGGACAGCGGCGCTCCCAGCGAACGTTCCGTTGGACGCTACAAAAAATATTTCGAAGGCCAGTCCGGCATTGTTTTTTCGGAGTCGACGATGGCGCATATCGGCGGTCGGGCCAGGATTCATCAGCTGTATCTGGGCGATGAGACCGTGGATGGATTTGCCCGCATGATCGATGAGCTGCGCAAAACCAACCCGGAGGTGATCTTCATTATCCAGGTCGACCACTGCGGGAGCCTGGCGGACCCGGAGTTTTCGGATCCCATCGCAATCTATCCCCGGGAATCCGATCCGGCGCGCCTGCTGACCGATGATGAAATTCAACAGTTCCGGGATAGATTCATCCATGCCTCTTTACTGGCGCTTAACGCCGGGGCCGACGGGGTAGAGATCAAGCACGCCCACGGCTTTTTCGGCAATGAATTTCTGCAGCCGGCCAACACCAGGGAAGGACGATACGGCGGGTCGTTTGAAAACCGGACGCGCCTGTTCAGGGAGATCATCGAGGGCATTAAACAACAGGCGGATCAAGACGACTATTTGCTTGGCGTGCGAATTTCGGCCTACGAGGGGATACCGGGCGGATTCGGCACAGCCGGGCCCGGAGACGCCACCGAAGATCTGAGTGAACCAATTGCCTTTGCCCGGATGGCCCAGGAATTGGGATTGCATTTAATCAGCAACTCGGCGGGCCATGCCGCCGACAACCTGGAAATCCTGCTGCCCACCGATGATTCGGCCGATGCGGTTCAGCAGCACTTCGGGTGGACCCGAACCATCAAACAGGCCATCGATATCCCGGTGATCGGCGCCGGCTATAGTTATCTACGCGACGGTCGGAACAAATTGCCCGGTGATGATCCGGCCCTTAAGAGCCTTCTTTATTGGGCCGAGAAAAATATCAAGGAAAACGGCGTTGATCTCGTGGGTCTGGCGCGGCAGGCTATTGCCGATCCGCTGCTTCCCAAGAAGGTCCTGAGCGGAGATCTGAAATCCGTCAACTGGTGCACCCTGTGCATGGACTGCGGCATGCTGCTGGGAGAGCAGCAGGAAGTCGGCTGCAGTGTTTACGACCGGTACTACCGGGAACTGGCCAAGAAAGTTAAGGCCGCAGCTGAGTGAGGTTTATTACCGTTCAGAGGTTCAAAGGTTCAGAGGTTCGAGGTTCAGAGGTTCAAGGTTCAGGGGTTCAAAGGTTCAAGGTTCAGAGGTTCAAAGGTTCAAGGTTCAGAGGTTCAAGGTTCAAAGGTTCGAGGTTGGTGCAAAAGAATCCGATCTTCGATTCGATCGGCCATTGGCTAGAACAACTGTTTTTTTTTCGATTACGAGGACGAGGACGAGAAACACCCGCAGCGGCAGCTCAGCGCATTACGAATTCAGCCGCTGCTTTCGATATACCTCGCAGGCGACCCTAAACCCTAAACATTAAACCCTAAACCCTAAACCTTGAACCCGGAACCTTGAACCTTGAACCCGGAACCTTGAACCTTGAACCCGGAACCTTGAACCTTGAACCTTGAACCCGGAACCTTGAACCCCTGAACCCTTACAACCTTATTCAAGGAGATAAACAATGAAAGCACGGTTGATTCCCGTTTACTTTGAGGCCGGTAAAGATGAAGATTTCGACCAGCAGTTGACGAACCTTAAAGATCTGCTGGTGGAGGTGGCCGATTTTACGGAGCCGGTTTCACTGGGTTCGGCGCTGCCCGATGGCGATGCCGTCATCTTTCCGCAGCTTCTGGGAGACGCTTTCAAGCAAATCGATGCGCTTAAAAAAATCGATATCCCGCTGCTGGTGGTGACCTCGGAATTCGGTACCGTCGCCATGTGGGATTGGGAAATTGTTTCGTTTCTCAAAGCGGAAGGACTCAAGACATTTGCGCCCTACAACCTGGACTTGACCAAAGCCATCTGCAAGAGCCTGGCGGTCAAGCGGGACCTTCAGCAAACCAAATTTCTGGTGTTTCAGGACAACCCGGGCGAGGGTTTTCAGGCCGACATCTTCAAGCGCTTCTACTGGTGGGAAGAACGCTGCACCCAGGACATGAAGCAGAAGTTCGGTGTAACCATCGAGAAGAAAAGTTTCAAGGAGTTCGGTGAAGCTGCCAAGCAAATATCCGATGCAGAGGCCCGGGAGGTTTGGAAAAACTGGGATCTGGAAACCCCGGGTGTGTCCGACCAGGCCCTGAACAGCGCCATCAAAATCTACATCGCCGTCAAACGCGAACTGGCCGGCGATCCAGCCATCAAGGGGGTCGGCATCAACTGTTTAAATGAATCTCATTTTTCCGATACGACGCCCTGTTTGGCCTGGAACATGCTTTTCGAAGAAACCGGCATCCTGTGGGCTTGTGAGGCGGATACCGTGACCCTGATCACCAAGTATCTCCTGAACAAATCTCTGGATGTTCCCATCATGATGAGCAACATCTATCCGCAGTTGGTCGGTCAGGCCGCACTCAAACATGAAAAAATCGACAGTTTTCCGGATGTGCCGGAACCTGAAAATCATCTGCTGATCGTTCACTGCGGCTTTCTGGGGGTGCTGCCCAAGTGCTGGTCCACTGAGTGGAAATTGCGACCCAAGGTGCTGGCGATTGTGGATGACAATGCCACGGCCATCGATGCCCGCCTGCCGACCGGCGACATCACCCTCACCAAGCTGGACCACACGTTCAGCAAGCTGATGTCGATCAAAGGCGAGTTGGTAGACTACGTTCAGTATCCCGGCTCGGATTGCCGCAATGGCGCGGTCGTCAAGATTCGGGACGGTCACCGCCTGATGGATTCCTTTTATTCCCATCACATCCTGTTGGTGACCGGCCATTGGGGCCCCCAGATTACCAACCTGGCGCGGGTTTTCGATCTGGAGCTAGAAGAGTTCTAGCTTTGGGTTCAAATAGGAAATTCGGAAATGGAAGGTGAATCGGTAGGTGCTCGACGCTGGGTATGGGTTTCGGGTGTCGGGTGTCGGGTTTCGGGGAATTGAGACGCTAATTCCCAAGACGGAATTGAAAAATCGAAAGGATCGAGGACGAGTACGAGGACTAGGACGAACCGAAGCGCAATGTGGTTTATGGATTTACAAATATTGTATGAGACAAAAAATTTCCTACCCAATCAGACTGAATGTCTGCGTCGGAACATCCGAAACCTGACACCCGACACCCGACACCTGAAACCCTAATTTGCTAGAAAGGATATCAGCATGACCAATACGACAAGTGAAACCGGCCGCGACATCGATCGGGCCTTTACCATGTTATTCAATTTAACCGACGGCAAAAGCCCCGATCAGAACAGCACCAAACGGCATCTGGCGGATGTCAGGCAGATGTTCGTTGATTCTGCGGCAGCTGAACAAGTCCTGGAACGGGAAAATCCATTGGTGTACGAGTTTTACGAACTTGGCATTCCGAGCCACGCCGGCGATCTGGCCTTTGGTACCAGTATAACCTATCCCGGGCAAGTGGCCGGCGAGTACTATATGACCAAGGGACATTTCCATCAGATTCTGGAAACCGCCGAAGTGTATTACTGCCTCCAGGGCCATGGCATGATGATGATGGAAAACCCCGAGGGACAGTGGGATTGTCAGGAGCTGACACCCGGCAAAGCCGTTTACGTGCCCAAACGGTTTGCCCACCGGAGCATCAATATCGGAGAGAATCCGTTTATCACATACTTTTGTTTTCGGGCTGATGCCGGCCACGACTACAAAACCATTGAAACCAAAGGATTTCGCAAAGTGGTTGTGGAACAGGACGGCAAACCCGAGATCCGCGACAATCCGCGCTGGCTGGAGTAAACCCCAACCCGGATAAACCGGAAATAGCCACAAAGCCACTAAGACACAAAGAAAAAAATTTTTTGTATAAAAAAAACTTCGTGCCTTGGTGTCTTGGTGGCGAAAATTTTTTATTTGATAAATCCTTCGCAAACATGATGTGATTTCAATAAGTAGGCACCAAGTTGCAGCGTTGGGGTTAAGCCGCGGGAAGGTCTACGTATTTATACTTGATTTTCATTGTCGTGCGATGTTAACCCATGTTGAATGAGAGCCGATGTGCAGTGAACACAAACCTGAAAGAAGAAGGGAGGAAATCCAATGAAAAAACTAGTTATTTTGATTCTGGCGCTTTGTTTGATCGTACCGCCGGCAGCCATGGCTGCGGGGGAAAAGGGATTTAAGGTGGCGGTATCCAACAGTTTTATTACCCACAGCTGGCGTACCCAGATGGTAAACAATTTGCAGAAAAGGATTGCGCTTTATGAAGTAAAGGTTGGATCAGCGACTTTCAGATCCAGCATGCCGGACCGGATGTCGATTTGCAGCGCAGCCACATCCAAAATTTCATCGACTCCGAAGTCGACATATTGATCATCGATCCGGTTTCTTTAACCGCACTCAATCCGGTAATCGAAGATGCGGTCGATGCCGGCATCGTCACCGTCATTAGTGACGAACCGGTCACCACCAAGGCGCCGTACGTGGTGTTGCCGACCCACGACGTTTGGATGGAAAAGCTGGCGAAGTACGTATTCGACCGCATGGGCGGTAAGGGCAATGTTGTGTATCTGAGCGGTATCGACGGCGCGCCGGCCAGCGACATGCGGGACCAGGGCTTTGAAAGGGCTTTGAAGCAATATCCCGATGTCAAGCTGCTGGCCAAAGTTTTCGGTTCCTGGGATCCGGCCCTGGCCCAACAGGCCATGGCGGACGCACTGGCCGCCTATCCGAAAATCGATGGCGTCGTGGCCCACGATGGTCAATGCCTGTCCGTCATCCGGGCCTTCGAGGCAGCCGGCCGCCCGCAGCCCATTGTCAACGGCTCCGGGTTCCGACCGTTCTTCGAGTACTGGATTAAAAACCTGCCCAATGGGTTTACCAGCTACGCGATTGCCAACGGACCCGGCAATGCCATCACCATGGCGCTCGGCGTCGGGGTTCGTATCAAGATGGGCAAGAAAATTAAACCGGGTGTCTGGGACGGTCTGGTGCTGCGGGTCGATCACGCCAACGTGATCAAGGATGACAATGTCCAAAAAGTGCTGGAAGAGCATGTCCGCTATCGCGGCGTGGAGGACTACATCGACGAAGTGCGCTCGGAAGCGTTTATCGATTCGCTCTTTCAATAATACACAGCGTGACGGTTCAGTTCGCATAAGCCATTTGAATGGTTGCGGTTGAACCAGTTGTTTGAATCAAACAGCAGACCGCTGTGTATGTAAACAGAAGGATTAATTTCGTTCTGGTTCAAATCTTTAGGATGTTTATCCCTACAACGTTACTTAGGGTGGATTAACAGATTTATTAATTTTTTTCTGCGATGCGATAGATATGCCGCATGATTCTTTTTTTGGATCCATAAAACCAGTTCGATGGCAGAATTGATATCATAGCGTCGCAGTGGCAGAACGACTTCCAATAGGACTCTAAGCTGC
>Ga0209367_1001053_pt1 | contig 32237 bp, 5 predicted proteins | sample WorMetLIZISLAND2_FD_187412 | JGI IMG/M metagenome (GOLD analysis project Ga0209367, IMG submission 187412) | Marine gutless worms symbiont microbial communities from Max Planck institute for Marine Microbiology, Germany - Olavius geniculatus... ...
GCCAAAAATTATTATAATCAGACATTCATTGTTCAAGTTATTGCAAAAAATGTAGTCACATGCTTTTTTTTGAGACACAGTGTATTACACTTAGTACATGCAGTAGTAGTAGTAGTAGTAGTAGTAATGGTAGTGGTAGTACTAGCACTAGTAATAGTAGAGGTGTAGCAGTTCGAAGGTCATCCCATATATAAATTACAAAATGACATTATTCAGTTAATTTTCAAACGGAAAATCCAAGAAGTATGTTTTGTAAGTAATTCATCTCTAACTACTGTCTGATATCATTATTGCTGTTGTAGTAGAAGGAGTAAAAATGATGGAAAGAATATTAAGGCAAAGATAACAACCACTGTTACATGTAGTGTGGTGGTGGTTTGTGCTGTCACTTCTCTCTGCAATGATGGTCCACAGGGCAAAAACACAAACACAATGGACAATGGCAACAGTCAAGTTCCAGTGAGACACTGGAAACTGGACAGCAGATGAGCCAACCTTGAGCAGCTTGCACTCTCTGGAGTCAGTGAATGCAGGACACATCTGCTCGTACTTGCCGACCGCAGTGGAGCCATCCTGTAGATCCTGACACATGCGACAGATTGCAGCTCGGAAGAAATGATCCTTTGCACCATGCCTCAGCAGTGCACTGTCCATTGACGAACTGCCAAGCTACACACCGCATACATTGCACCCATGCTCATCAACACTGTACACTGACAGGACAGCTGGAGCTCAGCAGAGTTTAACATCCCACTTGAGACAAAAGCGGACACGTCACAGACAATAAACTACTGCTATCAACCAAGCGCAAACAACCAAAAGCACCCTCCACATACCTGCTACAATGTCACTGACTACTACAAAATATAGCATGCCAGCTGTTCAAACCTGTTCATAGATCTCCGCGGCTCTCTCAAACAATTCCTGCTGTGCTGAGAACTGAGCAACTTTCAGCAGACATTTGTTGGCTGAACTACAATGACACACACACAATGACCAGAACTCACTGCACACTTCATAGCAACAACCGCAACTAAACTGCTAATCAAACAAAGCATTAGGCGTATTGTCGGTTTTCCAGTTACTCCTGTTAAAACTGTGTTCACTGAGACCTCCCATACTACCACCCTATAAAATGTTTTCAGGACACCAAAAAACCCTCAAAATTCAGGACATTTATTGAAACATTTTCTTGATCCAGCAAGAATACAAAAATAAGATGGCGACATTTACATAGTCGATATTTCTTTAAATGGAGACAACAACAACTTCAAGACCACACAACAGCAGGCTTGCCACTCTCTGGCAAATGTACTGTGTACCATCATATATGTCACTATTTCTACACAGTAAATATTGTATTAATTCTGCAAGACTTTCCGTATTGTTAGGACAAACCTACTTACTTCAAGACACTTAAACACAACATTCTATTCTAGAGATTTCATGCACAGTGAGAGGCAAACAATCGAACACGTCTCATTAGTCAATACTAAACAAATGGGGATTGCTAGAGACAAATGTCATCAAAGTCAAAGTAGACAAAGCATTAAGCAAACACAAAAATGTACATGTAGAGTGTAGACATTGCCAGCTGTGACAATGCCTGAAATATTTCCACTCTTTTATCTTCAGAATACACAGAATGAAATAACCTATCTTGGGACACTCAGAACATTGAGAAAGGGCAGGAACAAGATAAACAGTGGAGGACTGGCGGTGAAAGCAACAGACAACACATCAGAAATATTAATGTCAATATTAACCTGTTGGATTCCTCGCCTTGATAGTAATCAGCAGCTTGCTGGTAATGTGTGATTACCTGATAACAGCAGAGCATCAGCAAGCACAGATCAATCTCAGCAGCTTCATACGTCGCAAATATATACATCGTAACAGTTAAGTCAATAATGTTATAGTAGGAACAACAACTGCAAGATGCTAGTGGAATGCAACAAAACAAAATCTGGCAAAAAATGAGTTGTGGATGATAACAAACAAAGAAAATAATCATCAAAGCACCACAAATAACCAGAAAAATTCAGACAACAAGTTGGTTTAACAAAAACCTACTGCCAGATATAGACCTTAAACTGACAACAGCAAAGCTTATTTGTGCAACCAATATAAGATAGTAAACAGTAAACAACACACATCAACCTTAAATTGCAAGAAAAACATTCAGCACCAAAACTTTATCATGCACATATTATACTGAAGAAATATAGTACACACTTTGTCCATATCGGTTCCAGCAGACTCAAAGATCTCAGCAATGTCAATGTGATGCTTCGCTGCAATTGTGAAGCGGCCCTACAAATTGACACAAAATGTGACAAACAACACAATTTAATAGCTGTAAAAGATGATCACTTCCATTCTTCACCATTAAAGTACCGGTAGTACAACAATGCCGGCTAAAAGTAGGGATGTGGACTGTTAAATAGTTGTATATTTTAAGGAAACATTAGCAGAATACTGATTAAGCTCAAAATAGACAATGGAGTATGGTTATATGGCATGGCTCAGTGATATTTTATAAACATTCCTTGTTGATGTTGACACTGTACAGTGTAGACACAGCTATGTGGAATAAAAATGCATCCACACAGATAAATGCACAAAAATGCAACAGTTAGGTAAAAGTATGCACTGGTCTATTTCTCCCCTATGAGTCAAAGCAGCAGGACTTATATGCACAAAAACTAGTAGCTGCAGACTTTCCACCTTTTACACAAAATTCATCTCCTTCAATTCCAATTTTAATAACTTCCCATGATCAGACCACTTTCTAAAGCATTACAGTTAAAACTTATACAAAAAATCATGACACCTTCCACAAGTTTCAATGAGACACGAAAACCATGCAATCTATTTATTCGATCTACTTAAGCTGTACGGTACCAAAACAGAACCACGTAAAGAGAACACAAATTAATACATATATGCAAAAACTAGAGCTGTCTAATTAATGCATTAATTAGTGCGTTCATAAATTAACGCACGTTACAAAAATTAATCCACATACGTAAATTATGTTAATTTATCCGATACAAAATTATGTGAAGCAAAAGCTCCAACATTCCATTAAACAGCGGTTATTTAACAATCAAATGAATCTAAGTAACTAAACTGTAGTTGCCATTCCATCACTACTGTAAATAAATAATTATACCGACAACAGGCTAACAGATGTCATTTTCTATGCTACCTATGACATCAGTTATTGTTGATTATACATTTAAAATGTGTTTCAAACTTTCCACATTCTACAGGTGGGGCCCCCCAAACGTCGCATGGCCTGGGATAACTTACCCCCCTTACTCTCCCTCCCAATGGGCCTAGGTGCATTAATAACACGTTAATAAATGTGTTTAAAAAATTAACACTTCGACAGCTCTAGTAAAAAACAACAGAATAACAACCTACAAAACAAAACATTATGCAAAGAAACAAAATAAAGTTTTAATTAAAAGCAAAAGATACCATATCAGTGTGAATTTCAATGGCCTTTAAGAAACAGCTCACAGCCTCTGTAACAAATCAGTCACATTAATCACCAGCATTATTTATTTCCAATCAAAAGGACAACTAAAGCATATTTTCCGACCTTTACTAGTTACTACAAGTCTTCTGATAGGCCTAATCCACAGCATGTCAATGGTTTCATGTCAGTGGTTAAGTTTGACCATTAATCCAAACAACCAAATTTAAGAGACAATCATCTCTAATTCTACTAAATTACTCAAACAACCTACAAATGCCCTGACAACCAAACTGCACATCTGACAAGCCAATGAATGAGGTTTTCATTGGTCAAAAAGTAACAGTCTAGCAAAGCAAATTCACATGCCATTTCCTACCAGTTAGGGTTAGAACGATACCAAAAATGCCACCCAATACCCAATATTATTGGGTCCTACCGACACCAGTACCCAATACCAATACCCGTTGGATCAGCGGCCTCTTGCCACGTGCTGCCGCACTGTCAGGGCTAGACACGGGAAGTAAAATGTATTATTGTACACACTGTAATAATGTAATGTAATCTCGAGTTGCTTTGCAACCCATGCTCCCGCCCACCACTGGACGCCGTCGACACTGCAGTGTCTTTTCTCACTCTCGTTGTTCATTGCCTCTCAGCCTATGCATGCTGTCTTGTATGCTATGCCAGGCATAAAACAGCCAAGTGGCGTGGCAGCATGCCTTGCCCTATCCTCCCCTCCCCTCCATCCCACACTCAGTGGAGGGTGTGCCTGGACAGACGGCGACCCATTGGGTGCGGCAATACGATTCATACACTTCTTTTTATGTCTCTTATGCTATTTTCTGTACATAGGCTAGTAGAGTACAGTGGATTATGGTTGAATCAATGATTAACTGAAATATCTGTAAGTACTGTAGGTGAATAAACGTGAATTTATATAGTGCAAACATCGAGCTGGCCAAGCAGGCCTATTGGAACCCTGCCTCTGGCTTAAATGTAGGCCTAGGCTTAGGCTCTTAGCCGACAGCTGATCACGTGTTATATAGGCCTCCCAATTACAACCCACCCGCCATCCTAATCAGCATGCTAATTGCCATAGAACGTCCAGCTAGCTGCTCAATGTTTGCTCGATCGTGTAAACACCCTATAAAACACACTGGGCTTGTAGGCGTTGCTATGCAATGTTGTCATCATTCTCTTTCGAATGCCAGCACATGACATTTGACTGTCACCTTTTAATCAAGTTGGGCAGTCGGAGTCGGCCTAGAATCAATTACGGACTTTAGCTATGCATATAGGCATATAGCTGGTCGATGTTGACATCTAGCAGCATTATGGATGACCTTCGACCACGACGACCAGTAGGCTATATGGTGCAGTGAACGTTTAGCATTGGCACTAAGAGTGATAGACTGCTAATTGCTAGTCTAGCAGCAGGTGGCGCTGCTATTTAGCTTCACCGTTTCAGACTGTTAACTGCTCTGATCGCAGTGTATATGTCCACGTCAATTACTGAGATTAGGCCTAGAGTGTGAAATGGCGCATAGCGGAGAGGGGATAATCCTTCCAATCTCTCATGAATGGCGACCGTTCTACAGGTGCGCCTACCCCACTCCTCGTCTTGCCACTGTTTGCTAGCAAATAGAGATAATTATCGTTGCATAGTGGCCACTGCCCGCCGCTGACTGCTGTTTGATCGCAGCTTAGACAGCAAACAGCAGCAGACGGTGACCACTTATACTTAGTGAGCGGATATCGGTATTGGATTTCACAGTCAAAAAAATATCGCCCAATACTCAATCCACCCCAATACCAGCCAGTATTGGGCAATACCCGGTATGCCAATACCAATATCAACTGTATCACTGGAACCCTACTACCAGTAGCTAATATTGATGATAGATCTAAATGGCTTTTTTTCACGACTTAGGAAGTACAGATAAGACAGAGAGCAAGTCTTTTAGCACATAAAACACCTCCAACACTTAACAGGTCCACAGAAGAAATATACTTTCCAATGCTGGGAATCACTGTTAAGTTTTTTTGGCCTACATAACATAATGTAAGTACTTATTGACTTCACACACTCAACAGAATGTAGTACAGCACTTTACTAGCACAAAAAGTACAATTTATGAAACAAGTTCATTACCATTTACATCAGTTTTCTTGTAGCAATTTGCAGCATCAACAAAATGTGTAGCGGCTTCATGGCGGTTGCCAGCTTTACTGTGAATCTCAGCTGACTGAATGAATGCATTACCAGCAGCTGCAACCAACACCAGGCCAGCCATAACAACAATATTAATATCAGTATGAATAATAATAATGAATGGTAAAAACTAGAATCATAAATAAATGAATGGTAAAAACTAGAGCTGTCAAAGTGTTAATTTTTTAGTGCATTAACGCACTGCATTAACTTTTTAACGTTTTTTAATGCATTAATTAACACATTATTAACGCACCCAGGCCCATTGAGAGGGAGAGTAGGAGGTAAGTTACCCCACGCCCACGATGTTTGGGGGCCCCACCTGTAGAATATAGAAAGTTATAAACACATTTTAAACATATAATCAACAATAACTGCCATCATAGCTAGCACAGAAATCTATTAGCCTGTAATTAAAATAATTATTTACCGTATTTAAAGTAGTGACAGAACGGCAACTACAATTTAGTAATTTGAATTCATTCAATCGTCAAATAACTGCAGTTTAACAGAATATTGGAACTTTTGCTTCATGGAATTTAGTAAATCAACATAAATTTACGTATGTGCATTAATTATTTTACCGCATATCAAATTAATTTATTAACACATTAATGCGTTAATTTGACAGCTCTAGTGAAAACTGTATTTTTACACAGCACTAAAAGCTAAGAACCAACTCACAACTCACACTTTGGCCACTATCACTCTCATGCTTGTTATACAACAATATAAATACAATAGAGAATTTGCACTCAAAAACTGACAAACAAACTGTCAGTTTAATCTAGCACATAAACTAAAAAAACCAAAATGTTTAAAAGAAAAATGAAATGAGAGATACTGAAAATAAAAATACTGTTAAATGTAAAACTGACAAAATTTGAAAAATGACTGAAGGAAAGAAAACTAAAATAAGACAGAAAAACTGAAAAGGTAAGAAATAAAAAACAATAATGAAAACTAGAACTCAGAAAAAACTGAAAAGAGTAAAAATAAAAACCGTGAGCAGGTCCGAATAGCCGTGGAGTCAGTCCGAGGGGGTGCCAGATGTCTATGGAGAATAGTATTTGAGAAAAAGAAAAGTTTTGAGATTGGAATGAAAGAATGACGGGGTGATGGATGACAAGAGTGGTGATTGTGATGCTGACGAGGTGAGATGATTATGGAAGTATGGTGAGTCAGGAAGAGGTAGATCAAGACGTGGCTGACGAAGTGAATGAGGGAGTTATTACTATTCAACTCGTAACTTTCAGGTCAACGGTTTGAAAATTCTTGCTACGGGTCATTTGCAAGCAACCTTAAGCAAGTTGGTGACCTAGTGTGTGCTTAGGTCAAAACAGCCTCCTACCCTCAGCGAGACAGAAGATGAGTAGTAGCTTGCGAGCTATCAAGCAAATGCCTAGTGTGGCTGATTGGGGCAATGGTATGTCTGATAGCTGCAAACAATGAGCAATGGATGATTGGACAGCTGCATGTGCTGTGGTATAGTAATCTCATCAGCTGCCACTTCACAGTTATCTTATAACTCAAAAATGACAAATTATTACCCAAAAATAATTTAGCAAAAATTAAAATTACTACAAACAAGTATTATCATCTTACTTGACTAACTTGCCTATACTCCATCAGCATCGCACAATCTTTAATTATGATGCATTTTGATATACTTTGCCAGGTCTTTTGCATGGGTCCAACAATTTTACATCAGTGGCCTCCCAATAATGGTATACTAATAAATGGTGGCAAAGTTCTGGAATGACTTGTTAAGTATATAGCAAAGTTGATCAACAAACACATAGTCAGCACAAACATCTTAGCATATTTACCCGACCACTTTTTTGCCATTTTGAACGAATTTCCAGCTTTGACGTAGAGTTCAGCAGCATCGTCTGCCTTTGCAGCACCACCACTAAAACACAGCATCAGACAAATATTGTGAATGGCTTTAAATTTCATGCAACGAGATGCATACGAAAGTTCCATGAATCAACTGAATGTAAAGACTCATTATGAGTCTGCTGAGGTACGTCATATTGCTTAAATCAAGGTATCCTGTTTCGGATCGGCGCCGCAAACCTCTGCCAATTACTACGTTACGTTACATGAAACTGCACCCATGTGTTTTTCAACCTTTTTGTTGCTGCGGAACCCTACACAAGCGTGAAGATCACTCACGGAACCCCATGCATTGATCCGTGAGTCCAGCGACGATGAAGCTACGGGGTATCTACGGACTCATTTTCCTAGCAGGGCACTGAGGGCAGAACTGTCATGAAGATGACAAAGCAGACAAAGATGACCAATATAAAATTTGACCGCATTAGTAGGCAGCAATATGTTACTGTATGTAACCAAACACAACGGGCGAGGCGGTCGTCGATGACCGCTTAGCCCCGCCACCGACCCAGAAAATTTATCACGTGGATGCCGTTGGAAAAGACAGGCCTTCGTGTCTTTAATTTTTCTTAGCTGAGTTTTTAAAGAATTGAATTAACTAAGTAAATGGCTAAAAGATTTCGTAACCATAACCCTAATCAATACGTTCTTGTTTTCCTTCTTTTATTTCCGACACTGCCTCAGAGTTGAATAATGTCGTGCGTAGGAAGCTTATGTTATGATATAGGCTTAAGCCTAAAATGCAAATATGTCAAAATTTTACTGACAACAAAAATGATCCAACACAGTGAGTCTATGCAAAAAGACACATAGAAACGCAATTTCAAACAAAAAAAATCGACGCTGAGTATTTCGACGATATTGTCTGGCGTGATTTTGCACGCTAGGTTATTCGTTACTGGCCAGCTGCGGAACCCTTGGCAGACGCTCGCGGAACCCTTGGGTTCCGCGGAACCCCGGTTGAAAAACACTGCCGCACCCCATAAGACTTCCGAAAAATCCGCCTGACGATTTCATCTTCTTCTCCGCTTGCGCCATCAACTCCATTGCCTTTTGCTCCGGATCTCCCATGTCTGACAACGAAACAATACTGTAACTAATAAGATAAACAATTAAAGTATAAAACGTAAATTATACAGATATTATTTATTTTCTGTCAGCGTCAGCTGAGCAACCAGCCACCAGAGATCAGCACTGTATCAATAACATAACATAACGTGAATTAATCAATTGTCGGCCGACTTGTGGTTTTTAGATATTCTTTGTCATATCGTCGACGTAAACAAAGTTGACAATTGTGTATTATGCGTATTTAAAGTATTTATACTATTAAGTTTTGTTCATTTGTTTGCCTTAAATTGTTAAAACGTACGTAGAAATATGTATCTTCTTGTGTAACTTTAATTAGTAGTTGACATAGCGAGTTCAACTTACCGGAGCAGTCTGTCAGACAGTAATGTAAATAAAACGGATGCAGGAACTAAAAGTCCAGTGGCACTGAACATGGAACGTGGTTTGGCACTGAACAGTGCCAAACGTACAGTCATTCTGCGATTGTATTTGTTTTGTTTTATATTAAAACGTATAAAATGGTTGTTTTTAATTTTTTTTGTAATAATTTTATGGTTTTGTTACAGATGTGGGGTAGAATTGCTAACATAGCTTCTACTTTAACTGCAGAAAATGTGAGTATGTGCTTTCATAATGAGGAATAATTTGTTCGCTGTGTCTAGAGAGCAGACAGTCAGTCCTCTAGGCTCCATACTAGAGGACATTCGGCTGTATTCTGCTGTATGAGACTGTCTACGGCAGTACGAGAACCCATCGTACCGCCGCAGACAGATGCTGTCACAGCAGCTAGCCACTGATGAGATCAACCTTAGCAAGGTACAATGGGCGACTTTACTTTTTGACTTAGCCTTTCGCTGAGCCTTTTTGCTGAGTCAAAGCTAAAGCTGAACGCTAAAGTCTGTACTTAGACCAAAGTTTAACTAAACGATTAAAAATGGCGGAAAACTGGTAAATTTAACAGGAAATAAATCAACCAGTTACACTTGGACTTGCTTATTTAATTGCGCCACACACGCAAATGACGTAATTATGTAACGTCTTACATCATTGTGTAGCCATTACGGCGTTTATTTTTGGTACCAGACTGTTTAAATTTACTAAACTATCCATGTTAGTCGCCATGTTTTCGCTCAGCAAAATCACTTCACTTTTTGACTTAAATAGGGACTTAGACCGAAGTTTAGGCTCAGCGAAAGTCTCAGCGAAAGTCAAAGTCAAAAAGTGAAGTCGCCCAATGCCTAGCTATCACGCCTTCATACCAGTCAAGCCTAGAAGCACTGCATTCGAATACGTAACCAGTTTTGCAAGCTTAATTTGGGTGTACATTTGTGGCCACATGATTGTATGAAATATTCTTAAATTTGCATGTTAAAAATCTCATGGCTAACAAAACTGAATAAGCTGCAATAACTAACTCTAACCATAACTCTTAACACTAACCCTAACCCCATCTCTGGTGACTGCTGTCAGTCCTATAGGCTGCATACTAGAGGGCCGACTGTCACCATTGTCCATAGAAAAACGTGCCACTTTTATTTTTTGAATAGCTCCATGAAACATTGGCCGATTTTAATATTTTTTGGCACGCAACATCAAGAAAAAACTTGATGCAAATGACTTTTGTTTTGGCCACCTAACTTTAATACTGTTGCTACACTACTTTGTGAAATGCAGAAGTCGTAGTTTGGCCATTTACAACAATGAATTCATACTGGATATCCCACGCATCGGCTCAGAAATGGTTAACTGAATAGCGACAAACAGGATTGGCAACTATTGCATCTGTAAAAGTCGCATGTGTCACATCACATCATTTTTATTAGAGCATTTGCTCAAAATGTCCACCCGTCCCCTAGCACAAATGCAAGCTGCAAACATTGACACCACTCACCAATAGCAGGTTCAATAACTTGCATTTCACAAGGTAGTGTAGCGACAGTATTAATGTGAGATGGCCAAAATTAGAATCACTTGTGGTGAGTTTCTTCCTGATATTGCGTGCCAAAAGTTCTTAAGATAGGCTAATGTTTCACGGAGCTATTCAAAAAATAAAAGTGGCATGTTTTTTATGGACCACTATGTAATTACTTTTTATTTGTAAATATTGCTGCTTAACAATATACACGTTAGACATATGTAAAAATTGAAAAATTGTACATTCAGTAAGATTAATCATCTTTACTGTTTGGATTCAGTTAAATGAGTGCATCTGAAGTATTAGCTGATGGGCTACATGATAAAGGCCATGTGTAGCTGATCGGGCAGTGGTATGTCATTCTACATTGCTGGCAATGCAGCTACATTGTATCAGATGTGAAGACTCTGGCATTTTTCCTCACTACAGTGCCCTAGAGCACGTGGTGTTTGAATGTACAATGTTGTACTTGACTAGGCTTGGTGACAGATGTATCTTGACCTCCAAGTTTTAACTGACCCACAACATCTGGGTGGAGATTTTTAGAGAAGATTGGGGTGTTGACCAGCCTTCCAGATCAGGAATGAGAGAAAGACGTCTTTTAACATGTTCAGTACCGGTATATTGTTTGTGATCGTAGGATGAAGACGAGGCATCAGAAGCTTCATCTGCTGCTGTACGGAGCTCCTCTGACGCAAGTGAGCTTGGTGTGACTGATGCTGAGGTGCAGCTGATGGAGCAGGACAAGATGTTGCTACAGCTCAAGGACATGATTCGAGAACGAGAGCAGAGTCTTGTGCAGAAGGATGCAGAGCTTCAGGTGCAATAGTTGTGTCAGTTAGAGCACAGTCTGGAGTGGCATAATTGAGTTGTAAATGAACTTATCCAGACAATGGCTTAAATGACAGCTATTCTGTAGCCATTGATGGCCGGGTATGTAGTCTTTGATGTCATTGGTATGGTCACGTTTGACCTCCTGGTGGCTGGGGCATCATTATTTTACTGTAAACAGGGCAGTAGACATAGGCAGTACAACTAAATGTAGTATAAACTAGTTTCATATGAATAATGTTTATGTTGTCTTTACGTCAAATTCTGCTGACCAGTGACTGATATTTTAATGACTGATCATGAGAAATCATGTTATAAATTATTTTTTTACAAAAGCTGTTATGATTCTGCTGTTAATGTCATGAAGGGAAATGAGTCTAAATCCACCAGCATTTACATTAATAGAATTTTGTGTTAACTTAAACGAACTTAGTTTTTGTGTTGTTTGGGGAAGTTTAACTGCAATGGATAGTAATACTGTACACCATAGTGTTTGTTGTTGCTTGATTGTTGCAGAAAGTGAATGCTGAACTGTCGAAAGTAAAGCTTCATGCCAAGTCCAAAATTGCGAGTTTAACATCGCAGCTTAATCAGTCAAGGAAAGCATCAGCTGATGCTGCAGAACCGGTGTGTTACGGCAACATGCAGTATTTCTTATACTTTGCTCTGCTTATTAGATCTGGAATTGCACATGCTCAGCATTGTTGTAAAGATGCTGTGATACTGAATAGTGGGTATGAACTTTAATAATTGACTTAAATATTCCGCTAGATTAAAATTTTTTTGGGTCTTTGGAGCACTAAGCCCGACCACGATGACAATGTGGCAGACCAAGGTGGGGAAGTAGAAATGCATGCATATAATAAATCCCATAATGTGATGTTTTACAGATAGAATGCAGTCTGTTCTCATGTGTAGGCATCCGTGGGGTCGGACAACGAGAGTGTGAGCACTCTGACATCAGAGTCGTCACCGAGTGAGCAGACGTCGCGGGCACGCCAGGCACTGCTGCATAAACGACTGCGTGACAAAGACCGTCTCATCTCGGGCCACGAGGCGGAGCTTACACAACTGCAGGCTCAGCTCAATGCCAAGGAGCGCATTGTATGGGAACTCACAGAGAATGTCAGTGAGCTTCAGCTGCGACTTACTGAGTCCGAGTCAACACCACAAGCTGCAGAGCTGCATACAGACAGTCAGACTCAGGTTATCGTCATGGTATTAATGCCTATTAATTAATCAGTCTACTTCCTTGAAGTTACTCAAGGTTAGTGACTGACTTGACTTCAGACACAACTGACTGAAACAGAGTCACCTGTCAGTGCATGTGATATGGCGCAAGCTTTGGAGCCTCATACAGCCAATCAAACTCAGCAGGTTATTATCAGTATTAATGTTACACGGACACATTCATCTGAGTGGCAGTATAATCCAATATGGCAGATGTAGGGCTGTGCTATACTGATGTACACATCTTTAACCTTTTCACTTTTGGTTTCTGTTTAACTGGCTTACTTTTCTAAAATTACTGCAGGCTAGGCCAAGTACCCAAGGGATAATCTTTTGCAATTGCTGCATCTGTATGTAGGTTTTTATAGGCTGGATGTTCTTCCTGTTACCAACCAACAGCACTAAACCACTGATGGCACATATCGTATCCCAGTACATGTTATTGCTATTTGCAGAAGTTACAGTAGTATTGTTTTCGGCATTGTTGCTTTGTTAACGTGATAACTCACTAAGTGCTGCACTTAGCTCGATGCAATTTTGTATCAACATGTACCTTGACAACTTTTAGAACCATGTTGGAAATCAAGGTCATAGGTCAAAGGTCAAGATCACATTGGCTTTTGTGTGTTTCTTGTATGCATGATATTGTTCAAACCAGGTAGTGTGGATTCACAGAATGTCACTCTGTTGATGGTGCTGCTTTGTTAGCACCCACAGCAGTGAGTGGGGCTACCCACATGCAGGGCATAACCTTGACGTTTTTGTTTAATGCTAATAATAAGAGTAACATAATATTATTATTATTAAGCAGTATTTTATCAGTACATGTATGTAGATGGCATTCAAATTACTTCCTTGGCAGATTCGTACTAACAGTAGCCTAGAAACCGGGTATTTCACGGCCTGACAAGATTGTGTTGATTTCTCATTCTGATGGATTTGATTAGTTGCTAAAATAATTGCATACGGATATGCTACATTTTTGGGTGGTTGTCCATATGTTGTTGTGCAGCGGCCCATGGAAGAGGTGTTATCACAGCTGGCTTACAAGGATTCTCGGATCATTGAACTCGACGGTGAAATTCAGCGTCTGAATGAAACTATAATTGATCTGCGAGAAAATATCTCGGAGAAGGATGAAGTAATAAGTTCTCGCGACCGAGCGCTGCAGATAATTCGAGACATCCAGGCTTCAGCTGAAGCAGAGAGGAGAGACGAACATACAGAACAATCTCAGACGGACAACACGGCCATACTACAACTCCAGAAACAGCTTGAGGAGACCACAGAACAACTTAAAGCAAGAGAAAATTTCCTGGAGCTGCTCCAAGGAGAGTTAAACTCACGAGATCAGTCTGTTGCGGACCTGTCGTCATACCTGACAAACTTTCAGAACAGCTACGCCATTTTACAGGAATCGTACGCCGAACTGGAGAAAGCACGTGATACTGCGGTGATCAACTGCATCGAGTTGGAAACAAGAGTTGCCCACATGGAGACATCGTACAACGAGCTGCTGGCAAAACAATCGGGTTTAGAAGAGCATAGTGCGACTCTGGAGCAGTACTATGCCGCAGTGCAGGCTTCACATGCTGAGCTGAATCAGCACTACTTGGCCATGCAGGAGAGTTATTCCACACTGCAGCAGAAACATACAACACTGGAGGTTAGCTTCATGCAGTTACAGGTAACCATGGTTGTCGTAAACATTTATTTGTAAACCTTTTTTATAATAAACACATTTTTAACATTTTTTTTATTTCTTGGACTTTTTAGACATAATTTATTTGTGAGAAATGTTGAACAGTCAGTGTGAATATGGCTGTGATTTGGCAAATTTAAATATGAAATTTGAAGTGTTTGTTATATGATAATAACAGGGTACATATCCAGATTTAGTATGTTTGTAAAAGTATGACGAGTGTGACAAAACTGTATTTTGAAGCAATTGATTGTCATTTGCTCATGCAAAAAGAATCACATGTTTATATTCAATTTTTATGAGTGCTTTACGTAAGAAAACACACTTATTTATAACGTTCTGAAATAAATTTTTTTAACATTGATTACCTTTGTACAGGTGACACATCTGGAGTTGGAGCAGGCTCATGCAGCACTTGTCCAGAGTCATTCTGAGCCAGTGCAGACAAATGTTACCACAGGTGATGGGGAAGCTGCTGCTGCTGCAGTGGGTGAGCAGAGAGATATTTTAGTAACTAAAACCAAAAAATCATTGAAAATTATTGGTCTTTGTTTCGTGAGAATTGGAACTAGTATTTTTAGGTTTAAATTGAACTAGAACTATTATTTCCTTCAAAATTATGCAACGAGGACTGAAGTAATTTGTAAAAGATGGAGTCGCTGGTCAGTGCTGCCACCTGGTGTGTCATAAATTATCCTCTTTAGTATGTCTGAAACAATTGCATGTGTTATCTAGAGGTTTGACTTTGTCTCTTTTTTACGATTCAACACAATGTGTACCTACCAAATGGCATCCAAATTTGTCAAATGATTTTACCAGGGGATACAAATGTGACAGACAGACAGATAGCCCAACCTATGGAGAAATGTGTAGGAATATGTGGGATCACTTGCACTGCAAAAGCAATTCTGCTTAAAAGCAGAAACAAAGTTTTCATGAAGAAACTAAAACTTTATAAAAACTGTAATTAGTACCGGTGAACTGTATAAACCGAAACTAATTTGAGAAGTAATATATCTATACAGGTGAGTCTCAGTCAGCATCCTGTCAGCAACGTGAGGACGTGAGAGCAAAGCTGGTCGACTGTGAGTCCAGATTCAGCAAGTTCAAGTCATTGGCTGGATCAAAGATCAAAGCACTCGAGAGTGAATTGGCAGCTGTGCACGAGGTTAGTGTTTAGTTTCAGTGGCTTTCAAACAGCACGGAAGTTTTACAAAAATATTTTTGTGAGTTTTTTAAAATACTGCTGATGCTTGAGAATCAATAGGCAGCATTGCATGGGGTTAGCTTTTTGCTTCAATGTCTCCGAAATAGGACAAAAATTTTAGAAGTATGGTTGATACTGGGTTTAGTGGCTTTGCATAAGACACGATAGAACAAGTGGGCTTCAGTCTGCATTAAGATTTAGTCAGTGCTTAGACTTGGTCAGATAGAGTAAGATGTTTATCAGAAATGATAAATGTGGTTCTTCTAGTCACACAAACATTGTTATTCTGTTATTCTTGCTGTGAGCCATTATCAGTTATTGCCAATCGTTGTGCTGCGTAGAACTCTGATGTCATCGTGTCACTGAGGAATCAGATCGCGGAGCTGGAGGAAGAGAAAGGCAATCTGCAGCTGCATCTGCTTGATATGGATGAGTCTAAGACAGGTCGGTGCTGCTGCTCTGCACCATCACTACTTATCTGCATTATGGTGATGCAAGTTTTTCAATTTGTCTTTTGACCTGCCAGTCAAATAGATGAGCTTCTCTATTGTTCTCAGTAGTAATTTTGTAACATTTTTTTGTGGGGGTTTAACTCCTGGTTATTCCACTGCCAGGTAACAACACTGGGCAAGTTGTTCACACCTCTGCCTCTGTCACCAAGCAGTACGTTGGTGGCTTGGTGTAGTTGATAATGCATTTTGGCTGAAATGAAGTTACTCTATGCCGGGCCCGGTTAGTACTGCGATGAGTGACTGCCTGCAGGCAGGTAAACCATCTCGGTGCGAAGCCTGCCAGCTAGGTCGACTCAGCCTTCTACCCTCCGTGGGACGGTAAAATGAGTAGTAACTCATTTACATGGGTTATGGAAGGTAGGGACCTTGGTACAGCTGACTGGGGTTGCCTAGCCGGCCGCTGCGCCAGCCTGTGTCTGCAGGCTGCACACGGTGGCCCTGCGGCAGGCGGCTCTGGTTAGTGACGATAGCACATTAGAGGCATGCGCGTGCTCGCAACGATGCGCTATACAAATTGACGATCTTTACCTTTACGATTTATTTCTGGAAAGTTAATGGCAGGGTTTGGGAGGTCGGGCCCTCTGCCTATATAACTCAGCTGTGTTTGCACTCGCTGCTGGCCTGGGGCCTTGGAAACTAAGATGGGCACCACTTGCATCGGTCACAGAGCTGTGAGTGAGCACTGCTGACTATTGGCATTGGGCAGTTTGCCTTTACATGTGATATATCTATGCAGAACTTTTGACTGAAAATTGGCACACTTTTTTTCATGTTTTAAAGAACATTTATGCCAGTTTTGTTTTTTTCTGTGCCTTTATAGTTTTGAGTTAGAGTTAGTTAGTTTGAATATTGGTTAGACATATGGGCAGTCAATACCAGTAATGCAGCTTATCAGAATGGCCACATATAATTAGTGTTTATGTGTTTGTTGTTTTGGTTTTCCAGTCTGAGTTCAGTGTTAGTTTGTGGTGCTGTATTCGTAGCTGCAAAGCTGGCTGAGTTGAAGCAGCTGGAAGAGCAGCTGGCTGCTGAGCAACAGCAGCACAGTGAATTGATCAAAGGCAGCGAAGTGCTTCAGGGAAAACTGACGCACTCCGAGCAGACTGTTGCTCATCTGGAAGAAGAAACCAAAACCAAAAACCATCTTTTGGTGGAGATTAGATCGGATGCTGAAGAAAGAGAAAATCAGCTTCAGAGTTTGAGGGTGGAGTTTGAAGCCCAGCAGCTGGCTGCTTTGCAAACTTCGAATGATCTGGAAGCTGCTAATCAAACAATAAAAGCGTTGGAAGTTGAGATTAGCAGCAGAGACATGACAGTACAAAATATGCATTGTGATATTGAATACAAGGAGCAGAAGTTGTCAGAAGTAATAGCCGGCTCTGCTCAGACTCAGCAACTTGTCAATGAGATGGAACGCAGGCTTTCAGCTCAGGATGAAGAAGTGGAAAGGTTGAAACGTGAATTGGAAACTAGTCGTCAGGAAATGCAGCAGGTGCGAGCTGAATTGGAGGCAATCCACGGTGCCAGTGTTACCATTGGCAACTATCAGCAGCTGAAGGAACATAATGAAGCACTGCAGTCTTCAGTGACTGATGTCAATGGAGAGATGATGAAACTGGCAACATCTCTTGACCAGTCGCAAGCCGAGTGTCAACAGCTGAGGGCTAGTTTACAGTTAACAAGCTCCAGTGACGATGACCAGAAAGCTGCAGTCTTATCACTAGAGGCACAGCTGCAACAGATCAGTGCACAGTCGCAGGAGGAAATCTCGCAGTGGAAAATGAAAGTGTCATCCGTCTCGGACCAGCTCAACACTTGTATGTCGGAACTTGAGCAGCTGAAAGAGTGTCAGAGGATAGTTGCGGAAGAGAAGGCGTCACTGCAGGTTGTACTGTCTGGCAGGGATGAGCAACTGAGAGCCGCGAGTTACCAGCAGAGAGTGAGTGAGGAGACTGTTCACCGAGTCAGAATGGAGCTCGAAGCAGCTCAGAGTGCTCATCAGATGACAGTTGGAAATCTTCAGAGGCAAGTGGAAGATAGTGAACAGCATGTCAAGGAGATGGAGGAATCACTGGAGGGCAAGGACCGCCTTCTAACTGACACAAAGACTGAATTGGAAGATGTCAAGAAACGTTTGGAAGATATAACGGGGCACGAGGCAAAGCAGCAGCAGATGTTTGTAGATTGTGAAACTCTTCTGTCAAACACGATAGCCACTCTGCACCAGCAGTTAGAGCAGTCGGCCACCAGGGTGGAGTTTCTGAGCATGAGATGCAGTGAGCAGGATGCCGAGGTTCTTGCACTAAAGAAGAAGTTAGATGACCGTGATGCCAAGATTACATCACTCTCAGAGAACTTTAGAGAAGAAGAACTCCAGCTGGTTGCACTCACAGAAGAGCTTGAAGCATGCAAGGCACAAGCTGCCAGCGACAAGGTTTTAGCCGACACTGAGTGGCAGAAGATTATTGACTCAAAGAATGCAGAGATAGCTGGACTCACGAAGAGTGCCGACAGCCAGGAAACACAGACCAAGAAGTACATTGCTGCAATTAAGAAGCTTAAGCAACAACTGCAGGAAGAGAAACTGAAACGAGAAGATGCTGAAAAACAATCCACTTCATTTCTCAACGAATCAGCTGTAGAACAGTTTCCTGCCATGGGCGAAAGGCCGTCATTAACTGATGAGCCAGACAAACTGGTACAACCTGTGATACCTTTACAGCAGTCTATGCAGGACACTGTTTCTGCTGCCTCTGAAATGTCTTGTCTGCAGCTGGTTAATGCCAAAGCTATTAAAGCAGCTAGCAAACAGGAGATTTATGAATTGAAAGAAATGAATGAGCAACTGCAATGTGCGGTTTCAAAGCTTGAAGGCAAATGCAGCGAATTTGAAACTGCTGTGACACATCTTAATGGAATTGTCATGGGACTGAAGGAAGAAAATGAAACGTTAAAAGCTAGTGCGGAAGTTATGTCGATTGAAATGAGAAAGGCATCTGATGTTAGCTGTGCTGAAATACAGGAATTGTCTGCAGATGTAAGCCACTGGAAAAGCATTGCTTTTGACGTTGAACAAATGAGAAAAGAAGTTGCTAAATTAGAGTCAGAAAAATCGGAGGCCATCGCTAAAGCTGGAGCTGTGATGTCCGAAATGACTCAGCTCAAAAGTGACCTTGATGCAAAATTGGAAGAAATGGAGCAGCTGAACGTGCAACTGTCAGGTTTAATTGCAGAGAATGAATCCGTGAAACATGAACTGGTCTGCTCTCAGGAGATTAATGCAAAAATACAGAGCGAGTTTACAAATATAAGTGATGATAGAATTCAACTTGGGAATCAATTGGCAGTTGCTCTTGACACGATGCTGCAGTTGTCCGATGATAACAAGCAGCTGAGAATCAGCTCTGATGCACTGAAAGAACAGTTGCAAGCACTGAGAACTGAAGCTGAAGCAGCCAAAGCCATGGCAACAACTAGCAACAGGGTTGAAGCAGAATGTGTAGAAAAAGAAGAAATGGCAAAAGACATGCAGGTTGATGTGGAACAACTTCACCAAGCTCTTGACGGTAGCAACTGGAAAAGTCTGGAGCAGTATTCTGTACTGGAAACCAAAAACCTGCACCTCACTGAGCAGTGTAGTAGTCTTGTAACACTTTTGGAAGAGGACCAGCGCAAATATGAAGCATCTGTTAAAAGTGCTGCAGAAAAAGAGCGACACTTGGCAGAAGAGTCGGAGAAATTGCTGCAAAAATTGAAACTTGCTGAAGAAGGTAATGCTGTTTTGGAACAGCGCTTGAAAGAAGTCGAGTCTGATTATGCCAAGAATGTGGACTCGTTTAAGAAGGTTCAAAGTGAATTGGAAGCTGAAAAGAGGCGATCGGAGATGGAACTAGGGAGATTGACAGATATGGTGCTGAAATCAGAGGGCACAATCCAGCAGCTGGTGGCTGAGTTAGGCGCAGAGAGAGAAGAGTTTTCTCTTCGTGAAAGTGAACTGGAAGGTAGCTCTGAAGAACTGCAGCTAGAAGTTGCTAGACTCGCTCAGAAAGTTGAAACAGACGTCGAGGAGCTGGAGGACTGGAAAAGTAGACATAAGGAGATCGAAGTGCAGTTGAACAGTTTAGTTACCGATAAATATTCTGTGGAAAGGGAGAGAAATGAGTACTATGAGCAGAGTAGAAAACTTGTTGAAGAAAATGAGTTGCTGAAAACAGAATGTGAGGAATTGAGGAAAGAACGAGATCAGTTGGCTAGCGAATGTGAGTTAAGTAAGGACATGGCAGAGCGAAAATATGCAGCACTGTCAGGTCAGTATGACATGTTGTCTACTGATATCAACAACTACCAGGAGCTTGTGGAGTCTTTACGTTTTAAAAACTCTCAGTTAGAGCAACAGTTACAGAAGACTTCAGCCGATGATGCAGCCCAGGTGGCAGTCAGCAGAGAACTGGAAATGGAAAGAAAGAGAATGGAAAATGAAAGACGAGCACACATTGAGGAACTGGGTTCTGTTCGTTTGCATGAGTCTGAATTATTGTCGGAGGTCGAGAGACTGCAGTTGCAGGTCGAGGATTATAGCAATACTGATGAAGAACTTTCGGAGTCACGGAGTCGCATATTTACTTTACAGACTGAGAATGACTCGCTGCGAGAAAATGTTGGAGAGTTGGAACAGCGAGTGCAGGAGCTTGGAATAATTGAAGAGGAACAGGCAGCGTTACAGGAGCGCTACTTGTCTGTGCTGCAGGACAACAATGCACTTATCAGACAGTCAAAGGAGATGTACGAGAAACTGCGTAGTTTTAACGAGCTGGCGGATAACTCTGGCAATCTGAGTACTGCTGAGGTTGCTGCACTCAGGGCTGAGGTGGAAACACTTCGCAGCGAACGCGAGAATGCGACACGGAGAGATCAAAAATGCAAACAACTTCATGCTGAACTCCTGGCACTGAAAACTGCCCACAGTCAACAGACTTCACAACTGCAGGCACTTCGTGCTTCCAAATCTTGGCAGAGTTTCACTGATGACAGATCTCAGAGCCCTGAACGTGTGCATCATGAATTGTCACCCAAAACCAGTGATCGTTTCCATACTGTCGAACGTCGGTCAGAACTGGAGCCAAACGATGAAGCTGCAAGAGTTCATGTTGTACCTCTGCATTTCTCAACTCCACACAAGCCGACGTCTGATGATAGAATAAATGAAATCAATCATCTGAAAGCTGAGGTAATTACTGCATCTGAGTGGTGATTCTCTGTTTATTATTTACATGACTGTTTCTAGTTAGGCATACTGTGCAACGTGAGGCACAGGTTCATTGGTTTATAATTGGATTTTCAGTTGATTTTGTGGAGAATTGATGTGCATAAGCAGTTGCCTTGGATCACCAACGGTTGTAAGGCTTTGTTTGTAGTTGAAAAGGACATCTTTTTTGTTTCTCTTTTCTTCATTTCAGAGCTAGAACTTGAAAGACATTTTTGCCAGGTTTCTTTCCTAATGCTGCTTATAGCTCAGGAATAGTCGAACTTGGCTGTTCTCTTTGATTTGTGTTGCAGCAGACACATTTGCAATAACGCTGCTAATGCACAGCTGAGCATTGTTGATCATCGAATAGGTGTAAACAATAAATAATAAACCATAAGGTTCATGAAATTACAGCCTATATTTTGTTTGTTTGTTGCCATTTTGGCAACAGCTGCTGCCTTTGGTAAGTCCCCTGATCTCACTTTATCATTTTTTTTCTGATGTGAACCATTTCTTTTGATCCACCGGTCTACTGTGAATAAATGAATCTTGTGGTTTATGATGTGTTGCTGATCGTTGGGTGCACGTTTACAGCTGGCTGCATTGAGGAAGGAGAAGAGCAGCTTGGCAGAGCGACTACACAAAGCCTCGAAGACGTCTGCACAACAGCAGCAGGAACTGCAGAGCACAAAGCAAAATGTCCAGCTGAGAGAGCGTGATCTAATGCATGTGCATCAACAGTATCAGATGCTCTATCAGCAGTTTGTACTGCTCCAGCAACAGGCTGCTTCTCGCACAGTAAGATCTGGCAGTATTTAATAACATGATAGCTGTAAAGTGCAGAATTTTTTTGTCCACATTTGCAGCTGGCTTTCATAGATGCAACATTATTTTGATATGTAGTTGCTGCTGCACATTTCTAAACCAGTGAATTTTTACCGAGTTTCTTATGAGTTTGACCAGGTACCCCAAAAGGAAACTTCTGGTAGTTGTCGCAGCATGATGTTATAATACAGGTTGGATGATTTTGTCATCCAGCTAAAGATTATGTTACAACATGTATTATAGGTTTTTGTGCATTGTTTTTATCATTTTTGTTGCTGGATCATACTTATTTTCTGTCGAATTATGGCTGTGTTTTGACTCTCCTAAGCAGTAGGCATATTAAGTTGCTTTGATGATAAAGGTGGTGACGATTTCTTGGTGATGTGTGATTCACATGCAAATTTTTGCTTTTTACTGGCGTTTTGCTAACATGTAATTAGACAGCTTGTGAGAGTAGACCTGCGAGTCGCTGAGGTACAGAATCTTGACCCGACTTGAGGCTAAAATGACCCCAAGTTGACGGCGGTCGACTTGAGCACATCCGACTCGACTTGACTTGACTTGACAGCGGCATGTCGACTTGAGTCTACTAAAATGACTTGAGACGTTCAGAAGTTGTGATGAACTGGCGTGAATGCTTTAGGTATACTGTAGGCTATTCATAGTGTTTTATTCTTTCGGCGGACGTTTTGTTATTGTCATTTCTTAAAGGAAGTTCATACAATCTACTAAAAGCTGTGCATTATGTTTTTAGCTGACCATATACCTATTTGAGTAACGGTTGAGCTATTGGCATGGTTGTCGTCTGTCTGTAATGGATGTATTGTGGCTAAGCTTTAGGCCATAGAGGAAAACTTTTTACACGAGTAATTAGACATGTGTGTTCAACTTAAGCGCACAAAATTTCAGCCATTTAGTGCAAAGAAAACATTTCCAAATTGGGGTTTGAATGAAAGGGGGTAGGAAATTCAATGGAAAACTGGCCATATCTCGGAGGTCTATTTTACTAATTTGTAGGCCAGCCAGCATACAGGGTGGACCAATAAAGTAAGCTATTGCACTTTGACTATATCTTCACTAAATATTGACCAAATTTCACAATTTTTTTTACCAGTAGACTCTGTAAGAAATTGCTATTCAGTGGCATGCACACCACACATATTGTATTGCTACTTTACCTTGTAAAACATAAATATCTCAAAACCAACAATTTCTGCAGGTAAGCAGAAGGTCTAATGGTAATTTTTAAAGTATTTTACTGAAATGACAAATATCAGTTATAGTAAGTGTAAAAAACAATGGAGGACATTGGGCATTTTTTTGAATAATTTGAACCGTTTTTTTGCATAAATTTCCAATTAAAATCATACTGGTTGGCGGCTGCAATTTTGCTTAGTTAACTGCGTGACCATTGTATTTTGATCGTGTGGCCCTAGCCTACAAGCTGTGCATTATTTTGCTGAAAGATGAAAACGTATGCTGTAGTTGTATGTAAACATTTTTGGCACTTATTATAATGCATATTTAACATTTTACTTAAATATTTTAAAAATTACCACACTAGGCTGATTTACACATAGGCCTTACATCACCTACCGGTAACAATTAGGGCTGTGTGAAGCATTTAAACTCGATAATCCGTTCACTCTAATCGATATACCGTTATTTTATATACGGTTACTAAAATAGTGAAATATGTTACAAATTGCTTTATTCACCCGAACTCATCTCTGCTAGGTGCAAGCTTACTGGTCAAGTCAAAGATATGGTCAAGTCGACTCTCAAGTCGACTTAAAACGACTTGTAATGAAACTGACGGTGCCAGAAAATTTTGACAGTGACGCTACTACATACCGACTTGACCCGACTTGGAAGGCTCAAGTCGATCTTGGTCGACCCGACTCACAGGTCTATGTGAGAGCACTGACATGATATTTTAATGTTGCGTTAACAGCCACCTGCACTTCAGTCTCCAACAGAGAAGCAACAAGTTAACAGCACTGTTCAACAGTAGGTTTTACTCATCACATTCTATTTATCATTTTATTATTAAATTGTACATGAAGTAAAAAGAGACCAAGAAATATAAAAAGGGCTTGTAATAATGTTAAAAAATTTTTCAGTAAGTAAGTAAGTAAATTTAATTTATAAAGCACACAATGTCAGCGAGAAACTCACTGAATCTGAGGCGCTAAAAGAGTACAAGAATTCGTCAGACTATAAGTTGCATCATTTATCAGTATTATCATGTCTTCACATTTATGTGATTATTTACATTCCTTGGTGTCTTTTGGGTTCTAGTATACTAATATTATTATTTTTATTAGTGTTATTAGAGTAATGTATCTAATAAAGGTTATAGTCTGACGAATTCTTGTATTCTTGAATTCTTATTCATTGCTGTATCATCGTCACATGTTGAGTCTGTCATGTGTATCGGTAGAGTTGATCTAGAGCAGAGATGTCAGTTGCTGATCACAGAGCTGAGTGAAATGAGACAAAGTCTTACGACTGAGCAACAACAACGCTCACAGGCTGAGGACTTGCTACGACAAGCACATGAACAGCTGCAACTACAACAACAACTGACCACGTCTCGCAGCACACCCGACCTCGTAATACTACTGCTACTACTACTACTGTTGATGGAATTTGATGCCCATCATATCCATTGTATTCGGTGCAGTCGTCCTTATCTACTTCTACTAACTAACCTGATTTTTGTTTTACGAATGAGTTCAGTTAATTAATCACTTAGGTAGTTAATGTTTACTGAAACTTTGAATTAAGCTAGGTCCCCCAAAATATCTTACAATTGTTGAAACCAAAAGTTTTACAATGCCATGCTCTTCTGTCAACCAATAAAAAGTTTGTAGCACTGAACTGACAACTGAGCTTGTTCTTATCGACAACAGCTGCGTTAGTTGTAGAGGAACGCAGCTGTCAGCGTCTAAATTCTTCACTGTTAAATTGACATAATTAGTATGTTAACTGTGGGCTAACATACTTTTCTAGTTTAACTGCTGCATTGTTTGTTTGATAGCGTGCTGTGAATGCTGCTGAAGACACAGCAGATGTTGACATTCCACCAATAACAGCTTTGACAAGTCAGTGAACAACTGTCTTCTTTTATAATAATAATAATATAATAATCTGACTTGTAAAGCGCCAGTATGTGCTAAAAGAAAGACTTCAGTGGCACTGGCGGACAGAGCTAGTCGCTGAGGTTAAATGTCTGACGGAAGATGTAAATTCATTGACTATCCAGGATTTGCATTTTTCTTACTTTTATCTGTAGTGATGCCACTGTGTTTGTCTTTTATAAGCATATGTAATTAATGACTGTCGAGCCGCATTGGTTTTTAGTCAGCTCGTCGGCCGGGGTGTGTATGTCGCTTGTGTGAGAACAGGTTGACGATTTATCTTCGCTTCAGATAGCGAGCTTTTTCGCTGTTTGTTCGAGTGTGGTGGCGATTATTTGTCGACATTATCGTTTTTTTTTTCAATTTTGCATCCAGTTACTTTAGCGTTAACTCTAAATTAAGTTTAGTGGTAGGCCTGCGATCAAACCCACCAAGACAATCTGACAGTGACTTTTAAAAAAAATTCTGCCTAGCGTTTGCCAGCTACGTGTGATGATTCCAATTGCACAAATGCAACGATTTAACAACCATTTTCCGTATCAAAATGGGTTTTTATATCTAATGCCCCTCGATTTTCCTTCTGCGGTTGCTCTTAACCTCCGAGTCTATGGCAAGTCATTGTCTTTAATTTAGTGAACCAAGTTACAGGGAAAAGTGCTGGAAAAAACTTCAGTTAGCCAATGTTAACCAATGTATTTCTGCTTTCTTGAATCGCTGTTAACTGCTAGCTGTGTACAAAAACGTCTGGCGTAGAAAAACTGCTGCAGGCAACCCAAAAGCAGGGTTTCCATGCCTTCTGGAAAGCTCTGAATTTTTTCCTCAATTTTCCAGGCCCTGTATAGTTTTGGGAATTAGAGTTTAAGGTCTTGGAATGTCCTGGAAAATGAAAATCCTGGATAATCAATGAATTCACATTGGGTTCAAAATAAACAGCACCTGATTACTGAAATACAACAATGAGATTGAATTTCATAATAATTGACATTCTGTATGCCTTATGAAGGACTCTGTGCTTTGATTACTGCTGTTTGTCTTTATATTTAGACATTGGGAGGTCCTGGAAAACGTTTTGATGGTCTTGGGAACGTCCTGGAATCTTTTGTCATTGAAAGTGTGGCAACCCTGCAAAGTGTTGTCCTTTCAGAGACTTGGTCTGGGCTAACTCAGAAAAAGCATGCTGGTGAAACGTTAATCAAATACAGTACAAACTGAAAATGCATAGAGCCCTTGTTATTTGCATGCATGGGAAATGTATTGTTGTCATTAATTTCATACTGTGAATGCACACCTTGTTTTATGTTGGTGTAATTATTAGTATTTTTGTGTTTTGTTGCTAGATTATCGTGATTTTCGACAGTTGTACAGACATGTAAGCTACTGCTTGCAGAATACCAGGTGAGTTGCAACTGGTGATGTTGAATCTATTTTAAGTGTTAATTGGGAAAGTCACAGCACATTTAATGAGTGCATTTAATGCCAGTCTTGTTCTCTTAGCACTTGACTGGATTATCTCACTGAAACAAAGTTAACTCAAATAGTTCGTGTTCTTGTTACACATTTCTTATTTCCTCTTGCTGATACTGGCCGTTGGACATTTTTATTGACAACTCTTTTTTGCTGATTTTGATCAAATTTGACCATGTCCTGTACTAAAAATCCCTTCATTGTGTTAGTGTAATTTGTTGGACGACAAGAGAATTGTCTGTCCCATTTAAAATTTTTTTGTTTTTTAGCAGTTACAAAAGTTTACTTTTGGGAACTGGTCTAAGCTGAAGTAACATGGAAAACTCTGCCAGTGAAACAGAAACACGGAGTATTATGTAAATTTAAATTTTGAATTTCTGTCATTCTGCCAGTATGTTGTAGGAGGTTAATACTGCTAAAAAGCTTGTCACCATGCTTGTCATGTTAAGCATCATGTCCCTACGGTGCTTTATATACTACACTGAGGTGGTGTAAATATGAATGTCTGAACTATATACAGGGTGGGCCACAAAAAACGTGGCACTTTACTTTTGTCTATATCTTCGCCAATTATTGATCGATTTTCAAAATTTTTTCACTGCCACACTCTGCGCACAATTTGCAATAACATGATTATTACATATCTCACCAGACCGTAAATGTGTCTTTACACTACCTTGTGAAATATCAATGAAATATGCATACATAACGATAATAACAAACTTTTTGGTAAAATTGAAAAAACAACACTTCAGACCAACATTGCAGTGAAAGATCTGTATGACACTAGACTGTGTGGTTATAACACAGTCTAGTATCATACAAATCATTCATCGCAATGTTGGTCTGAAGTGTTTTTCCATTTACCTAAATTTTTGTTATCTTTAGTTTTTGCTTACATTTATATTTCACAAGGTAGTGTAGTAACGCATTTACCATGTGGTGGGATATATAATAATCACATTATTTCAAATTGTCTGCAGAGTGTGCCAGGGAAAGAATTTTGAAAATTGGTCAATAATTGGTGTAGATATTGACAAAAGTAAAGTGCCACGTTTTTTATAGCCCACGGTGTAGGTGCCTGACATGCATAGGCTGGTTATTGGTGGTGTGCAAATCTGTATATTGTATATTGTATCGGTGTGTTGTAGTGTTATGTTGGGCCGAACATTACGAGGACATCCAAGACTTCGCAGATCATTCCTTGCCTATGTTTTGCTGCTTCATCTCTATGTTGTTGTTTCCTGTCTGTTGGGCTGGGTATGATTAATGTGTTGTGACATTGGGGGAAGGTTGTCACTCATTTCTGAAGGTGTGTTATTTTCTTTCTGTTGATTGCAGCATAAAAGTAGCTATAAATTTGAGTAAGTTATTGCAGTATGAAGACTGGCTCTTGCCAACTGTCACTAACCTCAAGAGGCATTCCAACAATTTGACAGAGTCTTAGTGGCTGATTTGTTAGCATGAAATAATTGATTTTGTGTCAATTTAAAGCACTCTGAACCATTTCTCTTTCAATTTTGTCATTTTATATTGTTCTGTAATCTGTATAAGTGGAAGTTTTGCAGTTGTCTATAATTGTTTACGTTACCTGTTCTTCAGCAATTTTCTTTTTTTCCATGAATGTATAGTTCGGTGTCATTTTTGTTGCAGTTGTGAATCAGAATAATTAACTGTAATAATATGGATTTGTAAATGTTTGGATGTTTATAATTTGTAATCCTCGCATGTACTTGGAGGATGATCCTTATTTGTGATAACGCCATCTCTTGTTGCTATATTGTCTGTGATTTTGATACCCCATGCTGTTATTTCCAGTAGGCTCATATCAACAATGTTAATGTGGTCTTACAGCATGTGTTGTTTTTGATTATAGACGAATGGTCTTTTTGCAGTAGGGGAGGGGATGTGGCAGGACACCATACCCACTTTTTTCAGGGACAGAACATGTTCCCTTACAATTTTTGCTAAAATTCATGTGAAGGAATTTATTATTACCTCCGCCAAGGAGGTTATGTTTTTGGCAGACTTTGTTTGTTTGTTTGTCTGTGCGTCAGCAAGATAACTCAAAAAGTTATGAATGGATCTGTTTGAAATTTTCTGTGAATGTCGGGAATGGCAAAAACTACCAGTGATTCAATTTTGGGAGTGATCCGGAAGGAATCCTGGATTCTGGATCACTTTGAAATTTTTGTTACCATTGCTTTCAATGGGGCATAAGGGAAACCGCTGCCAAACCGAAATTGGTGCTGCCACCTAGTGAACAACATGGCCTTGGCGGAGGTGTGCAGGCTCTGACTGCTTTCTAGTTTTTATAGCTGAGAACACAACAAATTTTCAATTATTTTCTAAGTACTGTACCAAGGATAATTATTGTATTTTTATGTATTAGTTTTGAAAATTGCAAAAACTTCAGCCAAGATTTTGCCTGATGCCAGATGGTTCCTGGCAGTGGCATTGTGGGTTAGAAAGTAGGTGTGCAGGAACTTGCAATTTTCCAATGATACGGCAAATTTCCAACAGAATTCCGTTGCAATTTTCTGACGGAGTAAATTACGGGTGCTCATAATTTCAATTTTACTTATAATTTGTCCCAAAATGGTGGTCTATTTCCAAATTCTGCATTTTTGGATTCAAGTTTTTCAACAAGAATAGATTCTCCGACAGCCCAAATGTTATAGGAAGTAGGGTATGGTTGTACATGTTTTGCTGGTGATATTTTTTGTACATATTTCAAAGGCATTATTCCCAGTAGGCTTATGTATTTCATTTCGGCACAGAGGTTGACCGCATTTCGGTTTTGGTGCCATGCATGGCAAAAACATGCAACTTCAGTTGGCTTTGATAAGCCACTGGTCATGTTGGTGCCAAACTATTTACTTTCAGCTTTCGTCTAAGTTTCGGTTTTGGCCTAATGTCTTGGGCCACTTTTGGCAGAAAGCGAAATTTCGTTTTTGGCTAACCTCTGTTTAAGTATACACCACTCCTCCTAGGAGGTAGTATGATAGATTACAGTTGTCTCTTTGCAGTTCAAGTGAAAGTTGTCGTTTCAGATTTCTTCATTACATTTCCGTAGTAGGTTAATATTTTAGATTAAGCCAGAGATCGTCACCAGACAATCAGAAATCTGTCATAAATAAGAATGACTGTATAGTTTTCCTATGGTATTTAGGACAAGAAAGTTTACACATTAAGGATTTGTTTATATAGCCTATGCTTGATTTACAGTATCATGTTAGCCTGCATGTACATGTAATTTATATTACACCAGATTCTTTTTTCTTCCATAAGTATAGAAATAATTGCATTAATCACATTCTTGGGCCTGTTGTTAGGTTTTTGTTGATTTGTGGTTTTGTTATTTTTTCATCAGTACCACGTAATTGTCAAAATACAGCTGTTCCAAAAATATTGAGTGCAAAAATGAAAGTACCATATGCTGCTGACTTACATATCAGAATGGTGCAGTATATTTATCTTAGCAGTAGTAATATGTTTGCTCTGTGGTTGTTGCAACTAGACTGCAGATTGCTGCCTTAGTACTTCTGTTTAGTGCTGCATATATCTGGTGCTGTGACAGTTAACTGACACAACACTTTGTAGCAAGACTGTAAATTAATGTCAGTAACAGCCAGTTTATCTTTATTTGCTGTGCAGGCAAAATGTTTGCATATGTTGTTTGTTCTGTAAAAAATTGTACTAGACTCTCGCATGTAAAAAGTTAGTTTTTTTCAATAAATTAAATTGATGCAAACTGGTATGACGTTTTTCACTATTGGGCATGGTCACCGATGTTAACAAGACCAAGAACAGGCTTGCAGTGGTCCATGGCGGAGGGGGCAGGGCAACTACCTGCCCTAAGTTTTTGGCTATCGGAAAATTCAGTTGTCAGGAAATCTGCTAGTCAGAAAATTGTTATCCAAAAATGCAAAACTTTGGGCTGAAAACTCGTTTAGGGGAAATCAAAGTTCTCAGCACCCATAATCCCATCTGTCGCCAACGTGCAACTGTTTGTCTGAATTCTGTCGGAGATTGCAGTGTCTGTTGGAAGATTGCTATATCCTGACCTGCCTACTTTTTTTAACCCATGATGCTGATGCATACTCGTATCACTGTATAGCTTCTGTACGCTCAACGTTTATGCTTCTAACCCTGTCCTCCAATAGACAGCATTATGAGATTGATGACTGTCTGGAGGATAACAGGGAAGATTATTAGAATTGCAATTACCAATACATATGCACAATCATAATCGACAGTTCTTACAATTTTAGGTTCACATCTTTTTTGTGCTTTGTGTTTTACAAAGGTTAAAAATTTTGTTCTGTTACTGTGTGTTCGTGCAATTTTGTATGCAAAGGCCATCCCCGAAATGACCTATGCTGTGTCAGGTGGGACGTTAGACTCTACTCACTCACTGTTTATTCTTCACTCTAACCCATGTGGATGTGCAAACTAAACTCAGCCAGCTGATGTCTGCATGTTGCCAGGGCTTTTTGCTGATGAACTTGTGAAACGTGTACGGTGATTTCTGCCCCTACTACTGCCCCTACTGCAGAAGGTTCACAGTAATGGTGGAAGAAAACCACATACCAAATTAATGGCAGAGGCGTTCGAGTGCCAAGTCCAAAAATACGGTCCCCAAGGCTAAGGCCTAAAGCCGCTTTAAGGGTTAAACAGTTGTGTTGAAATTTTTAACACCATATATAACTGATTGTCCTTTGTCTCAGACACTGAGTTCGCTACCAGCAGTAGTACTAGCTAAGCCTAATAAAAGAAAATAATGACAGACTAAATATCTTATCTGGCCCAGATCTGGATCTAGAATATAAATAGGAGAAAGAAGTCGGAGAACATTACTGCATAAACATATATTACACATGAGACAATGTTAATATATACAAATATCGTCTGAACATGATATAAATCCATACTACATGTCCTATGTCTCCTCAGGGGTAGCATTACAAATGAGATACGATATAAATTTGAGAAAACTAGTTTGTACGAGATAAACAATACCAGTTTTAATTTATGGTATAAATGAATTGCCAAAATTTACATTTACTGCTGTACTGAACAAAAAAATGCTTCCAGATCAAATTCATCATCATCATCGACAACTGTGGGCTCAATGCCCGTTGGTGTCTGACGCCATTCTTACTATTGCTGCCCACCGCTGCCTATCTAGGGCAGCGTGGCTTAACTCCTACAGGGTTGTCCCACACCACTGCTCAATGTCATCTGACCATTCTTGGTGAGGCCGTCCTCTTTTGTTTGAACCATTCATCATTCCGAACACCAGGGTCTTTATCTTTCTGCTGTCGTTCATTCTGCAGATATGGCCGAAGAGGCGCAACTTTCTCTATATCACTTTCTGCAGTAGGGTTTCTGTCAATTGAATCTTTCTGTACAATTCTTCATTAGTGACCTTTTGTGTCCATCCTATCCTTAGAATCTTCCGGTAGCATTTTCTCTCAAAGGACAGGATTCG
>Ga0209367_1001054_pt1 | contig 32230 bp, 11 predicted proteins | sample WorMetLIZISLAND2_FD_187412 | JGI IMG/M metagenome (GOLD analysis project Ga0209367, IMG submission 187412) | Marine gutless worms symbiont microbial communities from Max Planck institute for Marine Microbiology, Germany - Olavius geniculatus... ...
CATCGCTTATGTTAAAGATATCGGTTTTTACAATCGTATATAATGTTGTTTTTACATTAGCTTAATAGCCTTGATCTTAACAAATGTTTTAACTTTGCTTTTAATACGTATATTAACTGCTTTTAACTAATTTTAACCATGTATGGCACTAAATGGCCTGTTTTGTGCTGATGTGCCATTAAGAAACTACTCACTCACTCTTCAAAATTTCCTTCTCACTAAGTATAGCTAATGTAATCGTGACGTCATCAAAAATGCCATTTTCACTGAAAAATAATGTCTAAGTGAACCTGTGCAATAATAAACAGGAAAACTGATAAAAGAAAATTACAGTAAAAAACTAGAGAGATTGATGGCATAGAAATACGTTACTTTTTATCACTTAGTCTTGCTTTTTGCCATGATAAACGTGGTCGTCGCGTGCACTGTGGGAACGTTGTTGTGCAGCAGCCGTTATCAGCAAGCAGCATCATTTCTCCAGCATGCGTTAGCGTCATGGTAATGCACATTTGTAGTAAATTTGTTGACTCAAAAGTTGGCTAATAGCAAGTTTTGTCACTGTTGCTGACAACTAAGGCAGCTACAGGCAAAAAAAATTTTTTTGCATTTCTGTTTATTTTTGTGTGGAGTAAAGTAAGAATACAAAGAGTGTTTTATTTTTACACAGTAACGTGGCATCAGTATTCCGGCAAAGTGGGCTCTCAGTACACTGTCAGTCGTACGTTACTTTTTAAAATTTTGCCTACCAAAAATTATAAACAAAAGTTCAAATTTGTTAAAGTTATTAGTCAAAACATTGTTAGCGTTTTTCACCACAGATACAATGATAAGGGCATTTTTGATGACGTCATAATTACGTCAGCTCTACGTAGTGACATTGCAATATATGGAGAAAATATCTCGACATCTAAATAAAGCGAATATTTGGGACTACTCCTGCCAAAAATTATGAAAATAGGTTTAAGTTTGTCAAAGACATGTCGAAAATACCGTACTCTTTTTTTCCAGAGACAGTGTAGTAGCAAAAACCAGTATAGCATGTTCTGCCACTGCATATAGTTTTGTCATTGTTTATGGCATGAATTCCATAATATTTTTCCAAATGCTGGCGTCGCCACTGGTCCCACGTAGTGACTTTGTATCAGTCTGTTAAATGTATATTAGACTTTCGTTATAAGAACAGTAAATATTATCACAACAACACACTGGCCTTTGACTTGATGTTATTGCTTAGTTTTGCCATCATTATTGTGTCATTTGCTTTATACAGTTTTGCTGAGTAGTACATTATGAGCATAGAGTTTAATATAATGTTTGATGTTGATGTGCATAGAGACGACATGATAGATCACGGTCGCGCAGTCCTCACAACAGCAGCAAAGACGATCGACATCATGGGAAGGACGTCGACACACGACGACACCATAGACACCATATAGACAGTCATCTCAAGAGACGTTCACCATAGATAATAGTTGACAGTCAGTGAGTCAATGACATCAATGTGTCACAGGTGCTTAACAATCTTGACAGAAACTAGATATTCTGTGACAGTCGCAGATGGTGGGAACATGTTTTAGCTATCAGTTTCTACTGAGGGGCAAAGTCATAATTATTTTATCACCTGTGACGTACTTAGTGTTACAAAAGATGAAGAGAAAACCAGAAAGTTAGAAAGTACGACAGGCTGGTCACAACCTGGAATAGTCAGAGAATTCTGTGCAGCCTCAGGGGAAAATTATAACAAACAAAATACCAGATGTGGTTTCTGGGGTTTAAAAATGCTCTAAAATACGTTTGCAGTTGGGGCCAGACCCAATTGGGAAACTTTGCAGTGTTTCTCTAGATTACCATTGTTACAATTATTACTTTTTGTTGCAATAATTTATGGAAAAGTAAGTTTATGTTTCTGGAAAAGTCTGAATTGAACTCATGGAATTTTTTCTCCTACTTTGAGGTCACCCTATAGGAGCAAGATTAGAAGCTGCTGCCTGTGAAGTGTCTGGTTTCAGCGTCTTAACCTTTTTTTGCTGCACGCCAAAGCTTTTCAACGCAGCGACTGCGCTGTTATGAAATCATCCATAACGTGCATGCAAATTGCACATCATCACATGTTTGGTGCAACTGCAGTGTAACTGGACAGAAAGGCACGAATTGCTGTTGCAGCAACCAAAATAAAAGCTTTTTTAAGTAGCTGCATGGCTGTGTGCAGCTACAACTATAGCTAATTTTTCGACTATAGCTGTAGACTGTCGTCGGGCGTGTACCACATGTGTTTGGGCCTCTCGCGGACAGAGAATAATACAGATTTAATGTTGATATTGCTATTGCAATCTGATTACTATCACTCCGTGTGCTGTGCCGCAATTGCTGCAGTCAGCTTGTTAACCTGTTCTAACCTACTCAATTCGCGGCTGGAAGTCATTAAGAGGGAGGGGAGAGCGGAGGGGCTAAGGCTTTCAGCTTGTAGCTCTACTGCCGAGGCACGTTCGTCTAGAACTACAATCGCAGTTGACAGAGTCACCCAGCAACATTGCCGGCACTGAGTGGCGTGACACAAGTTGACTAGGCCTGTAGCAGTCTTACTCTACCTACAATTAACGGGTAATATTTTGTATTAGAACAGTGTTTGAATTACGAAAAATTGGCCGGGAGTTGAACTTTTAGATGGTTGGAGAGACTGGCCAAAATTATGATGTAAATTATATGTATATAGCATATAGCTCACCTCCCAGTAACTTACATAATTTGACAGTTTGTTAGGGATTTGAGAAAACATTTGGGGTGGGGTTCAACCCCCCCAACCTCCCTCTGCAATTCAAACACTGATCAGAACTATAAAACGTCAGTGATTCGGAATATGTTTACGGAGATCCCCAGTAGTGGCGTTGACAAGGGGCCTAGGGCGCCCCCCCCCAGTGCCGCAGACAAGACACGCACACGTTTAAACTGCACTAAATTTGGTCAGCTTATACTGAAGAAAATAAAACTGTTGCCACCAGATTTCATATTTTACAGCTATAATGCACCAAATTCGATTTCGGCTGGGGCTCTCCGCTGGCGGAGCTTACAGCGTTCCCCAGACCCAGACGAGTACCGGCCTATCTGACTGGGGTTAAGGCGGGGCGCGTTTACCTGTGTCGGGTGGCAGGTAACACTGTGGGATCCTATACAGCAAGTGACGCTCCGTAGCTCTCTGAAATGGGCTTCCATTAAGAGCTATAACACCACCTTTTTATAGGGGGTTTTGCTTCTAAGGGGAAGAAAAAAAGGGAGGAAAAGGAAAGAGAGGAGAGGGGAAGGAAAAGGAGGGGAGAAAGAAAGGGGATCGAGGGGGACAGGAAGGAAAAGGGAGGCTAGGCTCCTCTAGCTCACATTTCTAGCTACTCCAATGTCCCTGGACAGCGTTGCAGTGCCAAAGCATTTACTGTTTACATAAAAGTTGTATACTGTCGCAATTAAACTGCGCGCCGCAATCATTTTGTTGGGAGTCACTGTGCGCAGGGGCGCCGTGGCACGGTAGCGGGGAAGGGGTGGGGTACGCAGTTGGCCTTCCATAAATTTTAGTCTGTTGGATACTTTGCTCTTGTCGTCAACTTTTTCACCAAAAATACGATATTTGGGCTAGAAATCCCCATTTTGGGGGAATTTAAGGGCAAAGTTTAATTTTGGGCCTCATCTGAGAATGTGCTACTCCACTTTTCTGCCCTAACAGTGTGTGTCTGTATTCGTTCATGTTTTCTTGGGCTCCGAAATTAAAAGACGCATGCGTTGTGCTTTATGGCCGTTTAGGTTCAGGATTGTTAATTTTGGACCGCACGTCTTTTGCATTAGGCCTATTTGGAAGGGGTATTTTTACAAAATAACATGCCACGTCGGATGAGCAGATTAGCTTCTCAAGGTCGTACCGTAAGACGTTCGATATACTGACACGTAGCCTTATAACAGACCATTGGTACGTTATGTTTGTATGTTTGTATTTTTTTCTATCAAATTCTTAGAAAATCGCTGTCGTCAGTAGCGTCGTGGAGGCGGGCAGTCTTTTCCTAAATTATGGGGTCTCGGAAAAGTGTCAGAAAATTTCTTCTTGGCGGAAAATTTTATTTTGTCCATAATTGTGCCAAATTTGGGTTAAAATTCTTTCCCCATTTGTGAAAATTATTTAGGGGCAAAGTTGAATTTTTGGCTATATCGCCTCTGTCGGAAATTTGTAGCGGTCTATCGGAAAGTTGCAACTTCCTACCTCGCTATTTTTTCAACGCACGACGATGCGACGCCGCTGGCCGTCGTCGTTGAGTATACTACAGTCGTTCGCTGTTCTTACTGTACAGACACGCAAACTGGGCACAGAACTTCACACGGCAATATGAGTTCGTACGACGAAGACATCGAAGTACGTGGTCTGCTGCTGTACGGAGTGCCTCACCTACAGCATCGTCGTCGACAGCCGCCAGCAAGCACAGAGAGATCGCTCGCTGAGGATGTTATCAGTCGTCAGCGCCAAGCCGCTACCATCATCAGTTCGCGGTACGTCGAAGCGCAGATGAGAAACCGGGCTGAGCTGGCGAGGTTGAACGAGCGTTGTCAGACGCTGGACAAACAGCGACGCAGCGCGACGTCTCTCATTGAGCGCAGCAAGCGCAAGTTCGCCGCTGAGATGGCCGACGTCGCCCGAACCACTAGCAATCTGACGCAGCCGCCGCCGTACACTGATCTACTAGATCTAGTTTCTCCGTTAACTTCACCACCGCGACGAGCGCGAGCAGCCACGGCGTCGCGGGCGTCTGCTGCTTCAAGACATCACGCCAGTCTGTACGACAGGCGCTACTTGCACGGCAAAGACGACGGCATAGCACCGGCGCTGGTTGCTTTACAGGTGTACGAAAGACAGGTTGACAGAAGCCGACAGTGTGAGCTTGCAAACAGAACTGGAATGGTACGTGGCGTTACTTCGGAGTCGACAGTGGCATCTTCGAACACGGCGGCCACTGTTTCTCGTGGAAGCAACAACACGGTTAGCGCAACAAAGACCTGCCAGTCAGCGACTGCTGGACCCCGCTCAGCGCTGGCCAGGCCACAAGACTTCCGCTTCCGACGACTACCAACGTTCAGTCACTCGTCTCGTCCTGACAGCTTTCTACCCGACACAATAGCTGAGCGCGGGGTCTCAATCTCGCAGATTCGCTTGTCGTCGGATTTTGCAGCAAACGCGGAAGAGTTAGGCCTACAGGAAGCTCCGAAAACTGGCGCGGTGCATGATGGAACGGATGCGGATGAGGAGCGTGAATTTGTGTCGAGGTGGAGGCGAGATCTAAAGCGAGAAGCTCCACCGGCGCTCCATGGTTACCGTCCGACGCTGAATTTCCACGCCGTCATGTCACAAGCCGAGCGACGGCGAAGACTCACTGCGCTTCAGACTCGACAGAGGCCGCTTCTTCGTAGCACAAGCACACACGGCATTAATTATGCCAGAAATGAAAGCGAAGTTAATTAACGTTAGGCCTATGAAAGCGCGTACAGAGCGACGTAACTGAACTTAACTTAACTTGGGCCTATATAACTTAAGTTAACTGACATGGTTTAGCTTTTGACATGACCAATGGGCACTGTCGAACGGCTTCGGTGACTACGTGACTGCGCGCACGTACGCGTCAACCAATGACCAATGCGCTCGCCTTGCTCGCCCATTGGTCAGTTCGTTAAATCTAAACCGTGTCAGTTCAGTTATGATGAAGTTTGTTCGCTATGACAGGCAGTAAAAACAGACAAAAAAGCCATGCAAGACAATGTAACAATAGACAAATCAGTGAGTAGGCCTAGATACGCGCCTTAGTTTACGTTTAATACGAAAATTTATTCAGATGTTTTTTGCTGGAAAATAAGAAGTTGAAATTAAATTTAAATTACTGGTATAGGGCCCCCTAAATCATGCGTTATTGTTTTAGCAGAAACATGCATATAGAGGTTGAATTTGCATTGTAATGATTGATTATAATTTTCGCAACAGCACACGTACAAACACCATGCAGCTATGGTAGGCCTACTTAATTACTGCGCTACATGATGTTGCTGTTACTGATGATCGACTGATATTGCGTAAAACTGGCTATGTTGTTTGAAAGGCCATACTATGTTTTAAAAATATGGTATAATGAATTCATTATATGTTATTAACCATGGCGTTGTAGCCATCTGGTAGTGGGGGCCGGGGCACTTGAGGGGTGGAGTGTGGAGAAGGGTTTCCCCACCCCTAGCGATTTTCCCCACACAGCCTCCTTCCCAATTTTTTCGATTTTTTTTGGTGTGAAAATAAATGTTTTGGTGCATTTTTTACTCTTCCAGCGCCCCCATATGGCTATACGCCAACTGTGTAGGGCCTGCAAAAAGTTGAATATGATGGTGTGTGTTTCACATAGCAACAGTTAGGCCGTTACTGGCCGTATATGAAACAACAACCCGTTACACGGAGATAGACAACTAAACGCTATTAATATGTTAGCGTTAATTCTTATGATGGACGCGACATATCTTAACAAGAAAGTTGTAAATATTAGCCACACATAATAAACATTAATGGTATAAGTGTAAGTTTAGCACAATGCAAACATGTGGTGAAATTGGCGCGTTTTAGCTTCTAATCGAAAAGTTTATTTTGATTACAAGAATTCACACTTCACAGTCTGTGACTCAAACTAAATTCCGACACTTGGTTTAGTATTTCTAACTTTAATGTCAGTGAAGAAAATTTTGAAAATTAATTGATGTTTGGCGAAGATATATGTCGTAGACAATACAAATTAGGACGTTTTCACGTTAAGGTGTATGCCAATCCGATACGATTGAGTAGTCGAGTACTTGGTACAGCTCTAGTTTGACAATTTCCGGTGGGTGTGGTGATGACGTGCGACTGTCGAAAATAAACAAACAAGTTTTATTAACTTATTATAGAATTCAGTTATTTGAATTTGCACAAAATGGTAACTTATGGAAGTCATTTATTTGTTTAGCAACTTATACGTTAGCTTTGTAGATGAAGCTATAGCTTATTTTATATGGATGAGGTCAATGGACCATAGCAGTGGTTGACTTCACTTTTTGACTTTCGCTGTGGCTTTGGCTGAGCTAAAGCTAAAGCTGAACGCTAAAGTCTGTACTTAGACCACAGTTCAACTAAATTTTGGTTTAAGTCTACTGACAGGCCAAAACGATTAAAAATGGCGGAAAAACAGGTAAACCTAACGTGAAATAAATCAACCAGTTACGCTTGGACTTGCTTATTTAATTGCGCCGCGCACGCAGGTGACGTAATTACGTAACGTCTTACGTCATTGTGTATTCATTACGGCATTTATTTTTGGTACCAGACTGCTTTAATTTACTAAACCATCCGTACGCATAGGACTGTAGTCACCATGTTTTCGCTCATCTGAAGTCAAAAGTTGAAGTGGATTCAGGCTCAGCGAAAGTTAAGCCATAAGGGCTAAAGCTATCTCTTCGGTGCAAATCGAACCGACTTTAGCCAAGTTAGTTCGGCTCAACTTTGGTCTAAGCAGGCACTTTTGGACTCAGCGAATCGCAGAGACTTTTGCTGAGCATAAACTTTGGTCTAAGTACCTAGTTAGACCAAAGTTTAGGCTGAACTTGATTAGCCAGTACAGAATGCATTGGCATTGCATTGTATTGTACACCCACCATTTATTACATACAAATTGCTTGTTGTAGCTATAAATTAACATCAGGAATAGATTTATCGATGTTGAGATGTGGACGATGGTAAAAAGCGGATCGGCGGATCTGTGGATGTTGTAACAGGGATAGGGCTATGGTTAGGTATAGGGTTAAAATTAGGGTTAGGGATAGGGTTAGGGTTAGGCATAAGGTTACGAGATGGTTATACTAATAAATTACAGCTTAATTACCGAGTTAGCTGTTGGCGACATCCGCAATCTGCTTTTTACCCGTAGCCTTGAGATGTTGTAGGATCGCTCTTTTACATTACTAAATCAATATTATTTATGATTTTATATGTGATTTTTTTTGGATTCTTATATGCTGCTAAGAAACTACTAAGCAGTTTACTGCGATTAATGCTGTGTACTCAATAATGTGTCAACCTGATTTGCTAGTTTTTCTACATCTTGCAATTTTTCTGTGCTATCAGCAAGATCGCCATTCTGATGCTATAATTATTGAATTCCTAATATAGGAGTATAGCTCATCATCTAATAAAGAGCTTGTAACTTGATTATGCATTAGCTGAGACTGAACCTATTCAAAACCAAAACCATGGCCAATGATTCTGTCTTTGCTAGAACAGTTAATGAAGAGCATCAATGATGAGATAATGTGGTTAGTAAGGACAGTTTCACATTTAATTGAGTGTTGACCTACAGTGTACCAAGTACAATTGTTTGTTTGTATGTCATTGCTGTTCTGCAGGACATAGCAATTAGTTCAATGAGCCGGTATGTCAGCCCCATCAACCCGGCAGTGTTTCCACACCTGTCAGTTGTACTGCTTAGCATTGGAATATTCTTCATGGCTTGGTTTTTTGTGTATCCTTTCACAGCCTGGTGTTTATTTTAGTATTTGTTATTAGCATATGATGTAATCATCTGTAATGTAATGTACATGGTGTTCTTATGCAAATTGTGGCATGATGCTTTTTGGTCCAGGGGCATACACAACATTAATCAAAGTACCAAAAGTGCCAAGTGAAAATAAAAATTGCACATCCTTGTATGTTTTAATCTTATTTTTTATACTGAAAATTATAATCTCATGAAATGTTTATGTCATTATATGAACAAGTATTGTCGGTAATTAATTTTTAGTGTTTCTGTGCAGTACCGTTAGACTTTTCATTTCATCTCATTGTGTGAGTATTATGCAGTACTATTTAAGTAAGTAAGAAACAGTTTATATAGCACCAAAATCCCACGGAAGATCAGTGTAAATTTATTTCAAATAGAATGTGGATTTGTTTGTTTAACAATGTACAGATTTTTATGAAGATATTAGGAGCTTGTAGTGAATTTTCCACCGCAGCTATGCTGTGCAAGTAGATGCCATGCAGAATTCTCTGTTAACAGAATCAACTTCAGATATGAAGTAACATCAACAAAATTCACTCGTGACATCTTCAAGGAGTTGTTAGTTGCCCTTGTTGCTTCAGTGTTTATGGGATTTGGAGTACTCTTTCTCCTGCTGTGGGTTGGCATCTATGTATAACAATGCATGGTAGGTGCAGTATTTTTGTTCATACCTAAATGGTTTATCAGTCATTTAAAGGATATTTTTTCTGCCTGGCATTAAGTTCCCTAAATTAGGTGAATGTAATAATAACCTGTGTTTGAGTAGTTTTTTTTGAGTAGTTTTTGTTATTATAATATAAGTAGTAAAAATTAAAATTTAATGTACGATATCCTGGAATTGTAGTCACCACATGTTTGTGGTGTTTGTGAGCAGCTGATCTGTTTTATTATTACCGGTAGTTAGTTTTTACACCTCTTGCAATTTTAACTTAATATGCAACAGATTGCCAAGGTAATATGTATAGCAAAACATAACTGAAAGTTTCATGTTGACTGCAGTTAGTTTTATGGTACATACCAAAGTAAAACCTTGTTTTTTGTGTTTAGGTAGAAATACTGCGTCATCATTCCTGACAGCATTTGATCATGTTTGGTTGTCGGAAGTTGTAGTCAAGTCTGTGTCACATTGACAGCAGCATATAGTTATAAATTCTTTACTTACTGCCAGTGGTGAAGGTACGAGTAATCTGTAAATTTTATGAGATCCCATGTGTTGCTGACAGATTGTAGGTCTGCATGTTTTTTTTGTTGTAGAATACAGTAAAAAACTGAACCAGAACTGTTTTGCCATCATTTTCCGTTTCATACTTATATATCACTATGTCCTAGACAAATGTAGGCCTAATTCATTCCGTTGAGTCCGTAGACAGTTGATGTAGTTATTGATGTAGAGTATCTTCCCATGTTATTGTGACTCTTGCTAGCAAGTCTACTGCATAGCTGCTCATTTTACGACTCATGTTATTAACGTACTGGTAGTTCATTATTGACATTTCACAATCCAAAACATTTTGTTGTCTTGCTTTCTCTTTGCATCTGGTGCTGCCAATTTGTATAGTGTATTGCTATTACCATTAATGTAGCGCAGCAGTAACACAAATAGTTTGCATACATCAAGCAATCAAACAGTTTTGGAAATGATTAGCTTTGATCGCTGCAGTGAAGTATGGTCATGTTAACGCTTCATTCAAGCAGAGGCGTCATTTAGGGGGGAGGGGGTTGGGGGTCTACGGACCCCCCAAGGAGTAATGATTTCCGTTTTTGAATTAGCTGACCAGTGTGCATGATCGAACCCAATGCATAGTATACAAGCATCACAGAATAGATGAACGGAATATTAATACACATTTTCAAGCAAAGTCTTAAGCAACAAAGGTGTAACATATTAGTAGGCTAAAGTGTAGTATATGGATTAGTGCAAATATAGAACTTTACAAAAACAAAAAAAAATAGTGCAAGCAAGTTAAAAATGCTGTTGTAAAAGCATGGCATAAACTGATGCCATACCTGAGCTTGCACATAACATTATTACATAAAATGGTCATTAGATTAGTTTAGAAAACAACAACTGTTACAGTGTATGTAACAAATCAACATCATACAGACAATGCATCAAAACTGACTGTAAGTTAATAGTAACAATCTCTAAGTAGATATTTAAGAATCTCATATATTAAAGAAGCAACCAACAAAATGCCCACTGTTGTAACTTCAGTTATATCAACAAGGCCACAAGGTACAAGGCCTTGAGTGGCAGGGGCAAGGTCTTGGGCTGCTAAGCCGTGGCCAAAAATATTAGCCTTAAAGCTAGCACCCTGAATAACTTACCCATGTCAGATGATAACTATTAGTTCAGTACAAAGAACAAAATCCTGTCAGTGCAATGTAGTTACAACAACTACATTGGCATCGATGTGCTTGCAGTGTCACCTTATCACATCATAGTATACATATGCACAACTATATATGATAAAATAAAATACTGGACTATGTGGTCCATCATAAAAACATGGCAGTTTAAGTTTGCCAACAACTTGGGACAAATTCCCATCACCTAAATGGTTTGTGCCATTTAACTGAGTTAAATTCCCATACACAAGTTATTCATGGTAAGCAAATTGCAATAGAATTAAATTACCGTACAGTCTGTCTAAGACAGATGCATAAAATTGAACAAAGAAAACTTCATAGGTTAACAGTTTGAAGAACCACATGCTAAACCAAGTTAGCCATTAACAAGCTGTTAAAAATGCCACTTATCTGGTAATGAAATTGCCTACACAGTTGATCTACACCCAGCCAACTCTGTTTTTATCAGTTCCCGTAACTGGACTAATGTCAAGAAATCAGCTGCTTAAACAAAAAGCTGAAAGCAGCACTACATAAACATTGAGGGAAATGTGCACGACTCATTTCATGCTGATGACATGGCAGAATCTGTCCCTGGCAGAAATGGCACAAAAGCTGAACGTACAGGCTGACAAAAATTTATCAGAATCACCATACACATTACTCATCAGTGCATGATCATATGCAGCATTGTAGTGTGACAGGATGTGAGGGACACTGTCCCCACTTCTTTCCGAGAATGGGAAAGTTTTCTTTCTACTACATTGATACAGAATACACAAACAAAAGAAGAAATTTGTTTTACAATGGTTTCTGTAGCTGAAAAAAATTACTAATTTATAACAATATCGTAAATGCACCACGGTAATTTTGTTGTATTTTGTACACATTACAGATTTAAAACAAAGTGCAAAACATACAAAATTTCAAGCACGTCAGGACTAAAATGCTGATCACACACTGCTATCCTTCCGCATGGCTGAGGCTCTGTATTGCCAATCACGCAATCACTCAAAAAAAATTCATACAGCACCATGTCAAGAATGAATCAGAGGCACCAAAAGGCATATCAAACCGAGCAAATAGATGGTCTGCTGAATGGCTGGCTGAATAGGCGATATAGTCAATGCTTATCATGTAAAACTATATAGAAGAAGAAGAAGATTCCGCATAGACAGCTAGGTCCATTGCGAGGGAGCTCATCCCCTTGACGGCACTTTGAGCCGGCGAGGGCGAAGCCCAATTAAGCTAGCACACAGCCCAAGTCGGCCGGGTTAACCGACTGGATCGGTGTACTTGCAGTCCTGGCCACAGGGCCTACTGTTGCGCAGAACTCGCCATTTCTTTCCTAGCGATGGCCTTGACCACCGCCAGTACTCATTTTACCATCCCACAGAGGGTAGAAGGCTGGGTCGACCTAGTTGGCTGGCTCTAAGTACTAACCGGGCCCGGCGTAGAGTAACTTCGTCTCATCCGAGACACGTTACCAACTACGCTAATAGGCTAATCTCAAAAACCACAACATAGATGCAAAGTTGAAAGTGTGCACACAGGCAGAAGGTTGATGCCCATAGCAATATTTTTGCCTTGAGCCCAAGTCATGCTGAGCAGCTCAGCAATGATGGAACATAACTGAGATGAGATTCTCAGGTAAGAAAACCAAGCAATCTACATCATCATCATCATGTGCATGTTGAACATATTATGCACACAATGAAATTCAACAAAAACAGTAAATTAAGTCATTAAGTACTACATTAACAGTGATTAAACACACAACAACTGTCAGAAGAAGTTATAATGAATAAAAAAGTAAAAAAAAACTAAAACGTCACATATCTAGTCTTGGTCCCATTTGTTAATTCTAAAGTCTTTGTACAGGATGTCCAAAAAGTGCAGACTTCATGCACTTTTTGGACAATCCTTACATCCTTTTTTTGAAAAAAAACTGGCAATGTCAAAACTACATGCATCGGGTGAATCAATGACAACAAAAAAACCTTCAAATAACTCAACAAATGTTGCATTTTCGGTTAAAAGCATTCACCTTAAAAACATTTCTAACAAAAATCTTGGCAACTAGTTGACATAATCAGCAGATAATGAAATTAAACAACAAAGGACACAAATCATAAATTCATCTATGCCAAAGCTCACAAATTTGTCCGATCACACTTAATATGAGAAAATGGTGTAAATAAATGAAAATCTGTAAAAACTACTTTACAATTAAATACCCATCATGCTGTCTATACATGCTATAGTAACATCATTGATTTCTAGTATTTTACTTGAATTCTTGCTCACTAATAATAAAAACCAGTAAAAATCAGTGACTAATACAATGAACATGTTTGCTAAATTACAAAAAAAAATGCGCAAAAGTGTAACTTGGAATGATATAAACAACAGGTATGGAACAACTTTTCGGTTAATGATTGATTATGATGTTGCACCGACACACTCTGTGGCAATTATAACAAATTTGCGTCAAAATTGTGCGGTAATAATCACTCAACATAAAATCTTGGCATAGCACTGAAAAAAGTGCCAAAAATTCCAGAACCAATGGGCACACACATGGCAATTTGGCAAATGATTCTTATGCTTGCTTCTGTGAGAGCCTTTGCACAAACAGCTGGCGCATGTCGTCTAGTGCCTTTGATAGGTCATCACCAAACTTCCTCGAGCTCTGCAATTGATACATAATGGACACACTGCAACAATCGTTAACAATGTCTGAAAAACAGGCAAAACTTGCAGGCTGAAACAGTAACTAAAAACTACATTAATTCATCAAATTTTATGACGTATCAGTTTGACTGAAGCATAAAAAAGAAAGCAACAGTGGTTGCCAAAACATCAACAAATTAATCACAATAAAACTTTGCATAGCACCTGCAACAAGAGTCCTCAATGGCAGCACTTAACAATCAAAAGCACTAGGCCTCAAACAGTAAAAATTAGCAAAATAAAGGTAAAATTTGAATAATTTGCATTTGACCAGTTGATAAAAATGTTCTGCTGTGAAGGAGTTTAGTCATCGATTCCGCTTTAGTCTTTTCTGACTCGTGCGTTAATGTACAATGGTTTCTTATGGGTTTCAAGCGAAACTTCACGGTCACGCTGCGCAGCCGTTCGACAGCCGATGTTCTTTATACTATAAGGGCACGTAGCCCCCGTGGCCCCCTACTGGAATCTGGGATGAATCTGTGGCTAGCGGTTCATCGTCATCCGCTAGAGGGCGCAATCGGATTTTCTTTGGACCTTGATATCTCGGCCATTTTTCGAGATATCGTCGCGATCTTTTCGCCTACGTTAGGTTTTCATGGGGGCTAGAGATCCCATGGGCGAATCTGTGGCTAGCGCCCCCGGTTTGGGGGTCAGCCCCCATAAACCGATGAAAATTTCAAGTTGATTTTGATATTGTTTCCACTCGTACAAATTTTCCCAGATTTCGTCAGAAGGTCGAGGGTGACCCCCTTTAACGATCGCACTCATCTCCCATGGGGGTCACAAAATTAGTTTTCGAGATAATGGGGGTTTTCCGTATTTTGCCCCCCACGCGATATCTCCGCCGTTTTTGAACTTTGGCCCACAAAATTTTGGTGACTTGTAGCCCTGCCCGAGGGCTTTCCAAAAGTGTCGAAATATGTGGACCAAAGTTCACCAGTTTCGAGAAAGTGGGGGTTTTCTGTTTTTTTGCCCCCATCGCCATATCTCTGTTGTTTTTGAACTTTGCCCCACAAAATTTTGGGGTCATATAGCCCTGCCTGAGTGCTTTCCAAAAGTGTCAAAAAATGTGGACCAAAGTTCATCATTTTCGAGAAATCGGACCAAAGTTCAAAATTTGATCACTTAATAACTTTTTCGTTTCTGAACTTTGGCCCAAAAAATTTGGGGGCTTGTAGCCCTTCCCTAGGGCTTTCCAAAAGTGTCGACATATGTGGATCAAAGTTCACCAGTTTCGAGAAATGGGGTTTTTCGATTTTAGCCCCCAACGCCATATCTCCGCCGTTTTTGAAATCTGGCCATTTCCAAAGTGATCCTTCCCAAATTTGGCACACTTATAGGGGACGACAATGTATAAAAATGCTGAAGACAGAATTTTGATATCGCTCCCCAATTTCAAGAAAGTGGGGGTTTTCCGATTTTCACCCCATCGCCATTTCTCCGCCGTTTTTGAACTTTGGCCCACAAAATTTTGTGGTCATGTAGCCCTGCTCGAGAGCTTTCCAAAAGTGTCAGCATATGTGGACCAAAGTTCATCAGTTTCGAGAAAGTGGGGGTTTTCCGATTTTCGCCCCCAAGGCCATATCTCCGCCGTTTTTGAACTTTGGCCCACAAAATTTTGGGGTCATGTAGCGCTGCCGGAGGGCTTTCCAAAAGTGTCACCATAAGTGGACCAAAGTTCATCAGTTTCGATAAAGTGGGGGTTTTCCGATTTTCGCCTTCATCACCTCACCTCTGCTGTTTCAAGGCCGACGGTCACCGTTCTATGGGGATACGTTTGTTATCGTTACCGTTTTACATTGCGACTCCAATCACGCTGAGTGTGAAGGAGTTATTCTACCGACGCCGCTTATCAACTTTTTTGGTCGATCTTTATATGGATCGGCGATGTCGTCTCCATAGGGGCCCACGCAAAATCGAAAAAGAGTTGTAGCTTCGCCATTTCCGAAGCGATCCTTCCCAAATTTGGCACGCTCATAGTGGACGACGATGTCTAAAAACGCTGAAGACAGAATTTTGATATCACTCCCCTAGCCATTTTTTGGCCATTTTCCCAAAAATATGCATTGCAGGTATTGGCTAACTTTTTTCCCCAGATTTGATTTTTCTAAAATTTGCATATATTGTGGGCAGCAACAATGCAAGTATGCTGGTATATTCAAATAAAGTCCTTGAGTTTTTTCTGGCCTGAGAAATAAGCTTAACCCTTTTTTGCCCATAAGGCCCCATGCAAAACAAATTTCAAAACCTCGTAACTTTTTTCCAAGTTTGACTTTTCTTAAATTCACACATGTTGTAGGCAGCAACAATGCGCGTATGCCGGCATATAAAAGAAAACTCTTGAAAATCTTTTGGCCTTAAAAATAAGCTTAACCCTTTTTCGCCAGAGGCCGCCACGCAAACTTTGACGCTGCCTAGCGGCCGCACTTATGACGCAATCGGGCTGAAAATATACACAGTGTTAGTGTTGACAGATAAGAACATTCCTGCTAAATTTCAGCTTTCTAGCTTTTACCCATCATTTTTGGCGTAAGTTTCAAAATTACAAAAACTGTAGCCTACTGCAACCGTAGAGTTCTCTCTGTCGCCGCGCTGAGTGCCAAGATCTGTTTTGTATCAATTAGCTCGCCGGTGCGCACCGTCTGCGGATGCATTGCAGCAATATTAATAGTTGCGATGACGTCCAGTGAAATAAGACGCTAGTATAGCTGACTGCACTGGCTGTCAGTGACCTTGACGGTGTGATCCAAGGTCGATGATTTTCATTTCATCTGAAAGCACGTATGCTATTATTTATTAGTGATCAGTAGTAACCTCTCTCCATTTCCAAGATATGGCCACTTAGAGCTTAAAACTTTCCGCTGAAAATTGCGTCCAAACCGCTGCAGATGGAGACATGGTTACTACTGACAGCCTATAGGAAGTCGCCAGCGCCCTATCCGATGGTACCATCACCGACCCTGTACGATTTACCATTTAGCCACAATACATCCATGACAGACGTACGACGACCATGCCAATAGCTCGACAGTTGCTCAAGTACGATCGGCTAAAAATGCTCATTACCACACCAGGTGGTGGTCTGTCTGCAAGCCGCATCACAGACCCGACTTCGATCACGCTAAGTGTTACGGAGACAGTTGCATGGGTATGACCACCAGTGATTGAGGTAGAGGATAAGTAGTGGTTCATGTACGTACCGTGAGTGAACAAGACTTCTTTGACGAAATGTGAAAGAATATGACATTATCACCACCAATTACATATGACACACCGTATCCATCATCAGCAACCTGGGAAACACAAAAAACACTAGAAACTGCCAAAGTACATTAGAAAATCCCAGACTATAATGGTTTCCTTATGTTCATTCTGAAGCTGTTATCAGAAACATCATACCAAAAAGTAGCTAATGAAACTTCTACAAAACCCAGCCTAACTTGCAATAATTATTGAAATAAATGGTCAACAAAAATGGAAGCAAATAACACGGTGATTATACAATACATAATCACTAATGAAGAATGACTTCCAAGCTCTGGTGCAAATTATCGGAGACAGATCCGGAAAGAAAGCAAGACAAAAAGTAATGTAGACAAAGCAGAATGTTACAACTTTTTGGCAATTCTGAAATTCAGGGAAAAGTGGATACCACTAAAATGAATTCAGGAGATGATGTTTTCAGCATCAGAAATCATATCTGCCTTTCTAAACAAACATAAGTACATGTAGCAACAGTCACTATAATTTCACAAATATTTCACAACATGCTGCGACATTAAAAAATTTCCAGGACTGTCGTGGGAACAGAAAAATGAGAATCACAGACTTACCGGGCCAAATCCGCCTCCGCCAGAAACCACCTCTGGAATGAGATTGAAATCCATTTTATGCGTCTGCTGATGAGGTGTCTAACAAACAACATACCAGCCATAATGTCACTGCAACAAACAGAACAACCAGCAAAGTAATTTGACAATATGTGGAATTGCTTCCTTTCTATTGACCATATGGTAGCAGCAATTTGAAGCTGCATGTTTTAGCTGTTGGATTCGACTCTCAAATCTCCCCTTTACCTGGGGATCAAGAACCCATTTAACACAATATATCGTTGGGCCCACAAGTCTACATGCCAAATGACATCTACACGGTGTCGCTACACTACCTTGTGAAATATAAATGTACAAAAAGCCAGCCATAATAGGCAGCAAGCGTGTTGGTAAACGACAGACACTTCAGGCAGAAAAACTCAGTGAATGATCCGTACGATGCTAATTCGTGTTAGATCCGTCCCTTTGGATATCTGGCATGTTGAACGATGTGCTTGTTTCTGGCTTCAGTAGCCTCAATGGGTCTATTATTTCATCCAATTTTTGAAAATCAGTTAACTTTTGGCAAATATATGGACAGTAACAAAGTGGGACGTTTTTTGGGGACACAGTGTAGATCAATGAAACGGTTTAGGCATGGTGCACAAATGTGAGACACCAGACAGACACACAGGCAAACAACAGACAGATCACGCTATAGAGAAATGTGAAGAAGTAGGTGAAATCACTAGCACTGCAAGAGTGATTGCATCTAACAATATCAAATTTCACCAACTTGACAGAATCTAAGCTATTATCTAGCCATTGACAAAAGCACAGTATGTCACATAAATAAACACAGCTACAAGCGGATGTTTCAGCCAGTTTACAAATTGACACTATAACATGACACTGCACTGACTGCCTGATGCTTTACTTCTGTGGTCCAGTCTAACTTTCAGCTACTTATCCCAGCGTAAATGTGGAAAGATCTCAGGGATAAACAAAATAAATCCGTGGCTGTGTGACATTCTCACAATATCTGGCCCTCTTACTATCTACACAGTAACACATAACTGTAATTAAGTTAGTAAAAAAACTAAAAAGGCACGGTTTAACATTTAGTCACAATGTGTCATATTCCCAACACCCAAACAAATATCTTTAACAGCCATTTAAAATGTTCAAACTTTATTGCGTTATGACATGCCTGGCTGGTGGACAGACGCCACGGCTCGCTAAGCACTTCTTTGAGGAATGGCGACTCTATGTTGAGGTACTTTGAAACAACGTAGAGAGTGAACAGATGACGGTCGATGCCGCGGCCTGTCATTGCATTACGATAACCGTCCTGGTGTGCTTCGCTTGCAGTTTGCAGCAGCAAGATTTTTTCCGACTTCTGCATACAGCATCCGGACACAAAAATCTCTGAAAAACTTCAGTGAACTGAAATACGAAAACACATTTGGGACATTGGCTATGCAACTTAGGAAAAGGTCTGAAGATTTGAAACACATTGAGACATCCTAACTCACTCGCTTACTCATTTCTTAACTACAGCACACCCTGTTGAGAAAGGCAGAAGCTTTTCATATTCTTGCTTGACAATCTGCACATATTGGTCATGCATCCCCTGTCCCCAGCTAGTTCTCTAAGTCACTTTGCATCCTATATGCCCAAACCACATTCCCTACTTCCAACCACTACCGTACCATTCTCTGGGCTCACACCTAGCATGCCTTCCTTTTTACATTTACATTATGGGTGATTTGGGTGTTTCAATCTATCAATGTCACCCATCGTCTACTAGCATTATACTGCATTTCATGTAAAATTTTATGACAAATAACAAAAGCACATGCAAGGTAAGTTACCGGCATGCTTTGGTCATCCATGGAGCGTACAAATGCACAGGACTGCGTGGTGCAAGAACGAACAGTTTCGGTGCGACCCTCACGGAACAGTCGTGTCATTGACGCTTCATACGTCAGACAGAACTTACCAGCATTCTGCACACAATGCAATCCATCCACCCATCGTTGTGCTGATTACAATATACCATTCACACACTATCAATAAACACAAATCAATTCTCAAAGCCAGGCTGGTATACCAAGCGAATCATGTATGCATCATTAGTTGCAAAATGTAAGAGTACTTATGATACATTCATCGTTTACAAATCGATGCTGCTGCTGCGTAAATTAAATACTGTAACAAATACTAATTCAGCCGTTTTGTTGAAATAATCTGCACAGAATCGATTTTATGTTGCAAAATGTTAATCGTTTGTGACACAGCTGTAATTGACGAGCTTATTTCCATTGAAAATGCAGTGATCACATTTTGAAGGCTGAAGGCTCAATTTGGGGGATTAAATTATTTTTCTTTTTTTGTGCCTATAGCGGCCACCAAGACGAGCTTTTTGAGCTATTAAGTGCCACTATAAGCCCACATAAGGAATTGCTACAAATATAGAGACCATGGCACAGCACTATTACCCGATAGTATGCGAGCTGTAGCGCCATCTGTATGTAAGCATCTGGACTAATTTTGCATTGTTTGATAAAGCCTTTGCCATAGCAGTCGTGCTTGCGCAAATGTAGATCAACATCATCTATCAGTTGCTGAGCTCCGGACAAGCTTCTCTCAATTACCTCCTGACACTGCACCATAACCACAAGTCATCTGATATCTCAATCCACCCTCTACTGAGAACAACGCTGTCACCTGGCAAATAAACAAATTTAGTACAGCTTTTATCTGAAAAAAATTGTGTAATACAGATCAGGTTCATGATTTGGATCACTAAAAGAATCTAATGATCTGGTCCTTGAATCATATACCACCCACTGAAGAAACTCTGGTCCTAACTTTCTGATTAATCTACAAAACAGTCAATGACTCTTACTGCTCAGCTATCCCATCCCCACAACATACGCCTGGTGATCGACACAATAACACATGGTACGAACTAAATGCAAATTTGTCATAAAACTACATGTAGTATGACATCTTGGAGCAATTAAAACATAATCAAAAGCATGCCTCTTCATTTAGTTCCCAATGCAGACGAACTGGATTCGGAGGAGGAAACTCTGGCACTCCCTTTGTGTGTCCATCTGCAGTGTATCTAACAGCCAACAATGAACAGTGAAGATATGATTATCTTTTCATCACACAGCTAGGCTGAACAGCTTAATATTAAAATATATGCTAAACATAATTCTTTTACTGCAAGTGCAATATTCTGTATGAAAATTTAGGGCACTGCTTTTGCCAATTTTGCATAAATTCTGCACACTATTTCCAGCGTAGACAGAGATCAAAAATTGCCCATCGGCTCAATATCTTACTGCCAAAACGCATCAACACTCACAAAACTTTGCCACTTTGAAAATTTCAATACAGCACAACAATCAAATATGGTGTGAGTAAAAAAAGCAATCAATGAGACATTGCAATTACTCAGAAATACAAGAATCTTCACCAATCATATGAATTGGAACAATGATAAGAAAATAAAAATAATACAGATTGCTTGCCAATAATCACCAAGTACTACCTTCCATAAAATATGACAAAGCGAAACCCAAAAATGCAGTGTTTGAGCTCATGAAAAACAAATGATGATTATCATTATTTTTAATAGCTATCAGTAAACGATTACCTGGAAATATACAATTTTGGTAAAATGTAACTAAAGTATTACAAACTGCAGATCAGTTATGCCACATAACTTATATAAAAAGCTGAATAAATAAATAAAAGCAATGCAGCATTAATAAATGAGAAGCAAGCATTTTCACATGCACAGCTGCTACAGCAAAGTGCTAAAAACCCGTGACAAGCAGATGCAGATATAACTTGCTGCTACATATAAAACTACAGTATGACATAGTGAGCCAGAAATTTTGCTTTCTTTCTTTCTCATTATAATATGATAAACACGAATAACTCTCACAACTATCTTTTTCCAAACAAAAGCAAATATGCAGAAGCAATGGTGTCACTGGACATGGAAAACTGCGATAAGTGAACTCCTCAACTTCTAACAATTTCATTTTTCAGTATACTGTATTGCAATTTAACACAGAGAAATGCAACACATGATATTTTTCAGAGCCACCTTTAAATTATTTTCATACACTTTTGCATTCCCTTGCACAAAATCCTGTATGTAACGCCACCCAAATTTCATCGACAGACCACCAAAGTACAGTGTTTAGTTATACATGGACACTGGGTGGTTACTCTCCAGCACAGGCAAATATCCCTAACACTTCCCCCACATTTTCCCTTGCTGAAATTCACTCTCAACTCTATCTGTACTCTTATTCCCCCATCATTTGCCCTGTGATACTGTTCTCCACACTGTGGCTATCAATATCATCCATACTAACTGTGTAAAAATGAAAGACGCCAGTATAATATTAACAATGCTCTGACATTTCCCTAAGTTCTGGTCAATTCCGTGCCACCTGTCAAATTCCCCGGCATTTACAGGTTTTCCTCACAAGCAGTTAGTCACGCTAATAACAAAGCAACACTCTGATGTGCAACTATTTAACCTGCACAAAAAACTAGACCACCTAGCACCATGCACCAGCCAAGCCACAAGCAACAAGTGAAAGCATTAGACAGACCACACACATACTGTCAGACACACAGGGTGGTCTGATCTGCCTACCCACACAGCCGTATGTCATCACACAGTGCGTACTCCCACATAGATGCTGTGATTGGAGCATCCGCCCTACACGTTCCAGCAAGAGATTTCTACAGTAGGCTATCTTCCTCTTGTTACAAACTTATCCACATCTGTCATATTATACACTAAATCATGATCACCATATCATGTCAATTGCAGGTCTCTTACATAATAACTGAAATATCTATTTTTTAAACTGCAAAACACTAGCGCAATCTCCAACCTCTGAAAATCAGCATTTTGGTCATGATGTGACCCTGACCTTCGAACTATTGACCACAATAAGACCAGTTTATCTTCATCACAAGAGGCACTACTGTTACTGACAATTTAGTGAAAATCAACCAATACACAAAAATAATGTAAATAAAATCACACAAAGACAATGGCAAGAAAGAATAAGCAACATAAAAAGAATGCCTGCACAACACTACACAATGCTGGTGGAGGTATAAAAATGCAATGTCGTTTGTCACAGAACAAACATCCATTAATAAACACAATGAACACATACCACGAATGCTCAGCATTTAGTCCAGTCTGATGCAGACACACGCAACACAGGCATACGAATAATAAATAATTAGAAAGTACAAAACAGCAAAATTTTTACAACTCAAAAATTAACTAAACGTTACTTCACTTGCTTATACATTCTAGTTAATTCAACTACTGTTTCCCTGCATAATTTTGTTTCCGGCTCTGGCCGCATGGCCATTTAGACAATTCATTAACAGCATAATAGAGCCCTCAAAATACGACATACCAATTTTCAAAATTCTAGAGTCTCTGCACACCATGAATACATAAACGCTGAGACAAAAATGCTGCACATGCCTTTGTATTTAGCACAGTCATAACATTAAAAAGTCATGACAGTGTCAAACAATAAATTGATAACAATAATAATAACAATTCTCTGGTACTTTTCACTTCGATTAGTCTGCCAATGCAGTCATTTACACTGTGTTTAGTTTTCTTCCCTCAGGAAATGAGTACTAAATAATTAAACAAAAAATATTATTAGATTGTGACCAATCTAATGTACTTCTCGTGCACATCATTTTCTTTTGTATCCTTCTAAGAGCATTTTCGTTCCTTTAAGCTTGTATTAGACCCAGCGTCTAATTGAGACCAGTTTAATATTATACTAATAGTGACTGGTGTCAAGGTCGTTATTGGAAATTGTCTCCCCAAAGTTCATAAAATATTGCCCGATTTTAGGAACCGAGAGAAAAAAATTTCCAAAAATGGTTGATGACGCTAGTTGCCATTTGTCTTGTTACACCTCAACGCATGCATCTATCTCGCACCATTATGGAGATATGGTGCCTCAAAGATAATGGGGTCATGACCTTGACCTTTTGGGGTCACGTGACGTCATCGGTCACATGACCATTCAACTCGCGGTGGTCGACTTCCTATGGGTGGTCCATAGTGACCATGCATCTATCTAGCACCATTATGGAGATATGGCCATTTGAAGTTCTTCCAGGAAGGCTCTTCCAGGAACAGAGGTCGGTCATAGGTCGGTCGGTCGGTCCTCAATATTACACTGATCTCATTTACTCCTCTTCGCTACTTTAGGAACGTAGTGCACGAGGAGTAAAAATAATAATAATATATTGATAATACTGACCCTTCCGTTGGAGCAAACAATGATGGTGAATGACTTGTCAAACCAGCGATCATGACCTTTACCATGCAGCATAGAACGTCCCAACTGATCTAACTTTGTATCATCATTCTGACAGCGGCAAATACAACAACAACACACAGTGGCTTAATAGCAAAACCCTTCAGCCTGATGGCTTATCTATGTGTCTGCAAACAGAGGTCGGTCATAGGTCGGTCGTCAGTCGTCGTTGGCCAAGCGAAGGAAATATGACAGCGCATCACAGTCTTAAACTAGAAGTGATCGCTTCTAGTTTAAGAAGTGATCAGGTCCTGCTACCGGGTGAATACAATGGACTTAATACAGCTGCTATCTCCCCCTACAGCGGTAAATCTTGAATAATGATCGAGAGTCTACAACAAAATCCAGTTAACAACTAAAGCCTCATGCTTCCTCCTTTGAACACCATGCTCAATCACTCCGCAGAATTTCATCAAAATCTGTTCATAGATTTTCGAGTAATCCGGCTGACAAAAACTGACTGATCCCAAAACATAACCTCATTCACCGATTCACCTGGGCAGAGATCCTAAATACTGGAATTGAAACAAGTTGCATTGGTAACTTCAGGTAATCAGTGAGGCACCATAAACAAGACATAGAGCCATTGTAAAAAGAGCAGGATCAAAGTTAATGCTACAGACTCATCACTGATCCGAACTAGCATCAACAACACTACCAGTAATTGGAATGACAACCAGCCAACTGGGCCTACCTCATCATACATTTGAGGCTCATCGTCCAGAGACAGGAAAAATGCTGCCTGCACCAACAAGCACACAGCTGTGAAAAAATACTCAAAAAGCTGTTTGCTTAAACACTACCTGACCGGATTTATGATGCTTTAATTATTTAATTATGCAAAACCTAGAGTGAATGCGTGATGGTACAGCCAAAGAAAAAAACTCTTAGTAAAATCACACAGAAATTTAGATGCAACCAAGCTCTATGGCATGATGCCAATGTTGGGGAAACTAAGCATCAGAATATACGCCTGAAGTTTAATTACTTTCACAGTTAATTAAAATATCTGTAAATAAAATGAGTGTAAGAATTTCATTCAGTAATAAATTCTTCCGACCTGCTTATCATGGAAAAACAGCAACAAATTATATCCAAAATAAACAATATTTACAGTTATAAAACACCAAGTTCCCATTCACATTTCAATCATCTCATCATACATAAATAATTTATGATGATGAGAACAAATAAACAAATAAGTAAAAAATCAGCAAAAAAAGACTTTCTCGACAGCATTATTAACTACGCTGAATTTCGAAGTTAACAAAACAGTAATTTCATTCGCGAATGAATGAACGACTTTAGATCTAATCAAAACAACCTAAAATACAATAATGGCAAAAACATGTAAAAATTCTGCACAAAAAAACAAAACATAAACAAGAAGAATGTCCGGCTTGAATGACCTTCTCGATGGTGTCAAGTGAAGTTTTGTTGACACCATTTGAGAAGAACTTGTGGCGTGCATTGGCCCAAGTGACACGATCAGTAGCAGTAAGTGCAGCCAGATGACACTCACCTGGTGCTGGCAATGACGTCTTGTCATCAAGTATCTTCTGTAGAATTCTACATTCAAAAACCAGCTTTCATACTGTTCACTGTTCACACGAGCCTGAAATCCAAACTAGAAATTGAAAACCAAGAAATAAACTGACAAAGCAGATAGAACTGGCCAGAAAGTCACGTACATGGTCTACATCACTGAATGATTTCAAGCATCAAGAAAACATTAACACTACACTGTCCCATCTACCTGTCCAGTTTCGAAGGCAACAAAACCACAGACCACATGACTATATGAAATACTTCAATAGGAGGTAATACGTAACAGAGTTGGTGTTACAGATGTTTAATTTCTGAGAAAAAGTCTGAATATAAATATATCGATAATCATCCAAAAATTCCAAATGACCTAAACCAGATTTAGATAGTGCTTCACTGTATGAAAGACAGATACAATAGCACTAAGGCGTGTAAAAAGTGACAGGAATGAACTTGACTGAAACAAAATCTTGGTCTAATTCAGTTGCATCTAAAGAGTGTAGAAAATGGCAGAAGCGCACTGAACTAAATGCCAGTTTAGTTGTATTCACGAACTGTGCAAAGTAAATAACCTAGCAGGTCATTTTATTTCGCAAAGTGCATATAGTGAGTTCAGTTCCGTTCAGTTCAGTCAGTCTACACATGCCTTTAGACAATCGTGCAATGGTATGCCCCACACTGAATGCAGCAGCTGACAAGTAGCCGACAAGTGACCACTCACATTTCAATCTGACACGGCTTTAGCAGCTGGTTGTTGTGATGGATGTTCACCTTGTAATAGCGACCTCTGTTATAGACGACGATGTGACGACTTTCCTTCCAGTGAACCAATGTGTCTGTAATGATGGAAAACAAGCAACGTTACAGACAGCACATGCATGCAGCCATACAAGAATGGGAGGCATCAACAGTGAACTAAGCCTAGTTATGGTTCAACTCGATGTGCAGTGGCTGTTTTGTTGGAGCCACCCGACATATGCCCAGCCATCGCATGATGCACCATCCCTAAATGTACGCAAGATAAGCACCATTTTCTACAGTTTTCCGACCTCTGTTCAAAGTAAAAATTGGTATTCCTGACTGGAGCACTTTCATGCCACTTCTGGTTTTCTATACTACATTGTGTCCGAATCAGAAACCAGTGAGACAAGATAAAAAGATAAAAAGGTGAACAACACACACGAAACAGCCTACTTGGATAACTACATAATGAATCATTATTTTAGCCCTTAATCAGGCAATTTTAATGACTTTATAAAGCACTCAAAAATTTAATAACTGTGTTTGATTTTTAATCAAACAGCATTCTGACACTGCTCCAAACTTTTTCAATTTTCCTCTTGTTACAAAAATAATTTAAACAAAACCTTGTTCAACTATAGCTAAACATCAGCAAACAGAAATTACAGGCAGAAAATTACGACTTGCCTTTTTCAATTCCCGGAATTCTAGATGTATTGAACTGTCGCTCATACTGCCAGGAACACAATGGAATTGTCTTGTTTAGCATTATCTGAACACGCCACAAGAGTAATACGTTAACACTATACACAAACTAAAAACAGGCTGGTACTGATTAAAAAAATGGCACATAAGAAATCACTCACAAAATGAAAACTAATTTCAAGAATAAAACTAATTTTTTTGGAAAGTCATCACAAACAAAGATACTTTAGAGAGCACCAGCTCAGAGTTCAGATCTAATTGACTGTTCAGTGTTCATTGTCAGAAATAGCATGAACATCTAAACAGTGAAATAACTCTTAATATCACAGTAAACAGTGCACAACAAACCAAATAAACACAAAATCTGGCTGTGTATAAACTACTACAACTATACAACAATAACCATGTTAAAACTGTGTAAAAAAGTGTTACAGATAACTTTTATGGATTTCCACAATCATTCCTACAAGATTCAGCCAGTCACAATCAGTTTTTTTTCAGATGGAACACAAATAAATGTTTAAGGCCTACATGAGATCATGAGAGTGCAAGAAACTACAAACTGGAGGATTTTCTTCACGGTCGAGTCCACGACGATACAGCAGTATGCTGTAGACGATGTTAGCTGCTCGAGCTGCTTGCACTGTGGTAGGGTTTGACATCACTGCATCCTAGCAAGCAAGCAACAGCATTTAGACACATGACAGTTATAATGACAGCAGAATCATTTTTTCCATGGTTCTTGCCCATTTGTCAAAATTAAATTCAAGGAATTTCAAGGACCATAAGAAGGATATATAAAGAGAACTGAATTAAATCAAACTGGCACTATTATAAGCATATATAACCAAGTTCAGTTTACATTTTAAAAAATCAGTAAATAACAGTAATGATGAAGTCTATTCACCACTCAAACTCAGGCAACTTACTTACTTACTTGGCAGCACTTAGATCCTCCGGTCATTGACAGGACAATGGGCAGCAAGAGTTCACCATCTGCTTCTGTTTGTAGCCACAGCCTGGATGCTGTTCAAATCGACTCCTCGGTCCACCAGGTCTTCTATAAATGTAGACTGCCAAGTCTTCGTTGGACGACCTCGTCATCTGCAACTACCACCAGAGGTCCATGACATGACGTGATTGGCTGGTCGTCCAGGTGGCATCCTGATAATATGGCCTGCCATCCGAAGTCATCTCTCTGCTACAATGTCCTGTAATCTTCGCTGCCCAGTCCGGCTTAGCATCTCCATGTTAGTCACGTGGTCCTTCCATGTTATGCCCAGAATCTCCCGTAAGTTGAGCTGGTGAGACGTCCAGCTGCTGACATATTCTAGCTGTACTCTTCCAAGTCTCGCTGGCGTATATGGCTGTAGAGACAATGAGGGAGGTGTAGAGGTCCAGTTTAATCTTGAGGCTAAGCGTGCTGGATCACCAAATGCTGTCAGGTCATCGGAAGACTGCTGATGCTTTTACCAGTCGAGTGTTGATATCTGCTTCAACATCTCCATCGCTAGATATTACACTTCCCAGGTAGGTCAATCTCTGTACATATTCTATGTTCCCTTGTGCAATGGCTATTGGCTGTGGTGATGAATGCTGGGTGATTCCCATGGCCTTCGTTTTTACCCGGCATATATTTAGTCCAACTTGTGCACTTTGTTCCTCGAGCTTAGTAGTCGTTCTCTTCCTCCACCACTATCGCTATGTCATCAGTGAAGTCCAAATCCGTTAAGCAGTTCCGCTTCTGCCAGACGATGCCGTATTCCTACTTGTCCATAGTTTTGCGCATGACAAAGTCGATGACTATGATGAAGAGAAATGGTGAAAAGATGCAGCCTTGTCAAACTCCTGAGACAATCTCAAAGAACTCTGTGTACCCACTTGCAGTCTTGACTGCAACTCAAACAACACTGATTCTGAAAATCACTTGTTTGGTCATGGCGTTTTAGTAAATCAAATTCAAGCACTTTCAAGAACCTTCAAACTCAGACACAGACAGACAGACGGACGGACGGACAGACAAACAGAATTACCATAGCTAATATGCACTATAGCCAGCTATGCTAGCTTTCACGCATAAAAATGTACTGTGTTCAACACAGCCACAGTTGCTAATGACAGACATTACATTCTGCTATAAGTCAGATAAAAAACGGACAATCAGCATACCAGCCCATAATAGTTGCTGTTGACCATGATGGGTGTTCGACCACTGAGGTACACATATTCTTCCCACCAGTCAGACACCTATACAAACACCAGCAAACAAACACGTTATCTTCCTTATCTGTCAATTGTCAGTCTGACCACAGCCAATCCAGCCAGATTTACACCCTCAAATCTAGACCATTCTAACGTTATCACTGGTTTTTGCAATCAAACCCAACTAATGCTGCATAATCTTCAATTTACATCAAGAAGAAAATGTAACTCAACACTCTGTAAAACAAAGTCTTCTCCAAGCCACATCGCCCATAAAGTAATGCAGTTTTCTTTAGTTTGCAGTTTTTTTAGTTTTCTCTGACCTAAGCCAGAGACAAGTTTACATTGCAAGACCACAAGGCTCCTGTATTGCATGGTGTGCATACCCACAGCTGGATGGCCAGCCTGAGTTGATCCGAGTGGCTAGTTGTATCAACCAAAATGGTTAAACCATCACTGACCCACAATACAAATAATAACCAAACTCAATGAGGACTAACTTCACTGACTGCCAATAGGTGAAACTGTTACTGCCCAAGCATTCAACTGCCCCAAAGTGAACAGAAACACTAAGGGCACGTTGCACCAACGTCGTTCATGATCTAGGTTCAGCTGAACCTAGATCAAAAGCTGAAACAAGTTCACGCTGAATTACGTTGCACCAAGTTGAACTCTGATCAGCTGATCCCATTCAGTTGAACGGCCGTGGTTATACCGTGGACGACGTTGATTGGTCAACCACGCTCAGCCTACGGGCCAACTACAATGATGTCACAGTCACATGCAATATGCTTACAAAACAGTCCTGTACAGATTGGCTGTAATTTGTTCAAATTTTAAGTTTCCCTGAAGTTACTACACAATTTTCGCATCAACAGTTGTACTGATAAAGTTCCAAAGATATGCACTTTGTGTTCCAATAGCTATTCATTAATTATTCTACATCCGTTGTCAAGATAATATGTTTATTGTAGCTACGGCATAGCAACAGCGCATCGGCACTTCAGAATGCTGTTTATTTATCCATTAATCAATTTATCCAGCAAAAAGACCACAGAAAACAAATATAGCACAAATGTAACATATCTAGATCACAAGTATAATTGAATTTAACGTCTTATAAATCGACACAAATGAGTTTTTGTTGCTGTGGTTAGGGTTCGATCGTATGTTTACTGTAGCAGCGAGACATCACTACCGAAAAGTGTGATTTATTCATCTATTTGTTAATTTTTCGAGCACAAAGAGAACAAAAAACAAATATAGTAGAAATCTAACATATCCAGATCATCAGTATAATTGCATTAGATGTCTTATAATCCGATACGAGGAAGTTTTTTGGACAGGATAAGATTCGAATTGAACAATTTTTTGTAGCATAGTATCACGGAAAATATTTATTGCCTAGTGCGCATGCGTAACCGCGAGTTGAACCGAGATCAAAATTTGATCGGGGGCAGTTCAGATGTGGATCAGATGGCAGTTTAGAATTGAACGGAGGTCAATGCTTGAACCGCTTTGGTGCAACGCAATTTACAGCTAAACTAGGTTCAAATTCAGATTTGACCCGGGTTCAAAGTTACACAACGTTGGTGCAACGCGTACTAAATATTTACTGGTACATAACAATAAAAATGTAAAATCAAGCTACATATACACTAACAGATCAACCCACCATAGAAGCAATGACACAGATCACAAAGACTTACATAATTGGTAGCCCACCAAGACTTGAGCAGTAGATATTTCTGCAGTCGCGGACCAATTCCACTCTCAAACTCTCTCACTAGATGCTCCATTCGCTGATACTTTTCGTCATCCATCAGAGGTCGCACCGACTTTAGGTACTGCAGCCATACCACAAAACAGACTTTTCACCCACTTCACAGCTTACGATAAAGATCAGCAAATAAGCATTACAACAACAATCAACCTATAAACCTGGATCAGCCAGAAAAAAATAACTTAAGTAGTCTCATAATGGCACATCAAAACTAGTCTTAAACAATCATAAAAATTCACATCAGTGTGAGGAATACAAACTGAAAACATTGAACACTCAACATAACATGCAGTGAAGCGTGCATCCACTTTAGCACAGAAGACTGGTTAATAAAATTAGTAAACAAAACAAATTCTCACAGAATATTACTACTTTACTTTCTGTTGAACAGTCACAGTTCTATAATAATCTATAATAAATCTATAATAAAGTCTGTATTTGTTCACCGCTTCAAATCAGCCACATCTGTCAAACAAGTCACTTTCAGCACTGTGCAATGCACAATCTGATGGCTCAAACATTCTGATCAATAAACAAAGACTCTGGAGAAATGCTGGAGCACTTGTTACCAGATACACTTTACAGTATCATCAATAAAGCCCACATTTTTCCGCAAAAAATTATGCCAAATTCCGTGGGCAAGTTCGCAAAATTCCGCAGCTCACCGCGGCAAAATTGTCCAAATTCCGTAACTTACTGCGGCCTTACATTTGTGAGTAAACTAAGCTCTATCCTGTTAAAAAACTTTAGTTATTGACAGCCAGCGTTCTGCTCATTTATGCTAGGCTGCAGATCAAAAAAAATAGATTTTTTTCATTTTGAAAATGCAGTCTGTCAAGTCGCATTGTGTTTATTTACGATTGTGTTGTATTGCGATGGCTATATAGTGCGGCCCACAGTTCAGTTTGATTTTTCCATGATATATTAAGTCTGTTTAATTACATTATCAAGCTAACTATCACACTAATCGTCAGTTATTTCTCAACTTTTGTAAAATTCCACGAAATTCCACATAAATATCAAAATTCCACGGAAAAGTGCAAATTCTGCAGCTCAGCTCAAAATTCTGCAGCCCACGAAAAACTGTGGGCCCTAATCATCAATTACTCACATAAGGTTCCAGTGGAAACAGTACTTGATCTGCCCGTCACTTAAATATTTTTATAAAAATTAATCCATGGTAATTTTCAAATAATCACGACTACGATATTGTCAGATATTACTCACACCAAGATAAACTACAGAACTCTCAAACCTTTGCCGAGAATGCTGCTGCCACCTGGTGAACACAATGGAGTGTCAGTTTATGGACTAATGGTAAAAAATCCCGAATAATCAAAACTCCACAAAAAATCCAGATCG
>Ga0209367_1001055_pt1 | contig 32215 bp, 16 predicted proteins | sample WorMetLIZISLAND2_FD_187412 | JGI IMG/M metagenome (GOLD analysis project Ga0209367, IMG submission 187412) | Marine gutless worms symbiont microbial communities from Max Planck institute for Marine Microbiology, Germany - Olavius geniculatus... ...
ACACTGACATTTCACAAGGTAGTGTAGTGACACACTTAGGGTGTGGTAAGATTTATAGTGAGAGTTTTATTGCAAATTGTCTCCTGATTCTGACAGTGAAAGAATTTTGAAAATCGGTTAATATTTGGTGAAGTTATGAGGTATACAAAAAACTGTGCCATTTTTTTTGGCCCACCCTGTACAACAATCAGACACTTGCAAACTGCGTCTACGCCTAACGAAAAGTTACACGGGCCAATTTTCAGTCGGCCAAAGACATAGATGTCTATCCCTCTTCTTCCCCTCCCTCTTTTCCTCGCGCTTTTCGTATCCTCCCAGCCTCCCTTTCTGTATTTGTCTCAAACTGCATATTGGTCTAACAAAACGGATATCGGGACGTTTCGCCCCGCTCATGGACGTTTCTCCCTCTAAAAATTGCGGACGATGGCGAAGACGAACGGACGGCGTGGAAATGGGAATTGGACGGAGAAGACGAGACATCGACTTCGCCATATTTCGCCGTCGACTTCGCCCATCCCATCTTCTCCCATCTTCTTCTTCTTCTTCTCTTCGTCAACTGTCGTCTTCTCCCATCTGTTGTTTCCTGTGTCGTCTTCGCAGTCGGATTCTGAGTTTGTCTGTTTCGCCGTCGTCCGCAATTTTTTTACTGAGCGAAACGTCCAGGCAAGTGGCAAAACGTCAAATCAAAGGAGCGAAACGTCCTTAACTCGAACGATGACGGCGCACTGGGTAAACACTTAACAGCCTGACGATTTATAGTGGATCAACAATGAATTGCAAAAGGCAACGTATTATTTTAGCATTATGCTTACTGTGATTACCTAGGCCCTAAGCATCGCTTCAATCCAGCGCAAGCGAAGCAAGGGCTATTAAAACTTTTTAATGCGCGTGATGTAAGTGACGCAAGAAACGTAAGTCTTACGCAACGAAAACAAGATATAACAAACAAACAACAATCGCAAGTGAAGCAAGTGATGCAACAGCCAAAACGCAAGGACAGGAGCTGTGTGACGGTGTCTATTCTTGCGTTGCGTGCGTTGCGTACGGTTAGGTGAAAACCGGGCATTAGTGATACCTTTACGTATCTTTTCCTCCAGCTCTCGTCCTTCGGCCTCCACAACGCGCAGAGCTGCGTCGAGTTCCTCCAGACGCCGAGTAATCTCGTCCACTGTCATCACCGGCTGCGAAACGTCCTGCATCAACACCAAACTGCTTACAATAATAGCACTGTAAATTTTGCTAAAAGTTTGTTACATTCTAAAGCTAATCATGCAGCAGTTTCAAAAAGATGTCAGTGCTTAGGCCAAAACTCTGACATTTCTCAACCAGTTTTGAGACTAATATTTTTTAACAGAGCGTTAGTTTAGTACAGCAATCATCGATACAAAATCCGTTGGCACATCCAAAGGACATGCTACAAACGTCGTACATGCCTACACAATTGGTCAAACGTTGCCGTTATTCAAAATGCTTTGCAATTTCTGCACAAAACATTAGCGATGGCAAAACTACAAAATTACTGCAAACGCAAATTGTACTAAAAGTGATGATACTTGCCGACTTTTTACTGAGGAACGGATCCTGTTGGTATCTGGTAACGGATCTGGTGTCAGTTCGTGCGTGCCTTCGGTTCGGTGTTAGCCCAGCAGGATAAAAATTCACATCAACAAACTTCAAAGAGGCATTCGCCTTCTGCGCTCTTGGACGCTTTGCAAATCCTCCAATCGACACTTCGTTGTTGTTAGCTACGGTATAATAAACAAACAAATCATTTAATAAATCGACTTACTTCTTCAAAAAAGAACTGCAAACAGTCATGGCCAGTATGACAATAAATACCAAACAATGCACATACAGTTCAAACGAAAGCTAATGAAAATAGCTTTAACTAAAAATTTGGAGCAAAGCCCAGCGTGAGTCCGCCCGGCGCCCTAAGTCCGATTGGGGGAAATTTAGAAAGGGAAGGGGTAAAATTCTCCACGTAGCAAAGTCACGTGAACAAACTCAAAATGCATTAGCATACGCAGAACGCGCATTGTCGACTTAGGGTAGGTCAACATCTACGCCTATAACTTTTTCGCTAGTGGGCCAAAGTTCACAGAATTTCTTGCTAAACCCGACAGGGATCGCCCTCGATCAAATTTGTTCCCGATTTTTATATCTCAATTGGTTTCTGAGACATTCGGGTCAAACTTGAAGTTGTGCCAAATCGCGCCAAATTTTGACGTTTTTGCCCTCCCAAATTTTCGGGGTGCGAGCCCCCGAAAATTTGTACATTAGTGATCATGTTCACCAAATGGCACGTCACATGGCAAAGTTCCGTGATCTTACTCCCTTCACTCTTTTTGACCCCTTTTGAAAAAAAAATTGTGAAGAGGACCCCAGTCCCTGGTGGAAGATACGCTAGTAAGACTTGGTCATTCTCTAGCGCATGTAAAAATTTGGGGCGCAACACCCTTTAGGGGCTGATATATGGTTTTCCGAAAAAGTCGATTTGGGTGTATGATTTCACCTCTAGATCTCCGTAGTTAGTGGACCAAAGTTCACCAGACTTTTTTCACCGAACTCAGAAGGAATCGCGGTAGATCATGTACTTGTCCGATTTTGAATATCTTCATCCGTTTCGGAGATATTTGCCGTCGAACTGTGAAGTCGTCCGAAATCGAGCAAAATTTTGCATGTTTTTGGCCCTATTTTTTTTTGGGGGGGGAGAGCCCCCACGAAATTTTGGACCGGCATTATAAAACTCAGTCCAGTGCAGACCACGGTGCAAAATTTCGCGCTGATCGGCCGACGGAGCTCGGAGATTCCGTGGCGAAAAAATAAATTAAACATCTGCGCTAAAACATGAGTCCGCTCCGCAAGATATCGCTTGCGGGCGGACTAATAACAAATGAATCTAAACGGTAAAATATAAAGAGTAAAACACTTCAGAGAACTGGAAAAATCAACACGCCGAAAAGTACCGTACGCTTAAATCTTAACACGGCTAACGAATATTGATCGACAGCATCTTTGGAAAGAGAACTGTTTCCAAACATTTAAGTAAGTAAGTAAGTAAGTAAGTAAATGATTTATAAAGCGCCAAAGTCTCAGAAAGAATCAGGGCGCATAAAAAGAATCAGGGCGTTCACTTACGTTCATTGGTGGGTGTCTTTTGAGCTTTATAGGCGCCGTCGAAGACGTCAGGCCGCAATTGCTGCTCTCGGTCTATCAGTCGCTGAATGGCGGCCGCTTGATATTTCTTCTCCGGGTCGACGTAGACGCCTTTCCTAGCCGCCTGTCTTCTCTCTGCTTCCAACTGCCACTCCGCTTTGTCGGCTGTCGTTGCAGTTCCACCTGTACGATTGTTTGCAGCCCACTTTCTATTGGTTACGGTTGACAGCTCAACTGATGCAGCGACGTTGACAGAACGACTAGCACCATCATCGTCGTCATCAGAACACGTCGCCGTTCTAACTTTTCGCTGTTGTCTGCGTTCATCGAGCGTCTGGAGTATGCTGTTCAGCATCGCCGAGTCATTCTGAGAACCTTCGACGACGAGTGCCGCCGAACGACGCTGCGGTGACGTGTACGGTGGTGACGCGGTTACTGCAGTCACTGGTCGCTGAGTTGACTTGATGGGAGACGCACTATGCTGGTACGAGCATGTTGTTGGCAGAGGTAACTTGACGGCGGACGTATACGAGCTTGTAGCCGGTGTCACAAGTCTTACATCCGACGCTGCTGTTGATAATGCTGCAGTCGGCAATCTGTCTGTTGGCAACGGCGACACGTAACTACTACGACTTGATGCTGTACCGGTACTTGACGTAGTTACAGTAGTCGAGCGACCGTTTGAAATGTAGCCACCGGGACCCGATGCAGTGGGCCTATCTGACGTAGTTGAACGACAGCTTGACGCTCCCGCCACGCTCCAGCTGACTTTTGTGTTAGCAACCTGTAGCAGCGGTTTCGAGGCAACATTTTCCGATCCCGACGAACTGTAATCGTTGAACGGTTTGTAAAATGTAACGGTCTCGAATGTCGTGAGCTTCGGTTGTTTATCGGTCGTCTGTGAACGCTGGGTAGGAGCCACTGTGCTGGTCAGCGGCCGAGACAACACGGTTGCTGAACTTGACGCTGCAGATGTCGTAGATGTAACCTTTCCGGCGCGGTAGTTGACTGCGGTTGACGTGGCAGTGGCAGCTGGTGCTACTGGTCGGGTGCTGTTAACAGTCGTTGCTCCCGCACGCTGCAGATATTGTGCTCGAGCAGCAGCGACCACAGACTGCGCACTGCTAGTCACTCGCGTAGCGGCTGTACCGGAACCAGCTCTGATAGGCCTACGCAGCACGTCTGACCTCGTCAGTGTTGAAGAAACGGTAATAGATGCTGGCGACATTGACGATGACGACGACGATGCTGCTGCATACGATGTTGAAATTACTTTCGAAGAAACAGGAGTGGATGCTGTTAACACTGCTGCTGCTGATGATGGTGATGACGATAGTGACATTAATGACGATGATGATGCTACTGCTGACGGTGACAATGCTGAAGTTGCTTTTAGTCTTCCAGCAGTAGCATTGATTCGACTCGTCGCTGAAACAGGAAAAAATGCTAACGACACTGGTGATGCTGATGCTACTGATGCTGCTGCTGCTGATAACGATGTTGATGACGACGATGATGCTGGAGTAGCAATCAGCCTTCCAGCTGCAGAGATATTGACACGACTCGTTGCTGGGGTGACCGACTCGCTGGCGGTTGTGTCTCTCTGCTTGTAGTTCGACGTCGAGTACAATGCTTTTATCAACCCCGTAGAAGGACTCGACGTCGAAGACTTCCGACTACTGAGGACTGTTGTAACAGACGCCGCAGTGTCACTTTGACTGCCGGTCTGCCTTCTGCCTCCAGCACTGCTTGAACCAGAGCTCTGTACGTACTCAGTACCTTTCGCCAAACTACCCAGTCCGGTTTTTCCTAAGCCCGGTCGTATACTATCATTTAAAGTCGTCAACATATCGGTGTTTTCACTACTACCGTAAGCTGTCAACTTGTAGTCTCGTACAGTGCTTGGCACAGTCCGTTCATACTGAGAAGCTCGCGGCGAACTTTGCAAACTAGTCTTTCCTAAATCCGATACGATTCCGTTTGAAGTCGGCTTTTCTTTATCGCCGAAGCTCTGCGGCGGTTTTGATTTCTGCAGAGTGGAAGTGCGTTGGTGTCCTCGGTAGCAGCGTCGATGACAGAGCCGTCCTTCTGGCGTATAGTGACGCTCTAACAGGTAGACTCTCTCACGACACATCTGACAGCGGTCATCCAGCGTCCCTCCACGACCACTCACTGCAGACGACGACGCATCAACGTTCTCTTTGTTAGCCGGTGTCACCTACAACGTCAGAAGAAAAACAAAGTCTTTCTGGAGTCGTATATACATATAAGGCCCAATGGGTGGCGCTGATCTCCGTTTTGTTAGTCCTTAGCCAGACACCAGCTTAGACTGCATGACCACGAATAAGAGGCTATAGTGCATCACGCGCTGTGCATGTTAACGCTCCAGCTATCATTGATACTCATTGCGCCGACCCAAAAAACTAATGGCCAGGTTGAGTAGTTCATTATATACCAAGATGGTTTACCCGTAAGCCGACCGACGTCACCCATCCAAGTACTAACCGGGCCCGGTGTAGAATAACTTCGTTGATCGAATATAACGTGTTAACCACGCCAAGCTGCCACAAATTTTTTTCACGCACGCTTTGTGACGTTATAATAAACTGAAACATTTTATCATCTAATAACGCAATAACTGAAAGGTTGCAACAATAATACTATCCACATCTGCATTTAGATTAATTGCAGACATGAAACAGATTATGCTTTGTCACTCATATCTAGCAGGAACAAATATAGCCATATAACAGACACGTTTTAGCTGTGCTATATTGCTGTAGTTGTGTCTTATTTCTGTACTTGCTCCTAGCTAAACTCGTGCTGGCTGCCTCTGAAGTGAAACAAAATATACACATTATGGCATGATTCCGTTACGTGTTTAGTAGTGGGTGTAGGATTAGGAGGTGTTTTCTTCACACTCGGTGGCTGCAGCGCACGGTCGGAGCCTGGAGCAATAGCGTCATCGTCGTAACCTAACTGACTGATTGCGCCTCGCTTTGTCGCCGTTTTCTTCACTCCTGGCCCTCCAGCTGCAAGCAGACCAGGCACACTGAACTCACTTTCAATACAATACAATAGAATACTGTAGAGCGCCATTTACGACGACGAACATCCAGCAGCGATTGCTAACAGAGTTGAATTAACATCAGTATGCTGTACGGTTGAAAAGGCCAGTGTCATTTATATTATGCAGATAAAATAATCTAAAAAAAGTAGCGCGACGAAACGGAAGCCCAACTCTTCAAACATGAAAAACATTTTAAAAGATTTTCTAACTTAACTTGACTTAATGGGCTAAGTTAGGCTAACAGCGCTCCCCGAACCTCTATAGCTAGAAGGGCAAAAGCGTCCGGTGGATGAAAAACCATAAACGAACTTCCTGCAAAGTCTGGCTACGTGTCTGGAGATGAAACTTGCCTTGTGGTTTATTGTGGAAGTAGTTGTAGTACTGTGCTACGTAGGTGACAATGCACAGTTTATCAGGAACGGCCATCGCCACCATGTCTTCGGGATCGAGTAGAGCAGGAATACCAAGCTGATCGTGAGCAACGTCGAAAGCCTGTACGCAGTCAACAAACCAACATGCTGCTAACAGACTGTACAGTAATATCAGTAATGTAGATAAACGGATGCAGGAACTAAAAGTCCCTCTATATCCGTATCACGATATAATAAATTATACTAATAATCTAATCATTTTTTTCGACATACTCTGATCTATCTCCAGTTTCGGCTAACATGAAGCATTTAGAATCACTGGTCACGTGCAATCGTGACATCTATGGGATCACTGGCGCTCAAACGAGGAGGGTGCACTTGCCCAGAGAGAAGGCAAAAAATAACAAGTAAGCTTTATCTGCAAAAAAAACTACGACGGATAGGCTACGTTGAACTATCCACGGAACGACAGCATTACAGCAAAGGATAGTGTCGATCACGCTCCGCCCCCTCCCCTTTCAGGTGGCAATGACCCTTACTTCCAATAAAATTCACGCCACTTAAGAAGTGCAGAATATCTCGCTTGCTATGCAAGTTCAACGGTTGTAGCCCCCACTTAAATGTTGCGATGTTTCAGCTTGACTGAAAATTATGTCCTAGCAAAAGGCAGGAAAAGCAAAAGAGATTAAATTCTTGCTTGCTCCCTACGCTATCGTTTACAGCGAACTGTTCAGTCAGGCTAGGATGTGTCAAATTCGTTGGTCCACGTGGAGTAAGCTCACGACGCTCGATCAGATTTCCTGTATTCCGCTAAGAAAGGAGATAGCCTCTCTCATTTCCCACTGCGACGTCTCCTGCATGGTGTCTGCACCGCCCTATCAACATCATGTTTAGTTGCCTCACTACGGACAGAAAGACGCTCGTGGTAATTTCGTCTCGCTGCAGGACAACGCATACGCAATGTGTTTGAAAAAGCCAGCTAGTCAGCCAGTCAATCTATGTCGTCGATTGTAGAAAGATCTTCAACGCGATGAACGAGCTGACCTGACGCATTGCAGGCCGAGCGATCGCTCGAGTGGTTGGCGCTGCGTCACTAGGCCTATCGTTCTTTGCGTCATCGGCTTAGCGTCGCACGTTTGCCTGCCTGCGAGCTGGCGACGGCATTTAATCGAACATAAAACTAGAGTAACTGGTGAGAGTGCATTATTTCCGCCAATTCGTGTACACAGACAGACAGACACACATAACGACGGACAGAACGACCAATCTCATAATCTCCTCCAATTTTCACTTCGTTCCATTGGCGGAGATAATCGTGTTATCTAGTGTACGTTTGACTCTCTTCACTGACTGCACTTTTTGCAGGGTGTCAGACTGTGACGAAAATCGTATTCCAGCTGGTAAGGGATGCCCACTGTATAAACAGCAATCAGCCGTCATCCGGGCCGCTGTGTCACGAGCGCAGTCATACCTGTTTTGTCTCCTGCGACTTTGACGTCATCTCTGTTACGTACTATACAAGTACTACCATCATGATCGCTGTATTCGAAGACGTCCATTTTTTTTAGTTTTTTTACACGGTAGCTGTTGCGTTAACAGGGAGTGGGCTGTCACATGACTCCGGCGCCTACGCTCTGTAGATCTAATGCATTTCAAAGTGATTTATAGGCCCCCCTACGTCTTGCGTTGTAACAGCTCAGTGACTTCACTTGCAAAATGCATCAAGTTGCCTAAGCACTGACTGAAATGCCAGTGACAATACAGGGACACAGCACAGACTATAGTCACAGCAACGCACCGCTTATCAGTGTAGGTACGAGTCATTATAATGCACTGCTACTGAGTTGCAGTGCAGACTATAATGTGACCGAAACATTCACGGAAACATTCATTGCTATGCTGAGTTTAAGCTTTAAAGTGTATTTTTCGTTTACCAAAACGCTTGTCTCGTATTAATGTTAGTTTTTTTACATTTGCATTTCGCAAAGTAGTGTAGCGACGTAATCACAGTGCGACGGGACATTTAATAGCACTTTTAGTGCAAATTTACCGGAGTGCGCCGTGCGCCAGTGACCAAATATTTTAATCGGTTAATATAAAGTATTTGGCGAAAATATGGGCACAAGTTTGGGGCCACGTTTTTACGGTTCTCAGTGTACAAATGGCATTAAGAGAAGAACCAGCAAGAAGCATGATTCGCTCACCAGTTTGTTGTTTTCAAACACGTCTTCTTTTGACAAACTGTCGTAATCTCTAGAAATGCACACCCAAGCACAAAACAGACGTTATCTTAAAAAGCAAGAAATTTGAGATAATGCTCACGAGACGCGCGAAAGCCTATAGCAGTTCCGGTTCACTAGTCTAGCTGAAAATTGAAGTGTTCACGCTAAGTTAATATACAAATACCAAATTCTCTATCTGGATCGCATAACGATAGTTCCGTGACGCCACCTTGTGAATGATATAGACTTGTGTCACAGCCCGAAATTGCCAAAAAATCCATATAAACCCCTATTTTGGCGTTCAAGGTCATTTAAGGTCATTGAATTCGGCACCAGTCGAGACCAGTGTACGACTTCCTATTAGTTATTATCTCGCACCGTTACTGAGATACAGCAACTTATTGGCCAAAAATCGCAAATTTTGCCCACCCCTCTCATTTAGCGCCCTCGTTCAGGGTGACTCCCTTCGAATTTATGGTAAAGCTTTACGGTTCCTAAAACGAGAGTCTTCCAGGCAGCCGACGGTGAAGATTTGGTGATTCTAGCTTGCACCGTTTTTGACTGATCCACCCGTGTGACAGACAGACGGACAGACGGACGGACAGAACTGCGATGGCTAAGACGCGCTGAAAGCTGTAGCAGCTTTCGCGCGTAATAATATCGACAAGCAGGAGACAGTGGGGCGGGGAGGCGGGGCTAGAGGCTCTGGGGAGCGTCGTGAAGTTGACGAAAAAAGAAGTAGATACATTATATTTGTCACAAAACCCTTGCAGTCGAAGAAAAATCCGATCTGTTTATCGACGAAATTTTGGCACTAATATGTCTACAATCCTGAGAATCAGCTGAAATCTACCTATCGAGGATCAAGATATGAGATTTTAATACCGTCGTGAGTGTCACGCGTTTCTTGACCAGACTAAGTAGCCTACAAAGCTAATACTATCTACAATGCGAATAATGTGCTTATTGACGAAAACGGTCAGCATTGGGCAGACTACGCTCAGATTTTAGCAAGAGCGAAGTCGACGCAGGGGGGCTGAGACCCTCAGACCCCCCACATTTTAACCACTGATCCCTATGAACACGTTTATTCGCCTTAACGGCAGACAAAACAGACAGATACACAATATCACAATATACAAAGTAAAAAAGAGACAGAGATAGACAAATAGAAATAAATAGAAATATAACAAGCGTGAACTGCAAACACGTAATTGCCCAATAGCCTAAGTACGGTGACGCTGGCTGTGTGCTATACTTACATGAGGTCAGGTCGATAGCGGTGAATAATGGCACAGAACGCCAGCCCACTCTTCCACGACGAAGTCAGGTTCGTGACCGCCACATCGCGGTAACCTTCACACTGGCGTCGACACCACTCCTGCAGCGCTCGCACCTTCGCCGCCATCAACGACTGCACGACAGACAGCAAACCGCTTCGGATCAGCGTCTATAATGACACGCCCTAAACGGCTTGGTGGCCTTACAGTTACGACGTTGGAATTACGTCAAGTGGTCTAATGCTACTTGGGTGGTTGGTTGACTGTCTGCGGATAGGTAAATCCTCACGGTATTATAACCAATCACGCAGGCCAACTCGGTCTTCCATACCTCCCGACAGTCCCGAGTAGGTTAATCGAGTACCGGCCTGCTTGGCTGGGGTTAAGGCGGAGCACGTTCATTTGTGTCGGGTGTCGGGTGTCGGGTGTGATCGAATATGGCAGGTACGTGACCCTTCGTAGCTATTATGCATGGGTTTCCGATAAAAGCTATAGACAGCCTTTAGTGATTACTAACGAGCAATGATGTCGGCACGTACTGCGCTGACGTATGCGGCCGTCCGTCTAATGTGCAGCTGGGCTGGCGAAACCGACCGACGCGTGTGAGCTGGCCGGCAAGCCAGGGCGTAATCCGCCAGCCCAAAGTAAACCGATTAACCTACAGTGTACGCATGAAATTTGCATTACTTTCTGCAGGATTTCACGTCTGACGACCGACATTTGAGCTGAAAATTGGGACACCGGTTACTGCAGCATAGTTACGTAAACGTTCACAACCGATTTTGGCTTTTCTACAACTTTTTGTTCTCGAGTTAGAAGTCCGTACCGAACAGGCAGCAAGACCCGTGAAGCGGCCTATTAGGACGACCGCATAATAGCCAACGCTGCAGCATAAGTTAACAGCATAATTAATAAGTCTACTGCAATGAAAACGTGGTTAGCGGTAGCGCCCTTGAAACAATGCGCTGCTAGCAGAACAGCGTGCAGCCGACACGTAATGGCAGTGAAATTACACACAACTACCGACCTACTGCGCTAACATTGGCGAACTGAACTAACGAGCGACAACATACAGCGACAAGTTGTGACACGGCTACTACCTAGCGTCGACTGTTTATACAATGGTCATAGACTTTCGGGATAGCCGTGACGATACGGCTAACCTTCTCACACTGTTCAGCGAAACGATGGCACAAAGGCTTCAGAGAATTTTGAAAGAGACTAACTCCAATCATTTTTAAAAGGAATTTAAAACAAAGAATATAGTCCAATACTGTCAGTCAAGTTAGCATATGTAGCTTAACCTAATTGTGTACGCATCATTTTTTTTCACTGCAATAAAAGTTTGCATGTGGTTTATACCGTGAAACTGTCATCGCCCCTCAAAATGGACCTAAATGCTTTTCGCATTAGCCAGGCCGAAAATAGGCCTACATACGCATCTACTGCAAGCCCCTACAGCAAATCGCCTTGTTTGCACAAGAACGACGTGCAGTCAGCTGATCTGCTGATGGTGACAGTCATAGTCCTTGACTTGTGTCAAACTTGGCTTCGATACTCGGCCACGTACATTCGTAAAGCTTTCACTTATACATATATCAACGAGTTTAACTCATACAGATTGCAATACCAAACTTCTGAATTATCAGACTGAAAACGAAGAAAGGCCTAACATAGTACTGAAGCGGCTGATCGAAAGTAGACCTAAACTTCTGCGAGTGCCACGTGTTGCCAAGTCAGAGCGCAATAATTACTGTCAACCGTTCGTAAGTCAGTCTAGCTGTCCCAAGGCAGCCCATTTCAGATGTTTTATCAGTCCTGACTAATCGCTACGACATGGGTCCATACCACTGAAATATCTGTAGTCTAGAGCGGCGCCATATAGAGACTTCAGTCGAGATAAATGCCAGCGTTTAGCGCAGTCCAGTGACTAGCGCGCGCAATAAAATCGCCTGCACAAATGAATTCTGGATGAATGCAAAGTCACGGCTGGGCGCCCGAGCCGGGCCACGTCCCCACGTACTGACAGACAGACATGCAGATATATCACACGTCGCAAAGCAAACTAATGACAGTCTGAACCTGTCGACACATAGGCCTACGAACTCATGACGTAGTGCAAACTACGACGACTGTAGTTTGAAGGCCAGGGGCCCCATTAATGCCATGGCCACATGCACGCGCTTTCCTCGTCCGAGGTGTTGTCCGACGTCGCCGAGCCTTCTCAGGTTTGAAAACCTCGTCCGAAAAAAATCGGACGTAATGTGCATGCTCATTCTTTCCGATTTCCTCGGACGATGTTTTTTGAGAGTCAGCCAAAAATGTTCATCAGAACTTCGGATAAGAAAAGGAATTTGAGCTAATGCTCACGAGACGCGTGAAAGCATATAGCAGTTCCTGTTCGCAAACTGTCAGTCTATTTCCAGCCATTTCATCGCAGTTCATTCTTGAAGTGTGCGCTGCAGCCGACGATCGCAAAAATCAATAAAAAAAACCCTTGTTTTAGAAGTTTAGGGCCTTTCAGAGTCATTGATGTTGATATGACTGAAAAGCTCGTCACTAGTGCTTGTTGTAATAGGCAGCATGCCCATGCCTATCTGCAACCGTTTTCACGAAAAACTGGCCTTCGTGCGCAGGTTTCCTTGAACTTAGAAAATGGAGACTTAAACCGTCGAAATGTACGTTCAATGCTGGAAATTTAATACGCAGCTTTTATATGTCTATCTTAACTGGTTTCGGCGCACCTCGCTCTTGAAATGTCTCGCAGCCCGAAATCACCAAAAAATCCACAAAACCCCTATTTTAGCGTTCAAGGTCATCCAAGGTCATTAAATTCGGTGTCAATCGAGAACCAGTGTACGACTTCCTATTAGTGGTTAATAGTAACCTGGGCTCTATATCGCACCGTTATTGAGATACAGCGACTTATTGGCTAAAAAGCGCAAATCTTCCCACCCCTCTCATTTAGTACTCTCGTTTGGGGTGACTCCCTTCGAATTTATGCAAAAGCTTTACGGCTCCTGAAACTAGAGTTTTCCAGGCAGCCAACGGTGAAGATTTGGTGATCCTATCTTGCACCGTTTTTGACTGATCCACCCGTGTGACGGACGGATGGACAGACAGACGGACGGACTAACAGAATTACGATGGCTAAGACGCGCTGAAGGCAGAAGCTGCTTTCGCGCATAAAAATCGGACGCATCGTTCGACGTGTCCGTTTTCCTCGTCTGAGAAGCTCGGACAACACCTCGGACGAGAAAATGGGTGCGTGCTTAATATGCGGCCGTTCGCCGTCCCGATGGGTTGTATTACGGGTCTTGCCCGTTCGTTCGTCTGTCCGTTCCGTGTGAGCTCCCAACTCGAACATATGGCATTGGGCAGACATCTAGTCTTCGCGTGTTTCAAGACGACGTTCAGTACATGCATACCAGCAGTTGCCGTCCCGCACTAAATAGTTCAGCCAAAACACGAACCTCACCGGCAAAGTTATATGCGACACCGAAGTGACGCTCGAGGAGCCTCAGCGGGGGCACTCCAGGGACAAGGCCCTGATCAGGGGAGTCAAGGGGCGCAAAGCGAGCTACCCGTTTGAATCTAAAAGCCAGTCTTTCAGCTTTTGTTCCAAGCGCAAGCTATGGCTGTATTCAACAAACTGAACATTTATGATACCAAAACCAAGCAGGACCTACAACACGGTCAGCAGGACACTGCTGGTGTAGTCATCGCTGCCGGATGTCGACGCTGCTTCTCATCATGACTTTGTGCACTGTGCAGAACAATGCGAACCTAGCTAATATGATATTCAGCAATTAGCAGACCGGAACTACGTACATACGACGTACGGTGCGCATAACAACTTTAAGATAAGCTAGCTTTGGGCCCCTATTACTGCAAATAGGCCTACTCCGGTCCATTTTTATAGTGCAGCAGCGTACGGTAATAACTGCAAGATCAGCAGAGACTAAAAGTTAAAAACAGAAATATGAATTGCAAATGTAAAGTCCCTGTAAAACTATTTAAAAGCAATATACTACACTGTATTTAAACCGATGACTAAAAACGGAGACCAAAATTTTAAACATCGTGTAAACGGTGTAGGCTACGTAATATCAGTCTGCTCAGATACTGTATAGTAGTGATCTCAGCTGATCTGAAGTAGGAGGGTGCGAGCTTAGGCCTATGCTACTCCAGACAGTGCGGTGTCGTACTTAAACCACGCTTAGAATGCCTGGATTACACCGTCGTTCGCCTTATGACGCACGACTGCAGCTCAAAATTGACAAAAAGTCTATGTACTGGTGCAAGCTAAGTGTGGTTTAAGCATAACAATAGCATTTAAAGTAGGCCCAATGACTGGCAATGAGTGAAACAGCGGGCACTGCCGAGCAGTCCTGCTAGCGTTTCGCAGTGCACCAGAACGCTACAGAACGACCGGCACCGGCTCAGTCGACAAAGCTATAAATAGTGATCGACATTCACTTACAACGTATAGTTGAAGTTTTTAAACTTCTGAGAGACACTTTACGCCGTAAATATGAAGACTTATCGTGCAGCAACTTCACCGATTAATCCATATCTTGCCAATGTCGACAAACATTCATAAGTTAGCTAGCCTGCAGAACGGCTGAGACTATTACGCTGCTTGTACAGGCAGCTACTTAGCAGGACACGCGGCCAGCGAGGCTGTCATGCGAATCTCCGTGCTGCTGTAGCGCCGATGACGATTGGAAATACCAGCCGCTGTTTAAACAAGAAGCCCGCCCAGCTGTTGCTAGGGAAGGCCGACTGTGAGCCTATGTCCGAAGACCAGCGTCCCGACTTCCGGCTGTGAAGAGACCTGAAGCGACTACAGTACCATACACGCTACGTTAACGCTGATCTGGAAAGTTACAATCAACGCGTAGTTAACTCGCCAGGCGTTAGGGTTATATCATATAGAATATAGACCTAAATGAATTACAGCGTCCTTGGGAAATTGGGGACATAAGGGAGAGGTCCGACTTGGTACAACAGGGTAGCTGTCGGGCAATCCTATTTTTTTTGTTCAGACAGTTTTCCGGTAAAAAATACCGTTTAGCCACAATACATAGGTTACAGACAACAAACAGACATACACAACCTAATTGTTCTAATTGCACAAGTACGGTCGGCCAAAAACCTTTAATGCGCTAGACCACTAATAAAGGCTAAACAGGACTGTGTTCTATAAGCACGTCTTCTTGCATAGAAAGTTTAACAAGAAATTTGAGCTAATGCTCACGAGACGCGCGAAAGCCTACAGCAGTTCCAGTTCAGTAGTTTAGCTGAAAATTGGGGTGTTCACGCTAAGTTAATATGCAAATACCAAATTCTCTATCTGGATCGCATAACGATAGTTCCGTGGCGTCACCTTGTAAATGATATAGACTTGTGTCGCAGCCCGAAATCACCAAAAAATCTACAAAACCCCCAATTTTGGCGTTCAAGATCATTCAAGGTCATTGAATTCGGCGCCAATCGAGAGCCAGTGTACGACTTCCTATTAGTGATTAATAGTAGGCCCTATCTCGCACCGTTACTGAGATACAGCGATTATTAGCCAATATCGCAAATTTTGCCCACCCCTCTCATTTAGCGCCCTCGTTCGGGGTGACCGCCTTTGAATTTATGGAAAAGCTTTACGGTTCCCGAAACTAGAGTCTTCCAGGCAGCAGATGGTGAAAATTTGATGATCCTAGCTTGCACCGTTTTTGACTGATCCACCCGTGTGACAGACAGACGGACAGAATTGCGATGGCTAAGACGCGCTGAAAGCAATAGCTGCTTTCGCGCGTAAAAAAGGCAAAGGATCAAGGTCAAAACCATGACCTCGGACTGCGTGAAGTACGTGTCATTTTGATGATCATGTTCATTTAAGTAATCGACGAAATCTAGATTAATAATGACACGGGGCAATAATTCTATCCGAAAAATTTGTAGTAAGAGTCTTATAGGCCTAAATTAAAGTTATGTAAATTAAAGTCATCCGTAGTGCTGCTACTCTACCTATAGTGAAATACGAACGTCATAAAAATAGCGAGCGCTGTACGTCTATGTGCTGGAGACAGATGGACAACTTAAACAGCAAAATGTGATGATGATAACTGGGATATAAACAATTGTTTAAAAGTTCCTTATGCATTTTTGAAAGTGTGACAAATCACATCACAATATAATGTTGACTAATTACTTAGCGCCGGTTTCTGACATATAGGCCTATGGTTCACAACTCAAACAGTGTAAAATAGTAACGTGTTTCAATTTGTGGTGAACTATGAAAGATCACGTAAACAGATTTCTGTGCTTCCGGTTGCGGCCAGCAAAAAAAGTAAAAACTGCAGCAGAAATTTTTCGTTTGAAATTGTATTTTTACATCATATCATGTCATAATATTACACAACAACAAATAAAAAAACAAGCTGACACACTACTTACGTAAAGTAAGAATACTGCAACACAACAGACTAGATGCAAAAAAATTTTTCTTCAGTAAAAATTTGAAAACAAACCAAAAAGTGCAAACATTTTTTGAGGATCCAATATCAATTTTAAGGATGCAAGGTTTTTAAGAATGATCGGCAACCAGAAGCACAGAATTTTTTAGACCTAACTTTCAAAAAAATGTGTTAGTGAAAAAATTTTCAAAATAGATAATTTCACAAAGTTATGACAATAACTCGTTTTGGTTTACCACAGATACTCTGTAAATATTATTTCATGATCACACGTATAGCTGATGAATGACTTCAGAGTAAGTATTTCACTGCAATTCTAACAGCAAAAGCCAAGTTTTCAACCACGGCAACCAAGCTCATATAGTGTTCACAAATAGTGTGCAATATCTCAACAGACTCAAGGTTACTGATAATAACATTACATAAACGTATGAATTTCAAGAATAATAATAATCTTTTATTATGATATGGATGATGATTGTCATTGATTATGACCGCAATTCCAAGTTCAATAAGTTTGACAAGACAGAATATTCAAGAAATTTGGTATTCACAATCTGAGAATGCAGTGAGAACTTGCAACATAAGCAAAAGCCGGAAATCAGACACCATTCATCTCTTGATGGCTGATGCTATGTTAACAAAACAGTTAGTTATAATACAAAGTGAGTATATGGCGCAGTCTCTTCCAAGCCATACCATACTGAGTCCAAGTCCGTGTCAAGGACTTAGGAGCATTGCTAGACTCTAGTACTAAATCAGTGCGTACCGTATTATCACAACATCGTGGATGTTCATAACTTCACAAGACGCTGGACTAACAGCTAGATGTGGGCCTATGTGCAGTATATCAGAGCTGGTGTGGAATGTATCGTCATCGCAGCAGTGCAAACTGTACTTAGCAGAAATGAGTCCGAGGCCAGCATTTTCAAAGCCAAGACCGAGGCCAGGGCCGGCAATCTTTGAAGCCAAGGCCAAAACCAAGACCACTAGATAAGTAAGTAAATAAGTAAACTAAATATGTATGACAACTTAATATCAGGCATTAAAAGCCAGCCTAATTTTACACAAACTGTAATAAACCATAAAATGCTCAGACAAGCATAGTTTCAACGTTTTAGCGAACATATCATACAAATACCAAAAACTCATTGCACATAGCACATTCAGTGACTAGAGGCCATACATCGACGACAAGGCCAAGGCCAAGGCCAAGGCCACGATTTTTTGTCCTCAAGCTGTCCTCAAGGTCAAGGACAGTCCTTGAGGATACCATTCCTAGCACTCAGTACTGGTACTGTAAGCTGCCATTACTGTAACTGCCTGTCTAAATGCAGGGCTCCTGTGCAGTTTCCTGGCTCTTGAGATGACTGAACTGAAACTACAACTTCAAACAGTCGCCATGCTGAAATCTTCAGTCCAGAAAAAATATGTTTCCAAAATGTGCAGCACACAGCTTCTTCACTTCTTCTGCAAACATGTAAAAACATCTGCAAATTATTAAAGCTGTCAAAGCGTTAATTTTTTTAACAGATTAATGCATTGCATTAAATTTTTAACGCATGCGTTAATGTGTTAATAACACATAATTAATATTGGCAATATTGTAGGTGGACTACATCAAGAGGGTGAGCGAAATAAAGCCCATGAAGTCGTGCCTGTGTTGCAGAAACATGACAGTAGTGACGGAACATCAACAAAACAATTTCTAATTTCTTGAACATTATTTGATCCTCAAATAACCGCAGTTTAATAAAATACTGGAACTCCTGCTTCACAGAATTATTATGTGGCTAAGCTCTGGAAAAAGTTTTTCTACACTTTTCAAGTTAGAAGCCCATACAAGACAGATGGACGGACAAGCCAAAATGCGCCATAATGCCTTCCATGGACAGCTGCACAATAACTGACATGGCAGCTAACAAAATCAGCAGTAGCACATGCAATAAGCATCACGTGATAAGAAATTATAATTGCAGTAAACTACGTACCGTTGATTTGAATGAGGTTAGCGTTTTTGTGGCTGATGACAACATAGACTTCTCGCTTATCACATCGTTTGCCAACCACCCAGCAGTCACTGGACGTCTTGACTATCAGCTCACCATCATCCGTACCACACATGCTACACCACACAGCAATGTACCCTGTACTGCATACTAATGTACTGTGACAACACAGCAGTCGCTGGACGTCTTGACAATTACCTCGCTGTCATCCATCCCACATATGCTACAGCATACACAATACGCATCTACCTACAGCACTCATCATTTCTGCATGTACAAACTAAACATTACAGAAACAAGTAAAACCCTTGCTCAAAGCTAAGTACTGCCCACAGGTATCATGCACACAAATAAACACACACCAAAAACATGTGTCCTTGACCTTTAACCTTGATTATCAAAAGGCTGTTAAAGATTGCCAAAGTACGCGTTCATTCAAAAATTTATCAACATGGCACAGCGGTTCATGAGATATTGCATTAACAGACGTAAAAACAATGCTGAAAACAATGCCGTCCCTTTCTGCAGACAATAAAAACTGAATGATAGCAATAAAACTGGAAATTATAGTTAAATTGTAGCTAAATTATAGTTAAATTGCAAAAAAACGGCCGAATCACTTCTGTTTCACTTCATGTTGGAGGAAAATTCTGTAATGCAATGCCAGTAAACAAGCTGATGCAATGCAGCTGCTGACGCATACACATTAAGGTCGAGATTGACATCGGAAATGAGTCGCAGAATATCAGCGGGCACGTTAGCCGACCGGTGTGCAGCCCCACCATGGATAGAAGTCTTCTGGGCAAGATTCGTGTGGTTGAAATAGACATACTTGAACTGAACCTCAGAAGCACTGCAGCAAAACAAACCGACACTGACATCATCATCATCTCAACCAGAGAGACATCCACGCAAGGCACTCACATGAAAATAAAGACAATGAATGAATGAATGAATCACAGACATGACACTTGCAGGCCTTCCACTCTACAGAATGTTTTCAGGACACCAAAAATCCTCAAACTTCAAAACACTTTTCAATTACAAACAAACGTATGTAACGCATCGTAACTTGCCCCATAGAAAGCATCGCCCTCTCACAGCTCTGTGACCTTTGGCAGTGAGTGCAAACACAATTCAGCTATATGGGTGGCAAGCCACACCTCTCCCATATACTGCCGTTACGTTCCTGGTGATGAGACCAGTACCAAATTGTATTGCTTGATGACAGTTGTACGAACAAGTAAAATGCATTAAAATAAAGTGTTAGAAACGTAAAACATAAAAACGTCAAGTCCTTCCCAAGCCTTACGGCCCATAGGGCGGTGCTGATCTCAGTTTCCTAAGGCCCTCAGCCAGACATCAGTTTTTACGCTGCGAGACCACGGATACGGGGCCAGTGTATCGCGCAGTGTGCCTGTTTACATCCCAGCGGTGAAGCCGGTACTAAATTATACTGCTTGGTGACAGAGGCACATGTGTGTGAACAACTTGCCTAAGGTCGTTACCCGGTAGTGTCCTGGTGCGGAGTCGAACCTGTGCCCCTGAGTTACCCAAGGATTACAAGTCTGAAACGTTACCGTTAGTCTACCGAGCCACTCACAAGAAACTCACGAGAAACTCACAAAAAATAACGCTTTAAATAATTGAAGACAATGACAACATCAACACTCACAGTGCAGACTTGCCACTCCCTGAGAAGTATAATACTGTGACCGTGTAATAGGGTTGGTGGTGTGGTATAGCAGTAATGCATTTCATCAGATAACGAAGTTACTCTACAACAGGCCGGGTTATTACTGCAATGGGTGACCGCCTGAGGCAGGTAAACCACCTTGGTATGTAACCAGCCGCCTAGGTCAACTCAGCCTTCCATCCCTCTGGGGTAGGTAAATCAACTACCAGCCTATCTGGCTGGGGTTAAGGTGGGGCGCGTTCACCAGTGTCGGGTGGCAGGTAACACTATGTGATCCCATACGGCAGGTGACGCTCGGTAGCTCTGAGATGGGCTTCCCATTAAGAGTTATATCACCACCTTTAACCTTTTAATCTAACAGTAAAAAAAGATTAATGTAGTTTAAGTTTGTTTGCATAAAGTCTTGCCAAGTCGTCATCTGAACTACTGTTTTTTTAATTTTGCAAGATATTAAAATTTTAAAAACAAATCTGATTAATTAGGCAATTTAAGCAAAGTAAGAAATGATGCTAAATCCTGCAGTTAATCATTAAAAATTTTTAAAACTTAAGTCAATAATTTAATTGCTAAATTTCCATTAAAATCACCTCACTTAGCTTTAAAGCACTGTAGCTACCATTCAGTTGTTTATGTTTACAAACACTACAAAAACATGAACATTCTAATCTGCCTATAAGACTGGACGAAAAACAGTTACCAATTGTATCGTACTGCATTTGTAATAGCTGTTTGCCAAGTAAGTAATAACCTTTGTAAATGAAAACACACACACATTCTTGGACAATGATCAGCTTTTTTATAAAAGCAAATGATAATTAAGTACTGGTATTACTCATTTCTGAAAAGTCAACTATTAAATAATAAGTTGCTAATTTCTGAACAGTCAACTATTACTTTTTAAAACTGTTACCAGCTCTGCATTCAAAAACAAAGTTCAAATATGATGACAAGTAGAAGACATGCAGACAATACGTCACAATTTGCAAAGATCAGTGTGAGCTGCGGCAACTGATCACTAAAACCACTCACGTCTGAGGTCTTTTAGCACAGTTCTCAGCAATATCGCTCGCTATCACTCCCAGCTGGCCTTCCAGGTGCTGATCAATACGTTTCAGAAAGTCGAATGTCAAATGAAAACTACCTGAAATGGACAATAAACTAACTCAATCAAACTCATATAATCTAAATAAACAAATCCTTCAAGTCAGTTATTAGTTCTCAACAAAGATGAAGAATGCTAAAAAATCTTAAAGCAAGTATAGCAAAGCCATTACAGATAAATGCACATCAAACTAATTGCAGTAGTTTGTAAATAATAACTGGGTTGAGAAATGCAAAACATATGCAACTGTCATTTTTTCTTGTTGTCTGTTTCTTTTGATCACTAAACTTGATATTTCTGGGAAGCCACCTAGTCATGTGATCCTGGATATTTTCACAGTAAAATTATGCTAGCAACCATTTTAACCACTGCTGTAATATTAACAATAATTGTAGCGACAAAATTAAGAAATATTTCAGTAATACACGGTCTACGAGCACAAAGTTTTTTTTACTGTTTTTCACGCATTGCTACAAAACTGCAAAATACAACATCAACTGTAAAAACAAATTAGCAGTAAAAGAAAGTTGAGACTGGCCTTCAACGAGAAGACACATTGTCGCACTGAAAAGTCGATATACAATCAGAAAGCATTCCTCGGCATCGTCAGCAGAGTCAGGACAACTCAGATGTACTTTGGGAATGCGACCGATGTTGGACCTGTCCGCCATGTTTGGTGGTCCCAGCAGAAACCTAACCACACCAGCACAGCACCAAGTAAGAAATTAAGAAAACCTGAAAGGTTATAATTCATTGGTTAGTAACAACCCAAATAAGAATGTCATCAGCAGCCATCTGAAATGCTTAAAGTTAACGAGGGTTTGTCTCAGATTAACTAAAAGGCCTTTTCATAGTTTCAGGTCTGCAGCTGCAAAACATCTGTCTCGGTAATTGCAGTAAGCAATGCACTGTACAGCATCACAGAATAATACGCTACACCATACACCTTGAGCAATACTTCATCCAATGAAAACTCATCTCATAGATTTCCAACAAAAGAGCAACAGGCATGAAATACCAACCTACTTGGACATTCGAGTTCAATGCATGCTGGGAAAAGACTGGTCGTCAAATAGCTGTACAAAACACGCATGTCATCCTGTTCCAAACCACTCCTGCAACCAGTAACAATGAAGATATATAACTAATATAAATATAATTACTACAAATTTTGGGCAAAGCCCAATGCAGGTGCACCCGGCGCCATAAGTCCGATTGGGGGAAATTAGGGGAAAAGAAATTTCTAATTTCCCCAGCAGCAAAGTCATGTGGCTGGAAGTCAAATGCATTAGCATACGCAGAACGCGCATTGTCAACTTAGGGTGGGCCAACATCCGCACTTACAACTTTTTTGTTAGTAAACCAAAGTTCACCAATTTTTTTGGCTGAACCCAGCGGGGATCGTTGTTGATCAAGTTTGTTTCCAATTTTTGATACCTCAATCGGTTTTTAAGAATTTGTAGTCAAACTCGAAAGTTGTCCAAAATCGGGCTAAATTTTCAAGTTTTTGGCCCTCCCAAATTTCTGGGGTGCAGGCCCCAAAAATATGTACATTAATGATCACGCCCAGTTTAAGGCCCGTCATGTGGCAAAGTATCATGGGGCTACTCCCACTACCCCGAAGTTATAGGCGTGCACTTGCTAAAATTTAAGCCAATTTTAGACCCCCATTGAAAAAATTGTAAGGGGAACCCCTGTCCTTAGTGGGGGTGCGCTAGTAAAACTTGGTCATTCTCTACAACATGTAAAAATCTTGGGGTGCAGCACCCCTTAGGAGCCAAAATATGGTCTTCTGAAAAAGATGATTTGGGTGGGTATGATTTCACCACTAGATCTCCGTGATTAGTGAACCAAAGTTTACCAAACTTTTTTCACCCTACGCAGGAGAAATCATGGTACAAAATGTATTTGTCCGATTTTAAATATCTTCATCCGTTCCAAAAAAAATTCACTGCTAAACTTTAAAGTCGTTCGAAATTGGGTCAAATTTTGCATGTTTTTGGCCCCTGAAATTTTTTTGGAATGGGCCACCAAAATTATAAACCGGCATTATAAAATTTAGCCTATTACTGATCACCATGCAAAATTTCACGCCGATTGGCCGACGCATCTCAAAGATCTTGCGTTGAAATAAAAAAAATTTTTAAAACATCTGCAGTAAAACATAAGTCCTTCCAAAAACTATCGTTTCCGAGCGGACTAATCAATCACTTCTAACCACTGCTGCAAAGAGTGGCAATAAAGATTCATAAGTATGCTAATTACTATAAATGATCCAAGCCACCGCTGCAAAAAATACAACATTGACTTATGATAAATAACTACCATTGCATCGATGACAATTCTATCGCAGTAGCTAGTACTAAAAACCGTCCATTCTAATAATAATAATAATAGTAAAAAAAACGAATTTGTATAGCACCAGTATGTCGACTGACTTCAAAGGCGCTGCAGTTAGTTGAGATGAAAAGACTAAAAAGTTAGTAAATGACACAAACACTAATAACAAAGTCAAGCGTGCAAATCAGTCTCTCAGTAGCACAAACTTTCTTGGACAGTTTCTCACTCAACACACTGCTGACAGCATTCTCACTCAACACACTGCTGACAGCATACCAGCAGATGACAATTTTGACAAAAAATGACTTCAATTTTACACCGAAAAGTTCAACATCAAGTCAATCAGCAACAGCAAAATTCAACCACATGACACAGTACCGGGTCCGCTATTCCAAAGGTCCGCTATTCCAAAAGTCCATTGTGCAGATATGTGCCACAGTGCTATCATTTGGGTTAAGCTTAGGGTTAGGGATAGCCTTAGGGTTAGTGGGAATAGTAGACTTTCGGAATAGCAAACCTTCGAAATAGCGGACTTGAATCCATGACACAAACCAGACAAGAGCATCATTGTAAAGGAGAATGGAGTACAGGACTTGAGGAATGGAGGCCTCAAGCTGGTTGATAAAGCACTGCACACGTAGATATGTGTTCTTGTCGAGGGGCTGGAACTGAATGCCGTTGAACACATCAAGTATATCAGTCTGTGACAGTCGTAGAGCCGGCAAATACTACAAGCACAACAACCGACATGCTATACTGAACACAGCTCACAGCTACGTAACAAATAATATCTATAAAATAATATTTATTGCTTACTAAAAATAACAGCATCAGGAGACAGATGTTAAGCCATTTTTAATAAATCAAATGATATTTATCGATTAATAACAATAAAATTATCACGAGAAAGATGCTAAGCCATTATTTATTGGGTTTTGGAGTTGGCGGTTGAACAATGGTTCTTTAAAGGCTTAACTTAATAGATTTTGAGGTTTCTACAAGTCTACTTATTAGAATGATCACTGCTAGATACTACCCACATCAAATGCTTAGTTCCCCAACAGTATAAAATATCCAAAAGTTTGCTAATTCATAAGTTTCAAAGTTTTGAAAACTTAAACCTCAAAAAATTTATCATTATCAACGGAATAGGAAAGTAAAATTTTTGATTAAGTTTAAAGTATGTTTTGTGTGGGTTTACCGAATAAAATCTACTGGAAATTTTTTGGGGTAAATGCCCAGGAGTTCGATCCTGTGTAAAAACGTGGATTAATGCCGCTCCAGCTAAGTGTCATTTGAACTTTTTTTCATCCTCAGGATCATCACTAAATTAAATTCAATTCAAGGTTGTCAACAATCAAGCCTGCCAATAAATCATATAATTATGATTTTCCATTTATTAATGAGGCATAATAACAATGTCTCTACCTTGCACCAGGATAAACAATAAAAAAATTAATATCTGCTTGATATACTAACTATGCATCAATATACACTTCATCAGTATACTTATTTATACAACTGAGGCTAAGCAGCACATATTACCATTTCAATCAAATAATAAAAACACCAATAATTCTTGTCCATCAATACCTTTAAAAAGAAGTGTTCAAGTCGCACCTTCAGTCCGCTCACGTCAACTTTAGCAGTGATGTGTTGAAAGGAACCATTAAATAACTACAAAACACCAACTCTCAACTGCTGATTACACTAGATTGTTTTTGCAGCAGATGTATAAGCTTACCTGTATGTTTTAATTAGTACATCTTTACAGATAACAATGTCATGTTAAGTAATTTTACAGATAACAATGTCATGTTAAGTAATTTTACATTTTCTTACATTTCTTACTCATTATTGTCTGCATCTCATGTCCACACGCTTTGATTCTCATAGTTTGCAGCACTCATAGTCGCTCCTACCATTTGGAATTTTATCTTTCCTTTGAACATTCACAAGCAACCCCCACTCCTTGCACCTCAGATTCTGTGTTCTAATTGGCAAGATTATGCAATTAATTATTTTTGACAAATTTAATAATTTACTTACTTACTTATTAACTAAAAAATAAAGGCTGGGAAACAAAAGTAACAAGCTGGTAGACGAGAAATAGCTGCCAACTCAAACCATAAAAAATAAATATGCCACCAACTGGACAGATAGCCAGAGTTCACAACTTCACAACGGTTTACAATATAAAACCAAACGTATGACAAAACTCAAAGCCATGTTAGTTAGCCACATTTTACGCGTCAGTGGCATGCATATTATTTCGGCAGACGTTGGCGTACCCTGAATGTGTTGTAAGACTGTCGAAGCACCGCCTGGTAGACGTGGTCCTGTACATCATCTTCCTGGTACTCAACTCCTGCAGCGGCTGTCCCTTCACACGACCGCTCGATGTACGGCACGTTTACTGTCTGACAAACCACAGAAGACAAACAACAGCATTAACATAACAACTCGTCGACAGACTAGAGCTGCAGAAATTTATGATCAGTCACAAGATTAATTAAGAAATGTTAACAAGTAAAAAAAAATGTCCAGCATTAAAATTTTGAATTATACCACAACAAAAATTTTCGTCTATAAGTTAAAAATTGAGATGTGAAAAATATGAAAACTCTGGGATTCACGAAGTCAATTTCAGGTGGGTCAACGTCTGCATCTATAACTTTTTTATTAGTGCACAAAAGTTCACCAAATTTTTTAGGAATTGCTCTCAATGAGGTTCATTTCTTGTTTTTGATATATTGACCAGTTCTTGAGATATTCGTGGTCAAAGATGAAAGCTGTCATAAATTGCGCCGAATTTTAGACGTTTTTGTCTTCCCAAATTTTAAGGGGTGGTGCCCCCCCAAATGCTGTATATAAGTGATAATGAATGCCCACCTTATGGCACGTCATGTGGCAAAGTTTCATGGGGTTACTCCCCCTGACTACAAAGTTATAGGCACTAATAAGCTACATTTTAAGCCAATTTTTGACCCCTCTTTGGAAAAAACGCTGGGGGAACCCCCATCCCCTGTGGCATGTGGGCTAGCAAGACTTGGCCATTCTATGGCACGTGTAAAAATTTCGGAGCTCAGTACCCTCTAGGGGCCAAAATATGGTATTCCAAAAAAGTCGATTTTCGGGGTGCAATTGCACCTCTAAATCTCAGTGGTTAGTAGACCAAAGTTCATCAAACTTTTTTCGTTGAACGCGGGAGGAAATGCTGTCAGTCAAATAGTTTTCCAATTTTGGATATCTCTGTCCATTCCAGAGATATTCGCACTCAAAGTGGAAAGGGGTCCAAAATTGGGCCAAATTTAGCATGTTGTTCACCCCAAAATTTTTTTGGGGGCAGGTCCCCAAATTTTCGGACTGGCATTTGTAAACTGAACATGCTTTCGATCATGTGGCAACATTTCGCAGAGATCAGCCCACAGACCTTGGAAAGAAAAATAATAAACTGTAGTAAAACATAAGGCCTTCCGGAACTATCTTTCGGGGCGGCCTAATAAACCACATAATACAAAATCTACACTGAACAGCAGTATTCATCAAACAGATCTTACTAGAACCATCCAGAAATCAGGCTCTGGTTGAAAGAACAGTTGTCTTGTTTGTTGAGTATGTAAAGACTCACTTGGATTATCAGTGAACGTCCTTCATAACACAGTAACACACTAACACAATTTAACTAGCAATGTGAGAGAGTGAATGGGTAGGACAAAGTAGCGCTTTACGTTCCACTCGACATATTACAGGTCACATTTAGAAAATAACTCATTCCCAGGCAATCTCTCACCCTGGTACTGTACTGACAACTAAATCAACAGCAAGACATCAAACAATTCACACATATGCATGCAATCTAACTATAGCACAAACAACCTGGTTTAGATGCATTTTACACCATTCCACTAGAAAATGGCAGTTAATCTATTCCTATTCCTAAGACCACAGGTAGCTCAAATAGCAATGCAAAATAAGACAAACTAAGATGTTTTACAAATGTCAAAAGTTAAGTTTCCATGCGACTACCTGTAAAACAAATACGCCCTATGTACCGTGTAAACTTTATAACGGCTTCGCACAGGCCAATCTGGCGGATTTTAGTGTCGAGTTCCACATCTGTCGGATAATAAAACAGAACCTTCTTATGCTCCTGCACATGTCAACCATAGCGAGCAGATTATGCTGCAGCTTAAATGCATCTACATACAACAAATAGCAATACTGCTTTACAGAAAAAAAACATTGACATACAGGCATCATTTTAATGCAAAATATGCAGAAATCGTCAAAATGAGGTAAAATATGTGGTACATAATCAGCATACACATGAATTAGCTACCCAAAGTATGCGACATACAAGTTAGCTTATACGCCTTACCTTGCCTTACCTTACCTCCGGGGTGGACAGGCTCTTACACCTGCCCAGCGCTGAGGCCATATCAGCTCGGTCCAATGCGCGTCCCCGAATGTAACCAGAAGGTTACAGTTAGCGGTCATAAAGCCGTAAACGGCTGTGAAGCTGTAAGTAGATGGCTATAAAGCCATAGTCAGCTGTGAAGCCAAAACCAGCTCAAGAGCACTGGTAAATTGTAGCAATCTGCCTACATGAGTTTGGTCAGCGCTTAGTTGCTCCTCGCCTCCAGATTTTAGAAATCTTTCGGGTCATCGATGCTAAGCCCTACTGCCATGGCAAGGTGGCTGACCACGGTGGGGAGCTTATGTGCCATAAATATTATAAAACAAAATACAGAAACTATATTAACAGACTTTGGCATGGGATTGCCAAAAATTTGCAACTGCAAAAAAACTAAGCAGCATAATGTGCCTATAACTGCAAACTCACTTCGCCTTCTCGTAATGCGTATGTTGAGTTGAAAACAAAGAAGTTGTTCAGGCCAGTCTCACGCCGTTTCATCATGTTTTCTATTGGTTACCTAAACACTAAAACAACACCCAGCACACATACGTCCAATGACTCTGGAAAAAGCAACATATTTCCAGTGCAATGGGCATAACCATCTCCACAATACAGTCTCATTTTCCTACTCAAAAAGAAATGGCCAGACTGAGTTGCATTGAATGACATTGTCAAATACTATGTAGTATACGAGCTAATGTAAGAAAAATGGCTGGTGTAAAAATTTCATATTGATTTTTTTTGCAAATGCATTTAAATTAATCCTAACAATGTTACGAATGCAAAAAACATGTTACCATTTTTTTCTGTTTGGTCCCATGGTGATTTTGAGGCCTGTACAGGGCGCACAACATTAAAAAGCATTGAAGACAAAATAAGCTACAACTCGGCTTGCATAAGATGCATCTTCGAGATCTTTGTGTCTAACATGGGGTTTTCAGGGTAAGGGCCATCGAATGCTGCAAGTCAAATTTTACCCTGATTGACCTTTGTTGCCATGGCAACAAAATTTAAGACAAAATTGGCTATAACTCGAGTTGTTTAAGAGATATCTGTGCACATGGAAAATAACATGTTGCCAGCATTGCCAAAGGGTTCCATGTCAAAACTGGGAATGACAAAACCAGGAATATCAAAACTACACCACCACACAAACACTAACCATAACCCTAAGCCTAACACATTATACTCTGACCCTAGCTTAGCATCAATGCCGTGTCCCAAGCACTAGGCTAATATATAGGATAAAGTTCTTTGTCTACTCTGACCCTAATCTCTAATCATAAGCCTAGATCACTATTTCCCAGTTTTGACATTCCCAGTTTTGATGAGTCACCTCTCCGAGAACACTTTTTGTTGTTTCTATACAGTAAAAAATACGTTCGCAAAAGTTACTGACAGCGACATGCTAGTGTTTATGGACAGATCAAGTAGATGGCTTGCAAGTACTGGAAGCAGCTCTCTTGTTTCTAATTTTAGAGATGTTTATCTAGCTGATGTCACACAGTCAAAGCTCCCGTTGGTTGGCATATCAGCGTATATGATGCCCAAAAAATCGGCAAATACGCCAAAAATTTAGACCCCCCATGTAAGGATACGCCAATATTTTGAAGCCCAATGTCAGCGTATGTCGAAAAATAATGTCATGGCATCACCTCTCACCGTACACAAATAACTCCAATAACACAGTCCACAAGACAACTGCACTGTTGTGATGACTCGTAGAATCCTGACACCATTAACACATCATTAAGGCTCTGCACTGCAGTGTGGGCTTATAACACGACATCTCGACATGCACTGTTGGTTAATCCGAGACCTGAGTCCGGGACATGTCATTAATTATCGCAGCCACCGATCTCATGTCATGGAGCTTGCATGGAGTCTGTCTTGACACACAGGATAGCTGCCTCTGTCAAGTGGTTTCCCTTGCCATGGTGTGGGGTAAGATTGCGGCGGCTGCTGCTGATGTGCCTGGATAGTTTCACTGTCAAGTCATGTCAGGTACCGTCATCATTCCGGCATTGCTTTGCTATAGTTGGTTAAGTTTTCAAGTTAATGATGCCCCACACTCAACTCTGCTCCGTTTTCTTACTCAATTGCTGCCATTCATTCACGTAGTCATCCAGAGGCATATGTGCAATCTAATGCAGATCAAAATGGTAAAGCATGAGCATCAGAGCTCTCGCTATCGACGTTATATGGTATAGTAAAAAAAACTACAACAATCGATACGCCATCCAGTGACGACATCATAAATGAAAGAGAATGCACCAGAGACTGAACCACTGCGTGGACTGAACGCCGTGTCTGCTGGTGTCCTGGAAACTGGGCGATTAGTACGCCATGTTTATTCAATCAGTCAATGTCGACAATGTACCAGGCTTGAGACAGTCTGCTCATGCCTAATGTTTGTGCTTATTATATTATTGTATGAATTAAACTGTTCCCGTGTTTCTGTAAATGTGCGTGTAAAAACTGTTTTCTCGTTTTTTCGTGTTCTAAGCATGGTTTCTACTACTCTGCAGAATACATTTTCCCTGACTTTCCCCTGACTTTCCAGAACAAAATGAATCGTTTTCCCTGACTAATTTGTTCATGCGAAATACCAATGTTGGCTTTCAATCACTTGCAATAACACTAGAAACAAGGGCAGCAGAACAAATAAAAAAGTAAAAGTATAAATAATCTGCAAGCGAAGCGAGCAGAAAAAAATTTTGAACTGCTGTATGCAGTGTGCGTGCAACAGTTCTGTTTTTTTCCTGCATCTTTGTTAACTTTTGCACCATGGTACTTTTGAATTCCCTGACTTCCCCTGACCGTCTGGATTTTCCCTGACTTCTTGAAATTCCCTGACCGTAGGAACCATGTCTAAGGCATATACATAGCCTATAGGCCTATATTTAAAGCACATTTAAATAAACAGGTGTGGACTGCATAGTCCATACGGCGGATTACGGCCAAAAATATGTATCCGGCGTAAAATTTTACGCCAAAATTTTTGTTCCGGCGTAACTGTACGCCAAAATTTGACACCCTCGACGTACGTACGCCAGACTCTGGAACACTAACGGGAGTCCCGCACCCAGTGCTGTGTTGAGTCAATGTCTTTTTATGAAATCAATACTATAGTCAAGTACTATTTGGGAATCGCTGGATCATTGCTCAACTCAATCAGCAACTACTGAGGAATTGCGTTTTAAAGGTTTTTTAACGCACGTAAACATAAACACCAAACAGCATAGAATAGTTATGCAACAAAAATATTTGAGCTGTGCAAATTACTGAATTACTCATTTAGCAGCCCAACGAGTAACGAGTACTCTAAGGCAGAGCGTTCACAGAACAAATTAAACAGTAAAATAGTTATTAATGTTAAAAATACTAAAGTTTGCATACTGGGAGAAAGATATCGCCAAGTTGAAACATATTAGCCATGGGACTCGAAAGCAAGCCTTTATGAACAAAAACGGCTGGCAAGTGCCAACCAAATAGTAAAACTCAACTTTAAAAAATTATAAAATGTACAGTGGTTGAGGTCAGGTTTTGCTGAGACTTAAGTCCAAGACCGCAGTTTGTCATTAGAGATTGTCAGATTTTACCATGAGACATTAGTCTCAGACTGTCTTTGACCGCACCTGGGTGGCTTTATAGTCTAGAAAGTTAAACCAGAAATTTGAGCTAATGCTCACGAGACGCTGGTTGGTGGCATGGCGTAGTTGGTAACGCGTCTCGGATGACACGAAGTTACTCTACGCCGTGCCCGGTTAGTAGTTAGATGGGTGACTGTCTACAGTACGGAGATAGCGTACTAGGTCGACTCAGCCTTCTACCCTACGTAGGATGGTAGAATGAGTACTGGCGGTGGTCAAGGCCATCGCTAGGGAAGAAACGGCGAGTTCTGCGCAACAGTAGGCCTGTGGCCAGGACTGCAAGTATACCGATCCAATCAGTTAACCCGGCCGACTTGGGCTGTATGCTAGCTTAATTGGGCTTCGCCCTCGCCGGCTCAAAGTGCCGTCAAGGGGATGAGCTCCCTCGCAATGGACCTAGCTGTCTATGCGGAATCTTCTTCT
>Ga0209367_1001056_pt1 | contig 32208 bp, 15 predicted proteins | sample WorMetLIZISLAND2_FD_187412 | JGI IMG/M metagenome (GOLD analysis project Ga0209367, IMG submission 187412) | Marine gutless worms symbiont microbial communities from Max Planck institute for Marine Microbiology, Germany - Olavius geniculatus... ...
CCACGCTGCCCTAGATAGGCAGCGGTGGGCAGCGATAGTAAGAATGGCGTCAGACACCAACGGGCATTGAGCCCACGGTTGTCGATGATGATGATGATGATAGGTTCAACGGCAGCTGCTATCGTTCTTATTAGCAACTTTGCTGTCTGGCTCACCGGTTTTATCTGCTATCAGTAATTGTTTACGTCTGATCTGCTGAGAAAATGAATGATGATTTCATTTGATTTGATTTTAAACGTTATCGACTCACACCGCGCACTATAAAATAAGTGAAATAAATGTGCTGTTACATATGTTGTCGTAGAATGGCGGAGGTTGTTCAGAGGGAAAATGCACATGTCTACCAGGCTTCACCGGTAAACTGCTAAAGTCATTGTCTGTTCATTATCTCATTAAACTTAGTCTGTATCAATTTAAAACAGGGATAGATTATAATCAACCGAAAGGTTTTTTGACCTGTTGCCTTGACGCTGTTGATTTCTGGATAGAAAAAATTTTATAGATGAACAAAATTGCAAGTTCTCATGGGTACTAGATTTAAGGATTACCTAAACGTACGTTTATTCGCCAATCAAGGCAACACTACATGCCAGATATACAGAAACAGACAGAAACAAACAGTGAGACAGACAGATAGACAGACAAAGAGACTAACCTATACGAGTACTGAAATGTTTTTATAAAACTGAAGTTGTGGTTAGGCTGATATAAAAAATGTTGCACGTGTATTTTATTTTACATGACTGTAACCGCAGTCTGTCTTCGGCGTGTGCTCGATTCTGCTGTAATTTCTATTCAATATCTGTTTGACAGTTTTTACCTGCATTTACAGCGCATTGTGGCTGTTACAGGTCGTCTGTGTGAGACGGACGTGGACGACTGTGTCGGAGAGCCGTGTCAACACGATGGTACGTGCGATGATCTCCACAACGGATTCAGCTGCCGCTGTCTGCCCGGGTTCACGGGAAAACTCTGCTCGGAAGTCATCGAAAGAGACGACAACGCTATCGACGCTCCTTACGTGCTGGAGTCCGCAGAGCAGCTCACCGACCAGGTAGCATAAGTCGTGGGGTGGGTAACTGGGTATTTGGCTTTTAGCAAATCTGTTGCTTCTGCAACGCTTAGTCTACGTTTTGAAAAGTGATATGGTTTATATTATTTTCTAAAACGTATACTGACTACGGCAGAAACATCATGGAAAACAACTGTGAATCTATCTGAAAAAATATCTTTTTTGTTATAGGCTGGAGAAAAGATCCAAACACAGGATTATTTATCTAAGATAACCTATTGATACAAGACACTGTTTTCAAAATGTATTAAGGTATAAGATACAAGTTACGTTTTTCGTATCTTAAACACGTAGCCAATCTACAAATATTTAGATTCCTGTATTTCAGATACATACTATCCAGCACTGGATATGGGATCGGGGACCTAGGAAAAACGTTGCAGAAAAAAGACTTTTTCAGCAACACCGTTCAAAGCTTGTAGCGGTTCTGAAAAGTGAAAACGATGATAGAATATTAATGTGATCACATTTTTGTAATAGCCCTCTAAGGATATCAACAAAAAAGCTGGATTCGATATAGAGAGTTCGTTTGTTGTGCTGTTTAGATGGACGCTCTTGACATCTGGTTCTACTCGTCGTTTGTCATCATCTTTGTGCTGCTTGTTATTATTATCATTCTCAGCATCTGTCTCTGCTACATACGACGGTAACTAGGCCTACTGTCGATAGCAGTGATGTAAACATGCCGTTTTTATTAGTATATTGTTAATCAATTGACAAAGATTTGCCCTTAATCTCGCTATCAAATACAGCGTATGTAAGCCGTTTTAAACCACATAATTTGATTTCAGTTTGTTGGTACCGACGTGTAATATTATTATTCTGAAACGTTGCACCAAAAATAGGCCAAATTTACTGATTTTAGCTGATTTTTGGAAAAGGCTCCATGTGACTGTGTGAGTTGGCTTAATGTCTTTTTTGTTTCAGACAGCGTGAACAATGAGTATTAGCAATTTCAACGAAAAAAGTTGTCAGTATAGCTTTGGAGATGTTGCAATTTTTTAAACGTGTAACTTGCATATCTGGACTTGCTTACAGTTTTTTTTCTCGTTTTCGAGTTATTTTAGTTTTAGTTATTATTATTTCTTGTTTTAGTTTTTGGATCTTAGGCCGTTTCCTAATTTTTATGTTTTATAATATAACTATACTTTTTGTTTAGATACCCTCATTTAATTTTCATTTAAAACATTTCAGTTTTTTAGTTTATGTGTTAGATTAAAACGATAGCTTGTTTGTTAGCTTTCAAGTGCAAATCCATAATCGTATCTTATGTAATTTTTAAAAGTTACAACTAATGTTCGTTGCTAGATAATGTTTGTGTGGTGTTTGTTTGCAGCAGAAGTAAGATAAACCTAGACGACGAGAAGCCGCCGGAACGACCGGCTGCTGAGACGCTGGTAACAACAACGACCGAGAGAGCTGTGGATAACACGTACATGAGTGTGAGAAAGTTGGGCAAGACAACATCGGAAGATTTGGAAAATGACAAGAACGACGACGAAGACCCGCTGTACGAGTCGATATGTGGTGGAGAAACCTGCTCATCGCCTGACCTGATGTCAGAACCACAACGTGCTGCGTCGTACAAGAATCTCTGCGATCCCGAGCTCGGCCAATCGTCCTCTCTCTAGGCTAACCGAGCGAATCACAATCAATCAATTGTGTTTATTGAACCGCATATACACAAAGATGTAAAACAGTTTAAACCTATAGGCCAGTTTAGGCGACACATCACAATGCCTATAATAGCTTAGCGTCTAACGTGCGCTACAAAATGTAGCAAAATGGTCCTAGCAGTTTTTACGCGCGAGAGCTAGCATTGCTATAGCGCGTATTAGCTATGGTAATTCTGTCTTGGTGTCTGTCACAACCCGGTACTGATCGGAGCCCAGGTGAGATAGAGACTTTTGGTTTTCACCTTATGATGGCGTAGAGTCTCTAGTATTTTGTGACAAAATTTCATGCCACTGGGTGAAAGGGTCCCCACGAACGAGAGGGAGAAAGAGGGGCACCCCCTTAAAAAGGCGTTATTCTGCCGCTATTAGCTCGTCTAACGTGAAAATGGTTGCAGATAGGCACAGACATGCTGCTTAACATAACAAGACTAGCGACGAGCTTCTTAGAATTGTCAATATTTGACTTTGATTGACTTTGAACTTTAAAAATAGGTCAGGTCCATGTTTTTCTGTGTTTCTAATACTAATATCTCGAACAACAAAAAAGTTAATGTTGGCAGATCTAACAAACCAAATTGAAATTTAGGCCCTATCTCTCATGATCAGATCAGCACGTAAGCGGCGCATTTCACGACTTTTTAAGTCCAATAGGCCTAGTGACAACGTATGCGAATATGAATCGATCGTCTTTATTGTTGTTTAAACTTGCTGCTGTTATTCACATCTACTTATGCACGCGCTTGTTTCATTTATACATAGAATCTTCGTGACTGCTGCCAGCGGCTGATGGATATAACTGCATGGAGAGAGTGGCGTTGTGGCATACCGCCTTTCCTAAGTTTTAATCTGTCGTAGTGTTGTTTTTTAAGAATGCAAAACTTGGGGCTGACAATCCCCTACTTTGGGAAAAATTTGGGGACACGATTGAAATTTTGAACAACTACAGTCTTTCTGTCGGAAACTTGCACTTTTCTGCTAGCAAATTGCGACTTTCTTTCCCCACCCACTTTTTGATCCACGACGCCGTTGTTAGGTAGTCTCGTATACTGAAGCTGACAGAAATGCGGCTGTCCTAGTAATCCGTAGCAAGCTGCCAATCGCTTCTTTTTTGTCTCACACTTGGTACACTTCTTGGTTTCTAAGTATCGTCAGTTAAGCCATAAACTCCAGTAGTTTCTTTGAGCGTTTTATATTTTCTGTAAACACTTAGCTTAGGCCTATCTTGTTGACATATAATTGATTTGTTTAACCGGTGTACTATAGTTAGTTATCGTACTGCACATCGTATATTATCGTTAACATTGTTGAGATCTGTTGAGCAGAAACAGTGAGTAACAAGACGATATTCATGTACAAGTATCCTTAATGTGTTTGAACATTTCTTTGAAATACTATATTCAGTGTATTTATGTTATGTAGTTTTACTGGATGAAATACAAATCTATTCGCAATCCCTTCTTGTGCGTCGCTGTGACAGTTTTTAACAGCGCGCAGGCAAAGCAAGCTATACTAATGCTGTTACAGTTACCGTCCGAGTGTCAGTCAGTTCGTCCGTCACGCGCACTGGTACTGTGTCGAAACATCCAGCTCAAGCTGGAATCGGAAAATCTTCACCGACAGATAGCTCCGTATAGTATAGCTTCAGGACTCTGTTCTTGGCACTATAAGGCTTCCGGCCAGGGAAAAAAGATTTAAACTGACGTACGTTGGTTTTTACGCGTTATTGTTAGCCGACCGTACTTTAGTAACGGTCGAGCTATTGGCATGGTTGTCGTCCGTCAGTCTGTCTGTCTGTATTGTGGCTAACGGGTAGGGCGTAGCGGACAAGTTTTTACACGAATAATTAGCCATGGGTCGTTAACTCGGGCATGCAAAATTTCAGCCATCTACTCCAACGGGAACATTTTCAAATTGTGGGTTAAATGAATGGTGGATAAAAAACGTGCGTTTTTCAACGAAAAAGCTAACCATATCTCAGAAGCGGTAGGAGATACGGCATAGATTACTATTAATCATTAATAGGAAGTGGCATATTGTTTTTAAAATAACATAAAAATTACTGACTTTAGATGACCTTGAAAGTCAGTACGCGCTATTGTAATTAAACAGTGCGCGATAGGGCCTAGGTTGATAGGAAGTCTCATATTGGCTTTCAAATGACACGAAAATCATTCACCTTGAATGACCTTAAAGGTCAGTACTGCAACAGGAACTGCATAGGCTGTAGCGTGTCTTTCCGAGCAAGGTGTTTTATTGTGAGAAATATTTACAAAACCTGCGTCCGATATTTTCCTTGTTCATTTACTTTGCAGTTATTTATATCGGTTGGCGAAATGACCACGTGCGAAGTCGGTTATGCTAGCGTTTATTGTAGCTTTCAAGACAGCGTTTCGTTAACATAGCGTGCATGAAACTGTCTCACCTCTGACAAATCGCTTTCTCTCTGTGACTAGAATTCGGACGCTGGGCTTCGGACGTAGGCGGCATGGTCGGCTTTTTTAGCGATTGCTGGACTTCTTGTTATATGACATCTGAAACAAGGTCCTGGTTCTGGTTTTTGTGGCTCCAGCTGAGTGGAGTGCGGTTAAGGCGTTTGGTTAAAGCAGTCGCATAAAACGACTGACGTACCGGTATCATGAAACTAGAAAAATACGTCCTATTTTACGCAACCACCATCTTCGACCTGCGATGTCTGGCATTGATGTTCATTTTACCTTTTGAGATGCCCTGACTCGGTAGTTTAACGGTAACATGCCGGACTTGTAATCCTGAGGGCACTCAGGAGCGCAAGTTCGACTCCGCACCGGTACACTGCCGGGTAACGACCTTAGGCAAGTTGTTTACACACATGTGCCTCTGTCACCAAGCAGTATAATTTGGTACCGGTCAAAGAGCGGTGATACCCGCGGCTGGGAAGGTAACCGTAGGTCTGGCGTCGCACTGGCCATGCGTCACGGACTCAAGTGGTTTATCCACCTACGGGCTCAAAGGCCTAAGGAAGGAGATGAGCACCCCGCCTACGCCTTAGTTGGGGTATGGCACCTTTGGGAAACGTTTACACTAATTGTGGTTTCTACCTTTTTGTTTTCGATTTAGGAGGACGGACTGACATAGAAACGTGCAAGAACAATAGTGCTGCCTATTAAGACAACTGCGCGTTGAAATTCGACTGACGCAAGCAACTGTAACAGCACTTTATGATAGCTTTGACGATATGCGGAAATACCGACGCTAAATTCATTGTACATTTCCGCAATTAACGTCAGCACAGTAGACCGTCATAATGCAGTAGGCCTACCAGGCTAGAGTAATGTGCAAATGCTATCGTTACACACGTCGGCCGCAATATATCTATTGTAGGCCTATGGGCTTTTTGGCCATGTATACTATAAACCTATCATCAGCCTATGACAATGTACAGGGTGGTCCAGAGAAAATACACGAAGTTTACGGCATCTTAATTTTGCAACCGTGCGTCGCAGACTCATGCGCTTTTCAGCAAAATGTTTAGTTTCAAAAAGACACTGTTTACATGCAGCGAGAAGGGAACTGAGAAATAGACAGAAGATGTGGTTTGAGCATGTTGCGTCATGATTCTCTAGTGAGAACAGTATCAAAAAAACGATTGACAGGAAAGAAGAGAAGAGAGAGATCAAAGAAAATGCCAATGAGTTGATTACTGGAAACAAATGAAGATACAATATCATCCATTATCTACAACTCAAGAAACTGCATGTGCAGGAGCGAGCAAGATGGAGTCAGTGAAAACGAAAACCTGCCCATAATACAACAGAAAGAGAATCGCCAGCTAAATAGTTTTTACATGCCACTAAAGCAGCGTTATCGTGTTTACACTGACTGTATAATAGGTCTTCGTACTCCGTTGTCATGTGAGAATTAATGGTGATGACTGTCACGATTGGTTTGTCAGCATGCAGCAGTGGGTCATGAGGTAGATTAGAGGTGGTCAACCGTTGTGCCTGACACCCGTGACTGTAGACCTATCACTCGTCACTGAAGGAGACATACAGGAAAGTTGCGAGAAGGCGTGGTAGGTTGTTCGGAGGGGGGAGGGGGCTAAGGATTGCACATTTTAAAAACGTTTTGAACGTGATACATGCTTTTTCTGGTGTTAATTGTTTTAAAGATATATTTGGTATTTTATAACTTACGTATCGTTCTTGGTGATTTGTCGATTTGACATAGACCCTTTTTGGGGTAGCGGCAAAATACATATGACCAAAAAGATGACAGACATCTTCCGAATTTCAATAGCAAACATATTATTTTCGACTTTCTATACAATAGTGCACTGCAGTGCTCGCCATGTACCAGGGCGACCCCCACTCCCGTTAGTGGCCGTGGCCGCTGACGTCGATAAATCTAATCTGTCTTAAAACTGAGTCGGTCATATTTACGCCAAAATTCGCCTGTGATCGGAAAACCCAAACGAGCTCACGAAAAATCCCTCTGACGAAACCATGCAAGCGGCGGCATCGCTAGCCTACTTTCTTATTTCTTTCTCATTTACACTTTTGAACGTCATGTGACGCCTTATTAGTGTTGCTTTTTGTTTGGATCGTAATTTTCATTGGACTTAAAATCGTGCGTACAACATTTATTAACTGCAAAAGACATTCGATGTCAGACATGGCCGTCTTCAGCTTACGCTCAGCGACTCTATGCTCTATCGTGATCGTGGTCAGTGCTGCTTGTAATTGCATTTTATCTATTTAATTAATCAATTTATTATAATAAACTCAAAACATCTAGTTCAATAAGACAAAAACCTGTGACCTTGACTTCAAACCTCGATAAGCTTTTAGTGCAACATTTTACTAAGCTACGTGCAGCGGTACACGAGTTATCCAGTTGAGTTAACATAAGAAAACTTTGTGATGATGCTGAAAACAATACTGTCTTTCGCTTTCAATCAATCAATCAATACGTTTACACGAGCAGTGATTATCGTACGTCTGGAATTTGTTATGTTATGTTATGTCAAGCCCGCTTCGTCGTGTAAACGGAATGTTAGTGTTCGATGTCGATTGCAGACGCTGGTATCTGAGATTACTGCTGATGCAACACTCGTCATACGAATGCTGCGGTTTGACAATCCAAGTTCGACAAAGTACAGTGGAGGTGACTGTGATTTTTTCGGCGCTGGACCTTGTGACCCTGCCTTCCGTTTTTCACTGGACCGAGGAAACAGGTGTCGTGTTGCTCCAGAGAACTTAGATCTAGTTCAAGCTGTGAAAATGAGATGATAGAATCGCAATTGGAACTTTAAAAGACGATTGACAGTGATGACCAAGGCCTATATTAATGACATTATAACAAATAATAAGACGGCTATGTTAGAAGTGATGTATGCGATCTGCTTACGTTATAAATACACAGAGACGGACAGACAGACGCCTAAGCCATAGCTAAGACGTGCGAACTTGCGAAGCATTCTGCTGTCGCGCATAAAAACGAAATTGCGCCAAAGCGAGCAATTATTTTTGCTTTTGTATGATTGTTTTTTCGTTAAATAATTCCCTATTTTATAACGATAATTTGCAGCCGATGAAATTGGAAGCCACTCACTACTGGCGTTCATCGTTGTTAATACGTTTTTATGCGGCAATCGAATATCGCTTAGCTTAATATTTTTTACCAATTTCTGTTTTTTCAAGATAGAGTAAGTGCTTCTTGCCCATGTTTTCAAACGTCCATGATTTGTAGACTATTGCGATAAGTAGGCCTAAAATACACTTTTGAAAGAACGCATGAAAGTGACAAAGTTAACAAAAATATACGTCATAACCCAACTTTGAGTTTGACTTTACATCATAATTAGTATACTACGGACATTACTACCACTTCTAAGAAAAGAAGCGCGTTTTTATTCATCACATTACGACCTCGACCGTACTTTACTGTATAACTGCAGCGGCAACGATGCGTCAGGCAATTACTACTGGACGTACAGCAGCGGAAAGTTTCAAGATTCAAGTGACATTGTGTTTGGGTCGACGATAGCCGGCGTGCCAAACCCCATCGTGACTCCGTTGAAACCACGCTGGCCGGTTAGTTTATTGAACATATCATATTTAAATTCTCACCTCTGCTAGTTTTCTTTATATCAGATCGCCCTCATTTGATGTATGCATCCCATGCCATCTTACATGCATACTCTTTATGGCCGATTCACACCTACGACGTTGTCGTACGTATAAATTGGTCATTAGTTGCCCTGCATTCTCATTTTATAACACTATGGGGCAGGCACAGACACTGGCTTGCATTTGCAGTGTCTGCCGATAAATTGCAACTACTTGCTTTGCCTGCACGACGCCGGTGGTCAGTCATATCATTCTTGCGTCCTGTGATTTTTACGTTATCCCTACAAGCAAACGTTTGATAAATTTAAAGAACTTTATTTAGTTGTGGATTGCGCATCGTTTGACTGACGACCAGCGTAGACTTCGCCGATATACCACTAAACGATAAACGACTCTTAACAGCTTGTCATTTCAATGTTATTGTGTTTTTATTTTTTTTATCTGCATAGCCTGGTAATCGATCCTAATTGCGAATAAACGTAGTCATTTTATTCTTGTAACATTAAGAAATAACTAGCGGTAGGCATACACTTGGGATAGTGTAATGTTGTAGAGTGTTGGAGTTAAATTGAAAGTGATCGTGACGGATATCGACGTCGAACACGATGACAGACTCGACGAACTAATTTATCTGCTGAATCCGATACCTGCAAGAAGCTCGTCAATAGCCAACTGGACATCGGTTACAGTACATGGACGTCGGCCGACTTTTCCGACGAGGTTAGGCTTAAAGCAGAAAATCATCGTCTGCGAGATAACATTTGAAACAATTGCCGAGTAGTCGAAATTAATGACTAATCGAAATTTGAAAAAAAACATTCGATCGATTAGTAAAACTGTCGATAGTAGCAGCACCGTTGTCTACAATTACGTGGATATTTCTACTTTAAACAGTAACATTAAATTCGGTTTTATTATTTCGTTATGTTTATGCTGTATAGAGAAGTTGCTTACCTTGAAAATAAAAATTAAAAATATAACACTGCTGTAAAGACTCTATATGGAGACGAGTTTATGTTTGAAATTGCAAATTGTGTTTTTTTCGCAGGTTGTCGGAAAAAATTAAGGTAGGCCCCTAATGTTGTCCCATACGGTAACTTTAGATCGACTAATCGAAAATAGTCTATCGGCAGTAGCACTAACTACGAGAGGCGACATAATTACTTATCATGATTTGTTATATCTGCGTGTGCTTAGTCTGACGTTTAAATACAAGTTGTACTGTGACGCCAACTACTACTCGTCTGACTGTTCGGTCTACTGTGTCGCTAGTGATACGGACGCTGCTGGACATTACACCTGTGATCCAGCCACGGGCAACATCACCTGCCGTTCAGGTACTGTTTGTTTTGTCGATACCTCTGAAAATATGATAATCGGTGTAGCAGTCCGAAGCTAGATTCGTAACATGAAACTATCAATGACTTGATAGAAATTAATGAACTTACCAAGTCTTTACATAGCCTAAAAGCAAATAAAAAACAACGCATAGAGATTATGGTGTCTTACTCATTTCATCTGTGTCAGATGAATAAAACAGCATAATCTGTATTGTGCTTTATTACGCGCGACAGCTCTGCTAAGCGCATCTTAACTATTGTAGAGGCGTCGGTCTGTCCCTCCGTCTGTCATACTGCCGTATAGCGTATTGGTTTAAGCGGATCTGCGACTCAAGCCGACCGATTTCTGGACTATAGGTCGGCAGCCGCTCAACACTGTTAGCCTATACATTCATCACATGAACTGGGTGAACTCTCGGAATGTCAGTACTGTTAATATCCAACCCAATCCAGTCTAAAAATACAATTGTAGAACGCATCTGCAAAAATCTAATGCGCTTCGGTAGTGTTAGTACATATAAATATCTGCAAAATAAAAATGTTTTAATATGACACCAACGGGAACATTATTTTCTATTACTGTCACCATATTCAATGTACTATCATATACCTTGTGTACGATGTTCATAATAAATATATATAGGCTGGAAGAATAAATCGGCGAGGTGCAAAACGCCCGCAGACATCAGCACGGCGACAACGACTCTGGCGTCCACAGGTGTCCCGCCGCATGCTGAGGTATATACGCTAGTTTCATTGCCATGACTTTAATAAATATAAGAATAATGTTAATCTGTAATATTTTTGGCTTCGTGGCAAAGCGAGCTTTGGTACAGTGGCGCTTATGAAACAAAAAAAGTAAAAACTTTTAATTGGGTTTATGCTGACAACAAGCACCGTAAAAGTACAAAGTATAATAGTTGACGGTTTATTACTCGTATATGGATAGGCTTACATGTATAATGTGTATAGGCCTATAGGCTATAGCTTAGATGCCCTACGATGAGATAGATTAACAAAAACATCGAACGACAGCATGACTTTGTCATAGCATAGGTACGTATTTAAAGATTATCACTCCATCCGGGACTCTATCGCCGTAATCGCTATTGACTGTTTAAACCTATTATCTGTCTAGCTATATACTTTTGCCAACGCCTGAGCTAAATGACAAAAAAAAATAGAAATCAGTAATTGAGACAGTCTCTGTTGATTAGGAATGGATGAGTGACGCAAATAGTTCCTTGGATACTTCGATAATCATCGTCATAACCGTGATCAGTGTCGTCTGCATCGTTCTGCTTGTCATTTTCGTACGCTACTTGTACACACGGTAATTAATTGACGTCTTTTTAATCAGTTTCGTTTACAGAGGCGCCGATGAAAAATTTCTCGGAAAATATTCTACCTCGTGACATGATCGGACAGTTAGTATCGCAAACGATTATAGCCATAATCATTGCAGCAACTAAAATTTGTTGGTCACGTTGAACACTGTGTTCGAGTGGTTAACATGAACATGGTTAATCACTGTAATAATATGGAGACCAGTTGTGTTCCATACTGTCCGAAATCTATGTAAGCTAAAGCATGTGCGTTCCACTTTTTATGCGCTACCATGCACAGGGTAGCTCAAAAAAATGGCACCATTATTTACTACGTCTTAACTTCATCAAATATTGAGAGATTTTCAAAATCATTTCCCTGCCAGAATCAGCAGAAAATTTGTAATAACAATGTCATCAACGATCTCAATTCACCTCAAGTTTGTCGCTACACTACCTTGTGAAATGTCAGCGTTTTGTTGATCTTGCCATTGGTCAGTGGCGTCGCCGGTTTGAGTGTATCATCCAGCAGCAAGGCGGACACATTGAACATTTGATGTAAAAAACGCAGAATATTATTAGCCGTGATTATTTGATGGTATAGCTGCGGAGGTAACGGGCCATAAAATGTTTGGGGAAAACTGTTATAAGACACATTCGACACTATATACAGACCGGGTATCTCCCTATATATTCAGTAGTAAAGAGAAAGCGAGATGTGCTCTCTTCAACAGCACGGCAGAGAATGAAATATATAGAGTTGTTGTCAAGTTGCTGCTCGAGTCAATTAGCTAGGTCTGCTCAACGTCATCTCACACTAGCAACATAACGTAGTCCTACCAATGCGGTAGTTACTTTAGAAAATAATTGAGACAATAAATTCGGTGTTTCCTGTTGTTAATGTTGTAAATATATTGTTACAGAAGTCGTCTTGTTTTCAATTGTTCTTTTTAAGATACTGACATTTCACAAGGTAATGCAGTGACATTTACTTTTTAACGCGCGTTAATTCTTTATCGCGTTGATGCGTTAAGTTGACGCGTTAATTTGACAGCTTTAATTAAGTTATTGTAGTAAGGACGTTCGGGGTTTTTTTAGTTCTAGTAAGTCTGAACCTCGTACTGTTTGCATAGCTCGTCAGCCCAGCAGCAGCAATCGCAGCAGGCTGTAGCCGCAAGTCAATCGCGTGAAGAGAATGTGATGCCAAGGACGAGACAAACGCAGCAGCAGCAGCCGCGACTGAACATTGACCGGAGGGCTAAAGCTGGATCATACCACGCTCACGAAGAGCCACGAGACAGGCGGCTTGCAGTCAAACGCAAACCGGAAGTTGACGTCGTACTCTACGCTGACGGCAGACAGGTCGTCGATGACAACGGTGACCAGGGTTACCGCGAGCCGCCACCGCTATACACAGATCTGTACTGATCCCGGCCGTTTTCGCGAATTCCGGGTTTTAGGGATTACAAAAAATCATTAAAGTGGTACTTTCCCCAATTCTACCTGTCTAATGAATAAAATATTCCGTGCGCGCTAGTCCTACTACTTACAGTGCACTGTAGGCTAAGTCGTATTTGACAGTTACAGTCACCCTACAGTGCGGATGTAGGCTTACCTTCCTTCCGCATGGGCCTACTACATCCTGTGCATAAAATAAGTATATTAGGGATACTAAAGTAACGGCCAATCTGTAAGCCTATTCCCGAAAACGGGATTTCGTCATCTCGGAATTACAAATTTTTAAATCCTGGATCTCTGGTATTGAGAAATTTGTCCCGGGATTGCAAATTTGCAATCACTAATCTGGACTGTTTATATGCGGTGTTAAAAACTCGTGTCATTATTGTTTTGTCTGTCTGTCTGCCTGTCGATATATTCTTAATGTGGACAACTATTAGTGTTTGTACGCTGCTGTCCAGCTGTGATGAAAATGCATACGCTGCTATCACTTATCAATTTATCATATCGTATTCGTTTAATAAAAGTTGACACGCGAAACATCTGACAACACAAGCATGACAATGCGTAAAAAATATGCAAAAAACGTTTGTTTTCTGCTGTGAACTCGCCACTACTTGGTTTATTATCTGTCTCATTGCTATAGCATAACATGGGACAGATTATAAAATCACTTCTGACACACTGTCACACTGTCTGTCTGTAAACACTCCTATGGCCGCAATTTTGATTCGATTATGATGAAATTTTGCAGAGTGATTTGGGGCCCTAAAAGTAAAATCGAATTTGTTTGGGATAAGAGATCTGATAACTCCTTCCCCTATTTTACTCCAATTTAAAAAAAAATTGCATTACGGCCTATGGGGACTTCAAAGCGGTATAACTCGGTCCCCCTAAAAATAATTACGCGCTGTGTATACCTACCCCCATATTTTCGGGCACGGGCTATCCGACGGTGTCATTTAAATTTCTCCTCTGCCGACCCCTATTGCCATGGCAACGAATTTTGGGACACAATTGATTATATCTCGGCCCCATGAAAGATAATTGCTAGTTGTTTTCACCTACCCCTATTTTCAAGCCCGCGCTATCCGATGGTGTCATTTGAATTTTTCCCCTGACGACACCTGTAGCCATGGCAACAAATTTTGGGACAACAAAAATTGACTACAACTTGGCCGCCGTGAAAAAGATAATTGTGCTTTGTTTGCACCTGCCCCCCCCCCTTATACGCAGCTGCTAGGCTATATAGCGTAGCAATGGGACAGATACCTCGTTTCACGGAACGCATTTCTAGTTAGGCCGCCGGAACGGTAGTTCCCGGATCAGAGGCCTTATGTTTTACAAAAGTTTTTCTTCTTTCTTTCGTTTTCATCGCGAGATCTCCGAGGTCCATGGGCCGATCTCCGCGAAATTTTGCCACATAGTCGGAAGCATGTTCAATTTATAAATGCCCGTCCGAAAATTTGGGGGCGAAAAACACGCTAAATTTGGCCCGATTTCGGACGTCTTCCCACTTTGAGCGCGAACGTCTCCGAAACGGATAGAGGTATCCAAAATTTGAAAATCTGGTGCACTACAACGTTCCCTACCGCGTTCAACGAAAAAAGTTTGGTGAACTTTGGCCCACTAACCACGGAGATTTCGAAGTGCAGTTATACCCACAAAATCAATTTTTTTCGGAAAACCATATTTCGGCCCCTAGGGGGTGCTGCGCACCGAAATTTTTACATGCGCCACAGAATGTCCAAGTCTTGCTAGCCCACACCCCACAGAATTCCCCAACAATTTTTTAATGGGGAGTCAAAAATTGGCTTCAAATTTAGCGTATGAGCCATTAGAACTTTGGCGCTAGGGGGATTAATTAAATGAAACTTTACTACGTGATGTGCCGCTGGATGGGGTGTTAACCCGTGTACAAAATTTGGAGGACACCGCCCCCTTAAAATTTGGGAAAGCCAAAAACGTCCCAAATTCGGCGCTATTGAGGATAACTTTTGACTTTAACTGTAAATATCTCTGGAAGGAATTAAGATATCGACAAGCGGTCAACGGCGTTATAAACTACTGTCTCTTGCGCGTTGAACACCAAAATAACTGATAAACTTTGGTCTACTAACAACGAAGTTGTGTTTGCTCATTTTGACCTACCCAAAATCGACAGTGCGCGCGTTTTCGGACAACTTTAGACTTTGATCGCACATTTCTCGAGAACGGATAGATATATCGATAAAAAGAAAACGACGTTTACAACTACAATCGATTTTACGTCGAACACAAAAAAAATCCTGAGTTTGGGTTCACAAACAACAAAGTTCTGTTGCCTCATTTCGAACCACCCAAGTTTAACATTGCGCTTGCTACACGTGTATGACAATGCAGTTGCGTTCGGGTCACGTGACTTTGCTGCGAACGAAATTTCAACCCTTTAACTCTCCCCCAATCAAACTTACGGCGCCGGGCGGCCTCACGTTGGGTTCTGCCCCATATTTCTAGTTAATTAAATATAAAATCGAAAACTAAATGAACAGCACTAAAAATAATGCCTTCTCCAATTTTTGGCGATGACGTAATTTGTGACGCACAAAGTAAACACAGTTATATTACAATATTTTATAAGCACACATTATAGCGTTTTTAAAATTTGTAAATCGCCTTTATACACAGTTGTTTAGCTGTTACGGCGTACGATGGCTCGGTTAGCGTTGGAAGATTACTTTCAGACTATGCACCAAGATGAAGTGCTGTAAGTATCGATTTTCGCAGTTGTTATGCAGATACTAATTGTGGTTGGTTACGTCTTTGTCTGGCAATGAACTCTTTGCGGAGTAGAGACCTGGCACGATGCAGTAAAAGTTGAAACACTACTAAAGGCCTAGGCTTAGACAAAATATCGTCCTAAACGCTCAGAATCGGTTACCGGTGTTCTAAAACCATGGCTACTGTGGGCCCTACTTATAGCGTCTGTCTTCGCAAGCTCACACGCCTAGCGTGCAGTAGACTTAACCTATGCCGATGTACAAAGATGATAGCAGAACTAAATCAACTAATCATCCAGCAAAATTTATCATAAAATCAGTAAATTAAAATCTGGGCGCCGGTCCAAAATAGGATACCATGATTTAAGCAATATGACGTACCTCAGCAGACTCACAATGATGTTTCTTATTTGTTTTTCACGTTTTTGCGTCAACGTTTCGGGTTATGGTTAGGGTCAGACTTAGGGTTAGGGATAGGGTTAATGCTAAGGGATAGGGTTAGGGTCAGGTTTGAATTTAGTGTTAGGTCGATCTTGTCATTTGCACAAACGTTATTGAAAATTTAAACGGAAAATGGCTGGTCTGTGGTATATCACTATGTTGGCATTGTGTTGCATGTTTTTAAATAAAGTACTGAAGGTTTATGAAGTCGATAAATTTCAAAATAACTGCACGATTTACCATTAAAACAACAAAACTGAATGTAAAGATTCATTATGAGTCTGCCGAGGTACGTCATATTGCTTAAATCAGAGTATCCTATTTTGGACCAGCGCCAAAATCTGAGTAGGCCTATTTTTGGCTCGAACGGGCTGGATTACAGCAAAATTTGTTAATTTAATAATTTTATAGCTAACCGTGTGTAAGTCATTTGAAAATATATATATATTGACATAAGATATATTAAACGGATCTGTGAGTGATAAATAATCAATGAACGTGCCAAGACTTAATTACAGCAATTTCTTTCACAAATGACAGCAGCATGCAGCAAGAACCGGTCGGGCGCCAACTGCATGCTTGATTGCGGCGGGCATCAGACATAAGCACCCCGCACGGGACAAACCTTCGTGACAAAAAAACCCGGGACAGTTAAGCTTCTTCTGGCAAAACGCGCTGTGATATAAACCCACGGAAAGTCGTTCGACGTATTTAGCTGGGCGGGGACAACGTGCAGTGCCCGATAACAAAATCAGTAGGCAGTGGGAAGTCAATAACGTACTTATAAAAAAACGCGTCGTGCCCCACCCTTGGCGTTCATGTCTTGCTTAAAACTCAGCTTCAGCTTTCGGCGGTCCAGACCCCTGAAATAAATGCAGTAGCCGCTTAAATATACGCTATTGGGTTCTGCACAACAGATTTGATAGGGGCTTATGTAAGGGGGTGCTTTTGTCCGGGAAGTCTTATAACGGTTTCTCGGATTCGCGGCGGTTCTGGCAGTGCAGTCGTTAGGCACTGATTACAGTCTGCGTGTATTTGTATATATGAGCGAGATTTCACGCAGATTTTTCTCTCGGATTTTTCGTCTGCACTGTCTTGGATATGCTGCCGCAGCAACGGTTCGTACCTAATAGATTTTTTTACAAATTTACAGGACGTCAGCATAGCTTGCTTTTTTTCGGATGTTCTATATTAGCTGTGTTCTGTTCGTCCTGCAGTCCATTCCGCCCAGTATTCTGCCAGTCTCCAATGGCGGCTCCATGAAGGATTTGCACTGCATAGTTTATCCGGAAATTTAGCAGGGCAAGGGAGAGGGGTAAAGGAATATATCGATCGATTTTACGCGCAACAGCAGCTACTGCTGTAGCGCGTCTTAGCCATCGCAATTCTGTCTGTCCGTCTGTCACACGGGTGGATCAGTCAAAAACGGTGCAAGACAGGATCACCAAATTTTCACCTTTGGCTACCTAGAAGACTCTAGTTTCAGGATCCGTGAAGCTTTTCCATATATTCAAAATGAGTCACCCCGAACGTAGGCGCTAAATGAGAGGCGTTGGCAGAGCGAGACAGGTCACGCCCTTTAGTGAATACAAGTAAATCACTATAGATAATTAGCCGCCGGTCCTCTGGCGCCCTCTGGCGACTGATTTTGTTTTACTGGATTTTCAAACATGCACCGCTGTTGCGCGTTCCCCTTTGCGTTAGCAGGGCTTTTCTTGTTAAACATATGCGAGTAGCCTAAGTCTCAAAAACGATGCGTCGTGGCGTCGTGGTAGGGGGGAGGGGAAGGCAGCGGGGCAATTGCGCACCCTTAATTTTTGGCTGTCGAAAAATTGTTGGAAAAACTTTTTTGTCCGAAAATTATCGTTCAAAAATGCAACATTTGAAACTCCAAACCTCTATTTAGGGGGTATTTTATTGACTAAATTAGATATTTTGAGTTTTTGTAATCTCTGTAGGCAATTCGCAGCTGTCTATTAGAATTCTGTAGGAGAACTGCAATTTTTTGTCTCGCCTATTTTTTACCCACTACTCTGCTGGATACGACCAAGGTTGCTATTGCTATTATTCATAATGTTACAAGGTAAATGATAACGTGAACGCACTACACACATGATGGAGAAAGGCATCCCACGGTGTACACTAGTCACTACGACGGTATTGTTGTGCACATAGCATGTGCTATTGCACGATGCACGATGAGTGGATATGATGTGGTGTATACATGTGATACAGTAAGACGCCAGTACGCGAGGACTACTGCACATACCTCACTCCAGCCACTCACCTGCTGGCTCTACGCAGAGAAAAGGCCGAGGTCGAGGAGGCGCTTAGCAAACAGAAAGAGGTAATATAGAAACAATCCAAGTAATCTATTATAAAGCTCACCTAGTCCTCCTATCTTTTATTATGATGACTGAACTCACTGGAGTGTTATTTAAGTGCCTATAATCTCACTTCATTCAAGCGTGACGACTGATAGTGTCTCCCGTTTGTATATCCAGTTAGAGGGGGGTGTGAGCTTTCTCAGTGGTGTTCGGACTCCGGAGCAGAGCCTTGGCCGCAAACGTATTTAGGAGCATCTTTGCAATCCAGAAACCGCATCTCGTGACATCGTGTTTTGTATTTGACCTATTTTTCTTTATAGATGTTCAAAGGTACGATAAATACTTAGTAAAAAAGGGTTGTCGTATTTGTTGCTGTCGATGCGTGTCGCTGTCGGTGGGCCTATTATGTTCTGTGTGAAAGTACGAACTATTCAGCTATATATGAACTGTAATGAACTGTAATTAGTTAATTTTTTTTCTTTTATTTTGTATTTGTTTGCTACCTCTCATGGTGAATAAAGATGCATATAAAGGGAGAGGCTAGATTTTTCAGTTATTGCAGGCATATTTGGACAAATGCTACTGTATTATCGTTTCCCCTTGTTTTGATATTATTTAGGCCGAAAACGTTTCGAGCGGGCCGGAGGGGACGGCGTTGGGACGGCGTTCTTCGCGTCCTCTCCTTAAGTACACTACTGTTAACGTTTTGTTTGCATTTTGGGTGCTTCGTATTCAGGAGTTCCAGCTGAAGATGGAAGGTCTGAAGCAACGTCGGGAAGAACTGGAAACCAAGGAGTTGGATCTGCGTCGCTCGCTGGAGAAGTTCAACACGTTCCTCACGGTGAGTAAGCTTCGCCGCATTCTTCAAACGACGTTCTCCAATCAGGTCGAAACACACAAAGCTTGATGCTCTGGGGTTGGGTCTAACACTTGCTAGATATTTTCATAGCATTTTTAAGGTTTTTTAGAGACATTTTATGAGCTGACCTAATTAAGTTTTTACGTAAGTTTTGTAAAGAGTGTTTTCTTTCTGCCCAGACTATTCTTCGTTCAGAATGTTTGCGTAATTTTTGCCTATAGAAACGCCTTAGAAAGTTCTGTAAATTACGTCCCAGTTGCTCGGTTTTAACTGTTTAGATGTGAAATTTTATATTTTTATATTGTGCTGATATGATCTCGGAAATAGCTTTGATATGTGCGCGAACGACCTAATAGGCCGCATTACACGTTTTGCCTGTCCGTGTGTTTGTCCGTCCGTCCCTTAGGACTCTTAATATGAAACTAAAGTGGTGAGAAAAGACTAGAATTGGTGTGAATGTTTCACAGATCACGAGTAACCTATGCACTGATTTTTAACTCAGAAGGTCAAAGGTCGGGCGGACGACCGCACAATATGTCGGCACTGGGCCAACGTGGTTTTTTAGTTTTAGACCATGGTTAACCGGCCTAGGATGTCGATGACGACGGTGATGATGATTTTTCATCATCATTTTTTTGAAAAGAATATTGCTTTTTAAAAACCCAACCCACCGAACCCAGTTGGTTTTATTGGGTTTTCTAAGGGCCTCTGAGCTTTAGTTGAGACGTCTGTTGGTAAATTCATCTGATTTTATGTGTTCGTTTGGTCTGGTAGGAGAACGAGGCTAAGAAAGGTCGTGCTCTAAAGAAGATCGACGATGAACGTGAATTGACGGAACTGAAAGGCCGCGAAATTGAACGGTAGCTTTACTTCAACGTGAGATATCGCAGTTTAACTATAAAACAACAATGATTGATTTATTGATTTCTTTCATTGTATGAATAATTTTATTGCAGTTGATCATACAACTAAAAGTGAGACGTGACATTTTCGGGAAACGGGAAATTGCTTGAAAATCATTTTGTTGATTATTTCTTTGCGTTTATCAAATTGATTCGCACCATCGGCGGCCAAAGTATAGCCCCTGCACTTTTGTTAAAGCACTCTTTAAACAAGTTATTTAAAACTTTAATGCAAATTACCGTGTGGCCAAATATTCAAGTTTGTACAAACGGAACATAGTGTCCAAAGCAATGGGTGACGAGAAAGTAAAAAAGTAAAAGTGCTATTACATTGGATTAAACATTTCTTCCCGGTGATAAACGGTGCCAATTGGCCACACTGACCATAGCATTGGCACCTCCCATGTGTATCCATCTACATTATAGGGATCGTGGCAGCCATGACACATTAGTCGACATTCGTGGGTAGTGTGCAGCCTTCCTGATAGGCTGCAGTAGGGGTATTGCTCATTAGTCTGTCGGTCTGTCTGCCTTTACATCATGTACACACTTATAACACAAAAACTCAGAGGGGCAGAAAACCGACATTGGTGTTAACGTTTGCCAGGTTAGAAATAACTGATAGGCTTATTTTTAGTTTAAAGGTCAAAACTCAAAGGTCAAGGAGACAACAGTATGTCGGCACTGGTCTGACATAATTTTTTGTAGCAACATGTCAGTAGTTTATTTTTAAAGTTGTACAAGCTAGCGATAATTACTTCCGCCAAGGAGGTTATGTTTTTGCCGGTTTTTGTTTGTCTGTTTGTTTGTCTGTCTGTTAGCAAGAAAACTCAAAAAGTTACGGACGGATCTTTCTGAAATTTTGAGGGTATGTCGGGCATGGCACAAACTACCAGTGGTTCAATTTTGGGGGTGATCCGGCAGGAATCCTGGATTCTGGATCACTTTGAACTTTTCGTTACCATTGCGTTAAAGGGGGCATAAGGGAACCGCTGGCAAGGTGAATATGGTGACGCCACCTGGCGAATAGCTTTGCCTTGGCGGAGGTACCTGCGGGCTACGACTGCTTTCTATTGAAACAGTGAGACGTTTTTATTTACTTACTTACTTACTAGTTTGACGGCGGAGTTGGAGCAGCTAACGCGCAAGCGTACACGGCTCATCAACAAACTACAGTCTCAGAGGAAGTATCAACAGTACATGAGCAAGGTGATTGATCAAAGCTACGCCAACTTGACCTAGTTACTGTGTGTGTGTGTGTTAGAACCCGCCTTTAACCAGTACTAACCATGTGTTGTTCAGTCTAATGGTGGATTCGGAGGGCCTTGTGGAATACCGGACTGATCTGGTGAAACAGTTGCAAACTCACAAGCAGTATCAGCAGTACATGTTCAAGGTGCTTGAAGTCGCCGGAGACTTTCATGAGATCAGCGAAATCATGTCTCGCTACCAGACCCTGATCGCCACCCACGAGGTAGCCTACAGTTTGTGTGCACGTGCAGTCATTTTTATGTTTCTAGTTCTAGTTCTCATCAACAAGAGGATGGGACCACATGTTGGATCCTTCACTTACACACTCACTTACATTTTTTTGCGGGGGAAGGGGAGGGGTAGATGAAAGGGATGAGTGTCGTCATCATCGTCCTCATTTGTTTTTGTACGGGGAAAAAGTAAACATAGTTTTAGTTTCATTGCACAGAGCACTTTCATTAGACATTACAAGTGACTAAAGGCCAAGGCCAAAGTCACGATTTTTTGTCCTCTAGCTGTCATCGAGGTCAAGAACAATCGTCGAGGACCCCATTCTTGAGTACAGACCTGGGCTGCAACTGCTAGGAAGCCTTTCTTAGAGCACTGACTGGACTGTGAGGACCAGCAAAGGTGGTAAAAGGGTATGGAATGGAAGGAGTAGAAGAAAAAGGAGAAGAATAGTGCATAAAGGCAGGGGAAAATTCGGTTAGTTCGAACTCCCTCAAGGCTCAAGCTACTTGTGCTGATCAAAGAATAAAATCGCCAAAGCTTAACTATTGGAAGATGCGATATGACGTGGCCCCGCTATAAACTAAACGAATTGATATGGTTAGCTTGAACTGCTGTTATTTTGGGTGATATAAGCCACTAGTTAAGCTATCGTACGCGCTGCTATAAGCTTGCTATGTCTTGCCAGCTGTTTTTGCCTTCAGGAGTTTTTTCTGTATTTTTCGTGAATAAATGATGATAATGATAAAATTAATAACAACATTCTGCTTGGATTAATGCGTTGTTCACAGGATCTGCTTGAGCGACTGCAGATAAGCAACGAACTATTGGACGACGAAAGACAAGATATGGCCAAATACACTGAAGTACTTGCATACTTAATTGCTCCTCGTTTTTGATGATTTTAAGACTCGATTTTATTAACTGTTTATTAGGCTGCGATTTATTTTTTAGCTGACATAATAAGGCTCGTCACCAGCTGCGTTAATAATAGTAATAACAGTAATAATACTTGCTTAATTACGTATTGTACTTACTTACTTACTTATTTACACACAATCTTGTCTAAGAAACTGCTTGTCTTGCGGGAGCCAGGTTTCATTCGTCAGTTATGATTTTACTTCCGCCGAGGGAGGGAAGGTTATGTCTCTGCCGCTGTCTGCAGTTGGACGAATGTTTCTCGAGTCTGGAGGGACGTCGTTCACGGAACACCTCATCAAAATTTGGTGGCGATTTGTGTCGAGGAAAGTCTTCACGGAGGCTTGTGCTAACTCAAAGCTTTTACTTGTTATGCGGTCGTCTTAATAAGCCCCATTGCCGTCCGTCCGTCCGTCCATTTGTTCGTCTGTCGCGTACGGGCTCTTAACTTGAAAACAAAGGGGTATCGAAAAACCAAAATGGCGTGAACGTTTCCCAGGGCAGAAGTAACCGTTGTGCCAGTTTTTAGTTTAAAGGTCAGGGTCAGGGTTAGGGTTGCGCACCTCTCAGCGGACGTCCGCATAATATGTCGGTGCCGGGTTGACATAGGCCTATGGTCTAGTTATAATCGTTCGTGCTTTCCGCTGCTGCTGACGGTCAACGGTTAAATGGCATAACTTTCCTCATGGAAAATCCATCTTAGAGCTACAGAGCATCACTTGTCATATGGGATTATACCGTGCTACATGCCATCTAACACAGGTGAACGCACCCCGCCTCAACCCCAGCCAGATGGGCCAATACTCATTTACCTACCCCGGAAGGATGGAAGACTGAGTTGATCTTAGTGTTGGTTATATAGCGAGATGCTGTGTCTGTCCGTAGACAGTCAACCATCACTTGATAGTGACACGACCGGGAATGGAACCAACGACCTTTCTATCGCAAGTCCAACGTTCTAACCATTACACTACCTGGCCACCGAATAATAATGATGATGATGATGTTTTTTTGTTAGGAGAAGAACGAGGAGAAGATGACGTGCAACATGTTGCTGGCGGAGCTTCAGACGAAGCTGGACAAATGTCAGAACGCGACGCTGGCGGCAGACCACCAGTGGACAACCGTTAGTCAACAACTGTCACAGAGAACCCTCGTCCTTGGACGCATAACAATGTCAGTAAACCTACGTGTAGTAGATAAATGTCAAATACGTAACGTCCTTCCAGAGTCATTATGCCCACAGAGCAGCACTGATTTCCGTTTTCTTAGCCATCAGCCAGACACCAGTTTACACTGCCAAACCACGGATACGGGGCTAGTGCATCGTGCGGTTCACGTCCCACCTTTCGCTGGTACTACTCGTTGCATCTACCCACGGAGGGATGGCCAGGCTAAGTTGGCCTGGATGGCTGGTTACATACCGAGATGGTTTACTCGCCTGCCGACGGTCACTCGTCCAAGTACTAACCGGGATTAACTTCGTTGATGAGACCAACGGCGTTATCGACTAAGGAAAACCGCCGCCAGTAGAAGTAGCTGATCTCGCCTTCATAAAAAGGACCCCATTTTGTTTTTTTCATAATTCGCTCAAATGATGATCAATTTACAGAAAATTTGTATCAGTTGTAGCTAAAAATACTAATTCAAAATATTGATTAAACATTCTTTGCTAGTCTTGACGTATTGCTGACGTCATAATGTGTCACGGGTACAAACTGGATAGTCTCAACTGGTGCTGTCAGTTGCTATCCTGCTCCAATGGTGAAAAATACGGTTCACTCATGACAAATTGTTAAGTTTTGCAGTTACAGTTACAAAACATGCAAAGCGATGGCATTTACGTGTCTGTGGGGATAGTTTGACTTTTACGCATTCGAGCAAGACAGTGCACTAGCATACCGAGCTTGCAAAATGGATGCATTTTGGATCGCAAGACGCCTGATTTCATGTCCCCATGTTGCTTAGTGTTGACACGATAAACATTTTTTATTAGCGAACCAGATTAAGCTCAGCATCGAAGCAGGGTAGCAACTGACACACCAGTTGAGACTATCCAGTTTGTACTTGTGACACATTATGATGTCAGCATTACGTCAGGACTAGCAAAGAATATTTAATTAACTGCCATATTTTGTTGGAATATTTTGACTTAGTATTTCTTCAGCTACAACTGATACAAATTTCGTGTAAATTGATCATTATTTGAGTGAATTATGAAAAAAAAACACAAAGGGGTTCTTTTTATGAAACACCGTGTAGTATGGTAACTTGGTCAGAATATTGATCGATGATTGAATGCTTGTTGCAGAATTTTGATAAATGATTATTATTACCTGTGCTGGAAAAGACGTTTATTTTTCGTTTGTTTGTCCGCTAGTAGACCTATTAACGAAAAGTTGTCTATGTCAGAATTTTCACCCAAGAACCAAGTGATCAGAATAGATTTTGATGGTGATCTGGACTGAAATTTTTTTTTAGAAAATGCGTTCATCTAAAGCAGGTTATATATAATTATCTCGTCTGGCTTTTTACAGCAGCTGGCAACATTATAGTGTCTGAGTTCTTCGAGTTATTGTTGTGTTTGACGCACTGCAGGGCAATCAGTAACCTCTACTATATGATGGTCAAGTTTGGTATTCGTGACAGAGGCGAAACGCGTTCAACTACCACTTTCGATCAGCTGGAAAAGGTCAGCACCGTCATTATCTTGTAATTATAGCGCACTGGTAGTGGAGGTTGTAGTTGTTGCAGTTGGTGGTGGCGTGGTTTTTTATTGTTCCTGTTTTTCTTGATGCCTGTCTGATGCAAAGTTAGTGGTGAAACTCATTTGAGACGAGGTGACGTATAACATTCGGTGTGTTGGGAGTCGAGGGATGCATGCTGACTTTCGAAAATTTGACACATGATTTAGTCACATATTTTTCGTTCAAAATTTGTATTTTTGATTTAGTATTCAATTTTTTTTGAAAAATTGGTTGGTATGCATCCTGTTATCTCTTATTTCAGAGACGATAGCAGAAAACAGCAGAAAAACTTGACTTTGAAGTTTAAAATGTCAATACTAGAACACCTGTTTAAGTATAGGTAGTACAGTAGTACAGTAGTAAAGGGTTGAAGATTAAAGGGTGTGTAACAAAGCTTTTATGAAAAACCAATTGCAGAGCTACGGAGCGTCGCCTTCCATATGGGATCACACAGTGTTACCTACCTTCCGACGGCGGCGAACCCCCAGATTAACCCCATTCAGGCAAGCAGGCCAGTACTCTATTTACCTACCACGGATGGATGGACGGCTGAGTTGACCTGGTAGTAGTACACTGGTAGTAGTAGCTGTTGTTGTTGTTGTTACAGATCAGGTCGTTCGTGGCGGATATGACGAGTGTGTTGAATGAGGAAGAATCGGAGATGTCAAAGCGATACAGTCACTCTGCTCATGGCAAGTCGTTTACTCGCAAGCGAACCACCGTCCTGCCTTCCGTCAGCAAGTGAAACCTCCCCCCCACTCAGCAGCTGGTGGAAATCACCCACGTTCCCCATTCCCGGGACGTTTCGCTCCCCCCTGGACGTCGTATTTTTACCCTAAGCCGATTTTTAACCATTGGATAGCTTGTCAATATTTACAGCTCTTTTTCAGTTAAACCAAAAAAACACGCAACGAGAAATCTACGGTTAGGATTTCGTACAAAATTTTCAATTTTCAGTTACTAGCCCAAAAGGCGTAATTGTAATTTTATGGCTGAAATTTTATGCAGCTTTTTGAAATTCGATATTTTGTATTTTGAAGTAGAAGTAACATTTGCACTACTGAAATTATAAAATACGTTGCACATCAGACAAAATGCTGGCTTGCGGTCTACTTATTCAGTCCGTCCGTCTTCTCGGCCGTCTTCGCCGTTCGTCCGTTTTTTCGCCGTCGTCTGAATTTTTAGGAACGATCGAAACGTTTTGATACCACAACTGGAAGACACGCCAATTGCATAAATTCGAACTGCACAGTAGTTTCTTTTGTCCACACAAAGAGTTTTTTTGTTATTTTCGTTGTTTTTTCGTTCTGCTTGCTATTAAATTTATTCTCGAATAAATGCGAAATCTAATCGTAAGCATTTTCACGGATTGACAGCAATAACGCTGTCGGATTATTCAGCCGACGAAGAGTACTGTTGTTTAGTGCTAATTAACGAAGTGAGTGAGCAATGCTGTTTTTTGTCAGAGCAATCAAAGTTTACAAACACAGACCTAAGTTATAGGGTTAACAGACAATATCTCTTTGCTTTTGTTATACAGTGTTCACAGCACATTATTTTATTACAGATTCGTACGGTAGTCAGCAGTGATGTAAACACGACTTTTTTCAAAACCAAGAAAAATTGATTTTTTCGTCGTATGTTTTCAACTTGCGTCGAGATGTTATTGGCCGACCGTTATGTCCAGCCTTGGGTACGATATGTCGTTTGTCCTCTGTCGTCTGTCTATATTCTGTTATGCATGTAATGTGGATAAACGGTACGTCGTAGGGGGTTAGCGATGGCACCAATATTTGATAGGGCGATGAGTTCCTATAGGCTGTTAATAGTAACCATGTCTCTGTCTAGAGCGGTTTGGCTGCAATTTTGAATGCAAAGTGTCTGCCTAGCCATGACCTACATGCGCCGAATTACCGTATCTTATCCTAGCGTTCTTTGTAGCGTTCGATATAGCAGCGTCATCATAGCGTGTATAGGAGACTGGGAAATCACTTTCTTTCCGCGACCGGATGTCGGACGCTGCCTTTCGGATTTAGGCGGTACGGTCGGCCCACCCTAGCGACAGCTGGAATTCTTGGTTTTTCTGTTCGTTATGCCACGGATTCCGTGACGGCAGCGTGGTGCTCAGGCGGAGAATTGGCGTAGTGGGCGTCGCCGTCGCTTGTTTTGAAGGCGACGCCGGTCTCCATTTGATAGCAGCACGGCACGTCGTTGAGCGGAGACGAGTTGCCAGCAGCAGCAGCAGGTGGGACGTAGACATTGTTATTAGCTGGGTCGAGCTTGGAGCTGGCTGCTGGAGCTTCATCACTGGCTGACTGTGCTGAGTACAAAACTGTGTGGTCAGTTGACAGCGGCTGTGATGATGCACGAGGTCTCGTAGTGGACACGTTCTGATATGATGAGTCGTCTTCGATCAACTCGTAAATATTCACACTGCTGCTGTTGTTCTGTGGTCTCTGCCGGCCGTCTACAATACGATGTATACATAATCACAGATAGACCACTACGAAGGTGACAAAGGTAAAATAATTATAGTAAACAAACAAATAACTGCCACGCAGGATATTAGTGCGAGAGTAATGACTACCGGTAGAGTGCAAATGGTAAAATACAAGTACAAACTATACACAATTGAAGCACAAAAATTAATATTGTTCTTAAGCTGCAGACTGGTGGCGCAGTAGAATGAAATGTATAGTCACAAAATTAAAAAAAAATTCAAATAAAATGCAACACGATGTCATAAAATGACTAACGAGATGAGAAGCTCGGGTACCGCTTAGAGAAGAGGAGGGCGTTCGATCGTCATCTTTGATGATGCTGTAAGTCGATGAGGCTGCTGCTGCTGCTGTTGTTGACATTGTTCCTGGCACTGGTGGAAGTGCGGTTGTTGAGCGCGGTGACGCCGGCGGTGACATGCTCATGTAATTGGTCGGCGCTTCCACTGCTGGCTGGTGGCTGAAACACAATTATCTACTTGCGCATTGCGTACAGAGCGACAGAAACGAAATTAAATGAAATGAAAGCCGCGCGCTCTGGCTTTCATTTCAATTGTAAAACTTTCAATAGGCCTATGTGAGAGAAGCCCAAGAACAGAAAAAAACTATATTGAAAAGATACGTTCGCGGTTATCTGTGAGCTTATCCAAGTGACGTCTAGTAGTCATTCGACTTATCGGTATTTTAAGTACATTTTGAATGAGTCTTACCGAGCACTGGGCACATCGTAGGTTGAGTTGGTGGGATGAATGTTGACGTTGATCATGTCACCGCCTGCTACACCAGTACGTGTTGTACTTGTTGTTGCTGCTGCTGATGCTGACGATGCAGTCGGTACGCTGTCAATCGTGTCATAAATATTGCCGTCTATCGTCCCGGGCCCCGCCGCCGTTTCTTTGTCTTGAATCATGTACACCTGTACGTAATAATATAGTATATTGTAATTGTATTTGTATCTGTTTCGGTTTTTCGTGTCTGTAGAGTTATCGGTTCTAGCGCTGTAGCCTATGTTTCTTCCTGAGTTTTATTAGGGGCTAAGTCACATAGCTTTGTTTTACCTCTAGTGGGGCAACATTGCCTTGTGCTGTCTTCTGTGAGGCGACTGAGACCAAAATTGTCTGTGCGTCTGCTGACGATATTAATTAATTCATTCAATCGTTTACCTTGTTGACAGCTTGCAAATCAGCGTTGTTTGAAGCAGCTATAGCTTCTGGCGCTGACGGCGTTAACGGTGTTGGCGAGCCAGCGGGCGTAGAATCTGCGGACAAACTCAAAGATGTGGCCGGAGGATGATATTGCAAGTCATTGGTCAACTTCTTTCTGTATGAACGAAAATTACACAGCCACATCAGGATCATAATACATTACGGTAGGAGCCGTCGTGGACGGGTAGAAGAGAAGGAGATAATATGAATTTCGGACAAAAGGCCACAGGACAAAAGGCCACTAAACTGGTTTTTCGCTATGGGTATGTTAACTCGCCAAACTATTAAATCCAATTTCTATGACTTGTGCAAAAACATAGTGTCATGCTATATCTAAGCCTTTAGCATGCGACGACATTAAGCTCACGACGATAGACTTGCTCTATTGAGCAAAGAAAAATACAGAAAAATTAGCCTTATAAACTACAGCAACATATACTGTCAATTTATCTCAATATTGCTTACCCTAAATTTTTGGCTGTCGAAAAATTGTCGAAAGATTTTTTGCCGAAAATTTGTCGTTTATAAACGCAAAATTTGGGACGGATAAAAAGATATTTTTGAAAAAAATTTCGCTGCAAAATTTAAATTTGGAGCACTGATAATCTCTTTTGTTGGAAATTTGCAACTGGCTGTCAAACAATTTTAAAAACTTTTTTCTGCCTACATTTTTAAAACACGACACCGCTGCACATAATTATACAAATAGTGACTAACGTCGAGGTTATCATTGAAAATTTTTGACCTAAATGTTCGTAAAGTGTTGCCTAAGATCGAAGATTAAGGGCAATTTTTATGAACTGAGGGTCAAAAATTTTCAGTGATGATCGACTCGCCAGTCACTATTTGTTTTGTTATATTTCAAAGCCAAAACAAAAAAATAAACAAAAATCATTTAAACAAAAAAACTGTGACGACTTAAATTTGCGCACTGTTGACCGGTCAACAGTGCGTATCCTCGCACTGTTGACCGGTCAACAGTGCGTATTTGTTTACATCACGTGACGCGTGCAGGTATTTTGCGTTGAGGTGTAACAAAATCCGTATAGAATACTGCACTGTATACAAAGTGCTGTCAACGCCAGGAAGCCGGCAGACGTTGTGTGGCAACGGGCAGACTGGGAACAAAGAATAGAGATGGCATATCTACAAGTTTATCACGTTTTTCACAAGTCGCTTACATCGTGCATTGTTATTTCTATTTTTTAACGTCAAAACTTACTTAAACAAAAGCTTCTAGGCAAGAACTGTACGGTTATCAAATCTGACTACTGGTATGTGAGGTAATATAGACCTTGCACTACAGAACTGCAGAAAAAAACTAACCGTCTTCTTCTGTGAAGAAACAGGAAAACAGCCAGAGCTACGGCAACCAATATCAGTATGCAGGTAGCGCAGATCAGACCGACCAACCAAACTGGAAACGAATCTGCCTGCAGACAGCATCATAATTGCATTATCATCTATTTTCTAAGTTCGTTTGATAGAATGCAAACTTACAATCACGTTACAAAAAACGAGATTAGCCATTAGTCCATTAGTACAAGTGACATAATATACTGAAGAGAAAATAAAGTTCGGACAACCTCGTCAGACTGCGAGTGGTCTGGTAGGCCAATAGCTGCGCTTTCGGTGGTAGATTTTAGATTGATGTCAGAACACAGAAAACCTGTGAATAAATTCACAACAACACATACGCTGTACGTGTAAAATATTTCACGCAATCAGCACAAGTGTTATGATGCCTAGTAGTCATAATCCCCTGGTGTCACTCGGCTGTAACTTGCACGCCACTTATTCACTGCCACAAATTGTGCGTTTTCGTGTATTTATTCAGATACTTGTATGTAGACGGTTTATCTTTCAATCCAGCGGACAGTTGCAGATACATGCTACTCATTTCTCGCACTTTCTGCACAGATGTTTTAATAAACTTCGGCGACAAATACATGGCTTTAAATCATGAACGGTGATGAACACAACGGAAATTTATAGTTACGCGCCTGTATGGCCAATTAACCGCCTCTGTTGAGTTGAGTCTTGTCGGCGACTTATGTCAGTTAGTCATAACTATGCCACATGATTTTTGTAATGAGCCGAAGTCCACTCGCCATTCTATTTAATTCGTGAATCAGATAACATAAGAAAATTAGACAACAAATTGCCTTCAAGATTGATGTCAGAAGTAATGCCGTTCTCAGTTACTATAGTGCAGTTATTACGTGATAGAGCAAACTATCAGAAGTAGGCCTACCAGTAACGAATAACGGTGGTTCTGAAAACATAATGCCTACATTATGGGCGTTTCCATATTCCTAACCCGGTCGAAACAGAACAATTTCCAAAGTACCGAACGTGTGATGATAATAATTGAGCTGACGACAATAACGATATTTAGGACCTGTCCATCCGGGCTGACATCGGCAGATGAACCCATTCAGTTGATTCTCACAAGTTCCATTGTGCTCACACGGATTACTGTTACATTCGTTGACATCCGTCTCGCAAACAACACCTATAGGTGTAAAGCGAACAAAACTATCACTTAGATCATCAGATAAACGTTACAGTGTACACAACGATTCAAAACACAATCGCCTGCAATTAAATTCAACTTTACTCCAGTGTGTTTCAACAATGACTTTAAAGGCGAGAATCAGTAACAAACTGATAAGCTAAAACTATGAAAAAAAAGACAACGACGATGTTTACTTAGAAAATCCGGGTGGACAGAACAGTGGCACGTAAATCTGTTAAATTAGGCGTTTCGTTATTTTTACACAGACTATTACGCGCGACACTCATTCGAACATAAGACGGAAGGTTTACTGTCCATCCGGCCGTGTTATGACAATAATTGAGCTGACGACAATAACGATATTTAGGACCTGTCCATCCGGGCTGACATCGGCAGATGAACCCATTCAGTTGATTCTCACAAGTTCCATTGTGCTCACACGGATTACTGCTACATTCGTTGACGTCCGTCTCGCAAACAACACCTATAGGTGTAAAGCGAACAAAACTATCACTTAGATCATCAGATAAACGTTACAATGTACAGAACGATTCAAAACACAATCGCCTGCAATTAA
>Ga0209367_1001058_pt1 | contig 32188 bp, 18 predicted proteins | sample WorMetLIZISLAND2_FD_187412 | JGI IMG/M metagenome (GOLD analysis project Ga0209367, IMG submission 187412) | Marine gutless worms symbiont microbial communities from Max Planck institute for Marine Microbiology, Germany - Olavius geniculatus... ...
TGCGCCGCACCGCCGCAGTCGCCGCCCGCTCGCCACGCACAATTACCGCTCGGAAAACTTCGTTACGACCCAGCGAACGACTGCAGCAGACGATCGAGGCCGACTGACCGTATACCGTGCATTCGTCGCTACACCGCGTGCTGCCAGCCAGTCGGTCGAGATAAGGCGTGCGGCTCGCGGACCGCGATGTGGCTGACCGCGTGGGTCCCTAACGAACGCCGTCATCGCTGCAGCGCTCCACGTTAACTCGTTCTGTCGTCGCCGACATGAACCACCGCGCCAGAATTTGCATTGAGATCGCGCGACGTCGACGTCGTCGTTGTTGTCATCGTCGTCGTCGCACTGGGTCGGCGACCTCGCACTGGACGAGCGAGTGTTGTGACGCATGCAGACTCCACTCTGTAATGCCGCGCATGTCCGCAAACCAGTGTGTAACGAATTAGGCTTAGACTTCCACTTCATTCGTATACATGCCCTAATGCATTTCACCAATAATTTTTGCACCTGTTAATAAGTCTGCAAGAGTCGGCACGAAATTCGCAATAATTTTGACACTAAAAAGTTTTTTTTCTGTTAGGTTATTGCTGCGCGCACATGTACTTATTAAAGATTTGCCAAATGACGCGAAGTTATTTAAGCCAGCTGGGCACAATGTCTGTTTATAACTGCATCACTCATGGTTGATCTGACCATGTAGCGCCATGTAGCGTAGGTTGACGGAAGTAACGCAACTGTCGGGGTTTTACAGCTTGCTCAACTGTCAGTGGGGCTAAACAGAAACTGGGACTTTCCCCAGGGCAGTCAACGTCTATCTCTTGATAATTTCTTATAATTATGCGCAATAATTATGCGCAATTGCTTCGTAATTACTTTCAAGAAATCAAGAACGGTAGAGTAAAACAATAACTGTAACAATAACTTTAATTACAAAGTCGTAAGTGAGTTAACACCGATAATCATCCACAGTATACGAGCCAGTGCCGTGCGTCGGCGTAGCATTATGTAGATGTCGGGATTTTTGCTGTTGGAGAATGCCAAAGAAAAAAAACTTTCACGAGCAAAAACAGCCAACTATTACCTATTATTAAGACACTATCAATTCAATGTCAGTCTCAAATACAAGGTGCTTCAACAAAATAGGCCTATCTCGAAAACATAACGTCTTTGATGATTTAAGAAAATCAAGTTCGGGTGCAATAAATTTATTATAAAAATAGTATTAACATTTTACAATGTCACATATATTCGATGCTGTTGGCTGTTTCAAAACAGATGACTTGATATCAAATCGATGCAAGAAGAAACAATCGTCTAAATCTGTCATTCATTTTCTTGCTTTATCATTGTGTGGATGTGTGCTTTCTGAAAAAAAGATAACAGGATAAAATATCTTCGTACTTCGTACCAAGCAGTTTGCTTAATCTCTTGCTCAACAAGATGCTGTCGCTATTGCGGTGACATGCACGTTGTTGAAGTTTTTTTTATCCGTCGTGAAACCCTTTGTCTCATGTGGTTATCTTTTGATAAACTATCATTGCTATGCTATTGTAAATATACTGGCGGTTACAGCCTATTCCCGAATCCGAAAGTCCGTCGCATGTAAAAGGAAAAAAAGTAGTTTTGCAAAAAGCGATCAAGCAGTATCAGCAATATGCCGTCTTTCCCTAGAAATCTCAGTCGATAACATTTGTATTGGACCCTTCAAAAACATTGATGCTGTTTTCGCTAGAACAAAACTTTTTGCGTCTAGTCTGTTCTGGTGCAGTATTTTTGCTTCAGAGCCTAGTTCTCGTTGGTACTAAGTCTATCCAGTGCGTCACTCTGTTTTATGAGCTACGGGCTAATGCTGGAAATTAAAGCGATTTATCTCTGTCAACATTTGGCATGTTATTGCTGCAGTAAATCACCACTGTTAAAGCAAACGCGAATAACCACGCATGCACCGCGGTACTGCAGTGCACATGACAGCGTCAGCGTACAGATGAACTGGGAGTGGGAATTACCACTCGGCCCGCACGTGTCTGTACGCCTAAACCGAAACCGAAACTAACGTCTGGTCAGCCAGCCTCCCTCTCACAGACTACAGCATTACCACTAGTACGGCGATATGCCGTGCAAAGTAATTATTTGTAATTACGTTAAATTAGGACAGAGTACCTACTTGTTTGTGACTTAGGAAAAACAGATGCGATCCAGATAACTGTTAGGGCCTAAACAAACTTGTGTAGGCCTACCATAACGTAGCAAATGGCAATATGCTGCATAAGATTCAGCAAAACAAATTCTTTATTCGCCAGACTTCATGCAGCCGCATCATATAAATGTTTGTATGTAATCAAGAATTAATTGTTTGCTACATTTTTCATGTTTTAATTAAAGAAGTTGGCTCATCTTCTATTGTAGGCTTACAAATTTTTGCTAAACTTTTTTCTTCACACCTCCGTTTCTACAGGGCTTACGATACGACGGCTTGTTCAAACTTTTTCTTTCACTAAACCAACTTCTGCGATATGACTTTTCTATTCAACTCAAACGACTAAAACGCATAAAAGGTTTTAATTTGCTGATCAAACGACGCAAGAATGAAATTCGTGCTTATAGGCCTCCTGGAGTTTTTTGTTCAGCCTACTTGAATTTCACGTAGGCCTAAGCATGCGTAAACAAAGTAGCCTATCGCGTAAAACTATACTTCAGATATATTTTTTGCTGAAAGCTGTGGTGGCGTGAAGCTCATTAAAAATATGGAGTTATGCATAAAAATTTAAAATAAGCACCAGAAGTCCAACTATTCAGTGTACAATGATGAATCATAGTCTACGTGTTGGCCTACCGCGGGTAAGTTGGGCCAAGTTCGGACCAGTTACAATGTGTCTTGCAAAAAGTGAGCCAACTAAAAATCTTGAAATAATAGTTTGCATACAAATGTAATATATTCTATCATCTATTTGGGCCATCGACGCAAAATTTCATAAGAATCCGTAGAAGAAGATCGAAGGTTAACCAAAATGGTCAGAGCCGAAAAAAGAATACAGTGCCAAAAGATTAATGACTAAATATTTTGAAATGCCCGCTGCAGAATAGGCCTACGCTTTGATCTACAGAGAGCAAAACCGGCAGTAGTCGACGCTACGAACACTGACGAGAACGTTAATCGAGTCGAGTCGAAAATCATTTGACAGAACACCTGATTGAAAAATGGCATCACCAGAACATTAACTGTTGACAAAGCAGTGTTCTGTGGCATGACTGACTGCGTAGATGTATCCGTGCGGAAAGGGAACACTTTGAATGTCTGAGACTGCTATAAGTAGTTGGACTATTTCGACTGACATTAACTGTGTTTGAAAACTCTTAAACGTTCGACAGTGCTATCTGAAATTTGACATACGTGTAAAGACAAGCCAGATTTCTGCAAAACTACATTGTAGTGTTTAGAATAAATGTAATTTTGTGCGCGTAAAATTCTATTTAATTCGATGCAAGTTTGCGCTTTTGCTATTGCAAAATATCTAGAGGCACATTGGACACGGTGTATTCGTCTAAATATTCGACTGAGGCATAGACACCGACACTTATGTCACGACAGCCAATCTTTTTCATATGTCTAGGCCAATTTTAGGTACTTTTAACACTCAAATAATTTCAAACTACTTTCAGTAGGTCTCAAATTTCGAAATCAATTTATAGCTATGTTCATTGTTGTGGGCTATAAGTTAATGATAATTATGCCTTTTTCTCCTGCGTGTTTGTCCTAGACAAGTCAAAAGATTGCACTTTTTCTGGATCATATTAATTCACAGAGTAGGGCCTAGTCGATTTGTCGGCGCAGAAAGTGCTCATTCGTAAAAATGCTATAGATATTATATGCTGAATTATTCTCTCATCAGAGGTGTTCTGTGGGGTGTTCTATGAGGATCAAACTCTTCAAATTCATTAGGAGTATCTCACGCAGTGTTTGAATTGTGAAAAATTAGCTGGGGGATTGGACTTTTCTACGGTCAGAGCCCAACCAAAATTGTGACGTAAATCCTATGTATATAGTACATAAGCTGACCCCCCCAGTGCATAATTTGACAGGGTGTTAAGGGGGTTGAGAAAACAGTTGGGGGTTGAACCCCTCCAACCCCCACCCCCAGCAATTCAAACACTGATCTCACGACACTCCCTCAAATCTCCGTTTTCCCTGGTGAGCTATAAATTATGCTAGGCTACAAATCACGGTCACCAAGATGACAAGCATTCAAACTGGTTGAAAGGCATGTGTCTGGACTGTCACTTCGAAGAATTTATCACGGTGGTTAAACACGGTTAGGCCTATAACAGTGAAGGAGTGTCGCACTGCTATCTCCTAATATTGTTTACGCAATACGCACTCATTATTGTTACGGCAGCCGTACAAATATTCCATATAGCTCATTGTACGTGAGTCATAGATCAAATTAAATTCACTAGGCGGCAGCACCAGTGTCGCTCGTTATTGTTAGCGTTATTGTACCACAATTAGGGTTAACATTAGGGTTAATGTTTAGAGCTCAGGGTTAAGATTAGAGCTAGGGTTCGGGTTAGCGTATTTCAGAGAATTATGTGACGATAATGCACACCGAAACAACGCGTTCTTAGCCTTAGCTCTTAAATGATCGTTAGTGGTGGTTTTAGGCCCGGGCCGGGGCCCCAGATTTGCTCCAGTCCCCCCCAGTTTAGTGGCCGCCCATGATCTTTTGAAAAGATAACACAAATATTTTATTTCTTTGCGTTTCGAATGTTAGAAAAGTGGGCAAATTTGCGGCTTTTATTGAACGTTTAAAAACCAAAATTGCCCTAGCTTCAGGGGGCTTCGCCTACCCCTGACCAGAGGCTTTGCCCCTGGACCCCGCTGGGGGATCTACCCCCAGACGCCGTTATAGGCTTGCGCTACCGCGCTCGCCATGAGACCGTGCCCCCAGATATTGCGGGCTAGAACCGCCACTGGTGATCGTACGTACCAGTGTATATAATAATGACTCCCGTATAATAATAAATCCCTAGTCAATATTATACGTATAATTTACACTCCCCCAGTCATTGTTTATAGCTATTTAGCTATGAACATATACTGAATAAGCAACAACAACGATTTTTAAAACGCAACTTTTATTAGTCACCGTGATATCACACAAGGAGTCAATATTATACGACAGGAGTATGAACTATACATATAATAATGACTGGGGGACCGGCTAAGGCCGCGTCTACAACGACTGCCGGACAAATAGCCAGCCCGGGTAGAACCGGATATTTATCCGATAACTGTATGAATAGCAGGTAGGCTATTGATAGGGCTGCCGAATAAATATCCTGTGCCTAATAAAATATCCAACTTTATCGCTTGTTAAATTAAAAATATTTTAGCCTATTTTCAGTAAACCGTAGGGGCCTACGCATTTAAGCACAGATCTCACGTAATCACTGGAATAAGCCTAATGTAACCAACATCACCGGTTCATAAATACGTAGGCCTACACGGCATACAACGTCAAGCTCAATAACCATGGTACAAGGTATTACGCGTAGGCGCTGAATGCATGCTTGACGCTTAGGCCTATGTGTAGAACCCTGAATGCCATTCACGGTTCTCCACATAAGTGTCAACCATTTAGCAACGAATGCCAAATTAATTATATAACCACCAAAAAGGCCAGACAAGACGTACAAAATTCCACTGCTTCCAATTGCCACCCGTCTCTAAAACCTTAGTTGCTAAAATTTGTACTGAACCCTTCAAAACATTGGTGCTGCTTCTGTTTGCTTTCATTGAAGTTTCACTCAAACAAAACTACAATTTGCATTAAATCTGTTATGCTGAAGTATTTATGCTTTAGGGCCTAGTTCTCGTGGGTGATAGACCAATCAGTGTGTTAGTGTGTTTTACGAGCTCTTTTGTAATATTACACAAAATGCCATATTGAAGCAAGCACACAAGACAGGAATGTAAAACAGACAGACACGCTGGCGCAATGCTCAGTGTAGTGCTATGCGTGTGTGATTTGATCCGGTTGTTAGTTCGACGTCCACTGCAGGCAGTGTGTCGATCTGCTCATCGACCGGCGGCGACGATGACCCGATGGACCAACGTGTAGGACTAGGCCTACTGTGGCTGCGAGAATAGAAGACCGACCGACCGACCTAGCCGGACCGTCCTCCCGTGACAAGCCTTTGTATTCTGCTACGCTACTGTTCTGCCTTGCATTAACCTTGCAACCGCACTGCAGTCGCTGAAACGCCGCTATTATTGCGATCCGTCCGTCGCCATCCCACGAGGACCAACGACCGACCCGACTTCGAGTTCTATACGCTGCATGGCGTGATGTCAGTATCTCTCCTGCCGCCACCTGCCGTAACCGAACGCAAAAAGGCTGTGTTTCTACCAGAAAAACTACCGCGTCGACAACTACTAGTCTATAGCTAGGTTATTATGAAATCGATCACCGATGAAAAAGTTTACAATAGAAAATGTAGGCCTATTCTATTTTTACGCGCGAAAGCAACTACTGCATGCTTTCAGCGCGTCTTAGCCATCGCAATTCTGTCTGTCTGTTCGTCCGTCACACGGGTGAATCAGTCAAAAACGGTGCAAGCTAGGATGACTAATCTTCACCTTCGGCTGCCTGGAAGACTCTAGTTTCAGGAACTGTAGAGCTTTTCCATAAATTCGAAGGGGGGTCACCCCGAACGACGGCGCTAAATGAAAGGGGTGGGCAAAATTTGCGATTTTGAGCCAATAAGTCGCTGTATCTCAGTAACGGTGCGAGATAGGGCCTAGGTTACTATTAATCACTAATAGGAAGTCGTACACTGGCTCTCGATTGGCGCCGAATTCAATGACTTTGAACGCCAAAATAGGGGGTTTGGATTTTTTTGGCGATTTCCGGCTGCGACACGTCTATATCATTCACAAGGTGGCGCCACGGAACTATCGTTATGCGATACAGATAGAGAATTTGGTATTTGTATATTAACTTAGCGTGAACACCCCAATTTTCAGCTAAACTACTGAACCGGAACTACTATAGGCTTTCGCGCGTCTGGTGAGCATTAGCTCAAATTTCTTATTAGTTTATTACAAATTTGCAATTGCTATTTTTAGGGAATTAGAGCAAGCAAGATGCCAATGCCATTAGGCATGGACAACCATGTTACCAACGTGGTGCCTATAGAATTAGATGCGTGCCCCGGTCACAAAAAGGAGAAGTATTTTGGAGTCAAAACTCGCATAAAAAAAATTTACAAGTTGCGGTCATAACATCACGACGGTCACATGCGACCCACAGCGATGCAGCATAGGATAGTGCCAAATAACTTTACTTTGGCTTATTTTCCTATCATTAGTTCTTATTGTTGTTGTAGGGTTAATTATTTCAAAGACAGAGGTAGCTAGCATGTTAAGTAGGTTTGCATGGATGATGTATTGCTAACAGTCAAGTCACAGCATGGGCTTATGACGTAGCCTAAACAGGAAACAAACTTAAGTTAGCTTGTAAATATTTGTTTATCTAAATTTCTCAATGGAAACTTATATGAACTAGCTAACTGCCGACAGCTAATGGTAACGGAATACGACGGCGCGATATATCATATCATGCAGATCATAACTAGGGATAATGACATAAAAAGTATCAGCGTCAACAGCATCTGCATCAGACTGGTCAGCGAACGTGACGTCATTGGTCAGCTGCAGGACCAATCAATGACGTCACTGTGACGTATCGTACCGCCCACTGCAGCGCCTGCTTGTCCAGCAGCTGAATCACTGCCAGTAGACTGACTGGCAGTCAGCTGATAATTGATGATAGCCTGTCTGCATTGGTCTTTAGCATCTGTCAGCGCTAAGCTTCTTCGGCATTATATGGGTGCTTGTTAGTTGACTCAGTGCTATAGCCAATGGGATACACGTTACTGCCCATCATGCCCAGAGTAACAACTCAAAATAAAATAATTATTATTAGACCTACAATCATTATCAATAACGACAATTATTTTATAAGGCACAAATTTGTCTATGCAGCAAATGTGATGCATGTACGCTATAAAATTTAAGGCCTATATTTACAGGCCTTTAGGCGTAATCATTTCTTGTTAATGTAAGGAGTCAATAGACCATTTTACCACATGCCATACCGTAACAATCCAACCAGTTAACTCAAATAACTATAGAAATATCTTTATCAAATGACAGCCAGTAAGTCATTTTCAGATGACCTGAGCATGCGCAAACAGTGCGAAACTGAGCGGTGGTGACTACAGTACGATACATCATTCATCCTGCACAACCTTCTTCAGCCGCCGGCCGGTCAGATAACGCGTCGGTCTTGACTCAAGTCACCGCAGGCCAGACCAACGGAACATGCTGATGATGATGATGATGATGAAGGACGAATAAACTTTAGCGTGACGTAAAGTCCTAAGACTACAAGGACACGTAACAATAAGCTTAAACAGTGAAGTCACGTAATAGTAGTCAGCGCAATGAGACGTTCTTAGTCATGTCTGTAAGACCGGGCAAAAAGTTCAGTTTTCAGTCTGCTGTGGAAAACTTGCAAGGATGGCGATGACTGGACTGACTCTGGCAAACTGTTTCAGACCGATGCTATGATCATTAACGATGAAAAATGAACAAAAATATAGCATATTTGTACAATATATAGATTTTACCGAGCTTGATGGTGATGGATCGTCAGAAATTGGAGTTATGTACCATTTAAAGAATGTAAGACAAAAAATGAAGAAAAAATGCAAGGCATGTCATCTTCTATTTTGATGTTATTCTCTTGGAGGTGATAAGCTGAAGATTGTGCATTACTCATATACTCGGATGAGCCAAAAAATGACACACTTCTTACATACAAACTTGCAGAACACCAAACATTTACACTGTTAACAGATTAAACACTGGATATTAAGTATTCACAGTTTAAATAAAAAGTGCTCATTTTATCTAAAAACACTTTCATCATTCTCTTTGGATCCCAGTGTTTCTCTGCATGCAGATTGTAAATCAAACAGCGTTCATTACTAGTTAATCAGACCATTGTGACAAAAATCACAATTTATTTGCATAAAAACAGAACTTGTCTACATCAAGAGATGATAAACGATGTCATTTAATGAAAAATGTTACACGAACAAACAAAAATTGCAAATATAACGCATCAAACATGGAAGGAAACCCAAATGTCAAAAAGTATAACTTTTTGGCACACTGTACATGTACAGTACACCAAGTATATGCAGCAAAAACATTGCATATTCAGGTGCAAAAAACATGTAAAAACCGAAGAACATGTAAAGTCCCAAGAATACACAGAAAAAGCAAAGTAAGCAACAAAATGTTCTGATGTATTAGGACTACCTCTACTGATTCACAGTGCAAATGACTAAAATGCTCAACAATGCAAATAAACTTACCAAAACACATCAAAACATAACCATACTGCAAAAATGTCATCCCTTATATTCCCGTAATAACTTGTGTCTACTACCAACTATGCAAAAAACTAGAAAAATATGTTGGTCAAGTGATATCATTATGTCTACAACTGCGCAACCCCCGACCACGACCTTTCAAACTGAAAATTTCCACACTAGTTAGCCGTCCTTGAGGAACACCCACACTGATTCCAGTTTTTCTGCACCTTGTGTTTTGAGACAAAAGAAGGCCCTATAGTACAGACGGATGTATTGCAGCCAAATGGGAGGGTTGCATAAAAAATGTGGACTTGACGTAGATATAGCACCAATTACAAAAGAGAACTAGAAAGCACACAGACACTGGAAACCTATAGAAGGCCAACCAACCACACAGTTAAACAGTTAAACAATACATCACATTAGTCTGATGCTCAATACATAGCACATGGGTGACTAGACTGTCACATGACACGACAACTGGCCTTCACCTACTAGGCTAGTACATAGTACAAAGTATCTGAACAAAGATCCAAGATCATTCCCAGATATAACTGATTCCTTCGAAATGCCATCCGAATTTTATTAATCAATTACCAGTAATCTACAATTTTCAGCAACAAGACAGGCATAGTAAGACAAAAAACATAATACTGAGGGTGGACTCAACAATCAATAATTCAATATAATGCGGAACAGAAAACCGGTGGAAAACAAACTCAGTGGCTGCAAAAACAACAATTGCAGGAGTATTTAATCAGTGTTCAAACTAGAGTACACATGGTGAAGCTAGAAGAAATACTGTGCAGCCAGCAACAGCACGATGACGGTTGCTGAAAACGCAGGAATCTACAACATTACAGAACAGTCATTGATTACAGCTTACTCGACACATTATAGGTCACTTATATACTGACAATCCAAATATCAACAGCAATAAGTCAAACTAACACAATATCTAAATAACCACAATAAACCACTCGTAGCCACACACCGACACATAACAATTATTAAACTAACAAACAAAATATTCACGCATGCATGCAAATAACTAACATACAAAATTCGAGCACAGTTTAGGTGCCTGTTAAGCCATCCTGCGAGGAAAGGATTGGGCATACGAGGGTCATCCCAAAAGTTTACGGCCTCAACATATTGGCCAATGATATTTTCCACAATCTATACGTCAGTGAAACGTGCATTCTTTACTGACTCACATGAGTCTGCTGCGGATATGACGTCCTTGTAATTTATGATGATACAGAGAATTAAATAGAAACGATTTTCAGCGTCGACAAACGAGGTTTAAGTTATTCATCATCGTGGATAACAGATACCATCAACACCAGATTTCAAATTTTAAAACAGATAATAGTCACTGGAGGTCAGGTCATTGCTCAGTGTAGAGTGGTCTTAGCATACAAAGTCATAGTTGTGAACAGCCAGCTGGGCAACTGTAGACTTTAGACTGGACTGCAATCCTGAAATTAAGGGAGTGTGCGTAGAGTTTGCTCCCAGTCCCTCTATCCATCAGGGGCCCATGTAACTACTCACAAATTCTGATTTTCCTTTTATTAACAGTTAAGTTTTAAATCAAATCTTTTTGATATTGTCAAATATTTGCATTTCATCATATTTTTGCTAAAATGCCCTTATTTGTGGCCACCACAAATTAGACTATAGTATTTTCACAGACACAAATAAAAAAAATCATAAACGTATTTGTCAGGACTTTCGTAAAATTAGATGCTACGGAGCCCTACTTTGGTAAATCAAGCTACAGACTGAAAAAGTTTCACGTAACAACCAGACTGATTCAAACGCTGCTTGCGTTAGCACACCAAATCGTTTCAGCTTAATGCTTTACTTCCACAATCTGCTCACACGAATACGCAAGAAAGGTACCTTTTACTGATATATATAGATAACAAAAAGTTTTTGTCCAGAAATATTGAAGCTCAGAACTTTTTGAACGCCCTCGTATTTGCATGAAGTCGTGATTGACTCGAATGCTCTTATTTGCGACTAATGCAAATATAGGTTGTTGTATATTCACATGTGCAAATAAGAAATTCACAAACGTATCTGTTGCGGCTTTCACAAATCAGATGCCATGAGGCTCAACTTTGGTAAACCTAGCTACAGACTGGAAAATTGTCATGCAACAGTGAGCCTGATTCTAAGCTGTTTGCGCTAGCGCTCCAAATCGTTTCGGTTTAGAGCTCTATGCAGTCATGAATTACAATGACGTGGTATCCACAACCGACTCGTTAGAATTCATAAAGGATGCACGTTTCACTGACGTATCGACTGTGAAATATATTATAGTCTAATATGTCGAGGCCGAAAACTTTTGGAATGACCCTCGTACTTTGCAGCTCCCAGTACATCATGTAGCACAATCATCTTAAAACATTTTTGCCACTTTTCGACCCAACCCTCCATTTTAAATTACATTTCAACAAATAACTTCCGTTCAAATACACGCACTGCTGCTTTTGAGTATTTAACTTTCACTGACTTTTTCACTTATGCATCGTCAAACATTCTACAGACAGTGAACTGTCCATCCGACTCTGTCTTGTGCTCCCGCCTCCAATCCATTTTCCCCAGGTTTACTTGAAACCTGCTGTCCACATTTCTTTGACCAAATCTGTTTTCCAAACGTTCATTGGTCTTCCTCTTCCTCTATGGTAATGCATGTCAACTGCAGTGCTTCTGTAGCAGTGCTTCATCAATTCTTCCTGCTGTGCATCTGAGACAGTTCCATCTTCCTCTCCTTAGCTGGTTCAGCATCAGCTCCTGGTCAGTTTCCCATAACTCTTACCAACATTCTAGTGGAAGTTAACCGATTTTTATAACCAGTTCAAAACCCACTGCCTTTCTAGTGTCAACTATCAGTAGAAACTGTAAAAAAACTGTTGATCATAAATTACATTTGTAAAAATGCACAATGCTCCTACGTTAATTCCGGCACTCAGATGTTCACCAAGTACCTGGCAGCAGTATGCTAAACGCACCTGACAACCAGCATAGATGAGCAGCAGACCAACAGCCTGCAGAGCCCACTTAATAAGATCGAGGAGACGTGGCTCAGTTATAGGTCCACGGTAGTAGCAGACTGCGAAGCTGACGACACCAGATACACCAATGTATGCAATAAACAAATTCCGGTAGGAAGTCACAAGTGAAAACAGGTTGTACCACAAGGACCGTAGAACCCACAGCGTAACTGAACTGCCTGCGGCCAGAGATACTGCCAAGATACTTTTCTTCTATATGGCAACAAAAACAAAAGCAAACAGGTCATTCTAAAACAAATAAAAGATGACATATTGATAATGTAGTTCTAGCAAGTAGTGAACAAAGTAAAATCATAAACTGAAATCTGACTGCTGTTGAATCAAAATTTAATTTTTAGTACATTAAAGAAGTATCAGTATAACTTTTGTTGTGTGGCAGCAGCATGCTGAACACACCTGACAGTGCTCTATTTGCTGTGCTTCTGTAATTGGGGCAAATAAAATATATGACAATGCTGTTAATGCATTTGATAGTTACCAATGTGGTGAGATATTTCTGAAGGTTGTCAGTCTTTAATGAAAATTAAAGACTAATACATGCATCCAAGTTACGTACATGTATGAACACTGAGCAAGTATAATGTGGCTAGGAACTGCAGGTTGCACACAAAATGCCAGCGATTACTTCCAACACTTGGTATATACTTCACCCACGAACTGATTAAATAGTCAACATATCTAACAGCTAAATATAAAAAATGTACCAAATGAAAAGTTACATCATAATGCAGAAACACTGTATAAAAATCTTTACATATGTTCACATCTTCTTACCTTTGGAAACAAACGGGCCAACAAATAGCAGACAATAAGTATGGATGACAGGACACCAACACTAATGCCCGTCAAATAGTACAGCACAACACTTCTGCAACACAGAAATAGAAAGAACGATACATTCACAACTGTACTGCCATTAACAAACAACAGGTACACCATTTTTTTTCTAAAATTTAAACAAGGGCAGCATAGCCAGACTTAGGATTGCCAGTGCTGTTAGTTTTAGCCCAATGCACTTTTGTCATAGGCTGAAAAGTCTGCTGTAAAAATGCTATTAAAAGCAACTTAAGGTAATGTTCCCTAGCATTTGTCCATTTTATTAAATTATTATTATTATTATTTATTTTCAAACCCTCAGTACTCAATTCACAAGAGTAAAACATGGTTCCTACTACTCTGCAAAGTGCAGAATTCATTTTCCCTGACTTTTCAGGACAAAATGAATCGTTGTACCAGACTAATTATGCGCCCTGATTCTTTCTGAGACTTTGGCGCTTTATAAATCATTTACTTACTTACTTACTACAATAATTTGTTCATGTGAAATACCAATATTGGTTTTCAATTGCTTGCAATCACACTAGAAACAAGGGCAGTGGAACAAATGTAAAAGTGGAGATATAACAACGTACAACACTTGAACAGTTCACAAGTTTTTTTGCATCTTTGTTAACTTTAGCACCCTGGGGCCAATTTTCAAAACTTTTCCAAGATATTTTCCAAAGATCTTCCTGTCAGATGATTAAAAAATTCCAAATAAGTTTTCTTTTCCGATTTTTTGATGGCTTTCTTTGCATTTCTAAAGAACTTCTTTTCTTATCTTCCTAAACTAGTTCAACCAATCAGATGCGCTTATACCGACCATGTGACATAATCAAAAGTTCTTAGGAAAACTTCTTATCTTAGCACGTCCATGGGAAACGCCCTTTACACACTGCTTCATTTTTTAAGTTGACCAAATGTCAATTTCCTTTACTTACTCATTGTTGATTTTTCCGCAGCGTTATGCAAACAACCTATGATGTCACATACGACGTCTAAGCTAAGTGTCAACATGGCATACTTTTTTTGCAAATTTCAGTTTATTACACAGCTTTCTCCGTGAAGGACAAGGTTAGTGCTTTCCTACATATTTGCCTAAATTCTTCCTAAGAAGTTTCCAGGTTTCGAAAATTGTGCACCCTTTCTCAAAATCTTCTTTGGAAGATCATCTCAAATTCTTCCAAAGACATTTTCCACAGAAGTTTCAAAATGCCACATACTTTCTTTGGAAAAGAAGTCTTCCAAAGATCTTCCTAAAAAGTTTTGAAAATTTGGCCTCTGGTACTTTGACTTTCCCTCACCATAGGAACCATGGTAAAATATTAAGCAAGTAGACAACAGTGGCATTTACTCAATGGTAAAAATGTTGTGGAAGAAGACTGCATTTCCCCTATTATTAATACTACTCGTATAAAAGTAGTGAGTGGCAGCAATAACTTTATTGAGCCTGTACTCTGTTCATCCCTCCTATCTTAGAAACTTAGATGCTATCACAAGATGCTCTATAACATTTCTTCTCTAGACAATGACCCAGGTTAAATAGATACTCAACAATCAATAGCTCAGACTGTGCCCAACATAAATGAGCATACAGGTATTCCATCCTAGCTTACTCTTGATCTGTCCAGTCCAGCTTAAACCACAAAACCAGTCATATCATGACCATACAATGCTATTCTTGTAGAGACAGTCCCACTGAAAAGTGACATATTCAATAAAATCTACCCACCATAACAAGTCAAACAATTTTGCTTATCTCACAGATTAATGCAAAAGCTAGCATACAGATAATCATGACAACAGTAATACAACTGGACCAAGGATTCAATATTGGTTTATTCCCGTAAACAGCCAGACACTGTGGCCTTTGCTGTTAAGTCATACTGACAAACCTCAGAAATAATATACTGACATGGCAAGAATTTTATACCATATTAAATTACTTCAAATAGTAAAAAATGGTACCAGATGTTCAAATGCACTAATGGAAAATATAGTAAGATTACCGACTGATAGCTGCAGCAAGGAAAAATATCAACACTCCTGCTATGAAACAGTACAGCAGATGTTTATCCAAATCTGCAACATGTGCACATAAAAGAGAAATTAAATGAAAATTATGAAAAACAAAAAATAATGTTGCAACATAGACAAAATTTGTAGCTTCCACTAGATGGCCGATTTGTTCATGTTGATGATGTGTCTTATTGGCACTAAAATTTGCATACAAGAAGTTTAACCATACTGTCAGCCAACCAATATTGTCAAACCAATACAGTAAGTAACATACTGAATAACAAAGGGGGACCAGCAATCACGCAAGCCTGCATATATTTGCGTTGTTTTTATGGTCATTTTATAGCTCTGAACACGGGTTAACTAGTTGCCCCCACCCACCTGATTTTCACTCGGTTCCAAACCTGTGCAAGCAAAATGTCTGCATGCAATTAATAAAGAAAAGATGCGACACTGTCACATCAAAGATGTTGCACATATGCATCTAATATATCTCCCAGATAAAAATTCTTATCAGTGACTGAGTACCTGTTCTGGCAAGTTTACAGGGCTGCTATTAGCATTCATTTATCATTATCAACAGTTACAGCAGTGCAGCTTATGCGCACAATGATGGGCTTGCCTTATACTGCCCCTTTACTCAACTACACTGCCACACAGTGCTACATTGCTTATGGACCAATTTGGCGCCACACTTCTACCAGGCACCTTGTCAACAAAAGCAAACTATTACACATGTACGAATGTGATTAATACAATCACCAGCATTTAAAAAACAGATCTTTATAATTACTATCTGTCCCATTGCTATAGCATAGCAAGGGACAGATTATAAAATCACTTCTGTCAAACTGTCAGTCTAAGGCCTAAGGCCGCAATTTTAATTCAATTTTGATGAACTTTTGCACAGTGATAAAGGGCCCGAAAAGTAAAATCGAGTTTGTTTGGGATAAAAAAAACTGATAACTCCTTCCCCTATTTTACCCAATTTTTAAAAAATTTGCATTACAGCCTATGGAGACTTCAAAGCGGTATAACTCGGTCCCCGTAAAAGATAATTGCATGCTGTGTTTATCTACTCCCATCCATATTTTCGAGGTCAGGCAATCTAATGGTGTTATTTAAATTTATCCCATATCAACCCCTGTTGCCATAGCAACCATTCAAAAGTTGCAAAATTTTGCATTACAGCCAATGGAGATTTCAAAGCGATATAACTTGGTCCCCGTAAAATATAATTGCGTGCTGTTTGCACCTACCACCTAGTTTCTGGCCCGGGCTATCCGATGGTGTCATTTAAATTTCTCCCCTGCCGACTCCTGTTGACATGGCAACAAATTTTGGGACAAAATTTACTACAACTTGGCCCCCATAAAAGATAATTGCTCCCTGTTTGCACCTACCTCCTTACTTTCGAGCCTGCGCTATCCGATGGTGTCATTTAAATCTCTCCCCTGAAGACCCGTGTTGTCATGGCAACCAACCGTTTTTATTCAAAGACAAAATTGGCTGCCGACTCACAAGAGCATCACACGCTGAAACGCAGCTGCTAGGCTATATAGCGTGGCAACGAGACAGATACCTCGTTCCACAAAACATATTTCTAGTTCTTTACAATGAACTTCATCACCATCATGCAGAACTGCAAACCTGGGATACTGACAAAGCCAACTAGAGGTAACACAGTTGGTTGAATCAGCTAAGTTATTCCACATCCACTAATCTATTACAAAGCCTTTCTTACACGGTAGATGCACTGAACTGGCCTGCCCTCGTTGGGCAAACACAACAGGCTCACTTGATCCATGATAGAACTTGTATCCACAAGTACTGGCAGTGGGACTCACAGGCTAAATGAAAACTGCACACAAGACTAGCTAAGCTGAAATTGGGTTTTACCCTTATTGACTCAAAAAAAGCACAAAAATGGGATGAGCTCCAATGCTACTTGAATGGAGAACAAACAGACTCAATAATTGAATAGTACTCACGAACGATGTTCATCTGTGTTTTGTACCATTCCATAGTGTCAACAGACACACATGAGCGATGGACGGGACTAAGGCAAATATCAGTTGATGTTCTGCTAGAAGAGAGAATATCAGCCCAACTAGTGCTGGCCTGCCCTCGCTGGGCAAACACTTCAGGTTCACTTGATCCATGATAGAACTTGTATCCACTAGTACTGGCAGTGGGACTCAGACTGAATGAAAACTACACACAGGACACAACTTTCATCAGTGTTTAAACAACAGCATCTTCATAGTAGAGGCACCGAACTGGCTGCAGCCTACTTCTGCAGTTTTACATTACGAAGCCTTTCTTACAGTCAGCAGCAAAAAGTGTTCCTCCGTCATACAGTTAGTTGAGTTTTAATGCAATCAATGTCTAATAAATCACAACAGCTATCAGCAACATGTTGTACTCAAAATAAGTTATCCACTAGGATGTGACGAACTTCGTACGGTACTCACATTCAACGACATGCCAATACTGACCACTTATAAGCTATTCAATATTTGACAAATAGTTGAAAGCATTTTTTGACGGGGAATACTGACTGAAGAGAACACTGTAGTCTGGATGTTTCATTTTCTTAACTGAACTTGATTGATTGAACTTTGACTAAGATAGAATACTGATTTTTACTGACTGAACAATGAACATGTTTTGCTTTATTCACATACTAATATAGAGAAGTTTTCGAGAGACTGAATAAGTATTTGCATTTGCATTCATTATTCGACAAATAGTAAAGTTAATATTTGCATTCGATAAATGTGAATATTTTTCCGCTTCATCACATCCCAATTATCTACAGAATTGGGCCACATATTCTCAAGCCAAGATAAGCCACAATTTGCTCCCCCCTCATATGCCAGAGTATTTATGGTACACAGGTTACAGGCCAATCTTAAGTCAGTAGTTGCAAAACTAAGCAACTTCTGTAGTTTGTGTTTTCAGTGAAACTGTGCTTCTTAATAAATTGTTACCTATTTCTTTCTAGTTCAGTACTTCAAGATTGATTTCCAGTTAGTACTATTAAAAAGTTGTGCATCATACAGCTTCTGATAATATTTAATTACAAGACACAATGGTTACTGTACATTAAATGGCACACTTACACAAACTGTTGTCCACAGATGCCGTAAGCTAACTGATATTTCCACCGGTTCATAGCAATATATATCCATAACAGGCTGAACCTTTCTGGTACGAATGACAGGAGTCTTCATCTGACGATGAAATGTCTGGGAATATACTGAAACAAAACAAAATATGTGGCAGATAACAAACCAACGTTACATGTTAGGAATGTTTGGTATTGTTGAACATGTACTAATGTCAGTCACACAATAATGAAAAACCATGCAGTAGCACTACAGGCACAATGGACATGGTAATGTACAGTCAATTCATTTATAACTTTATTCATCGTAATATATGGCAAAAAAATAAAGATAAGCCGATTTAAAGCTTAGGCCCCTAACAAAAAAACAGCAGATCTCTGTTTTTAGTTAAAGATGTTGTTTAAGTCATCGTCAATGCCAGCATATCAAACTAGGTGCAGAAACGGCTGTGAGCGTGAGAATCAACCTGGGGCAGAGATGTGAACTAGATCGACATTTTGATCTCGAGACATGCTGATGTCTCATCTGAAACAAAATCCTCAAAAGCCTAAGTCTCGTTTCAGTCTCGGATCTATGCATCTTAAGTAAAGTCAAGTCTCAATACGTCTCAAGTCAAGCAATACGTCTCGGTCTTAGCTCAGTAGATCTTGCCTCGAGTCTTGTACCAATGTTGCATCTCGTCGAGACGTTTTGTGCAGGTGCGTGCCGTGCATAGCTGCAGTTAGACCAATACTAACCAGCATGACATTATGCTTTAGTCTGTAGCTTGTGGCTTAGATATACTTGTCCACAGTGCCTTTGATACATATAAAATTTTGTCATTTTTAGTGAATTTCATCATATATCTTGGACAATGTCTCAGCAAGACACCGAAGCTCCCGGACTCTCAAAAGTTTCAGGAGCTCTAACGTCTCGGCTAACATCTCAGCATCTCGTCTCCGTCTTGTCTCAGACAAAATTCCGAACATCCCGAGATGAAACCCAAGACACATGTCTCTGAGACTGAACGTCTGGTTTTGGTTTTGGTTTGCTTTTGGGTTTAGGCTTAAAGTTTAAATTTATTACTTAAAACTATCGCTTATTCAGTCACATCCATCGGCACCGATTGAGGCCGATTCGCTTATTCAGTTTTAGATTCATTACTTAAAACTATCGCTTATTCAGTTACATCCATCGACGCCGATTCAGGCCGATTCAGCAATTAGTGCTACCTGTTCACAATGGTGGGTAAACTGCGAGGAATCTATTTATAGCCAACCAATCGCATGCCGCCTCGCATGCTCCCTCGCAGTATACACTCCTCGCACCTCGCCCTTCGCACTTTACCCGATCCCGCTGTCGCCAGCCTTTGCCTGCCTCGCATGCATAGTTCAGCATTGCCGGCGGCTGCTATTATTTTGTCCATAGCAACGTTAGTTTACATTGACAACGACCGATTAAATATTAATGACAAACCGCAAGAGCGACTAGCGCTAGTTCAGATAGGTTCGTCTGGCGTTAAGGTGCCATTATGCATACGGACTTAACGCTACGTTTACAATAAGTCGACTTTTGTTTGGAAGGTTGCCATGCGTACGGTCCCTGATGTCGAAAGTGGTTGCCGAAGTACCTATAAATCACCTCTGTTAGCCCTTAGCGCGTTATTGTAGTTTCCGTCATCGTGAGATGAAACGCAGCAGATGTTTATGTACACTATAATTTCCAATAACAACAAAAAATGGCAAAACTTCAATTCCGCCGCCATCATAAAGCAAAGAATACATATTTTGTCTTAAGTGACTGCGGAATAGTGTTGTGCAATGGGACCACTATTGCAATTGCATTGCACGATGACCATGATTAAAAGATAAACACTTTATCTTTTAATCATGACGATGACGATGCCGACTTAGGTATCGCGATACTCGATACTGCGCGATTATGTGCGATACCGAAACTGCATATAAAGCTTCAGCCCACCCCTGATATAGTTATAGGCTGTTTTACGTTTTTAGTCGCTTCTTCAGCGCACTCGGACATTTTTATTTTTCTGTTGTTACAAGCATCGTTATCTACTGTACTTCGTAGTATCGTGGCACGGTGGCACCGCGATACACCGTGAGTTGGTGATACTATCGTGTCATGTTTAGAAGTGATACTTACCGCGGTATCGCCGGTATTGCACAACACTAGCCACGAGCCAATGATAAAGTACTCCGTGTGTTGCTGCGGTCCTGCAGTGCACTTGTCAATAAAGCATGGCTTCCGGTGTGGGTTTGTTGCCAACGTATCAACAACAAAAATACGTAAATGGCGTGCCTCTGTCGACCGTGGGACGCCGGACGTTGCGACTGCGCGAGAAATATATCCTGCTACTCGTTGTTTCAGTATTCGCGTTCGTCTGCTTCGGTGCGATATTTTTCATGCCGGACATGCGCGATCGTGTTGCGTCGGCAGACGGCCAAATCGGGCCCGTGGACATCGGTGATATGTTCGTGCCGCGACTGCCTTCTGCCGGTATCCAAAACCGACACGGCCAGGGCAGCCTTCGGGACCCACATCACGTAAACGACGAAAGAAATTTTCGTGATCGTGTACAGCAAGCGCCGCACCAAGTGATTAGTGACTGGCCACGCCCACAAGTCATTGCGTCGTCAGCTGCCGGCGTGCATCTGGCAGATGGACAAATTGTAGGTTCTGATCGACGAACTGCGAAACATTTCAGTGACAGCGTGAAAGTAAACATCCCATCTGACATGTCTCACATGAATAATATCACTCGAGTACGGCAGGAAAAAGTCAAAGAGGTTGTGCTATTGCAGTTTTAAACATGAGTGTCGTGAAAGACACAAAACACCAGCTGCACCATTCACACTGGCACCAAATATGATTGTATCAGACCATAACTCTTAACCATAGTTCTCTGTAGTTAATCTGATGATATTTGGTGCCTGTGTAGTCACTGACTGCAGTGACACCGCTGAACACTGTGCCTACCATTTGATGCATAATTGTAGGTTATAGTATATTTTGGTATGATGGCTAATGGTGATGTTGATAGTACAAATTTAGGAATTGTTTTATACTGGCATTTGATGTTGCTGATGTTTTTTGTATGTTATACGTAGCAGAGAATGTTGAGTGTTGATGTTACTGTTGTCAGAGCTGCTGGATGTTTTCTGTAAGTGGCAGTCCAGGAGTGACACTGTCTGACTTCATACCTCATCGATGAGCTTTGTCATGTGGCAGATGTTGAGGCTTATCAGCAATTACATTCTAGCTCATCTCCGTCACTTGTCGTCAGCGACCGAGCTTTTCCAGTCGCTGCTGCTTGTGTCTGAAACAGTCCGTCTGAACACATCACCTTTGCTTCTACCATGGCTTTCTTCCGGTCCTGTCTGAAATCCCACGTGTTTCACATTTCATATCCTGCCTCTTTGTGATTGTACAGTGCCTGCACAGTGTTGCTAGTCACTATGGACACTGATAGTCTCTGCTACTTGATTATTTTCTTACTTATTTACTTACTTGTAGTGTAAATGAACTTAGCATAGACTGCATTACACAACATTGGTATCTTTTTTGTGGACATGTTGTTACTGTTTGTCGATGGCAGATGATGCAGTTTGCGTGGAAGATGTACGTGAAATATGCCTGGGGTCAGAATGAGCTGAAGCCTTTGTCTCGTCGTGGTCACTCAACCAGCATCTTTGGCAATGCCGCTTTGGGAGCTACTATCGTTGATGCTGTCGATACGTTGTACATAATGGGCCTTGTGAATGAGTATACAGAGGGTAGAAATTGGATTGAAAAATCACTGCACTTTGAAGGGGTATGATGTTTAAACTGTTACAGAACTAAGTTTATGATAATTTATAAAAGTATTTTCACAATATTTTCTGAAATTGAGCTAATTGCAAATGCTGCAGATTAGAACTCTACACTTGGTATCTAGGTACAGAATGATTAGAAACCTGGAGGGAAACCAGTGCTGATTGGTACTGTTGACAATAGGTACATTACACAAAGTCACCATTCACAGCTGCACTGAGGGCCCTGGAGGTACAGGAACTTTGTGTGTTATACTACATGCACTTTACTCAACTTGACATTTGTGTTGTTTCGCATACTAATGCCGTTGTGCCTTATCTTCATTAAATAATGCCTCAGAGGCTGAGACTAATAGTTATTTACTTCCTTTCTGCACATCTTCTGATAAGTTGACTGTTTTGTAGTTTGTTTCTCAGTTCATTAATGTAAAATTCTGTTCTCTTTCCATACTGAGACATCACAGTTGTGAAATATTGTGATGAGTTTTTAGGACTTAATTTCTGCTTACTTTAAGTAGTAAATTAATTATTCAATCTAATTTTATTTAGTGCTGCACTGTTTTAACTAATTAAGTGATACATTGAAGTATTTTTCATCAAATAGAGCGATTTAATTGCTTTTTACTATGGCATTTGTTGTATTATGGCACGTTATTGAATTTGTTGAATGTGTGGTTGCATTTGTGTGTTAAGGGTTTTGAATTTTCAGTATTTGAAGTAAACATTCGTTTTGTTGGTGGCATGCTGGCGTGCTATGCACTTACTGGTGATCTGGTAGGTACTAGCATTGTGCTTAGTGTTTTATTTATGCTGCCTGTCACTCTTATGTCACACTCATGTTTTATATTAAAAAGTTCATAGAAATTAAATGCACATGCTGTGTGAATGTGATTATATAGGACTACCATAATTTCTTATATTTTGCAGTCAGCGTTTTTTTTCAGTCACATAAATCAGAAAAATTAGTGATAATTTTCTACTTAGTTTCCTGTTTGCAGTTAAATGTTGTGTACAGAACACTGACAAAGTAAACTGAACATTTGTCTCATCTACCAATTAGGGAACTAGACGTCATCATCGTGCTTAAATTGTCTCATCAATGCTGCTCATCGGAATTTGGCTTTTTACGCCCGAAAGCAGCTACTGCTTTAGCACGTCTTAGCCATCACAATTCTGTCTGTCCATCTGTTTGTCCATCCATCTAACTGTCCGTCTGACGGGTGGACCAGTCAAAAACGGTGCCAGCTAGGATCACCAAATCTTCACCATTGGCTGCCTGGAAAACTCTAGTTTCAGGAACCGTAAAGCTTTTCCATAAATTCAAAAGGGGTCACCTCGAACGAAGGTGCTAAATGGAAGGGGGTAGGAAAAATTTGCGATTTTTAGCCAATAAGTCGCTGTATCTCAGTGACGGTGCGAGACAGGGCCTAGTTTACTATTAATCACTAATAGGAAGTTGTACACTGGCTCTTGATTGCCACCAAATTCAATGACCTTGGATGACCTTGAATGCCAAAATAGGGTTTTTATGTATTTTTGGTGATTTCGAGTTGCAAGGCACATTTCAAGATTGAATTTCGCTGAAATCAATTGAGATAGACATGGAGAAGCTGCATATGAAATTTTCTGCATTGAACATAGATTTCGACGGTCCAAGTCTCGATTTTCTACATTCGAGGAAACCTGCGCACGAAGGCATCAAAGAGCGGTACCCCCATAAAAGTTGTTATTTTACCGTTGTTGGCCAGTTTTTCGTCAAACTGGTTGCAGATAGGCATGGGCATGCTGCCTTTCACAACAAGACTAGTGACGAGCTTTTCAGTCGTATCAACATTGATGACTTTGAAAGACCGTGAACTTCTAAAATGGGGTTTTTATTGATTTTTGCGATCTTCGGCTGCAGCGCACACTTCAAGAATGAACTGCGACAAAATGGCTGGCGATAGACTGACAGTTTGTGAACAGAAACTGCTATAGGCTTTTGCGTGTCTCGTGAGCATCAGCTCAAATTTCTTGTTTGATATGCTGACATCGTGTAATAAGTGTTGCATTCATAAAATAACTTGTCTATTGCTGTTGACAGATGTTCAAGAATAAGGCTATTGAAATAGCTGACAAGCTGATGCCTGCATTCAATACACCAACTGGCATACCAATGGCAATGGTGAACGTTCGCACGTATGTATGCTATGCACTGCAGTGTGTGTTTATGTAGATTGCAGACTGTTTTGCGTTAAAAAGTTACTGTTGTTAGGACATTCAGAACTGTTAAACAATTTTTGATCTAACAAGGCAGATATCTATCCCGTGTCATTTAGTTTGTGATACGTGTACATTCATGGATCTCTGTGTACTGGTTGTTAGGTAAAATATTAATACCTGTATTGATATACTTGGATAATGTCTGCGGTAATGATGTCATCACGTTTAGTGAATGTCAATTATATCTGATGACTATCATTTAATCATACATAGGTCCCATTGGCTTGACAATGAAGCCTGTTAGCTTCTGTTTTTCTGTCATGCTGTGGCCATTTATTATTACTTGGCCTGAGGTCTTAATATTCATTCAAACATATTAGGCTGAGTGGACATAAAACTGAAATCTGCAGATGCGGCTTTTGCGATGAATGCACAGGTAATCCAGGGATTTTACTTGCACCAATAGAGCTCTGCAACAAACGGGATGTGTAACAGATGTTGTTGATGGTTGATATGTGATATGATCTTCAAAATCTTGAAAATTATTTGTTAAAAACATTATATAACTTGCATCCGAGTACTATATATGTCTTGCATTATTTGTATTTCGACATACAATAATTGATAGTATTTATGTGCTTGTCAGGGGTAGTGGAAGGAATTGGGGTTGGGCGTCAGGCGGTTGTTCAATACTTGCTGAATTTGGGACGTTACATCTTGAGTTTGCTTACCTCTCTCACATTACAGGCAATCCTATCTATCTAGATAAGGTAAGGACTGTATCCGCTTGTTTATTACAGGAAGCTTAATTTCGTATCACACCAGCAGTTGTCAATAGCCACTTTGCAGCAGTTGTGGTTTGGTCAGTAGCAAAATACTTAGTGTGTACAGTGCATAACATAAAACAAGCCGGTAAGCTATGTGGCTTATGACTGCTATAAACAATAGCTGAGCTGTGGACAGGACACTCAGTCAGACAGACGTACATACAGACTGAATTGGATACAGACATACTGTCTGGCACTAAAGGTCTCTCATAGTAGTCCAAGCCGACATTTAATAAATAAATTAATAAAGCAGTTGATAAATATATTACTATTATCATTGGGTAAGATGAGTTGATACTGTTAGTTTAACAGCCCTAATGATACTAATAACAAGTAACTGAAAACTGATATGTGCCTAAATGCAGATGTAAATATGCTAAGCATGCATTTGTCTGTGCTTTGGCATGTTGGTTTGGTGGTGAGATTCTTGCCAGCTGATGTCTAATAAATTATGCTCCGGCAACTTCCAAAGTTTAATTCTTAGTACTCAACTCAGTCTGGAGTAGTGCTGGAAAATCTGGCCACTAACACAAAGTGAAAATATCAGATGCACATAGCAAACAGCTTCAGTAGATAATATGATCTTGCATCAAGTCCGGTTTCACATGAACATTATGAAGCTAATATGACAGTGAAAACTGCTTGAAATTTAATGTTTCACACACAGCACTGGCTCCAAGTTTTTTTCTGATTAGCTTTTGTCATTTCATTTGTACCGTCCGTTATTAAATGGTTAGGCAGTTGTCATTTGTTATCAGTCACAAGTGCTGTGACTTCCCAGTTTAATATCTCTTACTGCCGACAGATCTGTGTATGCTTTATAGCACATGTGCTGCTAAACATAGCAAAATGATTTAACATAGTTATGAAAGAGTGTAGGGAACAGATGATGCTTGTCACCTGTATGCAAGAAACAGTTTGAGCAGTCATGTATTCTCTAACGAATGTGTGAAGTATTAGCAATAAGTACCGTTGTGGAGTAATTAATAAATAGTTTTTGTCTTGTTTTTATAATTATTATCACAGGTGAACCAGATACGAAGCGTTTTAAAGCAGCTGGATAAACCTGGTGGTCTCTATCCAAATTATCTTAATCCTCATAGTGGAAAGTGGGGACAACGTAAGTATGTGCAGGTGCTGTTAGTAATTTAACCGATATTTTGCTGTCTTGAAAGTCACGAATAAATGCTGTTTTGTGCATCTGACTGATGAAAACATTAGCAAAATGTTGTCTGTTGATTTATGTACTTAAGGCATATTGTTTGCAATAGATTGCTAATCGAATTTGTCACCTATTAACTTACCAGTGAGCAAAAATGCATATTGTGATAAGATTTTTACCATACTGCATTTCCAAGAAGTTTTAAATTTTTATTTGCATAATTGCTATGTTTTAGATTGATATGTTGTAAGTTTTGCGATTGGCTGTATTGTATCATTTTAGCATGTATAATTGCTAGGGCCCACAGTTTTCTGCAGAAAATTTTGCCAAATTCCACGGGCCAGTTTGCAAAATTCCGGGGCTTACAGTGGCAAAATTGTTCAAACTCCACGGCTCACTGTGCGGCCTTCTATTGTGAGTAAACTGAGCTCTGTCCTGTTCAGAAACTTTAGTTTCTGAAAAGCCGGCTGGCATAGTGACATTATGCTGAGTTATGCTACTAGCAAAGAACAAAGAAAATTACCTACGTTTTTTTCGTTTTAAAAGTGCAATCTGTCATGTTGCGTTGCTTTTATTTACGATTGTGCTATATTGCAGTAGCTATTAGTAGGGCTCACAGCTTTTGGCAGTTTAGTTTGATTTTTTTGTGATAAAAAAACGTTATCAATTCAAAAATCTTACTAATGGCCGGTGAATTTTTAAATTCTGCAAAATTCTCCGAAACTATCAAAATTTCACATCAAAGAGAAAGTTCCGCGGCTTGGCTCGAAATTCCGCGGCCACGGAAAACGGTGTGCCCTAATGATTATATTGCAGGATTTGGGGATTGTTTATGTGGGTAGAGCATGTATCGGTTGGAGCATTAGGAGACTCGTTCTATGAATATCTGCTCAAGGCTTGGATTCAGTCGAACAAAACCGACTTGGAAGCTCTGGATATGTACAATGCTGCTGTGGTGGTATGTTACAGAATAATGACTTTGCCAGGTTGAACTTTTTCACTGCTGACGACTCGTCATCAGCATGACCTGGCTGGGCTACTAACATGTGTTAGATTACACTTACTGCAGCATTGATGGGTTCAGCTTTTCATTTGTACGATATAAAACAACCCGATGTCATGTCAGGCAACTAAACCCATATGCAGCTTTGGATTGTAAGAGTTTGGTCGATGTAGCCAGTGTTTGATGCACTGAATGATGTGGGCAGCAGTGATTTTTGATACTCTTGAAGTATTTACTTGTTTTCAGTATTTTATTATCTAAAACACTTGATATCATAGGACTTTAGACACTGTATGAACAACTGCTATTTTCTCAAAAGTTGAGTTTCTGATTTAAAAAAAAGTACCGGTACAGTCTGAGCATTGTTTGAATACCACTTTGCTCATCTGAATGTTGGGGTTGTTTTATTGTAAACGCAGTGTCGAGAACACCGGTGTATTTGCAGTATTTATTTACTAACTGTGTCAGTTTCTGGTTGCTGTGTGTGAAGGTGATTGAGGAGAGGTTGATATTGATGTCCAGTGGAGGCCTACGCTATGTGGCTGAGTGGAAGAATGGCCGGATTGAACACAAGATGGACCACTTGGCTTGCTTCATCGGTACACGTTTCGTCATTGTTACTTTATTTTGTGTGAATTCTGGTCAGTGCTATTATTGGAATGCACATGAATCGGTAGCAGTGTTTCTGCCTGCTAGGTTAGCCAACCATCCATTGAAGAAAAAAAACTGATGCTCTTGATATGTGTGCGGATGTTTTTTTAAATCAGAATGCTTTTTGCTTGTTATGTAGTTTTTGCGTAATGTCCGGGTTATGGTTAGGATGAAGCCTTAAATTCTGCTGGACTGACTAGCACTGAAACTGAAGTTAAAACATTTGTAGTTGCCTATATCCAAAAAATAAACTGCTGAATACAGTGATAGCAGTGTTCAAGTGTGCAGATGCTATTTAAGTGAGCAGATAGAGATAGCAGGGCTTGCAGTATTCAGTCGTTTTATTTTAATGATTAAAAAAATGTAATTGTTAAGTTTTCCACATTTTCAGGAAAGTATTGCAAAGCAGTTACGACGCTATGCCTGTTCTGTATGAATTGATTTTTCAGCCCAACATTGCCAACAAAATGATTTTTTTTACGAAATGTGAAACATTTGTTGCTGATTCTGTCATAATAGGTGTCAGCTGAGTAGCTGATAAAGGTTCTGGGTGAAAACGTGCATTCTTAGTCAATAATTGGAGTTTGGTTTTAATTGAAAATGATGGTTGATTAGTCTGTCATTTCTAAGAAGCTGACTGTTGAAAAATCAACCAGTTGTTAGTTTGTTATCACCTTTGGTAGTGAAGTCTGGCTAGCTCGATGTGGGACTGTAGTGGAGTGAAAAGATGCCTATGTTTTGTTGTAGGCGGAATGTTCGCACTAGGAGCATCAGCATCGGCTAACCCTCAGCACTATATCGACCTTGCTGCCGATATTGCTCACACCTGTCATGAGTCGTATGATCGGACAGGTACTGTTCAATGATGGCAGCTTCGTTGCTTTTTAGTGTGCTTTTTTTGTTTAATGCAAAAATGGTATTTATCTGAGCATCTGGATCCAGCAGGCCATGATTGTAGATTTGCTATAAATTATAATCATGGCTGTTTCTTTGTTGTTATATGGTCATCCAGTTTTGCCAGTGATTGTTTAAGTCATCACCGTGCATTGAGTAATTGCTATCGAGTTTTCTCTTATCTCAGTACTTTTGCAGTGTATTAACAGTTACTGTATGCTATATCCGTCAAATATCCCTTAAATATCCGCTAAGTATCTGCCAAATATCCCTTAACTATTCGTCAAGTATCTATCAAATATCCGTAAGATCACTGGTGTTACAACTGATCTTTGTTGTTATTGATGTCCACTTTGTTCATTTTTTGGTTAAGATAACTGTGTATGAAGTCACATCACTTAGTGAATTTGTTGAATGCCTGCTCTGCAGAAATTCTTAGTTTTCCGTAGTTGGCTAGTTTATAGGTATCACCCAACTTATTTGTTCATTTATATTCGTATTATGAATATTGTAATTACTGGGTTACTTTGAAATATTTGCCTGACTAGGTGCTCCAGCCATTATGAAGTCACATTGCTTAATGAATAAATTAATGAAAGTGCCTCTTCCCCCAAAATTCATAGTATAAATAATCTGGCTAATGTTACATTTCTCGTTATGTTGCTTTTGTTTTCACGTTTTCATAGGTACAAAACTTGGACCAGAGTCTTTCCGTTTTGATGGTACGACTGAAGCAAAGGCTGTGCGGCAAGGCGAAAAATACTACATACAGCGTCCTGAAGTTATCGAGACGTACTTCTACATGTGGCGGTTAACGCACGATCCAAAATACAGAGAGTGGGGCTGGGAAGCCATACAGGTTTGCTGCAGATTCTGAGGATTAATTTCCATGTTAACTGTTTCTAATGATTGAAGTTATCTTTCCTGTTCGCAATTTTTACCAGTTATTTAAGTGAATAATAAAACTGGTCGACAGCAGGATGAATTACAACTCTTGTTTGTTATGGAGAATTGTAGTGATAAGATTTTTTCACAGAGCTGAAGTAAATAGACTAGCTGATTTTTGAATGATATGGTGAATACTGTATCTCAGTTTTTTTCTTTTTTTGTTACTAATTTTGGTTGTGGTGTATAATTACTGATTGCAAAATAACTGTTATCTTTTACTTGTTGCTAGTTTCTGCACATTTTAGCTGTAGTCTGCTGTTCTAGTCTCGAATACTGCTTTTGTTGATACTGTTATACTACTTTTTGTTTTTGTGTAATCGGCCAGTTTTTTTGGAATGTCTTCTCGTTAGGCCTGTTTTGTTAGCAGTGAACTTTTCATTCAGCTGGACTGTAATATTTTACATAATTGATCAATAAATTAATGAATTTAATAAATCAGCGGAGGCTTTTGTGGAAGCCGTGCTACAGCACAGTGTACGGCACCAGGTGATCACCCGTCAAGTAGCAGATGCAGATGGGATGATCACTGCTCAACTTCGAAGTCCGATCCGGTGATAACCAGTGCTTTCAGTGTAGTAGGCCACAGACAGTATCCAAAACTAATGCGACTACTGTTACCACTGTAGGCATAAAAGAACCAGTTCGAACAAAGTTTACACTGCTGTAAGTACATTAGTGTTGCTGTAAGCACATTAATGTTTGTTAAAAGTACTGTGAGTATCTAAGTAAGACAGGAACTGCGTTGTTGCAGTCAGTGGATGTAGAATGTCTGTAAGTGTTGTGTGGTTTGCTGTACAGGCGATTGAGAGATGGTGTCGAACAGAGAACGGATTCACGGGCATCAAGGATGTATACTCAGTGCCTCCACAGCGTGACGATGTACAACAGAGCTTCTTCCTTGCCGAAACACTGAAGTACCTTTATCTTCTGTTCTCTGCCGATGATGTAGTGCCGTTGGACCGATGGGTTCTCAACACAGAGGCCCATCCACTGCCCATCCTGAATACCAGTGTTGCCATTAATAATGGTGTCAGATCTCCTGCCGTCGCAGCTGTATGATGACACCAGCAGATACTGCTTTTCATAGGCAAAGATAATATATTGATTAGGGCTGTAAAAGAACTAATTTTTGTAGTATGTTTTGTAGTAAGTTTTCAGTTTGGTCTGGTCTGTTTGCAAATGTTGGTAGTAATTTGTTCTGAAATTTTCTGATTCTTAAACCAAATTTTCTGTTTGGTTCTGTATAGCAGACTTACCTGTTTACCATCAAGTTTTTGAACACATGTTTAATATGAAATTCTTCTAGCCTGTAAACTTCAGCAATGCTCTCTGAACGGTATACAGTATAGTCGTTTCAGCGTGAAATATTTCTTTGATGTACTGGTAACATTTTTATCATAGTTCAGTTGTGCATTCATGTAGTGCAGTTTAATTTTACAGCCCTACTGTTTGTACTTGTCACATGCTTGCCTTCGTCACAGCCAACCGACATGCTGCTTTGACTGTTAGCAGTATTTCATTTATGTCACAATAGCAAACATCGGTAGTTGGGTGTCGATTTGGTACCATCATGTTCTCCTTGCGGTAACGAATTAGTACTTTACTAACAAGAATGATGCGTATTGGCCTGTGCTAGTGTAACTGTGTGCAAATAGTGTTATGTAAGGCCACTGTTTATCTAGTCTGTGATGGCATTTTCTGATGCTGGATGTGCCATCATACATTCCAGTATATTTTGTGTGAAACATTATTTTGTACAGTACAGCATATTGTGATAGTTTTGCGTACATTCATTGGAAATGTGTTACATCATGCATGAGGCGTTGGCAGTTGATATAGTTGGCTGATAGGTTAGACCATGTACACAGGGAGTCCAAAAACTATGCCATCAGGTTTTTGCCGCTGAAAATTGTTTCACTCGGACATTGTGGAGCTGCAGGAAATTTGCAACAAAGCATGCGTCCAAGATCCCACCACACCTCAAATGCTTGGCTTCACTACCTTCGCCCCCTCTCCTTCAGTAGATAGCATTATGAGATTGATGACTGTCTGGAGGATAACAGGAAAGATTATTTGAACTGCCATTAGTCTTACATATGCACAATTATAATGGTGAATTCTTACAATTTTAGGTTTAGGTTGTTTGTGTTTTATGTTACGTATTAGTGTTTTCTGTGAAGGTTCAACTTTCTGTTCCAT
>Ga0209367_1001059_pt1 | contig 32177 bp, 15 predicted proteins | sample WorMetLIZISLAND2_FD_187412 | JGI IMG/M metagenome (GOLD analysis project Ga0209367, IMG submission 187412) | Marine gutless worms symbiont microbial communities from Max Planck institute for Marine Microbiology, Germany - Olavius geniculatus... ...
GCCCCCCTGAAGCTGAAACACTTTTTGCTTCCGAATGTTCAATGGAAACCGCAAATTCGCCCATTTTTCTGAAATTTGGAAACGCAAAAGACCATCAAACATTGTTGAATTTTGCAAGTTGATTTCATCTGACTAATCACCGGGCCAAAACTACAATTTATGTGGGACGATGGCGGGCCACATGAAATCCCCTCGCGGGCCGCATGCGGCCCGCGGGCCGCTGGTTGGACAGCACTGACCTACAGTGTACAGATGATCTTGAAATAAATCAAATTTTAGCCCTCACTATCACACTGTGACTAAAGCTGCTACAGAGACAGAAGTCGTTAAGATAACTTACGCATGGTTCGTTCGTTTGTCTAAACTGGCCGTCACGCAAGGCGAATGTTCCGCTCGCGTCCGGTTGATGTCGCTGGGCTCATTTCGTCTACAACGATGACGGGTGCGCAGACTGTAGCGCCGCCGTGCGAAAGCCGGTCGGCTCGGCGACAGCAGAAAAGTTGTCGCAGATTTCTCGTTAGGCCTGCGATCCTCTTTTTCATGTTCTGGCTCGCTGACGACACGCTGATGTTCTCGTTGGTTGACTTTGGAAGGCGATTCTTCCGGTGGGATCATGCTGTTGAACCTAGCCTATAGGCTTACGAGATGTACTCCACAGTTTTACTTCCGCTGACGAGCAGACGCCGATGCTGCAAATAAAAATGAAACAGACAAATCGGAATATATAACAAATAGCTCAGCAATATGTGCCAACGTTTTTTTTACAAACAATAGGCTTACTTTTTGCTTACCGACACCTACGTCTGACTGTTACGGTGTCGTCATCCAAAACGAAAACAATATAAGTTCATAGAAAACAGAATACATTCTTTAGCGTGTAACATAACATGACGGCTAAGAATTACCTGCTTAGTGACCGAAGCAAGTTAACGTCGCAGTTCTTGTTGAATGCTTTCGTCGACTTTATCCATAAAATTCATTGTCGCGTTGCTGCTGGTCTGGCATTGGACACGCTCCAACCGGCTTTGTCCGACCACACAACTGGGACTGCAATCCATGACGCTGCCGCTCATTGGCTGTTGGTGTTGGCGGTCAGTGCCGTGGGCCATGGCTACCGACTGACCGACCCATCATAGCCCATTGTCAGCAGCAGGTGCTTCCACCGCAGCTTTGTCTACAGCTGAGCTGCTCAGTCGCGATTGTTGAAGACAGAAATAATGACGCTCGTTATACGGTGACGACTGCAACTCGTGCGGACTCTATTTCTTACGGTCTCATCTGCTACAAACGACTGGACATAAACCGTTGTTACCGCACACGATCCACTTCTCTGTAATTGTACGCACTCTGCTATTTTCTGTACCTTCGGTCGTCTGTTCTTTTATTTAACAGGTTATTTATGAGTTTGCTTTTTTGTGTTAAATGTCAATAATTTATTTCTTTATGTTTACATGTCGTGTCTACTAAAATTCAAGTGAACGCATCCAATCCAGTTTGGTATTCGTCGATACCGAAGTAAGGGTTAATGAAGCCAATTATTATGACTGCCTGCAGTCACAACAAGACTATGTTCTGGCATTAAGGGCGAAAAATGTTTCTGCATAATTATTTTAAAAGATTGGGTAAATGGGATCTTTAAACTTTAGTGCAATTTTTTTCACATTACGTTTGTAAAAAAATTTAAATTCGTCAATATTTAGTAAAATTATGGAAAACAGTACATTGAGTTGATTTTTTCTCAACAACGACAAACACCTCGAAGGGTAATGTGCGATTTTGACAAAAATAATAACTACATAGGACAGTTGAAAATTCCTGGCGAGAAACAGAATACGCGCAGTAAAAATGAAAATACAAGAAAATTGTTATTTCTGTTTGAAAATAAGTCTTGTTCAGAATTCAGTATCACAATCAGCAATTGCGGGGCTGGCTAATTGCGAACCTTTCATGCCACCGGTGACACTTGTCAGCTGAGACGTTGGGTGGCCGTGAAAGTAGCGGTCGGTCAGCCTTTGATCTACTGACAACTGTGTGACTGGCTGTCCAGCTCGCGTTGGCCGTCATCGTCAAACGAATGCTAATTAAAGGCGTCACTGGCACGTGTAAACGTATCATTAGCTGCACAGCGCAGCGCGAAAACAGTGTTTCTCCTGCAGCTGTTCCGAATTACTTCCCAACTGTGCGCTGTTACTTACTGCTTGAATATTTACATGCATGCATAGTTTTCCAGTCATTTAAAACCGAGGCCAATGTTTGCGAATTATAAAGAAAATAAATTATTATAGTACATTAGTATTTTTCCCACCATATAAAGCCATGTGGTAAAAAATACAGAATATTAATACAAAATAACCACAAAATAAAACAAAATGGCAGTGGTTCTTTAAACCCACATTTTTGGCTCTAGTAGATTAATCAATGAATCATTCTTTACTAAGGCAAAATGTAGCACTTAAGCTAATTGTCAACAACTTCTAAAGTGGCATTGTAGCAACACAAAACTAGCAAAACAGGATGAAATACCGTAGTCCTTTCGATATTGGATCATCGACTAATAGGTTTATGCTAAGCGTTTACATTGAGAAATCTTTATTCGCCATCATTGGTAGCAGATTGATAACCAAATAATTTAAAAAATAAAAATAAAAAATTAATTGCATTGCATTCGTCGAAGACAGTCTGTAAATTTCACTATAGGCCTAATGCACAATACGTACGGTACTATGTATAGGCTAATTTATGATAAGCATCATATCAGTGACATTCTGCAAAATATCTGTCGCTGTTTTAAACATGCGAATTGAACACTTATGATAATTTTGTTGTTGCAACATTGGCGTCATTTGTATGGAGCGTATTTGCTGTTTCAAGCCTAAAGAACAAAATTTGCTCATCTAAGCGATCCGTTTTACTTGGAACTGCAACTGCGACGCCATGCTAGCAATCAGCGGAACACTGGAATGTCGGTGGGCGTTCAAAGAATCCGTGTGAACATTTCCCAGGTGAGTGGAGATCAGCTAAGATGTCTTTGAATCAGTGACAATGGGCACACGCCGACCTTACATACTTCATTCGCTGTGAACCAACGGACAAGCTGTGCAATGCATAGAACGCGTGGTCAGTCGACCGTTAACACCCACTAGGCCTACTGCAGACACGCCCATTTGTCGTTCTATGAATACCTTGCAGCCCACCCCAGAGGTACTTCAAAGTCGACGTCATAGAGGGAGCAGTGGAAAAGCGTCCAGTGCCAAGTTACATGCTGAGCTTACATGCAGTTAGCTATTTTAGCAGGTCAGCATGTGCTTGCAACAGAAACAAACTAAACGAAATATTTGGCTTTAACATCGACACTGGTGGAATATCACGTGATAATAAAAAATAAAAGAACGACCACAGCCACACTTTTTAGTATCATCGCATAATATGCACTCAAAATTAAGTCTTATGACCCCTTCAGGCCAACTCAGCCTCCTACCCTTCGTGGGACGGGAAATGAGTAGTAGCTTACGGGCTACGGGGTGGAGGCCAAGTGTGGCTGATTGGGGCGGTGGTGTGTCTGCTAGCTGCAAACCGCTGGTCTAATTGTTCGCTTAGGCGGGCAATGGATGGCCGCATACTGCGCTGCGGTATCATTAGCTCATGCCAATCAGCTGCCACTTCAAATATTGTAAAGCGCTTCTGATCTTGAGCCCGTTTTATGTAAGAAGCGCTATAGCAAGTGCTCGAGTTTACCTTTACCTTTAATACAGGAAAGTCGTAGATGACACCTGTTGATTTTCGTCAAAACACCGTATAGAAGTTGCTTAGTGATTAGTGAATTTCTGAAAATGCCGAACATGAAATATCCGGGCATAAACAAAAATACAGGGTGGGCCAAAAAACAGACCTGTTTGAGCGTTGATAATTCAGCGATGGTTAGTGGTAGAAAGTCGTGTTATACGTCAACAGTTTCAGAATGCTGTAAAAATAAACGACAAATTTGCATAGTGAAGCATTTAAATATTTTCTGCCTAATTTGCATAAATATTCGTCACCCCGATATTCTGCCAAATTTGACTGTAACACATAGATTTAACATGGATATTTGAGCTTTTATAATTTAACGACGTTTATTGATGGAAAAGCGCGTGATATGCCAAAAGTTTTGAAACTGTGTACAGAAGAAGTGTACAACTTGCACTTTTCAGCATTTAAATATTCTTTGTCTGATTTACACAAATCTGCCCCACCCATAAAATCATGCTAATTGGCAGTAACGCATGAATTTAAGTTGATTTTCATTCAGCATACAGTGAAATATCAACAATCATTAATATACGTTGAGTTTGGATGAAATTCGACATAGGCAGTTGCCCAGCTTTTGCATTCATAACACTGCAGCATTTTGAAACTGTTGACGTATAACAGTCCTTTTAGACAGATGATCGATCGCTAGAGTCAATGTGTTCAGGATCAGCTGAGCCCAGCATTCGATTAGCACACGTTTTAGCATTACGGTACTTACTGAAACGAGGTAAAAATGCATGCGATATCCAGACTTCATCATAAAACTGTTTTCCGTCAGACGGTTTAACTGTTTTATTCTTTAAACTGCTGCCCACTAGTCTCTACTCAGGCAATTGTGATTGATTGTTAGATAGCTAAAAGCGGATTATTGACGCAGTGCAGTTTTGGGCGGTGATTAGACCTACATCAGTTCCGTTATCTTGAGGAGACGACATTCCGGCTGAGTGTTGAGATACCACCAGCTGTGTTCACAAATTACTGAATATGATGCGAACGCAGCTGTGGTCCCCACCTCTCTGCCAGACTTTTGCATGTTGCTGCAGTCTTCTAGTAAATACGTCCATGCGCCGTGCGACGACTGGCTATATACAATCATGATATTGTAGCCGATTGACAGCTATACATATAGGCCTAATACAAAACTAAAGGAAAAAATAAAGCATATGTTTTACTATTATTTTACTATTCACTATTACTATTATTTGATTATTTTTATGATTGTTATGCAGTCTAATGATTTCATATACTAAGCCTATGTTTCCACGCATAGACCAGTCGTATGCTATAACCCCGAACCTGCACTTTGAGCAACTGAACAACTGGACACTATAGGTATATTAAACAAATGCAACCGACGGCATCAGATCGTTCAACGTCACCAAACTTTTCACACAGTTTAATTTCACAAATTAGCGGCAAAAAAATAAACATTAACAATTCTAAAACATAGCCTATATACAGAACTTTCTGTTTGCAGTTGACTTGGCCGTGACAGCGTACGTACATGTAGGCCTAATCCTAAACAAGATTAGGCTATGTATCATTTTAAATAGCAGATACAAAAATAACAAAACTTTAAAATACGACAAATTCAAGAATGCACAACAGCAACGCCGACCTTTTTAATATTGTCAAGATAATGAACGTGTAGGCTTATAATTCGAGACAATCAGCCCAAAGGCACTTGCCATACTAAATAATAGTATTCGACTAATAGGCTAATGTATTGCAGTTAAGCAACAACAATCTGAATTTTTTCTTCTTTCTTCTTCTTTTATCTGCTAACGTACAAATTCTCAGAGTTGAGTGATGTCATGCATGTCGCAAATTTTATACTCGTTTAAGCTAGCTTAAACGAGTATAAAATACTAAACTAACGAAGCCTACTAAACTGACGAAGCCCGTCTGCCGGTTATGTGACCGTCACGAATCTAATTTCCCTTGGAATGTCACGCACAGACTACACAGATTCCTCATTATTATTGTGTTCATCGCCCGAGAAAAACGAATACAACTGCAGTTTTACAACAACAAAAGCTGACAGGCGCTTACTTATCCCTGATCTGGTTGAATGCAGTGCACTACTGTGTCGACACTATGCAGTCCTGTAGTGTAGAAGTAGCCTATAAGTATGATCGTCGTCGTCGGTGGCGCTATATGTATGAGTTGAGTTAAGGTCGGTGCGGTGTCGGCGCCTGCGCACCGTCCATGGTTACCGGCCAACAAACTGACGGACTTGCACAGACCTGTTTGTCCGTCGGTCGGAGGGTATAGCGTCTGACGTCAGTGCATGCTCGATGTCTCCGCACGTCGGTCGGCCGCCAGTTCGATACGCGGCAAGGTCGTGTCGTGTGCGATCATCGAACAGCTTCAGGCAGAAACTCCACCCGCTTCGATCTGCTGTGACAACATGCTCCACTGTGCACAACAATCTGTACAACAAATCTGTAGCAAGTTGAAATAGGTGGAATTTTGCTTTAATCCTCACGAACTGTAGTTCACGTCTGTCAACTTTGCTGATCTCCGGCAATCTTTGTTTTCTTGACACAAGATAACATTTTAGGAAAAAAAACTATCGGTGTTGCGACAACAGTTACACTATTCATTTTCCCATAAAATCCGTATCGACGTATAAATGTCATGCTAAAGTACAAATTTTACCACAACATAATATTAAAATGCCACTAGACAAAGTATACAAAAAATTGCGTTAGATTAGTACAGCTAGTACGACGACGGCATTGACATTCACAGTCAGAAGTTAACGGCACCTCACTGCATGAAACAGACTTGCCATTTTACTTTTTGATTTATCAGGACTACAAGAAATTTGAGCTAATGTTCACGAGACGCGCGAAAGCTTATAGCAGTTCCGGTTCACCAGTTTAGCTGAAAATTGGGGTGTTCACGCTAAGATAATATACAAATACCAAATTCTCTATCCGGATCGCATAATGATAGTAGCGTGGCGCCACCTTGTGAATGATATAGACTTGTGCCGCAGCCCGAATTCGCCATTCAAGGTCATTATATTCGGCACCAATCGAGAGCCAGTGTATGATTTCCTATTAATGATTAATAGTATCCTAGGCCCTATCTCGCACCGTTACTGAGATACAGTGACTTATTGGTCAAAAATCGCAAATTTTGCCCACCCCCTCTAATTTAGCGCTTTCGAGTTTATGGAAAAGCTTTACGGTTCCTGAAACTAGCGTTTTCCATGCACCCCAAATTGAAGATTTGGTGATCCTATAGCTTGCACCGTTTTTGGCTGATCCACCCGTGTGACAGACGGACGGACAGACGGACAGAATTGCGATGGCTAAGACGCGTTAAAAGCAGTAGCTGCTTTCGCGCGGAAAAACTGACAAGCGTTGTGGGCGCGCAGTATGGGTTACTTCTATTTGCTGTTTTGTGTGAATTTTTCGTTGGCTTCGCCCGCGGCTGGGCCTACTGAAAGTCGCGGGTTGCACCCTGGCAACAAGCCGGCATACGCGTTTCCTCATCTATCGACGTTGCATCGATTGTCGAGAAATTTTCAGCGGCGCCCACGATCTGTGAATGCGTGACCGACGGCCTTAGATCGATGGTGAGTGAGTGAGTGAATGAGGAGTCCAGGTCGGGCTGCAACTCCGTACATGGGCACAGTGGTCGACGCCAGAGCCAAGTTGGAACACGTCGAAGCGCGTACGTCTGTGTATGAATACGTTTTGCGCGGTCGCTTCGCTTGTTACTGGCACAAGAAACCCGCACCCAAAAACTTGGCCTTTTCACAGTCTCACTGAATGCCCTAATAATAAGCACGATCAATGATGCGCGTGGTAGGGTGTAGACCACGAATTTGTATGCTGCTCGACGTCGCACGTTTTGTGATAAACTTTATTTAACCGAAAACGCTAGCAAACTTCTATCGCAACAGACAGACCGACCAACAGACAGACAAATAGAGAGAAAGACGGGGGAGAGAAAAAAAGACAAGAAATTTGAGCTAATGCTCATGAGACTCGCGAAAGCCTATAACAGTTCCGGTTCAGTAGTTTAGCTAAAAATTGGGGTGTTAACGCTAAGTTAATATACAAATATCAAATTCTCTATCTGAATCGCATAACGACAGTAGCGCGGCGCCACCTTGTGAATGATATAGACTTGTGTCGCAGCCCAAAATTGCCAAAAAATCCATAAACCCCCTATTTTGGCGTTCAAGGTCATTCAAAATCATTGAATTCTGCGCCAATCGAGAGACAGTGTACGACTTCCTATTAGTGATTAATAGTAATCTAAATCCTATCGGTCGGTAAAGATTTGGTGATCCTAGCTTGCACCGTTTTTGACTGATCCACCCGTGTGACAGACAGACGGACAGACAGAATTGCGATAGCTAAGACGCGCTGAAAGCAGTAGCTGCTTTCGCGCGTAATTAGGTGTGCATGTGCGTGCGTTCTGTGTGAAACAAGAAAGTCAAATGATGCATGTAATACTGTAAACATCACAATGAATTTTTTCACAGAGTATTTTTTTGTATTTTAAAATTGTTTTGTTTATTTAATTTGCTCGTTTTTTAGCCGTGAAAAAGACTAACTATTGTGGCTTTGCATAGTGGCACTGTCGGTCGTTATGTCGGTTAAAAGCACATGATAGTTTATCGCTGGAAAAAATGTAATCATGAAATTTTTTCACGTTATAATCTATACTAAAATCTATCTGTTTTCTCTGCCACTTCTGAGAGTTTGCTGTAAACTATGCAATGTGTTCTCGTGTAAAGCTCGAGTATTAATTACCGAGTCGTGAGGCGAACGTCAAAAGTCGCACCTATGAATTCAACGTGCGTGGCATTGTGAAATCGACGAGTGCCAAGTTTGTCTGTGACGAGTTCGGGCGAACTGCCGCCCGGCCGTCGGCGTTTGTCGGTCGCCGTTGACTACGGCAGAGGAAAGTCGGACGGAGTTCGGAGCGAGATGATTGACCGATTGACTGGCGAACAGTTGGCATACACATGTATACTGTGCCTTCAAACAAGTTTGAACGGCGTCGATACGCGTCCAACCTCCACTGCCACCGATTTGTTATGTATTTGCTGAAATTGCTACGCTGTACAACATGCTGTGCAACAAAGTTTTAAACTTTTTTTTATATCGAAAGCCATTTTAATTACAAGTAGCTCTATGGTTTTGTACAGGGTGGTTCAAAAATATTTCCCAACTTGTTTTTGTCAGAACTTCGTCAAATCTCCCATCCAATTTGATAATTTTCGGCGAACAGGTGGCCAAGACGATAGAATTATGTAAGGTATACTTAGCGTCCACCTCGCCTGATTTATGTCAATGCAGTACCGTGTAAAATGCAGATGCTCCAAATTGTTGCATAATGCTGAGTTGTTATGCCCGTAAAAATTTTGACGACTTAACTAAGCACACAATAAATTAAAAGGTGATTAATTTAGCAAAATTATAAGTTTGTGTAACAACTTGCTTTCAGATTATCACAATCTATGCCCAAAGTGTACACGAAGGATCAGACGTGACACCGCGGCTGATAGCGTCATTAACGATCAACTGATCAAACTTCACAGCACTCATTCATGGATTAGCCATGTTTTGAGCTCATCAGTGAGCTATTTTGTTCTCTGCTATTGGACTCGAATTCATAATGAAAAGCAATCTGATACTAATAATCACCACGTAATGTAACAATTTGGAGCATCTGCATTTTACACGGTAGTGCGTATCTCAATTGGTTTCGGCGCAATTCGCTTTTAAAATGTGTCTCGCAGCCAGAAATCGCCAAAAAATCTATAAAACCCTTTATTTTAGCGCTTAAAGTCATTTAAGGTTATTGAATTTGGTGGCAATCGAGAGCCAGTGTATGACTTTCTATTAGTGATTAATTGTAACCTAGGCCCTATCTCGCACCGTTATTGAAATACAGCGACTTATTGGCCAAAAATCGCAATTTTTTACCCCCTCTCATTTGGCGCCTTCGTTTGAGGTGACCTCCTCCGAATTTATGGAAAAGCTTTACGATTCCTGAAACTAGAGTCTTCTAGGCAGCCGATGGTGAAGATTTGGTGATCCTACCTTGCACCGTTTTTGACTGATCCACCCGTGTGACAGACAGACGGACAGACAGAATTGCGATGGCTAAGACGCGCTGAAAGCAGTAGCTGCTTTCGCGCGTTATTAGTGCGAACATTTCAAACAGCAGTGTGCCACTGTTAATTCTAAGTTTCAACAAAAATATTATTAGATTGTCACCAATCTAATGTAATCTTCGCGCGCATTATTTTTTTGTATTATAATATATTCTTCTAAGTGCTTTTTCGTTTCTTTCGGCTTGTATTAGAGACCCTGAGTCTAGGCCTATTTGAGACCCGTCTAATATTACAATAATAGTGACTGGCGTCGAGGTCGTTATTGGAAATTGTCTCCCCGAAGTTCGTAAAATATTGCCCGATTTTACGAACTGAGGGGAAACAATTTCCAATAACGGTCGATGAGGCAAGTTGACATTTGTCTTGGTATATCTCAACGCATGCGTCTATCTGGCACCGTTACAGAGATATTGCGCCTCAAAGATAAAGGGGTCACAACCTTAACCTTTTGGGGTATCGTGACGTCATCGGTCACGTGACCATTCGACTCGCGGTGGGCGACTTCCTATGGGTGGTCCATTGTCACCATACGTTTATGTGGCACCGTTATGAAGATATGGACATTTAAAGTTTTTACAGGAAGGCTCTTCTAGCAACGGAGGTCGATCGGTCGGTCTTTGGTCGTCTGTCGGTCGTCAGTATCACGAGTACACTGTGTTCATATACTCCTCTTTGTTACGTTAGAAACGTAGCGCACGAGGAGTAAATATCAGGTCCTTTTTAAAGATTGGTACTTAAACTTTTTATCGATTAATCTGGAAAAATTAACTTCGACTAATTTTAACAATTTTAGTAATCCTGAATGTAGAAAAATAAGTAAGTAAATTTGTATGGCACAAGATTTTGCTGGAAAAATCCGCTGAATCTGTGCCGTTTTTCGTTGACTTCAAAACAAGTTAGGTCTATGCCATTTTCAAGTCCGTCATTTTCAGGTTCTGCATTTTCCGGCGATCAGACAATGTAGGCCTAACATGCAATTCCACTCATGCAGTGGTGTCACCTGGCGAATCTCTTAACAGCAACGCCGCTAGAAGCACTGTGCACTGTGCAATATCCGCAACGCGCTGACGCCGACTTCATCAAGCCAAACTTGTCTTGCAGGACCCAAACAACCGTGATCTGAATTTCAATTGAATCCGGTGGAATGCGCTGCAGAAGTTTTAAGCCTGTAGAAGAAATGAATTAAAACGCAATTATATATTGTTAGGCCTCGGCCTATGCCTATGCCTTTACATCTAATCTAAATAGCTTAGGCTACATGACTTTGTGTGTATTTTTATCAGTTGTTTAATATTTTTTTGGTCTTAGCTATTTCCGAGTAATACTCGTGCGTTTCTCACTTAAAGGCAACTTACTTACAGCTATCAATTGAATGAAACATAAAAAGTAGTTTTTGTGAATTTTTAGTTTCTTATTAATTTAAAGTGCATGCACTTACGAGTGTTTTTAGTATTTAGGTCTACACTGACATTTTAGTTATACCTGTACAGTGTTATGGGCAGTTGCGGTGCTGCCGGTTTTTCCGTCAGTTGATTGATTTGCTGCACTTATTCTGTCGGCGTTTTTGTCCAGTCAACGTACTATGTTATTATTAATGATTTGCCACTTCTGCATGTTGGCAAATAAAGATACATACAAATACATAACCTGCATACGTATAGTTGCCGTTACGCAAACTAAGGTAAAGAAAATTTACAAACAGAGAAAAAGTAATTAATTGCGGTGGGCGGGAAAAATGTCGCACGTGCACGCTCGTCGAGGCGCCGCTGGCGAGCGTTAACGCACAGCTCGTGCGCTGTCATGCGTCATTGTCTGCAGCAGCAGCAGCAGCAGCCGCAACAGCAGCTCAGGTGTGCGCTGTCTGTAAGCCTCCATGCTGAGTGATGCCGCCAGCCTCATGTAAGACGAGCCTGAGACTGAGTAAGTGCGTGTCACATGACCACGTCACATGACCTCTCGGCACTGCTCAAACCGGAAGCGGCTTTGTCAGCTGCTGCGAGACGCCAACCTTGTCATTAGGTCTATACTGTTAGTCACCGCACCGCGCTGCTGCTGTCATTGCTGTGCATTGAGAGCACGGTTCATTAAGCCACAAACTTTTATGCATTTAGAACTTAATCAAATATAGACCGATTTTCAAAACTCTTTAATTGTCCACATCAGTGGTAAACTTGAAATATGCTAATCATCACACACTGGCCGTGAAATACGAGTACATTTAGCAGGCTCTATCAAGCTGTGTAAAACATACTAAATGTTTCGAGGTATAACTCAGTGACTCACTCATTTCAGAGATGACTAGTTTTCACGAAGTGGTGTAACAACACGTTTGCGAAGTGATGACATCTTAAGTAATCACTTAATTGTGAATTTACCGCAGATTGTGTCTGTACCAGTGAGATGGAATTGTGAAAATACCTTCATATTTGATGCAGGTGCGAAAAAATTTGGGGGCTTTTTATTGAACCAGTTATTCTCTGTGTAGAGCTATCAGAAAACCAACCAAATGAAAAGACTCCATGTAAATGCCATTATCACTTATGCAGCAATCGACGGCTTAGTTCTGGAACTTCTGCATTTGTCAATCGAATAAATACGTGCACTGCGTGCCGCACAACGCTTTTAGTCATAATAACGACAACTTTAGTTAATTGATAGTTTTCATGCTTTGCGTCGTTAACCATATCGATATTTACTTGCACCGTCGATAATTTGTGCTAGTCGAGAAAATGCGAGTGCAAGAAAGACCGGGGTAGGTTTGAAGCGATATTAATCTTCATTTGTACGTCGCTTGGTGCGTGTGAGTAAAGCTCATTAATCAGCGTGACGTCATTGTTAGCGGTGGGCAGGCCGCAGCAGCAGCAGCAGCAGCAATTCAATAGCGCTTTCTCCGGCATTGTCTTGTCGGTTGGCTGTTTAAGCCATCGAACCATTCTTAACTGGCTACCACGCCTGTCAAATGATCACGCTAATACGCATGTACTCGCTGCTGAGTTGAGTGGCACGCGAGCGTTTTCTTGCGGCCTTTGCCTTCCCCATCTGTTTCACGGGCTGTTTTTATAGGTTATATAAACGTACCTGTGGTAAATTTCTGCTGGTTTAGGACCCGCTGCAAGCGCTGTGCTGCTCTAGTTGCGGGTCACTTTATACATCTACGTACAGCTTAGGTTTGCTGTGAAGCGCTCGATGTCGGTTACCGTACTGTACATAAAAAAACAAATAACGAGTTTTTGACAACACTAGTTACACGATTTGCAACCTGTCTCTCACGTTATACCGTTTACGTTAATTGTTGTGTTGTTTTAAATTGGAATTGACGGCAATGATGTAGTCTATACTTTTCTGTAAGCATTGTCATTTTTCGATGTTTACCTTGGCAATATTCGTTTTTTTGTCGTTTTCTTTGATGCGATTTTATCTAACTGCTAAAGTCACCACCATCAGTGTTTGACCAATTTTATTTTATTTTATTTTAACACAGTTATCGTCGTTTTGTACGTATACTGCTGATAAGGAGCAAAAAATTTTTACAGGGCAAAATGTACAAATTAAGCAAATTTGCAGTGCAGTGGGCTATTTGTCAAACAATTTCAAACTGGATAGTTTAGTGTTTCGGTTCATCTGAGCTAATCTCATACGGATTACATTACATCGTGCATTTAGGCTAATGCCATTTTAGCCGCTAGAGTGAACCAGGCACGCAGCAACAAGTGTTCTATGCTCCCAGAAGTAGTTTTAGGTCCATTACGCGATGAAGCTTGACCGCGGCCAAAGATGAACTAATGACAATGACCACTGATCAATTCCCACAACACATCAACCTTTTGCTTGACAGACCCACCCAGGCCAGTGCGAAGGTGTAGGGACGTGTTCGATGGCAACATGTGACAACTAAGGACTCAACATTCGGCATGTAAAGTCGTACTTAAGCGATAGTGCTCAAGTTCCTATTAGTCCCGTTGTGTTCCTTAGTTATTATTCGGCTTTTCATTTAAGAGACTCTACAGTGTATACTAGATACCGCACTGCTGGAGTGGATAAGCGACTACGCAGTACGAACTTGTACCACTTCAGACAGTGCATTATCGTACTTTAATTACGCTCAGATAGCATAAACTACCGATTACAGCCGAAAATTCTGAAAACAGTACCAAAGCAAGCTGAGTGTGGTTTAAAACTTTAAATACATTTCCTGGCGTTTGTCTGTCCCGTGCTTAAAACCCTAACACGAAAACAAAAAAACTCACAGTTGATGCACATGTCGTTGCGTCACCTGCCCACACTGTCGCAGTTCATAACGCATATCGGGCACTTCAGACCTAAAACAGTTCGGACCTAAGACACTTCGGACCTTAAGACACTTCGGACCTAAGTGTCTCAAATACTTATAGTGGTCTAATGGATTTTTTCACTAAAATTAAAGTTAACAACTTAGTTACGTGCATAGGCTTACGTCTTGTCGTGTGAGAAAATGATGACTTGTTTGCGGAGTCAATCTCATTTTGTAGACGTATAGCAGCATAAAACTGATTCAAATAGGCTTACGATATAAGATATGAGAACGTACATTGAATCGCAACAAACGGTCAATTCTTTTCATTCAACATTATTATTACTGACCGAATGAAAGTAGTATATATAAAGCACATATTATACCGATTTCTTACTTTTAGGTCGGAAGTGTTGATGTTGGTCCCCACATCGCGATCGCCCGGTCATGATGCTTTGTCTGTCGCTGTCGACCTGAGCTGTTGTGTGATCTGAAAGCGACATGGTGGAAAAACGCCCGCCCCTCCACCGAGCTAAACGACCCGACACGACAACTATTGTTCACATCGTAACGCAGGGATTTGGCATCTTGTCCGATGATGCTGAAAGGCGTAATCCTAATGTCGCCTGCTGATATGGATTATGTTCACTACCGAGACTGCTGCTGCTGGCATCAATGGGGCTATTTACGTCATGAACATAGCGGCTTTATGCACTGTGTTGGACAGATGTCACGTCCTCTAATCTTTGGCACATTCATTCCAGATCATTAACAAATTTGAGTTAAAACTAAGTTTATTTGGAAAAGTACTGTATTTAGTGGTGAACAAAAGTGATCAAATATGGAAGTGCTATTATTATATTCTGCGCTCGCAGCTGTTTCCGATCGTTTTGCTAGTTTAAGCTAGTGTATGTTCTTAAAACTATTACCGTACCGGCGCCCGTAAAAACAAACAGTGGTAGATGGTAGATGTTGCTGCTCGGCCACAAACAGCAAGGTACTAAGATTCAGGACTTCGTTACTTCGTCAGATATTGATCGACTTTCAAACTTTGTAAATATGGATAAACCGACGGTTAAAATGCCTTAACACACCAAAGACACCGCCGCAGTACGTTGTAAATATTACTATTAAAAGCTGACACTAATATCTCATAACATGTAATGGAATTTTCTGGGATCTTACTTTTTTGCAAATTTCGGCTATAAGTAGGGCCTACGCATCGCTAGTGGAACGATTCTGAAAACGATCGACATTGAACATTAATATTATTTATAACAACAAATGATGGCACATTCTTGGACCATGTTAAAGTATGCAGAAGACATTATAAGGGCCTAGACCTAAGTGTAACTGGCAGGATTGTCCCGGTCTCTATGCAGACAACCATGTCCATCGTGGTCAAATTGGTCATCAGTGCGTCCGTCACCAATGACGTGTCGAACGCCGTTGTCCACTGCGCGCCGAGACTAGGATCAAAGATCACGTTTCTCGTGTCGGTGGCGATTAAGTTCGCATAAGATTTAATCCTGTGCAGTTTGTTGTGTCGTTTGAGCGAGTTGACTGAGGCGGTACCGACAACTGTTAATTTCCGTGGATTGTGCCTCCGAGGCTCCGATAGTACGTTCAGCGTTCAAACTCTGCGCATAACGGAACCACGACATCTGTCGTTCCTCTGCAGTTGTCTGTCATCTTTAGACAACAGTGCAGCAAATTTGAGTAACAGCCGGACATTGTCAGACACATGGGAACATCAGCGAAGCGTGAAAACTATTTCATCGTCTCGACACAGCATGTGCAAGTTGTAAAATATTTTTTCTTATTGCTTTTTCTGTCAATATTAAATGATTCGCATTAGCTAACTATAGCTATGTTAAAGATGTAACTATGTGGTAATAAAAATGAAAATGTTCACTTGTCACACATGGCAGACAAAAGAGCACCAAGCAGGTAAAATGCACACACATTGTTAGCCTACCCAGTATATGTCTGGTTAAGCCAAGCCCGCAGCGCTAAGCTTGTACCCTGTGCTCTATTGTACTGCGTGGTAAAGCTTTTTTTCGGTTCACATACTTAGTAATAGTCGACACAGTCATCATCAACATTACTAGCAAAAATAACTTTTACTTCTACAACAGACTTAGAAGAGAATTGAGAAAAAGTCGATTCAACAACGCAGTTTGACTCACATTAAACCTTTAACAAAATAATGACAAAAACTGACAATATATGATACAAAAATACGCACGTACTCAATACTTATAAAAATAACAGCAGCACCCATGAAGGCTTGTACCGAAACTTTTATAGGCTTAATACAATATATAAATCTGAGTAGCATGCAATAGTTAAGGCCACCCAAAATTGATGTTCGTTAGGCGATAGAGATCCTCGTTATAAGGTCGGAAAAAGTCTCGCAGCCGTTGCAAGGCACTGGGCCGGATGTCTGGGTGTTTGCGGCCTTTGTTTACGCCGAGGCAGTGGATGTGATCAGGAGCTCGCTGCGGGTCGCGGACGACGCACGGGAAACCCTTCTCGCGACTGAAGCGAAAGTGATCAGCGGTAATGAGACGAGGTAGAACGAGGAAGTCCTGGACGTCGGACAGGACGCTGGCCGGGTCGGCGACCAGTCGCTCGCCGCTGACGAAATGAAGTCGATCGGCGCTAAATTCCGTCAACCAGCGCCGAACGTGCACGGCGTACAGTCCTATCTGTATCGCCCTCCACGATGTGTTCACTGTCGTCGTGTCGGTAGAGTTACTGGTGGCGCCGTCTGTGGAGGCGAAGGCTAACTGTTCGAACGTCGGCAGCGTCGTCGTGCGCCGTCTCTTGGCGCTCGCCTGAGCGTAGTCAGACACGGCGCGCGTCACAGGGTCGCGCAGCACCACGATCAGTCGAACGTCCGGTGACATTTGCCGCACACGACGCGGCACGTTCATAGATATCAGGTAGCTTGGCGTCTTCTCGACCGTCAGCTGTCCGTCACGTGTCACCGGCATCCGACGCCTACACAATGCATTTCAAACCATAACTATTTACAAACATGAACATTTAATATTTTTAGCATACGATATTTACCATGCGGCAGTCTTCAATGTCGTATTACGGGTCTTGGTCGTCCGTCGTTCGTCCGTTCTTTTTCTTCCGCAAGTCTATTTTTTCTGTAATTTCAGGCCCTTAACTCGAAAACTAAACAGCATAGAAAAAAAAACAAAATTGGTGTGAACGTTAAACGGGCCTGGAGTAACCGACGTGTCAATTTTTAGCTCAGGGCGTCTGGGTATGACGCCGAAATATTTTTGCTAGTTTACTCTTATTGTCCAATCCACTTATTCTTGTGATCGATCTCGTTTCAGTCGCAGATAACTGTACACTCGTTCGATCTGATCGAACAAGTGTGTACAGTTGTCTGCGACTGAGACGGGATTTAATCTTTCGCTTATTAACTCTACAGCGCGAACGATTTTGCTTTAATTGTCTGTGTTGGCAGACTAAGGAGTTTCGTGGAGTCAAAAACAGATGCTAATCTAAACATCGGAAAGCAAACAGCCAATGGCCAACTAAGCGCCGATCGTTCCGAGAAGCGCTGTCCGTATGACAAAACGTTCGGGATGATGTTACAAAGACAATGACAAGTGGCGTCTGTAATCATTTTTTGACCTCCCACCGACGCCGTGCATGGTGGATTAAGTTACACAGCGCTCACTGCAGGCGGACGTACGCACAAACAAGCACGAAGTTATTGTCATCATCAATTCTAGTCATCGCCGGTGCCCCACTATAGGATCCCCCCAGAAAAGTCTCCCCCGGCTAACAATTTACCGGCAAAAATCCGCCTCGCCCGGCCGAGGGAGACTTTTCTGAAGGCGATCCTCTAATTAGGAGAATTTTTATGGGGTCGGCGATATTTTAATAACAGGGAGACATATCAAATACGCGATTATCGTTTCCTGGGCGGATGTTCATGGAAGAGACATTTTAATGTGACACCGGCCCAGCAGCAGTAGCAGCAGCAGCGGTTGCGGTCGCAGCAGTAGCCTACGGCTTGTCGCGAAGTTCATCTCCGGCGGCGGCGGCGGCAAGACAATTACTTCCGTCGACTGTCATCATGCGATGCGGTGGGCGACACACAAAGAAGACGAAGACCTGCTGGTGGCAGGCTTGGTCTGTCGACACGACCGGTCGTTGGTTCCAGTCAACGACGATTATTAATAAATCGCGTTGACAAGTCGCTTCCAGTCACGCAACCAACTGACAAGTTCCAGGCACGAACGAGACTATTGTCTTAATCACTGCTACGACCAGCACGCTTGTTAACTTGAATTATCTGTGAACGCCGTGAATTTCATGGCAAATAGCTGTCCGTTAATTACTGCGCACAAAGTTACTAACCGCTACGTTTGATAACTATGGCGGCACAAAATCACTAAACTTACTTTCAAAATCGTATGTCTTGTTGTACACTTTAAACATACTGTAAGCATGAGATTTTAACGTTGAAAGTTCGCCAGGTGCGGTAAATTCAAGTCTGTCAGGTATAAAGTAATGCAGATCTTCGCCGTCGTCTTCGTCAGCTTTAACTTTTTACCATCTGATTAGGTCTGTTAATTATTAATATATGTAGTTTCAATTTGTTAATTGTTATCGGAGAAGAATATAGGTCCATGAATATGAATGAATCACTAACAACGAATAGTAACTCACACTTTACATGTGTAGTAGATCTGCGTTAAATGATCTCATGGACTTCATCACCCAGAGGCCATTGTACTGTATAGTCTACACAGTGGAATACTCTTACAAATGCATCAAATTTGAATTTTTTAAGATCCATTCTAGCATTGTAGGCCCGGAAGGGCAGAGTGCAATTATTCGACACCCTGCGGCTAAGGCGGTCTAATGACAAGGACGAACAACAAATGTTTCACACGGACCGGGTCACGTGACTCGGGCACCTGTGGAGATATACGCACCTACCTGGACGATGCCATTGTGACGTAACCGGACATGACGTCACAGCAGCAGCGACTACTTGATTAGCAGAGTTCAAGCCTCTCTCGTTGCAGTGTATATCTGACTCGGAGTCTGTATTCACAGTAAGGGGATCTGCATCAGTACCCTTTGATGTACACTCAGCTGCTCATTATCTACATATTTCTCGGATAACAGTCTGTTTCTCTCTTGTTTTATGCTTCACTAATTGTAGCCCACATACAGGCCTACATTATTTTCATTTCTCGCTTGCTCTGTGTCCGAGAGACAAGCGGCAATGTCAAAAATGCACTAATTCATTGTTTTTTCTTACGTCTCAAGCAAAAAAAGAACAATCGTACAAACGTATGGTTGGCATTTCATCGAAATTCTAAGATTGATTTGGCTGGCATGCAGTTACAAGTTAACAATAAAAGATGCAATGTTAGTTCTGTAAGTTGAGGTCTGCATCAATTCACCCTCGACCGAAATGCAATGTTGTACATCTTTCATTTATGAGCGTTTGCTTAACTTGCTACTTTTGTTTGTCTGTGACTTTTTATCGTTAAAATGTATGTTTTATTTATAGAATCTGTGTGATTTTAATCAATGCGTATCACTGCTTATTTTTCTGAGCTTTCTGTGTTGTTCACACTTTTGTATTTTACGCATAACTGCAAAATCTAGCAATATTCTGACGCTATTAAAATAATAAAACATTTATTTACTTACAGAGAAGCAAATTATTGTGGCGTAATTGTCTGTCATTACGTTCACTGAATGTGTCGGTCACACTGTACACCGTGTTTAAAAAAACATTTAAAATTGTTTTCTCATAACCTTGTTACATTTTTACCAACTTTGATAATTTTTGGCAAAAATATAACGAAGACGATAGAATTATGTAAGGTGGACTTATTTTCCACATCACCTAATTTATGTCAACGCACTACCATGTGAAACACACATGCGCCAAATTGTTACATTTCGCGGTGATTATTGGTATACGATTGCTCACTTTTGCATTATCAATTCGACAAAGGGCACCACGTGATTTATTAATTTTGTGGTATGATGAACTTAAAACCTGTCTAATCGATGAGTGAATGCAGTTTGATCAGTCAACCTTTGATTCCGTTATCAGCCAGTGGCGTTGCATCTAAGCAATTGTGTCCGCGTATGCCGGGCACATTTTAAGCATTTATAACTCTGATAATTTGCAAGCGAGTTGTTATACAAACTTGCAATTCTGCCATTCTGTGCTTAATTATGTTTTTACAACGTTTACTGGAGACAACAGCTCAGCATTATGCAAAGCATTATGCATCTCTGATCTGCGTTTCACACGGTAGTGCGTTGACATAAATTAGATGAAATGGAAAATAAGTGCATCTTACATAATTTTATCTTCTTGACTATTTCGTTGCCGAAAATTATCAAAATCGGTAAAAATTTGACATAGTTGTGACAAAAACAATTTTGACTGTTTTTGAAACACGGTGTATATAGAGGGTGTGCCATAAATGACCCAACTTGCTTTTGTCAGAACTTCGTCAAATCTCCGCCAAATTTGATAATTTTTAGCACACAGATAGCCAAGACGATAGAAATATGTAAGGTATACTCACTGGCCACTTCACTTAGTTTATGTCAACGCACTACCGTGTAAAACGCAAATGCTCCAAATTGTTGCATAATGCTCAGTTGTTGTCTCCGTAAAAGTTTTTTACGACCTTATTAAGCACACAATACTCTAAAATGTGACTTATTTAGCAAAATTATAAGCTTGTGTAACAATTTGTTTTCAAATTATTAGAATTTATGCCCAAAGTGTACACAATGGCTTAGACGTGATGCAGGGACATCATTTAAGGGGAGAGGGCTGGAGGGGTTTACGAACCCCACAATGGTTCACGATTTTAATTTTTTCCTTGTAAATCGTACCTTTAAAACAGTGTTACTGCTGCAAAAAACAATACGTTACGCAGACTTAGACCCCAAAGATCACTGAGACCCCTAACGATTACTGAAATGACGCATGTGTTTTTAGCTCATCAATCAGTTATTTTGTTGTTTGCTGTATTCAGCGTAAAATGTTTAGTACCACAAAATTATTAAATCCCATGGTGCCCTTTGTGGAATTAATCATGCACAAGTGATACTGATAATCACCGCGTTATGTAACACTTTGGTGCATCTGCATTTTACACGGTAGTGCGTTGACATAAACTACGTGAGGGGGACAATAAGTGTACCTTGCATAATTTTATCGTCTTGGCTATCTGTTTGCCAAAAATTATTAAATTTGGTAGAGATTTGACGAAGCTATGACAAAAAACAAGTTGAATCATTTTTTGGCACACCCTGTATAACGTTGTACTGCGGCTGAGCACAATGAACTGATCATTAACATCACTGACAGTTCTATACTGGGCACCGTAACGCGGCGTTTGACTAACGACGACATCGACCGCGATGGCAACTGCAGGACACATAGGCTATACATGTGCCCTCTCTATCTCTCTCTATGTTTGACAGAAGCGTGAACTTTGCCGTCAGAAAACACTGACGCTGACGATCGTCGACGGAAAGCTGTGATCGACACGCTTCACTAACTTGTCGACCAACCTCAGCACCCGCCAGGCTCTAGCTTGTCCGCCACGGCCGCCAGTGTTCACAGCCGCCCATCTGCCGAGTTTTGACATTGCCTCGTGCAACTGTCACTGTGCACTCAGGTCAGCAACTTTTCACAAACCCGCAATTGCCATCACAAAAGCCTTGTGCTGGCACATGTGCGCTAAAACTAAAATGAAATAAAATAAAACAACGGCACGCGGTCTCCATTTATCACAGAGCGAAAAGTGGCGATGCACAAAGCAGGGGTTCGCGCATACTGCAATAAAACAAAATAAGTTGTTTACACTTGTTTTAGCTTGTCTTATTTTACTTTGACGCACACGTGTAAACGTCCAGTTCTAAATGCACAGTTGTATAGCGACTATGCTTACTTATTCAGACATATTCCAGTAGTGCACATGCACTGTACTGGCAGTGGCTTATCTCAGTATTGTGGTCTAAATGTTAAAAGTGGTTTAGTTGTACCTGCCGCGCACAAAAACGTTTCCTCTGCTTGTCACTAAAATCGCATCAATTCGACTTCAAACGTGACAAAAAGCGTCCACTCAGTTGTCTCAGGTTCAGTCAAGCGATACGGGCTTAACTATTGTAGCTGCTCGAATTGGTTGCTATGGTGACGTCAAGTAAAAAGATGACCGTCGAGTTAACTTTTTGAAGTCCGTAGCACATTAGTTTCACATCACGTCACGTGATTATCAAAGCCCACATATCGCACGAATTAATTTTCCGCATTCTTCATCGTTTGACTTGCGACGGCAACTAAAGATAAAGTTAAATATTGGCTACAAAACCACATCATGCACTGTTTAACACATTACTTTAAAAAATACGCATAACTAAATAACAAAAATTCGGGAATGGCCAAATATTCATTTAGAGCATGCTTATTCAAATAACTATAAGCAAAATACGGCAATGAAAATGGCGTATTTTCAGCTAATATCAGCATTTTTATTACAACAATATTTAGTCAACATTTGTACGAAATTATATGATAATCTTTAGTTCACCGATGACGGTAGAAAAACACAGAAAATAGCACAATAGCAACATAAAAAAGAAAAAGAAACCGTGTGACAATACAATAAATGCTCGGCAGTTAAACCAGCTACGTCAGACGCTCCGCCAACGAGTCAATAACATTGCTAACCATCTCTGTATCAAACTCAAGAGACCAGTACATGGAAAATACGACTAAATAGTTAGAGACGCGAATAACCACGAAACGATCTTCGCAGTATACAGTCTCAACTGACTGTCTTAAGTCTTTGCGAATAAGTGTAAAAAATACAAAACAGCTAGATGTTCAAAACTTATCTTTTCACAAAATCATTTCCTTGACAGTAGACCTAGCAATAATCACTATTTAAAAATAAAATTAATTTGACTTGATTTAATTTACAAAAAAATGTACATCGTAAGTAGTATCTAAAATGAAAAAGAGGGCTTATACTATTCACCTATACCACTCGAAGCCTCGGTAGTAATTTTTGTCGAAGAAGTGTAGTTCGGGTCCGACGGCGCGAACGTACGGATGAAGGCGCAGAAATTCGAGCAGGGCGCGCGTTCCCGCCTTCTTAGCACCGATAATGATGACTTGCGGACATCGACGTCGCTGCGGTAGGTCTGTGATGGATTCAAAACCTGTCCGCCTGGTGAAACCGTTCGTGCGTGATCTGACGTCATCCAATACAAGTGACCGAGTCGCTGGCGCAGTCAAGTTGAACGTAGAGGTCGGGCTAGAAAATGCGTGTCGGTTGTTGGCGGACGACGGCATCGAAGTCCAGTTTAGTGACGCAGTGTCAGTTTCAGCGGCGACGACGGTTGCAGCACGAGTGTCATGTTCGTGGTTCACCGTTGACATCATGAAGCTTCCTCTGACACCTAGCGGTGCACAGTCTTGGCGGACAATGACGTATATGATAAGATAGACCGCTACTCGCATCGGTAACCGGCGCATGTCTATTCGACTCGTTGCGTTGACGTCACGTGACCACGAACCGGAAACAGTATTATCAGTGCGCATATGCGCTAGCCCACGCGTACTTCATCCGCGTAAAATACTGTATTCATCTTCTGTCATCAGTCAGCTGTAGGCTACCAAAGTCCGACGGGCTGTTAGTGAATGCACAAACGTCAGAATGTTCGAATCTCGATCGAAAGTAAACTCCCCTGAAACCAAAAAAAATTCGCCATACGAATACGTAATTAGAACTGTAGGTAGTTGGTGTGCACGCAATGAAAGACGCTACATGAACTCACAGTGCACGCCAGATCGCCATTACAGCGGTTACTTTCAGTTGCAGAGACAAACGACGCAGAACTTTCCTAGAATGTCAATCAACAGACGACTGCGTGCAGTCATACGTGACCAGAGCAGCCACCCGGGCGACTGCGCGCACTGCTCTGAGCTCAGCGTGATTCAGCCAGTAATGACGAGCGACGCACTGCGCCGGGCACAGTAGCGCAGCACCGCAGTCAAGTGACAGTCATTGCAGCTGTGGGCGTGGCATCACGCACACACACAGCGACGATCGAGCGCCCGCAGTTGACAACCAACGACCGCTGCAGCGCGTTTAGGCCTATTCTTCAAAAGAAAACAAGAAGACCGGCTATTGCTAGGAAAAGCCGACCGTACCGCCTACGTCAGAAGCCCAGCGTCCGAATTCCAGTCACGCAGAGAAAGCGGTTTGTCAGAGGTGGGTGAGACAGTCCCATGCACGCTATGTTAACGCTGTCTCGAAAGCTACAATGAACGCTAGTATAACAGACATCGCACGTGGTCATTTTGCCATGCGATGTAAATAGCTAAAGAATAAAAGAACTAGGAGAATATTGGACGCAGGTTGTGCAAATACTTTTTACAATAAAAGCGCCATGCTCGGGAAGACACGCTACAGCCTATACAGTTCCTGTTGCAGTACTAGCCGTCAAGGTCATTCAAGGTGAACGATTTTCATGTGATTTGAAAGCCAATATGCGACTTCCTATACCAGTATTTTGACTCTGTGGGTGAGGTGAAGTTTCACTGAATTTAGTCTAAGACCAAAGTTTGGAAATTTGCAGCCGAGTACTGTAGGCCTGTCATACTGTAGTGCAAGACTTATCTTTAAAGTCAGCAAAACTTGGCCATTACGACAAGAAGAGCAGGACCATCCCATCCAATAACCATCCAGTTCATGTCTAAAAAACAAACATCTTAAAACATATTGCACACAAACATCTTTATTCGTCAACAAACTATCAGGAAAACAGTCAAACGTAACCTTACACGTAAGAATATAATCAACCAACCAGTCACATTTAAGGTCAACAGTCAGCACATACACATTAGATTACAATCAGCTTAGATTACAGTGTGTAACAGTAGGCCTACAAAGTAACACTCTAGGAGGCGGTGTAGATGTGTAGTTGCGTGCAGAGTCGATGAAGATGCAGCAGCAGACTAAGCAGAGCGTCCAAGATGTCGATCTGGTCAAGCTTCCCATCTCTTTTATCACTGCAACAACAAGAAAACATCAGTTTATAATACGTGGTTACAGTGAACATATTCAATTATACAAAGAAATGCTAGGCCTACATCTTAAAGTTGACATGACTGAAACGCATAGGCCTATAGGCAATTATCACTGTATAACTCACAACATCAGCAAGCAATCTCATCTCAAGTTCTGCATTCAACAGATTTGAACAGAGTGAACGTCGGCCAACCTCGAGCCTGAGCCGGCCAGACTGACATCTGTTTTTCCGGGCAGGCATAACGTAGGTCATTTGCACTGGTCTGTATGCATCAACAGGACCGATGTCCAGCTAGCTGCAGCAGCCGGTGCCTGGTGTGCACGAGCTAATTAATCCAGTTTCCCCGCCAAGACGCGAGCGACAACAATTGTTCAGCCAGACCGCGGTAACTGACTGACTCAGCGGGCCAGCGGCCTAGGCTTATGTTCGTTTAGTTTTAAGCTTATCCAATACAAATGACGAATTACCGAAGAAAACAAAAATAACGATGAGAATGTAGATGAAATTCAGAGTAGGCCTATGTGAAAGCCAGCATTTTTAGCTATTGTCATAATATTAATAACCCAGTTTCATAAGTTTGTACAACTTATGTCTTTGATACAAGACAACATATGCACAATATCAGAATGGAGTTTTTAAGTGTCTGTTGGATAACTTCTGATGATGTACGGTGCAATTAATCTTAGATTATTATCAGCACTTGTTAAGTGCTGTACTTGCAGGCACTGGCAAACACAGCACTTTACAAGACTGAATTTGCCAACACTTCTAAAGTGCTATGACCAGTGCTGCGACTACAGCACTTTAAGTGCTACGAACAGCTCTTTATATGTCAAATCAAGTGTAGCACTCTAAAAGTGCTATCGTTTCAGCACTTTACTTTTTTCAGTGTTTACGGCAAAGTAGCTGGTGTTGGTCATGCGTCTCGGGTCTCGTCTTGTTCTCGGCTTAAAAGGTCTCGTGCATATTTTTAAGACAGAGAGAGGGGGAGAAGGGAGATGGGAAAAGTGGTTCCCTCAATGTTTCAGAGTGTGGCTCCATTCCTGACAGGCCTAATATAACATAGCTTAATATGACCTGCGTAGATCAAGATAGTGTTGCCCGATTTTCTTACAGGCTTGCACTATTGCATTTTACCGCAGATATGACACTGATGACGTCACTTGGTTTCGTGTGTAGGGACACTGATGGGAATTACAAACATGATTGCGACAATCCCAGGATTCCTCAGTCCTGTCGTCGTAGGCCTCCTTACCCACAATAACGTAAGTAATGAACAGTAACGCAAACGTAAACGTAATCTCTCCAATGCACACAAGGCGGCGCTAATCTCCGTTCCCTTAGCTCTCAGCCAGACACCTCCTTACACTGTAAGAGCACGGATGCGGTGCTAAGTTAGTACATCGCGCGGTGTGCCTGTTTACATCCCAGCCCCATATTTCGCTGGTATATACTCAATCAAACCATCCGGGGGAACTCAGCCTGGCCATACCTCAGGCTCAGTGAGTACCAGCGAAATCTAGGGCTGTATGTAAACAGGCACACCGCGCGATGTACTAACTTAGCACCGCATCCGTGCACTTACAGTGTAAGTTGGTGTCTCGCTGAGGGCCCTGGGCCAAAAACGGAGGTCAGCGCCGCCTTATGGGCATCGCCGACCGAGTAATTTCGATTTGTTGTGGTGGATCAGTTGTCAAGGCGGAATAACGCACGTTCACCATGTTTGGCCGAACAGAGGCCACCAAAAAGGGGCCTCCACGTATCAAAAAAATTTCAGACAGCAGCGCAACATTTTCTGGCCTATTATGATTATGGCTTCCGAATTCAGAAAGCCGTATCCCAAATCATGTCAGCATAACTGCATGCAGTTGAAACGCTGAATTCATGGTAAGTTTGTGTATATTAATGCCAACAAATTTATTGTGGGCTCCACTATTTTTTACCAAATAGGACCCAATCAGGTTTGAATCCGGAAATGTCTGTTGTACAACATATTCACAATAAGTCGAAATATGTGGAGTTTGGGAAGCTTTGTATAGCCCATATTCCATTACGCCGACTTCCCTGTGACACCCACTACAAACCCACGTCTTTCCCGCAACACGACACAAGAAAGTCGGCAAGTTTACCTGTTTCTCCCTGTGGTAAGTCCACGATGTGCCAAAGTCTGTTTGTCGTGTCATGTCGTGCTCGTTCCCAAATTCCATTAGAACGAGCTTGTCGCCGACGCTGTCGCACAATTGTCGCGAGATTTTTTCAAACCATCTCGACATGTCGTGATAATTTGAAACCCCGAAACTTTTTGTGTGATATCCCCGTTTCATGGTCCACGCCTGCGACTCCATCGTGACAAGTCCGTGTTATCGCCGAAACACGTGTCACGCGGATGTCACGGGAAATTCGGCGTAATTGAATTTCGGCTATGTGTCTGTGTATACAGCAAACGGCAGCGGCTTGGCGCAACGTGTTCTACATCGCTGCTGGCGTCTACGCGTTTGGAACGATCGTCTATTTAATCTTCGGCTCCGGGTCACGCCAGTCCTGGGGCGTGCCGCAAGATGAGGCTGAACAGCCAGCCGGCACTTAATAGACCACCACTCAGTGACATGGCACAATTATAGTTATTTACAGGGCTCCACGCCTCCTGGAAAGTCTTGGAAAGTCCTGGATTTTTTCCATTGATATTCTAGTCCCTGGAAAATCCTGGAAAATAAGATTTGTTTTTGAAAGTCTTGGAAAATGAAAATCCTGGGTGAATTTCCTGAGCGTTTAAAATGAACAACATGTGGCACTATAGTAGCGCTCAACTTACTCTGTGCCTTAGATTACACTCTGTACGTACAATAAGTAACTGCTTTTGTCTGCATGTCTAAACGTTTGCGGCTTTGAGAAGATGCTGGCAAACGCTTTGACAGTCCTGTAAAGTCTTGGAAACGTCTTGGATATTCTCAGCTGTGTCTATAGCATGTCCGTTAGTCATAAGCGGCGGTGTCGCACTTTGTTGGGGCTTGTGGTATATTCCTGAAGTACTTTTTTTCTTTTTATTCTCCAAGATCGCAAGTGATATATGCCACACAAACTGTAACCGACCAGGTTATTCCATTATACAGGAGCTTCGTTATCCGGCTGTCCTAATAGGCCGCGTTACAGATCCTGTACGTCCGTCCGTCCGTCCGTCCATATGCTAGTCTGTCGGTCTATCCCGCAAGGGATATTGTAACTGGATAAAGAAAAGACGCAGAAAAAAAACAAACTGGTGTAGACGTTCACCTGGGCAGGAGCAAACCGGTATGGCAACTTTGAACTTTGAATGCCGAGGGATTACGGTTAATGTTGTGCCGTTTAGTTAGGCGGAGAAACACCCAGTCTTGCATGTTCACTAGTCATATAGTTCGCCTTCGGTCTAAAACAATTATCGGGCTTATAATAATATTTCCTTCATACTTCTTTCCTGTTCTTACTCCTGAATCAGAGACTTGCAACACAAGCCGTAACTGACCTAATTTTTAGGCTACCACATAGAAGCTGTGTTGTAGGGTAGGCAAAATACTCAGTCTTGCAAGTCCTTCAGTGATAACGAGCTATAGGTTTGCCTATCACTCCTTATCTCATGGTTGCTCCTTTTCCCTTTGCATATTTTCTATTCTTACCGTGTTCCGTGTTAGAAGTATTTTCTTTCTTACATGTTTCTAAATTAAATCTAGTTCTGTGTGCATTTGAAATTTACCGATTTGTCGTCAAAACCATGATAATGAATGTTCATCTGATATAGGCCGTGGTTACTGCATTTTAGTTTAATTTCAAATTTACATCTAGCTCATGATTAGGCCCACTTTTGCGTCAGTGTTTTTTAAATAATTTTGCTGCATCAAACTACAAACTCAAACTAGTCTGACAGCGCCTGCTCGATTCTGAACACCCTCTGCGCGTAAATACGGTGTTCAGAAAAATTGGTTGTTATCTGTCCCATTGCTATAGCATAGCATGGGACAGATTATAAAATCACTTGGGTCTGTCTGTCATTCTGTCAGTCTGTCTGTAAACACTCCCACGGCCGCAATTTTGATTCGATTTTGATGAAATTTTTGTGCAGTGATTCGGAGCCCGGAAAGTAAGATCGAGTTTGTTTGGGATAAAAATCTGATAACTCCTTCTCTATTTTACCCCATTTTTTGAAAATTTGCACTACGGCCTATGGAGACTTCAAAGCGGTATAACTCGGTCCCCGTAAAAGGTAATTGTGCACTGTTTGCACCTACCCCTATTTTCGGGCCTAGGCTATCCGATGGTGTCATTTAAATTTCTCCCCTGCCGACCTTTGTTGCCATGGCAACGAATTTTGGGACAAAATTGACTATAATTCGGCTACCGCAAAAGAAACGCAGCTGCTAGGCTATATAACGTGGCAATGGAACATATACCTCTATATTTCTATAGATATTTCTAGTTATTACTATTATCATTAATATTATTAATATTATTAATGTAAAATTGATTTTGTGTTGTGAAGTGGCGTACACGCATGTGCGGATTTCAGCTTTTGGAGTGCAAACCAGTGTTTTGGACAGAATCGAATACGTAATTATTGAGTGTTTTATGACGCATATTGTGCCTTTGGAATGCAGCAAATTTGGCGGACTCTTCCGGGTCCCATGTTGGATTATGGGAGAGAAAATGGGATGGGGTTAAAAAGGAAGTAAATGATGAACTTGAAGTAAAAGGGCCGCTGCACTTATAGGGACACTGTTTGAAATTGCAGCCAGGAAATTTGGTGAGTAAAGTCAACTGCCACTACGGACTACAAAAAATTATAATATATTGTCCGTTGGATTTCACGTTGTATTTGCAATGTTATGTAATAAATTTACGCATAATTCGCGTGTGATCTGGATTTGTGTATAATATGCGTCCATAACAGTTTTGCATGAAAGCGGCTCATAGCTTATATTGTGCATAACAGACTTAACAGTTGTAGAAATTCATATGATAAAGGCCGTGACAGAAACCATCTCAGAAACGAAGCCTACAGGCTTTGAGCAGTGCCGGCGCCAGCCATGGGGGGCTGAGTCCCCGTTTCCCCTACCGTCAAATGTTGCCCAAACTCCTGGTTCTTCTTCAGCTAAGGCCTTTATCATAACCGTTTCTGTTCGACTAATTAAAACACGCTGACAGACTTATGGTAGTTTTGAAAGACGTTTTAAATCATACATGGGACAGTGTAGTTATCCTTGCACCAGACGCATTCTATGATGCCTGGTAACATCATCACTAACATATGCATCTCAGGTCCGTCTTCAAGGGGGTGGCACATTGGCACTGCCAAGAGCCCCGCTCCCCAAAGGGGCCCCGCGCTATGGCGGTTATCGCCGCAACGGACGATAAATCGATCGATCGATCAGTCTAACTAATTGTCATCGCTTTAGGGATGAATTATTGTCACAAATTGAATTCAGTTAGAAGGTCTAAAAATTTCTCCTTTTGGGGGGTAGGGGCACACAAGATGCAGGTCTGCCGTTTACGTTACAGACTTAGGTTTGTCCTTCAGTTTGTGGTGTAGTGTGGAGCTATGTGGTATAAAAGGCCCCGAGGGTGAGTTAGTGCCAAGGGCCCCGCGCTAGCAAAAGACGGCCCTAATGCATCGAATTCGATATCGGCCAGTGCTCCCCCGGACCCGACTGGGAAAGCTCAAAACGTTCGTCCGGACCCCATAGCCAGCCGGATAAGGGATACCCATTCGGCACTTCGTCCTAGAACCTAGTAGGTCTATATTCCCTCTAAATTTTGAACGTAGTGCAGCCAAAACCGAAGCCAAAATGTGCACCAAGGCCACCGGCAAAGAAGTCCGTTGTGTAGGCTATACGTGAAGGCTGGGCTAAAGTGAATAGACGAAAGTATCTCAGTAATTGTGTCTCGCCTCATCGGACATTTATTTACACCGCTCGCGAACTGACTGCGCTTTCAAGCATTGCCTGTGTCAGACCAGAACGCAAATTCTGTGTGTAAAAGGGGAATAATCTACAATAAGGACAAAACGGGGCACGAAGTGAAGAAATCAAACAAAAACAAAATCGAACGAACATTCAGCGTGACAACGAGGTCCGCAGAACTACATCTAAATACCGATAAAAACATCGCACACATTAGAACCGCGGACAATATAGTCATTAGTCACTTGATACGCGGCCGTTCTATGCCGCATAATGGGTCTTGCCCGTCCGTCCGTCCATCTGTCTCGTGCCGTACGAGTTCCTAATTTGAAACGAACAAAAACAAAACTATTCTGGTAAGAGGCGAAATCGCTGATTAGTGCAGCACTGCTGCCCCCTGGTGAACCACAAGTAGGCGAGTAGGCTGGAGATATCGAGCTCGACCCCAATTTTTCCTTCCCATGGAGGCTAGGACCAGGTAGCCTATCTAACACAATGTGCCGTTGGACCTCGCAAACGTGTTGGCCAAATGACATGTAAATCCGGTAAACGGTTTAAGCAACGTGCACAAGTGTGACAGACGACAGACAGACCACGCTACTGATAAACGTGTAGTAATAGGCAGAATCAATTCCGCTAAAAATCAACCGCACGGGCTGTGTCAGAAGACTAAATTCAGAATTCAAAAATTTCAAATGCTCCGTCATGAGCTGAGTTTGAATAGATGATAAATCTATGGCCAATAACGGCTTTCTTATCTGGGCCTATACGCTCCATACGGTGGCGTATTCAGGATTTGGCAAAGGGGGGGCCATGGCGAGCGCGCAGAGCGCGAGCCTATAACGGGGGTCTGGGGGCAGAGCCCCCAGCGGGGTCCAGGGGCAGAGCCCCTGGTCGGGGGGTCAGGGGGGCGAAG
>Ga0209367_1001060_pt1 | contig 32175 bp, 21 predicted proteins | sample WorMetLIZISLAND2_FD_187412 | JGI IMG/M metagenome (GOLD analysis project Ga0209367, IMG submission 187412) | Marine gutless worms symbiont microbial communities from Max Planck institute for Marine Microbiology, Germany - Olavius geniculatus... ...
GTGCAAAGCAGACTGTTCTTCTGCGAGATGTTCCTGCAGAACGAAGAACTTGACCTGCACAGATCTCTGTCAGTGTGGCAGCCAGTGCCAGAATGATGTGGACTCCCAGAACAATAGACATTTAAGTGATGATGAGGATGAGGATAATGACGATGAGGACATTGTGTAGAAGCTATCCAGACTGAGAGACCACATGCTCACTACATGTGGCGTACAAACATACCATACAGCAAATTGTTATTTGGGTCAGAGGTAGTCACTTTATTTTGGTTTCGTTGGATTCCTTGGCCCTAAAAATGTAGATTTAGGTGTTGAGTTAAAATCTCTATCTTATTTAGAAGCAGACATATGGACGAATTTGCATTTTCCGGCAGCCATTTTGAAAAATCCAAGATGGCCGCCGTGTGGATACCTGTGCAAATGGAAACATTGGTTTTCTGATTGCTTATGTCATCTGGTTTACAAAAATGTATAGTTTTCCTAATCCCCAAACAAATCCGACGAAATTGGAAATTCAAACATAACAGACCTAACTAACCACCGGAACCATAATGCAGCAGACTATGAATATGACAAACTGAAACATGAAAACAACAGCAATTGACACTGTGCCACATAGCATGAAATGAAATGGAATGTCAAGCTAACAATTTGAATAACAAGAAACTGAGATGGCCTATAAGAGTAACATACATAACAGCAGAAAATGGTTAGTGCAGTACCGCGCCATCTCTGAATATAAGGTAGTGTAGATGTGTACACGAACAACTTTGTAATGATAAATATTATGGGCACAGGTATCACGATGACAAACAAAGAAGGAAATAACTGAGACAACGGAATAAATGAGAAATAGCAAGATTTCAATCTTGGAAAAATATTACCACACTCTTAGGCCACGATTCTATGATGATATGGTGTACTGTGGCACATGTATTACTACAGTATTCACAGACTAATAACAACACACTTTCACACACCCTCACATGCAAGTCTTCAAATAATTCACACCACTGACACAGGTTCTCTGCTATGCAATGCAGCTAAATTCTATAGAATATAACTAATTGTTAATTACAATGCAATAAAATCACTCGATACTGAAACCAAGTCCACATATTACTCCTCCGATGCAGGGCTTTCAGAAGCCCTAGGTGCAAATATTTTGTCAGCCCGCTACCCATACGGTGGAAATTACAATAAACCATTGACTAAAATTATTCAAGCATTTTATCAAATGGCCAACATTTTGAAAATGGCTGTATATTTCACTGTGTGTAATCCCTTGAAATTCAGCTAAAGAGAGTTTGGGGGAGCACTGAGTGCTGTGAGATCCTCACAAGGGTCTGGCGCAAAGCCCCAGCCAAAATTGAATTTGGTGCATTTGGGCCATAAAATATGACATCCGGTGACAACAATTTCGATTATTTTCCTGAGAATCAACTGACCGCATTTAGTGCATCTTATCACAGGGTCCCTAAAAGCACAGAGCCCTAGGCCACAGCCTCGTTAGTCTATGCATTAATCCGGCCCTGCTTCCATAGTACACTACTTCAAGTCAGCATTTGTCGTAAGTTTGACATGCTGCTGCACACACTCGTTGCAGATATAATTAATAAGCATACTTTAACAGATGCACAACAAAGTTTAACTGAATGAAACTGAAACTAATAAATACAATACAACATCTGCATTAAAAATGTGCAAAATAAATCTAAATCCACGGAATGCCGGAAATGACTAGACAATGACAGACAAATTGTAGACAGCTATGAAACAAGTGGAATGTATGCTGAAATTTTTGCCCAGTTAGCAAGGTGAAGCTACATGAACGTTCACACCACCTATGTCATAGCACTGAAGAGCAAGTTAAATGCAGAAAATAGTCTTTTATTAAGAAACTACTCACGCCTTTATTACCAACCAGTTCAGTAAGCATAAGTATTTCAGCTTAAAATTGTAACTGCATGATGCATCTAAATGCAGCTGCAACCAAACATTTACTCACAAGAATGTTAATCATACACACGTAACTATACATATTATGTACAAAGTATATCACACAAAAACAATGCCAATAAGTCTTAACTATCTGCCAGACTTGATATAATTCCCAAACTAAAAAGTTTACATAGTACTTAATGTTGATACAATGAATTAAAACAAAGGACTATGCTTCGGCAAGTCAGATGAATAATTGGCAGAAAGTAAAAAAAGGAAATACAAAATACAACATTGACACTGCCTGTTGCTTAGCTATGCCTACTACTCTGATATAACCATACAGAATGTGAAACAGCAAGATAAAATAATTTGAGCATAATCACATTGTAAGACATGACTAATACTAGAATCATCTAAAAACTGACAGACCTGTGGCCAGATTAGTCTACTGCATGAAGCAAAAACAGAAAAGAACCAATTTGAAAAAGACAAATAAATATAAACAATTTGTCTCATGAAGCACAATAACAACAACAGTAATAATCTAGCTTATTTTGAGCCAGTAAGTCAAACAGACTTCAGAGACGCATGGACGTTTATTCAGTTTTCACAACTCCCATAATGCTTCATAAAAGTGAATTCCAGTTTTCACATATAGTTACATTTGTATATCAATTTATACAGCATATAATATATTATATATTATTCATTTTGTGACTTCAAATTTCTAAATCCGAGCTCACTTTCCACGATAAATCATAAAAATCCTGATATAGGAAATAAGACCTGCCACTCAAATGCCTAACATAACAAAGGTGGTGTACACTGTCATGGACATGTATATTGGTTCAACATTAAACAAATAATAAATACAACATACGAAAACAAGCAGTGGCTTTACTTAACTCAGCAGTCTGACAGTTACTGTCTATCCATATTATTACTGTCTGGAGTGGTATAATAGGGCAACAAGTCCACAGGTGTATCCATGCATAACCAAATTAATTATAGCTGAGGCTAAAACTACCAGTGACGTCGGTGGCCATGAAATACCTAACTCTGTAAGTTTGTTTTAACACACAGGTTATCCCTCTCCAGACAGTGGTCTAGCATATGTATAACTTTTGCTGCTGTGAGTAAACATGGCAAAAAATGCAATAATCCACTGTGTATCACATCACAATGTAACCAAACACTGACGCATCCAACTTAAACAGCACATAATGACTGCACATCGCAATAATCTAATAAACAGTACTTGCAACATTTTAGCCTTGTGAAGACAGTGAAATGAAGATACATACAGTATAGACCTATGATAACTTCATGGTTCAGCAATCAGAACGCATCCTTAATGTTGTGGAATGGCCGAACAGCCAAGTCAATTGGAAGCTGGAAATTCACGCTCATCAACTTCTCAAGTGAAACGAGTGCATCATCAAAGCCTGAGCAAATAAACTAATGGCACTTAGCTGGCTGACAACAATAGCAGATAAACAAACATAAATAAAATATACATATGTATCATACAGTATTAATCAAGAATTGTAATGCCAGAGATTTAAGAGCAAAATGGTCACAAAATTATGGAGGACACCATTAAACCCTACTGCTCATCTGAAAAATTAACCTCAAAGCACGTAAACAATGTGTTTTTTGCATTTTCGGGTAAAATACATTCACTTTCAACCATTAGTCTTTTGAATATGAAAAGAAAAATCATTCAAAAGAAACTAACACACAGAAAAATGGTTCCCATGAATCACGACACTCACCAGTTTTGACGACGTAGCTCCATGGCTGGTAGTAGTACTCCACAAGCCACGTGTTGCGTAGCAGAATCCGTAGCCAAGTCACTAGCTTCTTCTGACTGTAAACACAAAACAGCATCAGATGACACCTTACAATACTGTACCAGTGATGTGCTTACAGCCCAGAAGCACCCAAAGTATGGCAACTGCAGCGCTTGTAAGAGGCCACAAATGACTGATATTGACAGAGAGAGAAAAAGAGAGAGACAGAGATCGAAACCACAATAACCATAAAATAGTAAATAGCATAGGAGGGTGACCAGAAAGGTATCTACCCATCTAATGCTGGCCACCCATTGTTACAGTCAATTTAACTTTATTACATACTCAACACAAAAAATGCAAACAAAACCAAAAAAAGAAAGAGGAAAAAAAGAAGAAAAAAAAGAAAAAGAAAAAAACAAAGAAAAATTTTTTTAAAAATTGGTGCACTCACACAAAGAATAGAATGTCTAGCATGCACAATAACATGATAACACAATACATACACATGGTGGCCTGTTTCTGCCAACTCACCAGATTCACTCGGAACTCCTCAAAACCACTCTACCCTCCCCCAACAATATTCAAACTAGAAATATGGGGCAGAGCCCAACGTGAGGCCGCCCGGCGCCATAAGTTTGATTGGGGGACAGCTGAAGGATTGAAATTTCGTTTGCAGCAAAGTCACGTGGCCTGAACGCAACTGCATTATCATACCTGTGTAGCAAGCACAATGTTAAACTTGGATGGCTCGAAATCAAACAACAGAACTTTGTTGTTTGTAAACCCAAACTCGCAAATTTTTCTGTGATCAACGTGGAATCGATCGTAGTTGTAAACACCGTTTACCGTTTATCGATATCTCTATCCATTCTTGAGATATATGCAATCAAATTCTAAAGTTGTCCGAAAACCCGAGAACTGTCAATGTTTGGTAGGTCGAAATAAGCAAACACAACTTCGTGGTTAATGAACCCAAGACCATCAATTTTACTGCCTTTAATGTGAAATCGACAGTGGTTGTAAATGCCGTTAACTGCTTGTCAATATCTTTATTCTTTCCAGAGATATTCACAGTCAAAGTCAAAAGTTGTCGGAAAATGTGCACACTGTCAATTATGGGTAAGTCAAAATGAGCAAACACAACTTCGTGGCTAGTGGACCAAAGTTCATCAATTTTTTTTGTTAAACGCAGAAGGGACAGTGATTTATAATGAAGTTGACCGCTTGTCGATATCTTAATGAGTTCCAAAGATATTTGCGGTCAAACTAAAAAGTTGTTCTAAATGGCGCCAAAGTTTGGACGTTTATTGCCTTCCCAAATTTTAAGGGGGCAGTGCCGGATGCCCCCCAAATTTTGTACACGGGTTAACACCCCCATTCAGTGCCACATCATGCGGTAAAGTGTCATTAGGCTAATTCCCTTAGCGCAAATGTTCTAGTGGCTCATACGCTGAATTATAAGCCAATTTTTGATCCCCTTTGAAAAAAATTGTTGGGGGAGCCCCCATCCCTGGTGGGGTGTAGGCTAACAAGACTTGGACATTTTATAGAGCATGTAAAAATTCAGGATGCAGCACCCCCTGGGGGCCAAAATATGGTATTCCGAAAAATTTGATTTTCGCGGTACAATTGCACTTCTAAATCTCCGTGGTTAGTGGACCAAAGTTCACCGACCTTTATTCGTTAAACGCAGGAAGAAACGCTGTAGTGTGCCATTTTTCAGGTTTTGGATATCTTCAAACGTTTCAAAGATATTCGCGCTCAAAGTGGAAAGGTGTCCAAAATCGGGCCAAATTTAGCATGTTTTTCGCCCCCCAAATTTTTTTGGGGGCAGACCTTTAAAACTTTTAGACCAGCATTTATAAATTGAACACGCTTCCGAACATGTGGAAAAATTTCGCAGAGATCAGCCCACGGACCTCAAAGATTTCGCATTGAAAAAACTGTAGCAAAACATAATCAACACTAGAAATATGAAGCAGAGCCCAACGCGAGACCGCCCGGTGCCTTAAGTCCGATTGGGGGACAGTTAAAGGGTTAAAATTTCGTTCGCAGCAAAGTCACATGGCCCGAACGAAACTGCATTATCATATACATGTATAGCAAGCACAATGTTAAACTTGGGTGGTTCAAAATGAGACAACAAAACTTTGTTGCTTGTGAACCCAAGTTCACTAATGTTTCTGCGTTTGACATGGAATCAATCATTGTTGTAAACGCCGTTTTCCGTTTCTCGATATCTCATTCCACTCTCGAGATATATGCGATCAAACTCTAAAGTTGTCCGAAAACGCGTGAACTGTCGATGTTGGGTAGGTCGAAATGAGCAAACACAACTTTGTGGTTAGTAGACCGAAGTTCATCAAATTTTTTATGTTCTATGCAGAAGAGACAGTAGTTTATAACGCCATTTACTGCTTGTCAATATCTGTTTCGGTTTCAGAGATATTGGCACTCAAACTCAAAAGTTACTCTAAATCGTGCCGAATTTTAGATGTTTTTTGCCTTCCCAAAATTTTAGGGGGCAATGCCCCAAAAAGTTGTACCCTGGTTAACACTTCCACCTAACGACACATCACGTACTAAAGTTTCATGGGGCTGCTCCTCTTAGCACCAAAGTTCTAATGGCTCATACGCTACATTTGAAGTTAATTTTTGGAACCCTATTAAAAAAATTGTTAATAGGAACCCCCATCTCCTGTGAGGTATGGACTAGCAAGACTTGGCCATTCTGTGGCGCATGTAAAAAAATTTTTTTTGGGGGTGGGGGGGCAGCACCCCTTAGGGGCCGAAATATGGTCTTCCGAAAAAGTCGATTTCGTGAGTAAACATTAGCTGCGAAAACGCTGTGGAAAATGGACCAAAGTTCACTGGACTTTTACCATCTAATGCAGGAAGCAACGCTGGCGATAACTTAGTTTTCCTTTTTGGATATCTGTCCATTCCGGAGATATTCGAGCTCAAAGTGGAAAGGGGTCCAAAATTGGGCCAGACTTAGCGTGTTTTTCCCCCAAAATTATTTGGGGGGCAGGCCCCCAAATTTTTGGACTGGCGTTTGTAAATTAAACATGCTTCCAACAATGTGGCAAAATTTCGCGGAGATCGGCCCATGGCCCTCGGAGATCTCGCAATGAAAAAAAATAAACTGCAGTGAAACATAAGGCCTTCCCAAACTATCGTTCCGGGCGGCCTAAAAAACTGCAAAAAGTGCAATAAACATGACAACAACCCCCACATCTGTCACTAACAACAAAGCAGATTTTCAAATTAGCACTCATGATAAACAAGACATTGTATTTTAATCTATAATCTATTTTAGTCTGTGAAGTCTGTGAAACACCAGTCAATCGCCAGAAACTGTAACTGCATCATTATTAACCAATCCACTTTTCTGGACTTACACCAACTCAGACTGGGTCTCAACTTAAAACATTTAGGAACAGCTACAACATGTATCACTATTGATACTCTGTGATGAGAATTCATAAAACACATTGTCTCAGAAATGACAGTACTCACTTAAGGCCAAGACAGACAAATGCTTTAAACTGTGAATCTTCGTTGCGTTTGAGTGGCCGATGTGAACTTGTAATTTCTTCAATGGCCGTCAGCAGAGTCTGCATGCATGACAGATGCATCTACACTCAGTAACAACTTGTGCCACAGAAAACAACCCATAAAGGGGGTAACACAACCATAGATGGAGAATGCATCATTAGTATATCTAACAGCAAATACATATCATACCATATATTTGTCTGCAATAACAGCTAACAAATCCTGATTAGTCAAAATAAAAAGTACACAATGAAAACAGCTCAGAAACTGGAAACTGCAAAGAGCAATTCCGAGTTGGATTTCACATGCTGATGATCATACGTCTGTACCTGTTTTGGTGTGATAGCTTTGCCGCCAACAATGTCAAGGCAAAATGATTGGGACAGCTTTCTCACTGGAGCGTCGTTGTATTCTTTGCCATGCTGCATGCACACATATACATTCCCACAACGTACACAATCTCTACAATCCCACGCAATGTACACAATGCAACGAGAAGACATTTGCTTCTATCCTTGCACTCCGGCTGCTGTACCAGCCTCATCAGTTGCACACTTTCTTGCGTTCATTGCATTCATTGCTTGTTTACTTTTCTTGGAGTCATCTGCATCTCTTGCGACAATGAAGTACGCTATAGGGTGTTCATCATCTGCATTGCATTGGACAAAAACCAAGATGAGTGATGCCCCTCACAATTACATGAGAAAACCAGCAAGCATCTTTCTCACCTCACAATCTTAAAAATCTGCTAACCAAAACACACCTGGAAAACGCCCACTAAAATCAATTCATGCACCTTGCTGTAGCTTTTTGTTGAATAAAATGAACAGAGCTGTATTATAGTGAACTAGTACGATGCATAAGAAGCAGACCTTGGTCTCGTAGTACTTGAGAAGCAAGTCCCACACATGCATCATATCAGTCGACCGTGACGAAGTGCGTGATGTCAGACAGCCAAAGAATGGCACAAGACTTTGACCTTGACTCACCTTCAACACAACACCACGATCAGCTGTTTATCACAAACACGCAGCCATTTGCCACCCAAAGATGCATATTTGTTTGTCACAGATGTACAGCTATCATGTCAAATACGCAAACAAATGACAAGAGACTAGTTGCACCGACACTACCAGATGAACATCAGAAGTGGCACCTAGCTGACAAAAAATCTCACTCCTTATATTATATCATGAGTCAATTCCACTGATATTGCATATTGTCCAATTCTGGCATTATGCCAGAATTGGACAATATGCATTAATCCAAAAAATATGCAAGTAAACCAAAACAAACAGCATAAAGTGCTATATAAATATTAATATAATAATAATAATATATTTCTGTTGCACATTCTATCATAAAGAATATAAAACCAAAAAAAAAAATCTTAAATTCAGCAAACATTGCAGTAAATTAAAATGATTCAAAAACAGTCTTTATTACTGGTAAGTCAAACTATTAAATGGATACTTAACTACCAATACTTCTACAAATAATGAATCATACAACAAGGCAAGAATAAGAGCTGCTGACCTCCATTAATCCATGCTGGAGCAAATCTCTCAGTGCAATTGCCAGCTCTTTCCTTACTGTCATCACAAGTTCATGTTCCACTGCCAACGGTTCCTCCTGTACAGCACAATACACTATTAAACAGACTGTATAACAGGCACTGCACGTCCATCTGTCCATCTGTTCTGTATAAACTCCTAACTCAAAACAGCAAAGAAAAAACAACATTGGTGGGTGGCAATTTTCAGCTCAAAGGTCATGGTTAAGGTTAAGATTAGGGTTGTGCAGTGCAAAGGGGCGAATGGTATGTATGTCTCGGTGGATGGCGGCATATATTGTCACCACTGGGTTGACATCTTTGCTCGTTCTCAGCTATTTTATTGGCAATTCACAGAAACACAAATTGTGAGCCAAAAAATAAAGTTTTGCACAGACAGTAATTGCAGTCCTGTGTTTCAATCAAAAAAAACTCCACATTTCTGTTTCTTAAAACTATCCCACCACATACTCCTGCTACCCATTAGTATGCAGAAAAGAACAAGAAAAGCCCAGCTAATGCAAAGCAGAATGAATGACAGCACTGCATGTCTGAAGGCCTGGTGCAAACAAAATCTAAGTTCACAATGATGTTTCATTTAGACTCAACGGCGGATGACGCCTAGCACCATATCCAGTGCATGAATTTCAGTATTGCAAGGCACGTTCAAACACTGGATAAAAATTGCAAATTTTTTCTACCCCCTCTCATTTAGCATCCTCGTTCGGGGTGACTCCGAATTTATGTAAAAGCTTTACGGTTCCTGAAACTAGAGTCTTCCAGGCAGCCAACAGTGAAGATTTAGTGATCTTAGCTTGCATCGTTTTTGACTGATCCACCTGTGTGATGGACGGACAGACAGAGAGAACTGCAATGGCTAAGACATGTTACAGCAGTAGCTACTGTCATGCGTAAAAAGGCTTGCAATATGTCATTCACTTCAGTCCTTTATGCACACAACTGAGTTCTAGCAATGCGACAAATACAGACGGATGACAATCCATCAATTATTATTATCATTACAGCTGTATAACGTTGTAAGCCTAACCACTCTGCTGAACTCATAATGCTGAATGGGTGAAAAAATGGTATCCTTCCCTCCAGTAAAAATGCTGCTCCAAAACACCCAAAAGTTTCTTAATGGTAAAACAATGCACAAGCTGGACCAATTAAGTCAATTAAATACAACAAAAGCAGTACTAGCAGTAATCCTGTTGAATGCTGTACCTCATCAGAAACGCTAGTTCGCGTGTCGTTATCAGCTTTCTGTCGCTCCACCTGGTGAACTAGTTCAAGAACATGTTCGATTGCCACCTCCAGACGAGCTCGTAGATCTCTGCACAATGCAAATACATATATCCACATCTCAAAAAACTCCATGAACTATAAAAACATTGACAGACGTACAGCAAATCCACCAGCTACAATGACAATGATGACGATAATGAAAGAAGGGATGATCTGCAGCAGAGCTGATAAGTCTACCAAGTACACAACAAAAAAATCTACAAAAATTCATCCCCGGTATTCGAAGTCGTAAAATTTACACAGCAGAAACGTTTTCAGTCTCAATTTGAACATATTACTGATGGCACGCACATGAAGTGCACAAACCACTTGTTATACAATGAATGACATTGAAAACAAATCAACTCAAATCCTGACCATTGAAATTCATGATAAGAGCATTACATGAGTAATTTTCCCACACAGTCTTCAGCCAGTCAAATTATATGGTCAGTTAAAATTGCATCAGTACCAATACTGCTTAACAATTCAATTAAATACATCAAAAATCACACTCAGAAAATGTTCCTCTAACCCCCAGTGATTTCCCTTTGAGGTTCTTTTCAGCAGATTCTTCTGAAACTCGCGACCGCCGCAGCCAAACTGTGAAATAGCAAAGATCTGCAGCAGAGTCAGTGCTTGTCGCATCATCGCTAACGTCTGTGACCGGAAATTCTGTCAACAAGCATGCATGCACATTAGACACTAAAACATCTGTAATGGCAACAACTATCACAGAAAAAATTAAATAGCAAAGTCAACTTAAAAACAGTTACAGCAGCTGCAAAACTTGATTTTCATGACTTGATAATTTGTACACTTATTATAACTACCATATTATTACGCATACATTCTTACGACTGGGACAACAAAGCTGACACTCACAAATCAAAGTTAATGCATAAAAAATCTCCAAAATATAACAATAATATATCTGAGTATTTACTTTGCTCTGATTAACATCCCTTGCTGTGTTTAACTGGCTAGCTGCTTTACCAGCTGACGCTGACGACTGCACATACATGAGTATTACACAAACACATGACAATATACACCAAACATTAGGTGAAAGAAAATATCAAGCAAAGCATAAAAATGCACAAGAAAGGAAAGTTTCAACAGCAGCCAAATCAAATCAAAAGTTATATCACCAGTATTTAGCAACTAATCGCAATAGTTGCAAAATACAGTACAGTTACTGAAACACAACATGATATAACTAATTTGCAAATCAATAACATTTTGCAAATAACAATTAGCAAAATGAAATCAAGTAACTCAAATGGTGTTTCCCATTTGCATTTGTTAAAATGATACCTTCACTGCTCTGTTCGCATTCATATTTTGCATCTGTGGGAATGTACTCAACATGGTTTCACTAACCACATTTACAGCAGAAAAAAAGTTATCAACCAAACATTATGCTCGTATAGTTTGATAATAATACAGAAAAAGACCCTGACCTGGCCATGCAGTGGGCAAGTGCAGCCGTCATGTGTCGAGCCTGGTCCACAATAACTCTCATCTGTTCACATCAAGCGTTTTTTTCTACTTACAGTATCTACTGTTTAATATTCAACAGCTCGGAATTAACATATACAGTGTAGTGTAGTCTACTTTTCTTTACGTTTCCAAATCACCAGTGCTGATTAAAAGCCCCAAAATGCAAGATGACTAAGTAATGAATGAAGATGATGCATTTAACCAATGACTGATCATTTAGTAATTCACTGAGTGATTAAAAGAATGTGTCACCTGTTTAACAAGTTCTCAGTGTCTGCTAAGAGCATACTGCATGTCTGAAAAAGCTACCAGTAGATTTAAACTGCAGTCTGCTAAAGTTCTTGTCTTAACACCACACTGATGTGCAATACTGAAAATCACAAAGTTCTAAAAAGGTTTCAATGTACAAGTGCACACACTGGTGAAAACGTCTCACTCACCTTGTAAGAATTCAATAAATCTCTCAAGATCGACAATCTGAGTCTTCAACTGGTCGATGATTTTCTCTTTCACTTTGGCCGGGTTCACGATCTGACCGATCGCTCGATCAACGGCCTGTCTTAACTCATCCGTGCTGCACAACAAACACAACTTAACAATATTATCCACACTAAATTAAATTGTTAAATTGTGGTTCCATTCCAAATCATAACGATCACACAATCATGATAAAATGTTCAAGTAATAACAGAAATAGACCGATTAAAGAAAAACTGAGCCAAAGTAGTAACTTTTATAAACAGCAAACAAAACCGACCTCAGTTGATCGAAGTGTTCAAAGTCCTCAACTTGGAGTTTGTTCTTCAGCTGGTCGATCACAACTTTCTGCTTCTCGATCACTTTGCTCGTCGGAATGTCGGCACTTCCGGTCTACGATGACACACAGCACTTATGAAACAGAATATTGCTATCACATAATCATGACACAAATTCGTATAGTGCCTTCTACACGCCATACAGAAACAAATTTTTACAGCACACAAACCAATACCAATCACATCAGCCAAACAGTGAGACATGACAGCAGCGAACGACAGTTATGACACTAAGCTAATAATAATTCCAAATAATCTATTAATTAATCAAAATAAATACCAAAGTGTCACAGATCACAAGAGAGCTGCATGAAATAAACCACAGTCAGAATACAACAAGACAGAGTAATACAATTCTACATGCAGTGCGTGTGCATACTTCATATGCGTAAGTTTCGAGATCCTCAAGTTGGCATTTCAGCTGATCAATTAACTCGAGCTGTTTTTCTCTCTGCTGCTTGATCTTCTCATCGTGATCCTTTTCACTCTGAGCACAACATCAACACATGTTTAGTGCTAATGTTACACAACGACAGACACAATAAATACTGCAATGCTTAGTCTAGCAGGTTTCAATTTTCAACATCTGCCCATAGCCATATTTGGTCCAGATATCAAACGTGTTGAGCAGCCACGAATTTGGTCAAAACAGCTCTGGGCAAATCTTACACACACAAGGTCAAACCAGCCATTGAACGATAACACGAAACAGCATCTTTAACACATTTGCTAAAGTGGTTCATTACACCAGTTAGCACTAGTGACAGATACATATCCAGTAGTAAGAAACGATTACTACACTTTGCATGAAAAAACAGACACAATGCCGCAGATACCATTTCTACCATGTTTTCGGGAGCAACTGAGTCTTTAGACGAATAGCACCGCATGTCTGGAATTCCTCGGAATGCAAATTCTTCCAACTCTTTCAACAAATCCTGCACCACAATAAAAACAGATTACCAGCAGTGCTAGAACGAGCAAATGCTATGCCTTAAAACAACAAGAAGTGGCTACAAAAGCACGACAAGCACATCTGGCATAACAAAACATAAACACAGCATGACTTACACACAAAGGCCTAAAGTTTCGACCCCTTAGGTTCAAAAAAAAAATGCTTAATAACCACCACTTCAGCTCCAGCTCACCTGATGAACCAGACTATCCCAGTTTCACAAGATAACATAACTTTTGATTCTTTTGATTTCTCGCAAATGCAGTTCCATTTCATTGCCTTTACTGGCCACATTTAATAGCCAATAACATCACACACATGATGAATGGGACCGCCTTCATCACACATATACTGTAACAGCTTCTTACACAAATGCTGTACTGGTACATCTTATCATTTCACGACCTTCACATTCACAAGCACGAGCAACATGCAGTGCAATGCAAAAATGCAATGATTTTCAAGCAAAGTTTAAGTACTGACCTCTTTAACATTTGGTTCAGCAGCAACGATCTGCTTCAGTCTGAACTGGACCTGGGCAAAGTGCGTCGTCAAAGCAAGAAGTGATGAGTTGAGTTGTTCTTGTTCTGCCTCAAGGCATGCCAAACGCTCCACATTATCACTGTCAGTCAGACGCCTGTCAACCACACACAATGCAGTAAGTAACTACATATCTAAGTGAATAAATAAGCAAAAAAATCCAACACTAAATGGCATTTTTGGCACATTAGCACAAAGCACTGCATTCTCAAAACTAAAACAGACATATCTTTTGTAGCCCTTTAAAACTATTCAAAGTTAATGTCTGCTTGTCTCAGATTAGCTTTAGCAGTTTTGAATATGCATCTATGCAAAACACTGTTCCTGAAGTGGCAGTAGGTCTGCCTGACCACGTATGTCTTCCAAGTTTTCAGACAATAGTTCGTACTACTCTGCAGAATTCATTTTTCCCTGACTTTTCCCTGACTTGCCAGGACAAAATGAATCGTTTTCTTTGACTAATTTGTTCACGCAAAATACCAGTGTCAATTTCCAATCAATTGCAATCACACTAAAAACGACAGTAGTAGAAAAAATTTTAAAGTGGAGGTACAAATAATCTGCAAGTGAAGCAAGCAGAAAAAATTCTGACCTGTTGCATGCAGTCTGTGTACAACAGTTCAAAATTCATTTCTGCATCTTTGTTAACTTTTGCACTCTGACACTTTTAAATTCCCTGATATTCCCCAAGCATCTGATTTTTCTCTGACTTTCCCTGACTTCGTAAAATTCCCCAACTTCCCCTGATCGTAGGAACCATGTCAGACTCACTGATATCTGCTAGTTGCTTGAGCAAAACCTTGACGCTGTCAGATAAACATGCCCAATCAGGACAAAAATCTTTACATCTTCCTTGACACTAAGCAGCTAATTGTTCTTACTGCCTAGTAAAATGGAAGTAGGCTATACAATATACTACTAACTATACATAACAATAACACGCAATAAATTAGATTAGTACAACATATATTTTTACTAGGGGTACATGCATGAAACTGAAAAACTTAAATTAAATTTAAAAACACACAAAAGCAGAAATATATTCACAAATGTTCTGACAACAATAAAATACTTAACAGTGATAACACTGCGTTGCACTGCATAAAAACTATGTACAAATTTATAGCACAAATTCAGTGCTTCCAAAGTTCTCAAGTCAACATTCACACTGCACAAGTTTCAGAAGCTGAGTGGTTGACTTACGCAGGTTCGGAGTGAGGACTTGAATTAGCGGCTGCACCGAGAGGAGCCCAGCGCTCCAGAGGCCGATCCAACTCATCATCCAAACTATCATCTGTCAGTTCTTCCATCATCTTGCCAACTGCAACAACCAACCATCACAACAGCATATGGTACATATTGCTTTAATAATACAGCATTTATATCACACTGTCAAGTTAAAAATGCAAAAACACTTGCAGCATGTTAAAACAGCTTAAACACTGCAGATTACTTTCCTTCAGAAACTGATCTACAACACACTACATTTTCAGCTACATTTTCCACCTGTTTTAAATTATGCAATCAGCCACTCAACTAATCCATACCAAAATGTTCACATTTCACTTATTATTTCTGCTTCAACTCATGTAGATCCAACTCTTGCCTCAGCTTTACTAAAGTCATCATCATGGTGCAATTTCCAAAAACTGTTATAAATCAACCAAAAGCCCACCGGAAATAAAAAAAAATAGCATACTTTCTGGAAGCTCAATGAGAAATGTAATTTTGACCGCCAATTTGAGATGATCTTGTCTTGGCTACTAATGTTAATCCAGCAACATGTCAGATATTCACATCTAAACTTGTTATTTCAGAGACTTACATGGCTTATTATTATTTACTCTTATAAGCCTACTACTGAACAGTATACATTATACATACATGCTAATGTGGCGTCTGGATCAACGTAAGTGAAGTTTCCATCTGCATCAGTCACATCTGGAAAAACAGCACAACTAATGATTAGCTGTTATTAAAATAATCAATCACTACTTTCACTCACTCACCTAACAGAATGGTGGAAGATCAACTTGCTTTGGACCAGCCTACATAAGTTCTAAAAAACTAATTAACTAGCGACAAAAAAAACTGACAAATATCTTTCGACTGACTGCCTGAGCAATACACAGTTTACAAAAAATGGCCAAAATTATCAATACTTTAAATGACCAGCACAATCTCCAGCATTTGATGCATGAAAGCTGGTACATTATGATATGTCATTTTGCTTCATTTTCTTGGTGTTACAAAGTTCTCTAAATAAAATGAGAAAACACACAACATAATCAAGTTGCAATGCAAACTACTATGAATGCAAAACAAACTAGCACTTTAGACAGACAGCATTAGTGGCAAAAAATGCAATACTAACACTACACTAACAGCCAGGTTAGTACAAGAAAAGTGACAAAGTACTAAAGCCAAAATTGCTGCAAACTAAATGATAAATCACACAAAAAAATAAAACACGTATGTACAAGAACATCTAGTAACAACAAAAACCTGAGAACACTAAAAGAATTAGCAAAACATATGCTGAAATCAAAGAAAATCAAATTTGCTTAAAATCAAAGTTTGTCTCTAGTTAGTAGACCCCTAGATGTCGACTTAAAACAGCTGCCAACTGCGAAAATTTTGCTAGAAATCTTCCGCGACTGCACATGAGCTGCAAAAAAATTGCAGCTAAGCTGCAAGAAAATTGCAGCTAGCCAGGAAAAATTTGTGACTATCAGTCTGTGTAAACATTAAAAAGCACAAATCACCACAGAAGTTACATTTGCAGTATAAATGATAAGTAGTTTTGATATATTGACGGTGTACACTCAGTTAAAATTTCACAGTAACCACTAACTATAACTTGTATGGTTTTGGCCACAACTTGCTATTAGACAGTGTAATTTTTATGTTGCTTCATGCATCCAGCTTAGTAAGAAAAATACCATGCAAAAGCATACAAATAAAAATGTCAGCACTTCAGCCCTTAGAAAATTGCAGCTAAGCCTCTCAGCTCTTAAGCCATAAAGATGCTAAGCCAACCATGAAATTCACAGCTAGCCAGCTTAGGGGTCTACTTGTTAGTGAATCAAACTAAACTCTTATAATACAGTAATGGTATAATGGCAAGCGGTAGACTAAAGAAAAATCAAACAGTACGGAAGATATTATCCAATTTATATCAAAAATTATGCTATAACAATTGAGAAATCAATGACATAAGATAAAAACATATTCAACAACAAAAAAAACATCTGCACTCAGAGACAACATTGATACAAATGTATATATCACCTTCAGCCATCTCTGCCATTACTGTCTGCTGTAGTAACATACATGTACTTCAAGCATCAAAAAGAAAATCTCTCTTAAAATATCTACCTGTTTACATAATATTTATTTTTGCAATACAAATCGTGATATAATTCATAATTTTTAACCAGTTTAAACTAGATAAATAATAATTATGCTTACATGAGAAAGGAATAAAGCAAGCAACAGAAACTAATTCTAGTGCTAATACTAAAGGCTAAATCTATTGCGGCGACATGTGGCAGAATACACTAATGCGGCGGTAAACAAATCTATAAGTTGTCTCATGTTTTTCCATGGTTCACCCTTAATGTGGATATTTCGAAGACCATCTGTACCGTTATAAGATGTGTAAAAATTGGGAACTTTTTACAATACTTAAAATTGGTACAATGTAAATTCTCGATCTATGCCTAACCAGCACCACCACTAACTACCTCAGGTTCACCCAGTCAAAAAACCAAACTGAAAATAATCTGATATAGCGCCACAGCACCAGCAAGAGCCTATGCCTAATACACATAGCCTAAACCATGAACTAAAAATGCAGAGTTGGCGCTGAACTGTTCTAGGTGCGGTAGGCTGAGATGAACTGATGTTTTAAACCCACATTTAGGCTAACATTTAAAAGTGCTTAAAGTACTATAACAATTCTGTACTACTCGCAGAGAGTTTGTTCTAGACAATGCAAGGAGACTCTCGGGAGCTTCAATGTCTCACCGAGACGTTTTCCGTGTCATTGACAATGACATTGACAATACGGATTAATTAACTTGCACCATGGTAAGCGCTTTCTATATGTGATATTGTGGGTTTTTGCACTTTATTTTGACAATTATCACCAAATAATTAATGGCTTGCACCATAAAGAATTGCAACTACAGTGCTGTAGACATGAGCCATTATGTTTATCGCAATTTGCAAGTAACTGAAATTAGTAAACTACAGCTGATTATAGCCTTATAAGCCTACGTCATCTACATTTGGCTGAGAGTATTCATTCTGACACCACACTTTATCTTCATTGCGACTAGGTTATTTTATGACGAAAAAAGACTGGCAAGACATAATTCTGCTTTATGATAAATAAGCAAATGAAAGAGTAAAAACACTAGAAACAAATATGTCTAAGCCACAAAATGTCATGTTGATTAGTATCGCTCTAACTGCAGCTACAAAATGCACGGTGCATGCCTACACAAAACATCTCGACGAGACGCAATGGCCCGAGACCCGAGAGGAGACCTACTGGGCCGAGACCGAGACATATTGCTCCGAGACCGAAACGAAACCGAGACATTGAGGATTTTGTCCGAGACGAGACCGAGACGTTAGTATGTCTCGAGACCGAAACGTCTCGAGTCTCGACCAAGACCACATCCCTCAGACAATGAGAGCAACAACGAGGAACGAACAAGACGAGAATGCTGTATACCTGCTGGGGGCTGATATAGTAGAATGGCTGCAGATAAAGTTCTCGTATGCTAAAGATGTCAACATCGTCAGATGGCGCCGTGTACAATGTACATATTGGCTTCACACGAAGCGCGGCAAAAAATTGCAGAATAAAAGGGGAGGAAAAGAAGAGAAAAAGAGCATCTGCTGAAGCTTGAAGGCTAGATCTGCCACTGATCGTAACAGTGCACTACGATTATCACTGCTTTAGCTTACTCTGCCAATTAGCGTGGCAATATTTGCCGTGGCAATATTTGCCCTGGCAAAAGTGCGCACCAGCACGCAGTTTGAATAGCGACAATTACCGCCGCATTAGTGTTATGCCCGCTTTGTGCGGCGACAAAAATGTCGCCGCAATAGCACCGTGCAATTCTAAACCCGTGTCAATGATTTACAGAATGCTTCAACTGTTCGTGGTATATTAAGTGAAAATTTGCATGCATTATGTTAATAATGATACATGTTGTCATATGTAACAATTATCCTAGACAGGTTAACAAATGTGGATTTCATACAATAACATTATCTCTAGACATATTAGGTGGGCGTGGCAATAGGACCTGCCTCAAACAGATGGAATGCGATTTCCGATGCAACACGACTTCAGCTTAAAACACACCACAGGACTGAAATATATCTTCGATTACGCTCGCTATCAGGTCACAAACGCTTTACATATGTAAGCAACTCTCTGCAAAAATTATAATACAAAAATACTCACGCACTCCTACGCAATTGTAAACACATTTCACGAATGACGTCACTCAGGTCACGGGTCACAGTAAGCCAGTAAATAAGTAAAGTACCTGCTAGCAAACATCGATGTTCACCACAGTGATGTTCACAACTATTTTGCATTGCTTTAATTGTCAAAAACACAATCTATGCGGTCTATTTGCCTCTTAAATTTTATAAACAATTTGCCTTGCAGTAAAAGTTATACAGCTATACAGTTACAGTTGCGTTTGTTAGCTAAAATTAGAAAGTGGGCCCGGCCCCTGACTAAGGTCAAGGTCAATTTTGTTGTGGTCATACGGTGCTTTAAAGTTGTGAACTTGTAGACTAAATATGCCGTTGTTTTTACGTGGCGAATTGTGTCGATTGTTGTTGCGTCCATTATGGTCGGCTGCGACGGGGCATTGCGCGAGAAAGATCGGGAGTGATGCTGGAGGTGTTTTGGTTGCAAAGTCGGAGGTGACGGCATTCATTGAGCGCTGTATGGTCGCTGCCGGAACGAAGCCGGCGCATGCCAAAGCGCTTGCTGACAACCTGACGATGGCAGACTACAGGGGGCATTTCAGTCATGGCCTTAACAGATTAGGTATTTAATGTTGATGTTCTTGTGTTGTGTTTCTCTATCTATACAGTCAGTAGTTCCACTACTGGATTGGGGAACCGTGAATAGTTGTTTGTTTTTGAACTTCTGGTGTTGTGCATTATTTCTTCCAAGGCTGTTGTTCAGTCCATCCACGGATGTGCACAAGACCTTTTGAGTCGAGACCAAGATGAGTCCCGAGACGCATGTCTCTGAGACCGAGACGAGACGTTTGGAATTTTGTTTGAAACGAGACAAGCTTCCGAGATGTTGGCCGAGATGTCGAGGCTCTCGAGACATTGGACGAAACATGTGGCAAAAACCTTCGAAAGTGACAAAATTTTAGATTCCATATGGCTTATTAGCTGTGAGATGGGTTACTGTTATGGGCTGTATGTATCATTCCTTTAACTTTTTAACTTTGTGCCTGTGTGGGTGTGTGTTGCAGACATGTATACGCACGACATTGAAACCAAGACGACAGTGAGTGACGTTGAGCCTAAGCTACTGCGTGAAACGGCAGCAACGGCGCACGTCGATGGCATGAACACACTCGGTCCTGTTGTTGGCAACTACTGTATGAACATCGCCATATCCAAGGCTAAAGATGTTGGCATTGGTTTAGTTGTCGCTAAAGGTACTAGGAGTGTTTGATATGATAGTGCATCTTGTATGCTTAGAAAGTGACTGACTTAGTGTAAAGCATGTACAGTAGCCAAAACAGAAATGTGTGTTTCATTATCAGCCTAATATTTCCTAAGTTATTTGAGTTTAGGCCAGATTTCCAAAAGTGAACTATTGAGTATTGTTATATTGTTATACTTTAGTGCAAAATATGTGCATGTGATTGGTCCAAATTGCATCGTGCGATAGTAACAAGTATGCACTGTTGCCCATGCAGGCAACAGTGATGAGCCGGCAACATTGAAGTCGTCAGATGATTATTGTTGAAATGATTTTTGTTTTAATTATTGGTTTTGGTTTTGAGGTACAACAAAACAAATGGTGACTGGCGTCATCGAACATCATTGAAATTTTTTTGCCCTTGGTTTATAAAATGTTGTCCTCAGTCTTCAGCTTTGAGGCAACATTTTACACACCTCTAGCAAAAAATGTCATTGATGATTTTGACGACAGTCAGTATTTGTATATTGCTAGATAATATTTATTTATCATGCTGTCTTTTTTGCCAGTTGCAGCCAGTAAAGGCATATCACTGAAAGAATTTATCATTGTCACTGATCATTGACTTTCTGCTGCTATTACAACTGTGGCTTTGCCTCAATCATTTTATGTTTCCACACCAGGTTAGGTCTGTTGCAGAAGCAAAACTTTTGGTAACTGTGTTTTACTAGCTGGATGCCTAACCACCAGAGTCGCAGTGTTGAAACTAAAAAAACCATGAACCAAATATATTACTTATATATTACAAATATATTACTTGATTTGCAGCTATAGTTTGCACTGTCAGTCTATAGTCTATTGTGATTCAATGACAAACAGCATGCAGTTTAATATTATATCAGATGTCTGGTGACAGGTTCAAACCACTATGGAATTGCTGGTTTCTATGCTCTTCAAGCAATGGAAGTTGGCCTTCTGGTGAGATTGATGCAAGATAGTTTATATCAATTAGGAACTTTTGCATTTTTGAATAGCCCTGCCATAGACCTACTGTAAAATGTTCTTGGTTATTGGTGAGCTTTTTGACTTGCGTAGAGTAGACTGAGATGTGGATACATTTATCTATATTGAAAGAAAGAAGATAAGTGAAGATATTTAGAGTTTAGCTTGCAGTTATATATAGGCGATTGTGTGGTACGTTTGTTCTGAATTGTTGATTAATTGTTTTTTTTGTGTGTATTCAACGTTATTTAACAGCATTACTGTATCTGCACAGGGTATGTCATTTACAAACACATCACCTCTTGTCCTTCCAACCCGAGGTCGAAAAGTGAGTCTTCTGCTCTATGGTGTATTCTGCATTGTTATGTGTTTTAGTGATAGCTTACGGAAGCTATTATAAGCTAAGTGCACTGCAGCCAAGCATTGCAAAGAACTTACAACTTGATTTGTGACCAGGCATATTTGTTCTTTGAGATTTTACTAGAGTATGTAAGGTGGTTTTTGTGGTATTTTATGTTTTTTCAACGTCAGTTTTTGCTGACTATCATGCACTTTGTGTACGATTTTTATAAAATAGTAATTTAATAATTTGATGAATGTAGAGAAACGTTAATAAAGTTTTTCATAGTGTTTTACTGATGATACTATGTGTGAATGTGCCATGTGATATGGCATATTGCAGGCTGTACTAGGAACAAACCCGCTGACATTAATGGCTCCAGGCAAGGAAGATACATTTGAACTGGATATGGCAACATCAGCTGTGGCTATTGGAAAGGTATTGGCATATTTTAAGTGCTGAACGTTTTTTTACACTATCACTATATGGACATTAACAGATTAGGCGTGTCTTTATCATAATGACCTTATTGCAGATAACAGCATGGCTCACACTGAGATAAACAATGCCGAGTATGCTCTGTTTGTTGGTCTAATTGTCTGTCAGTTCGATAAAGGTGCATTCTGAGAAATAACAATAGAAGAAACTTCTAATGAGCAGGCTTCTACTGACGTGCATCAGATGGTGAAGCTTTAGAAAATGTCACCTTCGTGGTATCTGCAAAGTGTTTGTTTTGCAGTATTTTGATTCATTTTGTGACATTTGAATATCTTAAACGGTATTTATGCAACACACATGAAATAAAATTATGCTTGTCAGATGGAAGCCTCTCCTTTCCTGATTGTTAGTCTCTACAGATCTCTATCTTGAGCATCGTCACAAGACAATCCAGAACTCTTCTGTTTAGTTTAGCGTGATATCACTAGCCTCAGGCTTTCAGATGTCATTCATTACCTTTGTACAAACGGCTAGGCAGGCAGTTTTTATGACTGTGCCAGCGTGCCTCCTAAGGTAACCAGGCCTGGCTTAGTCCAGGTTTGCCTGCTGAGATTTATGTGATGTTTACAGGCGTACCTGTGCAGACAGGTTTATGACAGCGTCATGAGTTTTATTGTTGAATGGACCATGGAGCAGTTTATTACCCACACTTGACTAAGACTTGGTTGCCTTTCCCCTTCCTCTTTTCACGCTCCCTCTGCCCCCTGCATACCTGTGCAGACCGCTGTCAGGTGGTGAATCAGTGAATGAGGTGTGAGTGGGTCTGCTCAACAGATGTGTTAGTTCTATGTTCACGCCCATGACCACGCTCTGGGTTCATGGATGAGAGTTATGCAGCTGTTGTTACTGCTGAAATTCGTTTTGCTAGAATAGCATCTAACTTGAAAGAGAACTGACCCAGAAATTCACTATAGTTACTGCAGAAAAACAGTCTGTAGTATTAGCAGTAGCAGTAGTAGTACTTGTTGTGGCACCAGCATTAGTGAAGTGCAGAATTATGTAAAAATCAGAATTATTTGAAATCAAAGGCCGAAATATAAATTCCTTAATTTTGTGTAAATCACTTCTCAGTTGTTCAGCACAGTTTTGCTGTGTGTTATATAGGTAGAGCTGGCAAAGGTGAAACAGCAAACGATTCCTTCAGGATGGGCCGCTGACTCCTCTGGTCAGGTTGGCATTGGCTCTGTACTACTCCCAACTGTGTTGGCATTTTTCTGTAAATACAGGAAAATTGATGTTACAATTTTCTTTAAACTTCCTGTTTGCTCTTCAATAACTGAACATTACAGCACATCAGAATTTTTTTTTGCCTTTGGTATGATATAATATTTTTATATATTGTTTCTGCTGTGCTCTAACAGGATATTTTGCAGTGACATTCTGATGTCCATCAGTTGCCGTGAACGTATTCAATGCAAAGCATTATATATTTGTTACAATAAAAATGATGAGTAAATACTGTAGTGTTGTGTTTGTTATTAGATTTGTCATGCATCATTTTTACTAGTGTGTGTAGCGTGCTTGATTCATTTTATTGTTCATCGCAATCAGGAGACGCATTCACCGCAAGCTGTGCTGGATGGTGGGGGATTGTTTGCACTTGGAGGTCCCGAGGTGTCCTGTGGATACAAGGGCTATGGCTTGGGTATGATGGTTGAAGTCTTCTGCGGCATTCTGGCTGGAGCGGAGTTTGGACCTCGCATCCGTCTTTGGAAGGACACCGTGCGAATTGCCAACTTGGTGAGTTCATTTTTATTTTCATGGATTAGTGGTGGCCTGATGTTATCAAGGGATTTAGTAAAAACTTGACCACCATTGCTGCTACTTTGACTGAGTTTTTCTTTCTAATATTCTATCCTCTTCGCAGTGAATTTTGGCAACTAAGGTATTATCACTTTTAAAAACAAGAGTGGTTTAGATGTTTAAGTAATGATGCCAGTGAAGTAGGATTTAGTTTCACTTATATTTTACCCTGACTGTTTTCAGTCTTTGTGTAACTTTATGCTGGTTTGAACAGGGACAGAGTTTCTTGGCGATCAACCCGAACATGTTTGAGCCGGGCTTCGAAGGTCGCATGCAGGAACTGATCAACGTCTGCCGATCTACTCCACTGGTAGGATGCTTTCTGGCACTGCCATTAATGCACATTCACAAAATGTTTTGACATTGGTACCATTTATTTTCCAAGTCTTGCTTGGATTAGCATGTCATCTATTATGTTGCTAGCAATTGTTGTTGAACAATTGTGCGAGACAATTTGTGTGATGGATTTTAGTCTTAGACACAGAGAGATGTAGTAGTAATATTTTTATGGGACACAAAAATGAGAGTCATTATGCAGTGTGAGAGATACTGATAGGCCTAAAAAACTTTTTGGTGCTTCCGGTGTCCATCTGTCTCTAGAAAAACCTGTATCCCTAGAATTTCTGTTGCACTTTGCAGTTTTTAGTTTCTGTCTAAATAAATTTTACTCAAAATTTGTGCCCAGTCTGTAGTGCTGCAATATCTTTACATTAGTTCTTATGGATAGTATTTAGTGTGTCAGTTTGTTTTTTTATGAGTTGTTGTGTAATTTTACGTGACATGTAATGATATAAAAATAAAAAGTAAAAAAAACATTTTTCCTCCCCCACCCATACTTTTTTGCCAGCTGAAACTGGAAGCACAGAAGTTTCTTTATGGACAAAAAAATTAACGTATATATTTTATCCATTTTCCTAAAATTGCATAATGTTGTGATAATTTTGACAATAATATCGGCACCCAGCGTTTTGTCAACATGGAGAAATTTACCTTTGAAATCGACGATTGATGAAAATCACGTAGAAAATGCTGATGCATGTAGGTGCCCCCGGTGACGTCATCACGCTAGCTAATAAAGATCATGAATATAAATAGCCTAGCCTAGACTAATGACATTACCGGCCAGGCCATTAATATTCATGATGTCTCTAGACTAGGCTCATGATGTCACCGGGGGAACTGGTAAATTAGAATTTTTCACCTAACATAACGTAGTGCCACATTTCATTTAAAATTGCACATTAATTTCGTTCATTAATGAAGCTCAAATCAACATATTATACATGCAAGGTTAGATGTCTAATTTAAATCTACATAAATTGCGCGAGTGAGTTTGACCGTAGCCATGGACCTTCAACGATTCATTAAGCCGTGCTGTTAATTTGCAGGCAGAGGGTGAGACGGAGGTGCTAGTTGCCGGGGACCCAGAGCACAGACACATGGCACTGTGTGACAAGCAGGGTGGCATACGCTATCATCCCAATGCCATCGAGATACTGGTATGTTAAAACGATTGCAACTTGGGCTTTGAAAATGATAAGTAGTTGGCTTAATCGGTGCTTGATAAGAGATTATTGAAAACTAATGCCATGGCAGCAGCAACACAATATAAAAGTGAACAATTTATCTGATTTTAATTAGGCTGGAATTATGAGTAGCTAGGACCTAATTTGTGAAAAATGTTTGCGTAATCTGTGATTATGTAAAATGTGAGCTGAGTAATAAATAGTCTTATGCATATAAGAAAATTGCAGTCACTGCGAACTGACATGTGAAAGGCAAATTGGGCTACTGTTTTCGTGCATGAGTACTTTATGTTCATTTCTTGTCAAGTGCGATTTTGAGACTGATCATTTTTTGTTGCAGAATAAACTTGCGGATCATCTTAAAGTTGATAAAATCCGTACCAGTGGCTAAATGATGCAAGGTCAATGGCATTCTGTATAATTTGTCATTCGTTATATTTAACCATCTGGCATTTTCTGTCCTGTTTTTAATAGTTGACTGCTAACTGCAGAACACTTGGCATTAAGTCCATAGCTTGTATTACTGTCTGTGTAGTGGTGTGTGTTTTTTAGTATTTTTGCTACCCTCGTTGGTTGTTGTTATCAGTTGTGATGCTTTATGTTTACAATGCAATAGTAAATGATTCTTGTTGTCCACAGTACTGCAGCATATGAGTATTGGTATTTAGTCAGCAACAACATTGTCGCGCCTTGCCATTTAATATGAATGTCGTCAGTAGTTAGTCTGTTATGGGTTTACAAGTTCCTGCAAAGCACATTTTGCGTATTTTGTTGCAACATCTGCATATGAATGTTGTCGGTAGTTAGTCTGTTGCATCTTTGTGAGTTCATGAAATGCACACTTGCTTGTTTTGATGGTGTATCGAACGTATTTAGATCATGTGTCCACGTACGGGATAAGGGATCAAACAGTGTTATGGGCCTGCTTTTCTGTCCACACCGCTGTATGTTGCCGATAAGTGTCCGCACACCACAATCCTATTCATTCCTGACTAAACTACTGCTACCCAAAATAGCAGTAGCTCAACTTGTACAGGTAGCTGCTAGAGTCTAGTTAGTAAAAGAGCCAGTCTCGTAGCCCAGATTTTGGTCCCCAATTCCCGAGTGGTCTGCTGATATCCCGGTTTACTTCCTGTGATAAAACCTGCAGCAGGTTGTTTCAGAGATGGTAATGTACATGCAGATGGAGACAGTATTGTATTTTCTGTGCCCACAGGTAACTATTTTGACATACTGTGATGTATCGGACTTACAAGGTAATTCGTGCTGCCACATTGGGTTTCTTTCAGTGGCCCATTTTTTCTGGGCTAACTCAGGACTTAGTCAGACATGCAGTAATGTAATGGCAGACTGAATGCTGCTTTCTGTCAGCAAACAATCAGCATAAAAGCACTGAAAAACACTCAGCAGTCAGTAGCACACACACACAGTTCGTTGGATTATTTCTCACCATGATTACTGTTTATGTGTGCATCTTTATTCATCATAATGTGATAGACAATATATACATAAATAAATAACATACGAGCAGTCCACAGAAAAGAAAAAAACACAAATTAAAATTTATTTTATGCAGCATTGCTTAAGGCAAGCTACTGCATAGGTGTTACTGCAGGCCTAGTCTGTTCATAACTCCATATGTCCATCTGTCCATATGACTGTCACACTTGCACCATGCTGAAGCCAGGCAGGGACATGTGTAGCGTTGTGATAGGGGCATTGGTCCCCCTGAGAAGGGGAGATTCTGGGGTCGGAATTCCTAGTCAGTTTTTCGTTGTGAGTTGTTAGTAAATGCATGATTTCCATTTCCCAAAGCAATGTATTTGTAGTGATGCCACCTTGTTTGTTACGTAACTCGTTGATACCACAGTAAGAGCAATAAAAGCGAAACCATTCTGTCGCCAGTCCTGTGTGTTTTTCATGTCCGTGTTTGTCAGCATGTGCGGTCTGAGATGGATTCTTTGCCAGTTAGTCCCGAGTTCACTGTGATGTTTTGCCCATAGGCTTGCGGCCAGCTTTCACACTATATGCACATACTGCATGGTTAGAACAAAGAATTTTCTTGTTGTGTTAATTTAACACCGTATGATATACTCCACATCTGTCCTTTATATGTTAATCCAGTAGATTTTTTGAGATTTTGTACTTTTGTAGCATTATGAAATTAATGTATTATGTAATTTAGCATATTATATTACATATATATTTTACAACAGAGTCATTATTGTTAGTTAGCCTAGACATCACAAGACATTTCTCATATTATTACTGCACAGTCATCTGCAGAACTGTCCAGCCTTTTGTCGTTTTGTACATTTTTAGATGATACATCTGCACAGTACGTATTTATGATAGTTGCTGATTGGTCTGTTTTATGGCACTTTCAGTACAGACATGTTATGTTTGCGTTACAGCAAAAACATGCAGTGGTGTCAACATAAAGAACTGTCAAAACAGACATTACTCAGAACTGTTGACGAACAAAAATGTCCCTTACCAGCCAAGTTGCTTGTTTAAGGCCGTAAATTTTTTGCAGCAGTTGCATTTTTTTTTAAATTTGCAATTACAAATTTTACAAATTTGCACACACATGCAAATTTTTGAATTATGTCGCAAATCAGCAAATACTGAGATGTGAATATTTTGGCACAAAATTGGCCACAAAACAGAAAAATTATGAATATTCTAGCAATGCTTTCCTTCTGAGGGCAAGTGACTCATATAGGGGCAAACGGGCAACCAGGATAACTTGAACAGATGGACACAAGGCACAGTTCTGGAACTCAACAAATTTATGATAATTCAGCCCAAAACCATTTTTACTGTTTCTCAGTTGGGGACCATATCACCCTTCAGAGTTTCACAAACTGCCAAAATTTTTATCATAATTTAACTTGCACTGTCATCATCTCAGTCGATGGCTGTAAATTCGCCATGAATTCTGCATTGGTTGTTGTGATCGACCCACAAATTTGTCAAGTCTGTGCCGCAGAAAATTTACAGCCTTAACACCCTATGTTACGAGCAAACTGGACATATAACAACAATGTTGAACATTAAAAATGTGAACAACAACAACTCAACTAACCCCAGTTTAACATTGATTAGAGAGTATATTTTTACTTATTTACTTATTAATGTACTTATTTTGTGTGTCTAATGTTATTATGTGTTTCTGTGAACGTGAAACAAATATTAATGAATGCGTGAATTATGGTGATGCGAAAGTGATAACAAAATAAAAGCAACAGCAATGTTATCAGTCGTGTGACAGTATTATCTGCTGACACTAGACAGGCTTGTAGGTGTCTGTTGAAGACAAGACCAATAAAAACGTCTTCGAAACAAAACTGTCTTGCAGCCACTAGGGATTGCAATCCCAGGATCCTGACGGCTATTTTCACCAACTGAAACTGGGGGAGGGGGCTGGAGCAAAACTGGGGGGCCTGTGTCCCCCCGGCCCGGGCCAAAAATCTCCAGTGGAGCCAAGTCTCTGATTAAAAACTTGTACTGGATCAAATAATACAGTTTTCTGAGAATAGTGGCAGAATTTATGAAGATAAACTGCAACAGGGAAGGAGTGGGAATGTTATTAACAGAGGTTTGGGAAACATGCAGCACCGACCAAAGGCATGAGACTGGCAGACTGAAGCATACACGTACTGAAGAGAACATGATCACTGCAGATGAAACGGTAGGCTGGCCAAACCACAAAGGCCAGAAACAAACATATCGATCAATACGCCAGATATCCAAAGAAAAGGATCCAACAAAGTCTAGCATTGTACAGATCATTCACTGCATCTTTGGTTGGAAGTGTATTTTGTTTACCAACATGATTGCTGTCTTCTATTATTGTTAGTTTTTCTTGCATTTATATTTCACAAGGTAGTGTAGCAACACAGCATTTGGCAGGATATTTAATAATAACTTTATTGCTAATTGCCCACAGAATGCACCAGTGAAAAAATTTTGAAAATCAGTTAATATATGGCGAAGATATAGACAATCGTGAAGTGGGACATTTTTTGGGACACAGTGTAAATTCTGTATGGGCCTACATGCTATGCATGAAATAAGTTTAGGCCTATTAGGGGTACTAAAATAGCAATCAATCTGTAAATCTAATCTCGATAAAGGGATCCCAGGACTACAAATTTCTCAATCCCGGATCCTGGGATTGAGAATGCAATCACTAGCAGTCACGAATGGCATTTGCCAGCAGCAGAGATGTTTATGGCTGACACCAAGTTTGAGCAGTGGGTTAAGCAGATGGTGGAAATGTGAATCAGAGGAAACATGAATCAGTTGATGCATGCAAGCATCCTTTTAGTCAGAAGAAAACCAATAACTTCTTATTAACGAAGCCATAGAAGCATCAGCAATAATTTTCCTGAGAGATGGTAGCTTCCCAAGGCCAGAAATATAAAACCGCTCCGAAAGAATGCCAGAACAACACACAACAACAACAACAAAAGACATCAAAACAACAGGAAAACTTGCATAAGAACTCGTGCTTTAGTTATCTACAACATACAAGCACAAGGCATCTCTAAAAACAAACGACATTATCAGAGCAAACAAACATGCATGTTCAGTTGCAGCAGTTATTATTTCATGATATGTATGTCCGGACTGTGCCACGTACTGCAGTTCGGCAAATAGGACAGTCTTGAACCGTCGGGGCACATGTGTCACAGCAGACTAAGTGGCTGCACGGCAAAAACAGCGTCGAAATGTCGTTGTCCATGCAGATTTTGCACAGCATCGTATCTTTGAGCCGACGATTCTCCTCCTTCAGGCTTTCCATATCTGCACAGGCAGCATATCAGAATCAGAAATTCAACCAGGGGCCAGGGAACTTGTACGGCAGGGAGAGCAGATTCTGTCTTAGTTTCAAAAGCAGGATAGTAAAGCATTGACTTTCCACCCAACTTGATGATCTGATGCCACCAAACTGCAGCTATATTTTCACAAATTTTCCAGGGCTGATGTCCTAGACCATCAACTCCCTGCCTAAATTAGTTCCCTCTACATCCATCCCTCTCAGCATGTATCCACTGTCCTACTTTTTCAACAGTTTTTGCAAGTGCAACTTATATAATTACATAAAAAGTTACCATATAAAACATTTCTTTAAAAATCCAACATTTGACACTCAAGTTATTTTAGTGATGAATTGACTGTAAAACAACAGGTTATATTTAGTGACAGCTGATGCAAAAGTGATTCTGTTTATTTAATTATTATCATCTTCGTTTATTGAGCAGTAGTTAACAGACTGCAACTAGAGTTACAATAAATGCTTAAAATACTATGTCAGCAATGCCAGTTTAGAGCAGAAATTTTTCCTGTTTTTTTCTACATAAATATGTGCAAAATACATGGAATTTATCAAGCATTGCAATAAAATTAGCCACATCGATGTGTAAGAATTGTAAAATCAGAACTCGGCTGTTTTGCCTTTGGATTGCGGAGCTTGTTCCAGTTGTTCTTGTGAAGACTGCAGACTGGTAACTGTTTCATTTCCAGTAGTCACATCTCCAGTTGTTTCCATTTCTTCTTCCACCGGAAGACTCATAGTAACTGACTCATCATTACATAAAATAACATTATTTCATACTGGTAGTCCGGTACATACTATGCCAAAAGTTAATGTTAAATAATAACTTCCATTTTTGTTCAACTGGCCAATTTACTCAGTGCAAAGTTACCCAAAAAGTGAACAGTCAGCAGTGTCAGAGCAGCAAATGCATAAGCGGTGACACCTATAGTAACAGTGGCATCGTGGATTATAAAAAAAACAGGACATGAAGTTGCAATTTTCTGATCTCCAACAGACAGCTGCACTTTTTGCCTTTGGTGTCTTACGCTGACCTATGGGTGTCTGGCTTTTTCGCCCCTTTGCCAGTTTGCCCCCTGGCTCATTCGCCCCTTGGCTGATTCGCCTTCTGGCTCATTCGCCCTCTGGCTTGTTCACCCCCTGGCTGATTCGCCCCCTCACCTTGGACGATTTGCCCCCGTTGAATATCGGTAATTCGACATTGAGGTTTATATGTAATATGCGTCTTTAGGCCAAGACAGTTTATGCATGATGAGGAGAATAAACAATTGTGTGAATGTTTAATGCTTTGTTCAATTATGAAATAAAATCATTAAGCCTACACAGGTATTTTATTATACTACTTTGTGATTTGTGATCACTTATTATGCAGTTTTTGTCACGTATAACGTTAATTGAAGTAACTATTAATCAGTGGCATGACAATACACTTACTTGTTGCCTTTCTATAAATTGAAACACAAGCCTCAATAACAAATCACCGGTATATTCAACGGGGGTAGGGTGGAGG
>Ga0209367_1001061_pt1 | contig 32168 bp, 21 predicted proteins | sample WorMetLIZISLAND2_FD_187412 | JGI IMG/M metagenome (GOLD analysis project Ga0209367, IMG submission 187412) | Marine gutless worms symbiont microbial communities from Max Planck institute for Marine Microbiology, Germany - Olavius geniculatus... ...
AGCCAAGCTTAGATGAGTTACAAGATAGATGTCTCATAGAAAGATTGGTAGTTGGTGACACTTGAACTAAATAGCAAATAGGTATTATGAAGTTAATTAAAATATAAAGTAACACTACTAGAATACCAACTACATGACAGACTGATCAAACTAGTCAACAATGAACACACATGTTCTACTGCGTCACTTCTGTTTATTCGTAGACAGACAGTAACAACTGTGGCGCATTTATTACTGTTGTGCAGGTGCGCGTGACGTTACATCCGGTTATCATGCTGTCGTCATCAGTTCGTCTGCTGGTCATCGTGCTTCTGCCTCTGCTGGTCTGTCTAAACACTGCCACACCGGCAGTCACCGACACTATACCGATAGGTCGGTATCATAAAGCCACTCTAAGCTTGCCTCCTTAACTGTTGCCAGTTTATGTGTTCGCTCAGGGCTCTCGCACGTATAGGATAAAATGGAAGAAGCCCAGCTGTCGCTAGGGTGGGCCAACCGTATCGCCTGTATCCGAAGACCTTTGGTCGCGCAGATTGAGTACAGTTTCATATACGCTACGGTGACGTTGCTATATCGAACGCTACAATCAACAATAATATACGATACGGTAATTTGGCGCACGTGTGTAATCTTTTGCAGACAGCAATTTTGTATTCAAAATTGCGGCCAAACCGTTGCAGATAGCGACATAGTTACGATTGACAGCATATAAGAACTCGTCATCGAAATATTCACGGTATTCAATCAATCAATCAATCAATCAATCACTTTTATTGAAGGCACTAAGCCCATAGTAAAACATAAACACTGAACTACAAAAAACTACACAACTACAAAAAAGAGAAAGTATTATGGCCGACCCTTTACGACGTACAGTTTAGCCATAATACATGCGTTACAAACAGACAGACAGACGACGACGACGACGACGACAGAGAGACAACACATCGTGCCAAAAACTAGACCTAACGGTCGGCCCAAAATAGAATAAAACAGTTTAAAGCAACTACCTCGGCGCTCGTCGGCGTCGTACTCAACGTGTGACTGTCAGCGACCGTTCTTTCGCCGCACCGGTTGTCTGTCTGATGGAACAGCCTGCAGCCACAGGGCGTGCAGACATCTACATCGCTGCCAGTGTTCCGATAGAGACTGAACTGACATTTTGCTGTGTATATGTCTGCATTTATTGCAAATTTGCACGAAATTTTACAGAAAGGATGAGCATTCAAATTTTGGTGGAAATACGAATTGCGTATATAGATCCAGAGTGTCTGAATGATAATAAAGATCCGGCAACTTTTTGACAGATACATGCATGTAAATAGCAGCTGTATTTACCAACATGCAGCATTGTTCTTCGTAGAACGGAGGTTTGAGGTTTCTGATTGCTTCTAGCTATTGTTTATGTTATTACCACTATCACTGTTATTTTTGTATGTGAGTAGGAGCCATCGTGGATTACGGTGACGACGAAGCGTCTGAGGCGTTCAACTACCAGGTAGAAAACTTGAACCGCAAATCGTCGACGTACAAGCTGAGCGTCTTGACAGCTCGCCTCGATGCAGATGACAGCTACGCCGTCGGATCCGCATGTACGTCTCGCTATACTCAATATACTGCCGACAAATTAGATTTACTTACTGCTTAACGTCATTACGTAGCTATAGCCGACGCCGAACAAGAAGGTTTATGTATTCGGGCCTGTTCCTTTGTGTCTTTGTACGTGCGCCTGCCGGTTTGTTTTGTCCTTTAAATTTCTCAAAAAGTCATGGTCGCATTTTGGTCATTTTGATTTTTCCTTAGACGGGTGCCAACTGCGGTGTGCTTCATGTATCAAGTGAGTGATTTCATTGTGTTCGCCAGAGGGGCAGACATAGGCTGTTATCGTTTGTGGACTTAATATCTCTGGTCGCTTTTCTCTAGTTTTTGTTGCTTGCATGTTTGATAGCCTATGTGTAACTGTTTACTGCTATAGAATGCGATCTATCGCTATAACAGTCATAAAATTCAGGCAGCTCAGTCTGCTACGATGTAATAGCGATGGTTGGTTACGTTTGGCAAGAAAAAAAGAGAGATCTAGCTGGGTCTACTGTCTATAGCAAAGTGAGTACGGTGGCAGTGCAGAACACAATATAGCCTAATGCTTGTAAGCTTTTAGGGACTTGGTTCGATTGAAAGCAATCGTTGAAACTGCTCGCGGCGGTCCTAACCTTATAAATCGTTCACGGCCGGCACTTTATGTGCATTACGCAAAATCTAATTTCTCTCCCGTTGTTCGTTTATGTACCCGTGTCTAACTGTGTCTTTGTCTGTCTATCTATATGTCTGCCTGTACGCCTGATTGTTAATCTAAGCCGATTAATCCGGCAGTGGGCAGCTTCGGGTGGGATGGAACGGGTCAAGGGTGAGCCGTTCCGTGTAACGGTGGCAGGTAAACTAATGAAGAGCAGTTCTCGATTCGATCAGCCTACGGCTGACATCTAGAAATATTTCACAGCTAGCTACAGCGAAGTCCAGTGTGGCACCGTAGCCTATCGGAGGCACAAAAGCGCGCGGACCGCTGCCATAAAACTCAGTGGTGTGACGCAGAAAATTTTTGCTTGTATTCTTGCGTTAGTTTGACGTTTTTTAAACGGTAATTTAATTGATTTTCAAAGATGCGACAAAATTATTATAATACATTGAAAGTTGTTGTATATTTGTAACATTTTATGTTGATCTTAATAGAATATTGAGGAACTCGTTCTTTTCTTAAAAAGTGCGGGACGGTGCCCCTCCCCCGCCCGCGCTTACTACACTTCTGACCATAGTCTATTTATGCCGCGAAAACGATTTTGCCAACCGGAGAATGGACCGCAAAACGTTTCTCTATCCCGGGGCGGCTCGTTACGCCATTTGCACGGAGGAACGGCGACTGTGGCGTTTTAAATCGATCTTTTGAGACAGCCCATTACTTGCCCAGAGTACGTGACCTAGGCACCGTGCTCTTTCGACCCGTATATCATCTCTCTTTTTCGCCGCACGCTCCTCCACTGAAAAGACGAGAGGCGCTGCCTGAGTGACTGCTTACGAAGCACGAGACGCAATATATCTTGACATCCCTGCACCGCTGGGGTTTTAACGTAGTTCTAAACAGTGTTCATTTCTTAAAATATCCATGTTGTACTCTAAAGGCAAATTTCTCATATCGTGCAGAACGTTATTCTTGTATGTAATTGGTAACCTTTTAGTGATTCTGAACGGACAAGAAAAACGTGACGTAACCAGGCAATCGTTTTAGCCCTACTCGTAGTTCGGTCTATACGTGGTCTATGTCAGTGTAACATAAATTGTCCACTTGGTTGTTTATTTGCTAAACTTCCAGCCAAGAGTTTAAACCAAGAATATACAAATTCCGGTGTGATGCGTGCAGTAGGCCTAATGGTTGCGACGGCTGCTGCTGCCGATGATGATGCTGACGCGGAGATGAAGCAAGTAGCACCAATCGATGGGCGTGAAAATTAGTCGTTGACTGATGACGACGTCGGGGCTATGACGTCGTTATGACGTCAATCTGCACCAATCAGCGGTGCCACAGAGACACACAGACGCTGACGCAGAGACTGACAGACAGACATAGATGGAGGCAGACTGATGAATAGATAGATAGATAGCCAGACTTCTAGTCTACGTCTATACATTTGCTCCAGGGACGAAATCTACAGCGTTTTTATTCAGAAATCATAGAAAACTTGACTGTTAGAGGCTGTGTAATAATTTCGTCTTTCCTCCGCAATTGCCGCATTATTTGTATTAAATTTGTTGCTATTCACACTTTATGCGCAGCCGCCATGCTAGGGATGTCTTATATGCAACTTGTGTTTTTGACTGTTAGTCCAAGATTATAGCACTCAGCCGTTTGTTGGCGTACAAAACAAGTAAAGATTTCTGCGCAGTGCCGACATACTGTGTGGCCGTTCGCCTATTGCTACACACTACTGCACAACACTAACCCTAACTCTAATCCATGACTTTACAATCACTAAGCTAAAAATTGGCACATCGGTTTAGTTTTAGTTTTTCTGCGTTTTTTCGCGTTAGGAGGCCGTATAGACAGACAAACGGACAGACATACGAACAAGTGGACATAACGTGTAATGCGGCCTGTAGAACGGCCCCATAACAAAGCTACAAATATTTGCAACATATAAAGCACGATCAGTAAACTGCGATTGCTCATAGGTAGATAATGTGACCAGTGAAGATTCGCGTCAAACAGTTAAAATGAATGGAAATTACGAGACTTTTTCAATAGCGTCTGAACACGGTAACAGAATTGTGGTGTTCTTATGCAACTTGCAAGGCTGATTCATACTAACAATTTTTTGTTACACGTTTTGGCAGAAATTTTACTTTGAAAATTTTGGCAAATGTAACATATTCCCTAAAACTCACCCTTTCAGAAGCGATTTAGTAAACTACGCACTCACCGTCGATCGCAGAATATTTGCTGAGGTATCCGTGAGAGGCTGTGTAATAATTTCGTCTTTGCTTCGCAATTGCCGCATTATTTGTATTAAATTTTTTGCTATTCACACTTTATGCGCAGCCGCCATGCTACGGATGTCTTATATGCAACTTGTGTTTTTGATGTTGCTGTAAGCGACAGACTGAAAAAATTAAAAACTGTAAACTGTACATCTTATAACAACACGTTCATATCACCGAAAAACAAGCAAAATACAAAAACAGCGCCTGCTAACAAGCAACTCAAACATTTCTACGTCTTGTTCTATTAGAACACCAAACGCGTTTAAGTTTAATCACAGTTTATAAGTTATTTACCAGCTTACTTATTTACTGGGTGAAATGATTTCTCAGTTAACGAATAAAAGAGACTTTTGCTTTCGGTTTACGCGGATTTTTATTCGCATCATTCGTCCGCATTTTCTATAGGCCTATATATAAGTTCCTGTAACTTAGCGCTTCCGGCTCTTGAAAGCGTTTTTCGTTTTTAGTAGGAGTCGAAAGGTTCAGATTTCTTTCCATATTAAAGCGTGTCGACGACGACGACTGACGATGCACTTAAGGCAGCAGCAGCGGTGGCCGGGGCGGCGATCAGGCCGACGATAAACGTGAATTGTGTGAATTGATCGGCCTGTCGGACGATGAATGCTGAGTGCGAGCCGCGACGTAATTCGTCAGTAATGAGCTGTTTTCAGTTGCTGCTACTAGTGCGCGATGCCCTGCAGCCATACCCCATTAGACCACCCACGAAAGCGTCTGTGAATAGCTGCAGGTTTTACGTCGTCAGGTCACGGACTCCTGTTGTGCAGCCTATACGTCGGCGACAACGTTGCGAGAAATTGGCTGCTGGAATAATGAGCGTAAAATGCGTGTTTCGGTGTATGTCGAATCACTGTTCGGAATGGGACAAGCGAACAGTGCAAACTTAATATACGTACTCCAGACAGTGATTTAATACACTTAGGTCAGGGCCGCCGACGTCGGTCATTATGCAACAGCTCTGTATAGACAGTACTGTAGCAGTGTCGTGCCAGTCCCACCGTGATTTGGTTTGGTTTCGGCTTTATCGCAGATTTGTATGCGTCGCCAAGCCAAGCAGTCATAAGATTGAGGCTATGGGCGGTGGACAGCGATTGCACTGCAGTAACTGACAGTTAGTTCACGGTTAATGACGTCCGTGTCGTTTAACGCCAAGTTATGGCATCGTTTCGTCGTCGATTTATCACAGTCATTAATCCGCCATGCAGGCGCTGTAACTCGCCACTACTCAAGTCGCTATGCCATAGGCGGATTTAGGTATGTTCAACATGATCGGAGCAAACAGGGGCCTCGCACATGCTGGTCTACATGAGGTTTCCGAATTCAGAAAGCCATATCTCAAATCAAGTAGCGTGGTGGCATGACTGTCGGGTGTCGGACTTACGATAGAGAGTAAGTAAGTAAATAAGTAACTTATCTAGCGCGTTATCTGTAACAATCCCGAACGCGATCGATGTGCTAGTAAAACGAGAAGTAATAATGTTTTAGACTTAGGTAAACAGCGTAAACTGCATTTGAGACTGCTCGGTAGAGCGTTCCAAGTAGATGCAGTTGTCATCTAACGAACGTCGGATACGGCGTAGTTGTCGCAGCTGGAAAAAGCACTTGGCACCGAGTGAAGTAACGTGCTTGTCCATCGGCAAGTTTGCAGTGAGCTGCAGTTTCAGCAAACGAACGACGTCGGATGACTTGATGTGGGCTCCACCGAGCGTCAGAAGACCACCTCCAGGTCGTGAGTTCGACTTCCGGTTGGGTCGCTGTCAAGTGGTTACTAGTTACTATTCAGATGTGTGACTGTCTGCGGACCGGTAAACCAGAACTGATATAACCAACATCAAGATTGACTCAGCCTTCCATCTCTTCGGGTTAAGTAAATCGTCCTGGTCTGTTTGGCTGCGGTTAAGGCGGGGCGCGTTCACCTGTGTCGGGTAGCAGGTAACAAACACTGTGTGATCCCATGTGGCAGGTGACGCTTCGTAGCATGTGAAAAATACACCGTTGGATTCCTTGTACTTAATAACGTATAAACAGCTTATTATAGCCATGGTATTTAACACATTTAGACATTTATTATCTGTGTTACAGGCACACTAAGCTTGTTGTTAAGGGCTTTTGGTTGTCATAGCAACAGAAGGTCACCAAGGGCCGAGAAAATTTGTACCCCATTATTTTAAAAAATAATTTTACTGAAGCTAACTGAAAATGTAAAAATGTAAAAAAAAATCAATTTAAGCAAGCATGTTTTACGGGAATACACGTGAACACAGACAATGTGATAGATTTCCCATAACGAACTATATACTAGCTTACGCTCTCTCAACCTTTTCACAACAAAACTTTGTAATCTTGCAATTTCAGTAGTTGTAGCGCTGTACTCATGATACGTTTGTGTTCATTAATGTGAGAAAATGTAACTATGTGAGGGCTCCCACATTTTTACCGAACAGCCTAACATGGCCTAATCGGGTTCAAATCCGGCCCTGCTAGGTGCCTTGCCGTTACGTGGTTCAGGGTGGATAGCTGCCATCAGCATTTCTACGCTGTGCCGATGCGCTATTAATGCCGCCAGTATAATGTCGTATTTACAACACCCAATCGGCTCTGATAAATGCCCAGTCACGCTGCAGTTCCCATAAGCACATCAGTCAGGTTTAAGTATGTCATCGATACCTATAGTAGCGCAGCGCAGCCTCAGTATAGCCTATAGTGGTCAGTGCGCGCACTAGATCTCACGGGTCCGACCTAGTTCGAATGCATTCGTAACTTTATCAACTATTTCGTTTTCTTCTGTTTCATTTTTTGGCAATTCGGCGACAAATGTGACAGATTAATTGATCATAGCGTTGCTACGCTTTCAATCGACAATCAATTGGACACTGAAGCGACGCATCGCTCCCTCGTCAATAGCTGGTCAGGTCATTTCTGCGACAAAGTTAGAGTGACCGCCATAGCAAATCCACAACAACAAACTGAAGAGTTTGTTCTGGGATATAGCGAGCCAGTGTGTGCATGCTACAGCTGCTGTTTATGATAGGAGCCCAGTATAACGACGACGACGACGACGATGCGTTGACACGTGTTCGTTTGGTCATCATAGTGTCGACGTTATGTCGACGCACGGGCTGCTCTCTGCAGCTTGCGGTGTTGCTCTGAGATTAGTTCTCGGCTGATTTAGACTCGCGAGTGCAATTTCCTTATGCGCCGTGTCACGCCATACTCGCACCGTCGCCATTACTTTACCGAGTCACGGATTTTCTTTATGTCTAATACGTCCAGAGCAGAGCGGACTAAGAGCTACTGGCTAAAACCAGCGTTAACCCATTCAACGCGTCACATGATATTCTCCTCACAAAAGCCGGCGCAAAAGCTCCGAGCGTAAGCTTTCTAAACTAAAGGTCAACAAGTGAGCGTAAATGAATCGACGAGTCTTCGATGTAGGCCTCACGTTGTTTTGCCCAAAAATATATAGGCCTGGTCGAAAATAACCAGGCACAAAACAGTGTAACATAAATTTCAGTGAACAGAAATAACATATGCATAGATGTCAAAATACGGAATCCACGACGTAATCGTCCTCTAACGATAAATGATCGTACGCAAGGTGACTTTAGTTCTAGGAGATAGATGTACTTACAGACAGGGAACTTTGCGTCAGTATGTTAAAAGAGACTTCGGAGGAGAGGATTATGAGGATAATGTGCAGGAGATTATGCCCAGGAGAGACTGTGTCCGTTCCCGTAAAATACGACTCGTGTCTGGCGCTGCTTTGCAGTACTGAGTGAGTGGAGCTTGTATAAATTTCTAATGAATGGAGAGTGCCGTGGGTCGACTTAATCCGGTGCCGTGCGTCTGTGTGGCTGGCTGACTTGTGACCCGTGGCGACAGCCGCAAAGCCACCTGGACTGACGACCTTCTAGCCGCTAAACCTGGCGCCGCAGTTTTATGTTTTCCCTCGCTTTCCGCGAACGAACGAGCCGGCCAGCCAGCGAGCCGGGCTGCTGAACAAATACCAGGGGACGCCGACGAGAACAGGCACTACGAGTCTTATTCACGAATGTACACGAATGTACACCGAGTTATGCCGCACATAAAGATATAGGGTTTAAATTTGTCCGCAGAAGGATGAGTGTTAAGTTTAAGCAGGAACAGAGAGTTCGGTGTAGCTTCTAGTTTCTTCAACATCAATATACCGCGCAGTGTACGCAATGCAAAAAGTCGTACAGCCACTGTAAGTACTGTAGCTCGTCCGTCCGTTCATTCGTTTGTTACGTTGACGCTGGGTTATGAACTGGGTTATTTGGATAGTTAGTAATTATATATACACGACTAATTAGCTGAGAGATTTTGCTCCTCGAATCGCTAGCAGCCTAAACCTAATTATTTGGTTTGGTAGTGCAACTGCTCGGACGTTAGATTTACAATCGCGAGATCATCAGTAGTACGTAGTACTTGGATAGATGGCTGTCTGCGGACAGGTAAACCATCTCGGTGTAAAACCGACAACAAGGTCAACTTAGCCTCTCATACCTCAGTAAATCGAATACCTGCCTTTTTGGTGCGGGTTATGGCCGGACACGTGTATCGCTGTCCGGTGGCAGATAATACTGTCTGATCCTATATGACAGACGACGCTCTGCAGCTTTGCGACGAGTTTTATATGCAAAACTATACAATTCAACCCTAGCATTTAACCTAGAGAAACACAACCCCCTAAATTTCTGAGATTTATCACCGGCGTAACGTTTAGGGGAAGAAATTAACGCATCGCACTCGCAATCCATTTGCTACGACAGTGGGACGTTTTTATTCTTTATTGCGCCAGCGTAGACAGAACGCTTATCAAGACTACGCTGTAAAAACAGAAGGACGCACATAAAGCGAAACAGAGAACACACGCAAACGTACAGGTGTCTGACTTTATGACTGTAACATCGCTGTTCTAGCAGCAAGAGTAGACTGTTTTTCACCAGATTTGCTATCAATAAACTTATTATTTTTTGCCTTTATCACACAAGCACGTTTACACGTCCAATGAAAAGCCTCCTGAATCAGTAAGATTACGAATACGAGGCCGAAAAGGCAAATCAGGGCATGCTGCCTTTTGTAGACACGACTAACAAAAATAATTTTATTGTTCGTGCGCTGTTGTTTTTGCAGCATCTGAGATTACGTAATTGCTTTGCTGTGTTCGGGTTTCATTTTATTGTCTAGCATTTTATTCGCCTTTTTATAATGTGCATTATTCATTATAATAAATCACTAATAATCATTAATAACTGATTAATAAAAAACAGCTTCTTTCCTTACTTACTTACTTCACACAGAGGGATGGAGTGAGAAAGAGAGGCATAGCTGTATGGATGGCTGGGGTTGTGACTGTAAGTTGGTATTAGAGATGCAAGTCACGAGCGCGGCGGCGTGCATGCGAGAATGTAAACCTACATATACGCCATCAAGTAAAACCTCGGACTCGGGACTGGCTGATCCGCTGTCGAGGCCGTATCAAAGACATGGCACCGGCCAGCCAGCTGTGACAGCTAGTGCCAGTGACAGAACGAATGGACGCGTGACGTGCAGCCTCGACTGTCTGACTGTCTGTCTGTGCTTTTAACCTCGCAGCCGCGACAGTTTAAGCCTAAACTCCACTAACGGCTTTTGTCCATGTGCAATGAGATAAATACCAGAAGCCCAGCTGTCGCTAGGATAGCCTATCGTACTGGTTGTCAGTGACCTTCAAGGTCACCTAAGGTCGATAATTTTTATTTCATTTGAAAGCCAATACGCGACTTCCTCAATGATCAGTAGCAACCTGGGCTCTTCTCGCACCGTTTAGCCACAATACATCCGAGACGGACGACAGACAAACGACGGACGACAACCATGAGAACAGCTCGACCGTTACTAAAGTACGTTCGGCTAAAAATAAAATAAAACAACTGCAGTCGGTCGCTGTATATACTTCGTTGACTGTTTATTGCAGGGCGAAATTTGGCGCTAAAAATTTGTTTTATTTTATCGCATTAGTTTACAAAAAAACTTTACATACACTGCGATGAAGCAAACAACGATGTTTTATTGTACTTGTAGGCTGTTTAATTTTAATTTATCGCATATTTTCGAGGTTTTTCATTTCGAATCGTTGTTCATCTGTTGCACAACTTGCTGAACGGGCGACATTTTGCCGCGTGTACGTAGAACAGTCCGCAGCTGTCTCACGTGTGACAATACTACTCAGCTATACAATGACTTCAGATGCCAACTGAATACATACCAGTTCTGCTAGTGACAGACCACGCAAACAGAATCGTGACATTTGACATTTGTTTGCAATGTAGAAAATTAATAATCCTACTTACTCACAACAGGATGTACAGCTAGACATCCTGACATGTCACGATGTTGTACGACTTCTGGTCGAACAAGTCTGCGACAAAATGCGATGAAGTGGAGGCAGGGCTTGGCTGCCAGTGGTCGCATGTAAATCCAGTCGACGGTCGGGCGTGTGGCGCTGATCAGGTCAGCGGAGCGCGCAATAAAATCACCATCAACGAGTCGCCTGACATTACGTAGCAAGCTACGTCACCGCGTTGACGCCATCACAGACAACCTTGCGACAGAACCCACGTCTGCTTGTTAGAAAGCTGAAATGGAACAAACCACTAATAAGTTATAGCTACATACATTTATCAAATTGCAACCTTTAGTTAAATAGAGTTTTAACGCGCTACGGTTATGCTGTACAGCGTCTTTTGCATCGTTGTCGTCTGTCTGTCGTCTGTCTGTCTGTCCACGGATGTATTGTGGCTAAGCGTTGAGTCGTAGGAAAACTTTTGACAAAAATAATTAGCTTTTTGCCAAAGCTTTTTGTGTACAATATTTGGGAATGCAGTTTAAGGGAAACGTTTTTAAATTTGAAACTGAATGAAGGGTGGTAGAAAAAATATGTTTTTTTTTTCAACGAAAAACTGGCCGTGACCTGAACTGAACTGAACTCAAAAACGGTAAGAGATGGGGCCAAAATTACTATTAATTACTAATATGAAGTTGCATACGCTCTTTTAGATGTGAAAAAATCGTCGACCTTGGATGACCTTGAAGATCAGTACTGCAATAATAACTGTATAGGCTGCAGCGCGTCTTCCCTATCGACAGCTGGGTTTTCTTGTTTGTTGACGTTTAGCAGCTGCTGTTGCCTTCTTCGGAACGACTGTCCGTCTATGACTGACTATGAGTTTATTCAGAAATAGCATCACGCCAAAGACACACTGTAGTGGGTGAGTGAGTACGGGGTACGAACTTATTCCACTCCAGAAAGTGGTTTGACATGCTACTTTCAGAGCGTTTGCTTAATCATGCATGGGCACGATTGCAGCCCTAAGTTATGAAAACATTAGGCCTAAACGAATGCGAGGTGAGCGTGGTCTTAAGTAACACGGTGAAATTTTCGACTAAATAAACGTGTCACCAGTGGAGAAGGTTTCGTCGAGGGGGATTTGCCGTGCGGGGTTTTCTCGGACGTTCCACCCACGACGCCGATTGCTCGCAATGTCGAACGTAACGACATGCGTCAACTCCGCGTCATTAACGGTAGCAACTTCCATCAGTGCAGCTTTGCATGCGTCATTCTGTCATCGTCTCCGTGCGTCGTCCTTATTGACCGAACGTCAGCTTCTATTGTGTCTGTCGAGACTATGTCTATATTTTGCTCTCGTCGTCATCAGTCAATCAATCAATCAGTTAAAAATAACTACTCACAAAAATGATCAGCGGTCAAGTGAAAAGTCTACAATGAGTGCATTTTTTCTCCGCGTTCACAAACTTTTTAACAGCAAGACAAACACACTGTCTACTTTAAAACCCTTTCTGAAACATTTTTACTTCTCGTTTTACTAGCACATCGAACGCGTTTGATGTTACATACAGTTCACTTGTTTTTACTTGCTTGCTCTTTTTTTAATAAAAAAGCGTATTTCAACGCTTGAAGTTTTTACAACTTTTCAAAAGTGTTTAAGACTAGATAAAATAGAATAGTGATTAAATATATTATTGCGCCTAATTACTATCTTGTTGATTTGTTGGTTGTTATTTTGTTCATTACCTCTGTGCGTGTGTCCGTGCGTGTGGTGCAGTTTGCGAGCTAATGTCGAGCGGGGTATTCGCAATGTTCGTCACCCACACGGTCTCCAGCTTGGCCACTGTACGCTCCTACAGCTCGACGTTTCAAATGCCGGTTGTCATGTCGCGTGTTGCGGTCAACACGTCCAGAGCATTGCTGTCTCCGGCCGTCCCGTCACTACAAGCCGCCCTGGGAGTCGCTCCCGACGTCCCCAGTGCAGCTGCTGTACCAGGGAAGCAGCAGTTCTGTAGGCCTATACATGCACAGCATCAGCTTCTCATTATGGCGCTCGCAGGTGTGCGATACAATGGAATGAAGCAAAATAAACTAAAACCGCCGTGAAACAAAAAGTTGTCATGCGAACCTTTTCGATAGAATACAATTTTTCTGCAACGGTGTTTGTTGCGCCATTTCAAAACGCAGTCGAAAACAACCGTCTGCATATATTTTACCTTATTTTATCGCACGTAATTGTGAACGCCTTTATATGACGGCAGGATACGGTACTGCGCTAAAACTGCTCGTTTAAAATGAAAAAAGTAAAACGAAAAGAAAACCGTGAGCGCGAAAAACTCGTAACAGTCCAAAAATCCGTGAAGTTAGTCAGGGACGCCGTATCATGTCAGTGGACGATGACACGATTCAATTTGCCTATATACTGGTGCCCATAGAAACGTTGCCTTATTGATACAAGACTGGCGGTCGTGCCTTTAACAAGTCGTGAAATATTGCAATCATTACACAACAATTAAGTCGTGCTAGAAAAATATTTTAGCAACGCTACTTTTCTTGATCGTCGAACACAGAAACAAAACAGTTTTTTTCAAGCAGTCCCTAATCATTAGCTCGAGGTTTTGCATTGTGCGTACATACAAACAGGTGACGGGTTTGAGATATTTGTGCGTCCTTTCTACGCTCTAGCAGTTGTCGACATCATTCGTCACTATGGCTGGACCGACATCTGGTACCTCTACAGCAACGACGAAGGTTCGTGTTGCTATAGTTACTACACGATAGTTCGTAATCGTTCGTAATCGTAGTACCAACACAGCCGCACACGTACGCGGTACGCAACACAAAGCAAAATCCAACAGGATACAAAACATCTAGGCTTACATGCGTTCACGTACAATAAAACTAAAAAAGCAAATCATGCACAATTAAAAAAGTTTATATACAAATAAAAAGTGCATGCACAATGAAATTCCCTTTGTTGAGTTTGCATTTTATTTGTACGAAGTTGAGCCCATAGCTTGCATAAAGGCCGTATTGGCGTTGTTTGTAAGTAATAATTTAAAAAAAATATTTGTTTTGCGTTCGCTACAGACGAGCGGATTAGGTTATGAAAGTTACGGAATTAAGATGAAGGTCGTACAAGATGAGATGTAAAGAAAACTTCGCGTGCCTTTATCTGGTAAACCGCTTGAAGTATCGCGATCACATTGTGCCATAAAAACTAATAATCGAGGTCGTTGCAGGGTTAAATATTTCAGTGAGTTTTGCAAAAGGCGATTTTGACGTCACTATAGGTGGCCTTCAGGCAGCGTCTCAAGACTTCTCCGTTTTGGACCTACTTATCTGACACTTTACTGACTTGTTTCTAGAAACAGTGCTTATAGGGCTTATTATTTAAGCCGCGGTAAACCCATCTGCATGAGATGATGATGGACTTTCGGGCATCGAAGTTTCCGATTGATTTCAGCCTTATCGTCTCGGTGACACCGCTGACTATGATAATTGCTACCATTCAGCTTTTGATCGACTGGCAGGCTGGCACGCCTGATGTATCGCCGTCGAGGGCGATGATGCCACGTTGGAATTAAAACGAGCTACGAGTCTGTGTGAGTGGTCGCAATATTGGGTCGTGGACTCCATCAAGTCGACGCAAATGAGCTCCGATAGTCGCGCCGTCAAGCGCACTCAATGAGCGTTGATGATCTACGACCACATCGTCAGACGATCCCGCGTGTAAGAAATCCACCGGGATCTTCACCGAGGAGAAAAAGAGGGGTAAAGGGTGGGCGAGTGAATATATATGAAGACCGATGTTCCGACTGTAAGGTCTTAGACGCATAGTTGTAATCCTGCGACTTCAATCAGAACATCTAAATATCGTTTAGTCACGACGACGTTCATCTCGTTTAATTCCAACCGCTGCTGTAGGTTGACGATTTCTATGTTCAGATCTTCTCCCTTAACTCCAGGGACCCCAACCCTAAATAGTGAGCTCTTATCTGCCTTGGATAGAAATGAACGCCGCTCGTGGGTTCTGCAAACCTGACAGCGTTATTCAGCTTGACTAGCATTAACGTAACATTCGCCAGTTGTTAAAACAAGTCAAAACATTGAAACGTTTTTAGCAAACCTTCAAAAGTGTGAAAGATAAAAAAATTGATACAAATTCCCAATTAATTTTTTTTCGAATGCGTGGTTTAAAACGTGAATTTTCAGGTGCATGCCCTTAGGAGTACCTTCAAATTTTGCGGGTTGACATGCAGGCTATGGACTCGGATAACACCGTGGGTGCCACTAATAAGAATTAAACTTAAACTAACAACTGACGGCATGTTGTCGCAATTTTTAAGGTCAGAATCTAGAGGATATAGGTGCAATTTGTGCAAATGTCTCTCTTTACCTGGCTGCGAGCGCCTATGGTACAGAGACTCAGAGTGACAAGCCAGTTTACGCTAGCGCTATAGCTCTATACACGTGAACTTGTTAGTTTGATTGAATGTGCCGCGAAACATCTGCGACTAGCGACGTGCTACGACTAATGAAGACCATTATACGTCGCGTTGCTGTGTTTTGTTCAGACATTTCCATCGGATGGCCAATGTAGAGTTGTAGACCCGTGGACGTGAGAAAACACCCTCCCCCTTATTAGCCCCATCTTCGGCACAGGTTTTTGTTGATGACGGTCTAGCAGAACGTCTTTAGTAGTCTTTTCAACCGTTTAAACGGTATAAAGACTTCATTCAACTAGTAGACTATTGTACAATCGCGATCCAGCTACAGCGAAGCTTCTGTCGCCGATCTGTGTCTGTCTGTCGGCGTTCGACTGCACAAACGTGGTCGAGTGTGTTACTGCTGACTTTAGCGTAATAAACGCTGCCGCTGTTGCTGCTGGTGGTGACGTTAGGTCTGGAGCGGCTGCAGCAGTTGATGGACGCAATGATAGACGAAGGTGTCGTCATTCGTCAGCACATCTACCGAGTCAGAGACGCGCGGGACGCCCATCTGACTGTACACAGGCACCGAGCCATTGACTGGCGCCTTGATGACACCACCAAACACATCCTGGTCGACCTGCCCACCAGACAGTGCGAGGAGTTCCTCAAACTACAGGCTAGTAGTACTGGGGCTACACGCTACAGTCGCTACACGTGTATCATACGTGTATCTGTATGGGGTGTCCGAAAAACAAAGCATCACGTTTTGAAAAGGATTATTGATGATTTCTTTGGAGTGGTGGACTAAACGATTTGATTAATTGACTATCCGGGTAATATCAATTTTTGCAACAACTTTTGCGACAGAGTTTGAAACGGTAACTAATAAGCTACATTTTACATGTATATAAATTTATCAAATTGCAGCTTTTATTGGCTAAATCGTTAACGTTTCAGTAGTTTTGGCATCCACTGTTTTCTTCCTCAGAACGATTTTCGTTTGCCTCAAGATGTCGCTTGTTCGTACATATCGTAAAGGTAAAAAGGTAAAGGTAAAGGTCGTCAATTTGTATAGCGCATCGTCGCAAACACGCCTCTAATGCGCTTTCGTCATTAACCAGAGCCGCCTGCCGCACGGCCGTCGCGTGCAGCCTGCAGACACAGGCTGGCGCAGCGGCCGGCTAGGCAACCCCAGTCAGCTGTACCAAGGTCCCCACCTTCCGTAACTCATGTAAATGAGTTACTAGTTATTTTACCGTCCCACGGAGGGTAGAAGGCTGAGTCGACCTAGCTGGCAGGCTTCGCACCGAGATGGTTTACCTGCCCGCAGGCAGTCACCCATCGCAGTACTAACCGAGCTCGGCGTAAAGTAACTTCGTTTCAGCCGAAACGCGCTACCAACTACGCCACGCCAGTTGTTTAGGCCTACTTAGGACCTTCCTATCGGTTTATTTAATTGACAAGCCGGTAAACGACGTGGCTTGCGACTACATAGGAAGCGAGAGTGAATGCGTTAAGCTTGCCACGGTGAGCGTAATTATTTGACAGTCGTTTGTATTATGAGTTGTGAGCATAGTCATGAGTCTTGGTATGATGGTCGTTGCAGATTGCCGCCGGTTTACGTGACGTCCGCAATCATTACTTCATTGTCGGTCTTGTCAGTATTACCTTCTGCACTCACTTCGTTGTGATAATTATAAGAGTTAATAGTAACAGTAATGAATAATAAACGTCAAAGTAATTTGGCATTAGATGGCATAGTTTTAAAAATGCTCTTTTGCAAAGCCATATAATGGGGTGGGCGATGAGGCTAGAAAATTGTCCCATGATTTTTGAGTTTTGACTTTTCGGGACTCATGATTTTTTAAAACCAAAAATTGCTGTACTCGATTAGGGTTATGGTGGGGGTAAGGTTAGGGTTAGAATTAGGGTTATGGTTACGTTCCGTCTAACGGCTTAAGAGTTTGCATTTCGTATTTTAATATATCAGTAGGCCGAAGTCATTTTTGCAAATGCTTTGGATTGCCTTGCAACGGTAAAAAATACAAAAAAAACTTTCGCAAAATATTTTCGAAAAAAACTCTCTTTGTTTTGCGTTTTCACCTTTCGTTCTCTATGTCTATGTTGTTCATTGCAGGGCATTAGTGACTTTGACTTGGCGGCATTTTCTGACGGCGGAGTAAACATCACCGGTCTGAGACTGGTCGACGTGTTGAACAAGACCGTGCGTGACTTCATACTGGAGAGACAATCGCGAGCTCGTTCTGCCGTCGACATCAGCAAAGCGCGTCGCATCTCCGTATGTATCTCTCTTTCTCTTTCTGTTACCCGCTTTTTGAAACGAGGGGTAAATCTTGGGTTAGTTAATCGTTACGTTATCCCGCGTTTCAGAAAACCGGGTTTGTGGATTAGGTGAACTTTGGTTTACTAAAAGCTTCAGACGGGCATTTTGACCCACTTTAAGTCATCACTGCGTTCGTGTCATGTAACTTTAATAAGAGCGAAATTTTGTTTTTTAGTCGCTTGTAAGCCAGCTGTTCTACGTTCAATGTTAAATATATAGTCATACACTCGTACATTAGTGGATACAAGTAATTTGAGCAAAGCTTATGAGACGCGCGACAACCGTAGCAGTTCTTATTCGCACATTGCCTTGGTATATTTTCAGCCATTTCGTCGCAATTCACCCTTGAAGTATGCACCGCAGCCAAAAATCGCAAAACAAATCACCAACACCCACTAACATTTCTTATTTTGGGGGTTCAAGATCGTTTAAGGTTATCGAAGTAAATACCTTAAAAAGCTCGTCACTGGTGCTTGTTATGATAACCAGCATGTCTATGCCTATCTGCAACTCTTTTCACGCTAGATGAGGTAAAATAATCAATTTATAGAGGGGTACCCCTCTTTGACGCTCGCGTACGCAGGCCTCCTTGAACCTAAAGAGTCGGCACTTAGATTATTAAAATCTATGTTTGATGCTGAAAATTTCGCATGCAGGTTGTCTGGGGGGGAGGGTTCAAGGTCGTTCAAGGTCATCGATGTTGATAAAACTAAAGAGCCCGTGACCAGTGCTTGTTATGATAAGCAGCATATCTGTACCTATCTGCAACCGTTTTTACACCACTTGCATCTGGTTGTTGCTTTGTAACTTTTTAGCCAATGATGGTTATTTTTAGTGACTGAATCTAGGTTTATTTAGTCGTATGCGCTATTGTGATGTCGTGGATAGCACGAGGCTGCTCTGGCGGTGGATGCAGTCACAGCGATCAGTCACGGCCTCACGACACTGCGTCGGTCCAGCAGTCCGGCACTGCTGAAGTACGCCGGGTTCAACTCAGCGCGCTCCAACAAGCTAGCGTACAGCAACCGTACCGTACTGACCACTACCAGCACTAGTAGGACAGGAGTTGATTGCAGCGCTGATCCCATTATTCCGTGGTCGCTTGGACGTCAGCTTCTACAGTCCGTCAGACAAGTATAACTGCATCTCTGTATACCATGGGCGTCCATCCGTTAGCGACATGTCCCCATAGAAGTATTGGATGCGGATACCGTTGACTTTGTGCCCCCAAGTGGGGAAATGGTGACTTGAAATTATTGCTGAAAGCTGATTTATTTTAACGTCAGTAAAGTCATGGCCAAGAATGAGTTAAAATTGTTCGGGGTTTTCGTGAATCGTGAGGAATGGGCAACGAAAAAAACTAAAAAGATGAAATACGGACGGAGAACAAAAAAGGCAGAAAGTGAAAAAGGGGAAATGGGAGAAAAGTTGCATCTCCCACAACAGTTTTTTTTACAGAGCCGGCAGCTCTACGCAGCGTTATAATTATGGTATTCGTTGTAGGTGGAGTTCAAAGGGGTGAGTGGGTCAGTGAGATTTGAAGAGAACGGACTTCGCAGAGACTACAAGATGGACGTGCTTGAAGTCAACGTGCATCGCGGACTGGCAAAGGTACTATGAGACTATATTATCGCCATTATCATCATCATCATCATCAGCAGCAGCAGCAGCAGTATCAGTAACCATAACAAACTCCAAAGTAATATGGCAAATAACGGAATCACTGTGGCAAGCTTACCAAACTCAAACTATAAAAGCGTATTATACTTAAGTTGTCGTCAGTTCTAATAGGCCTTTGTCGCTTGTCGGTCGTGCTAGTGCTTAGTGAAAGCGTTTATTATATTTTTTTGACAAATAAAGTAATATTGCTACGAAGACGCGAGCGAGTTATCATGTGGTCTGTGCACGGCACGTGCAGATTGGCACATGGGAACCTACAAAGCGGCTGTCAATACAACCAGCATATTTGATGCGAGTTGACAAAGCCGAAAGTCCAATTGTCAACCGAACTCGCATCATCTCTTCAATGAAGGTGACAAATAACAAATGATAAGCATTAAACAGTTACATAAAACATGATAAAAATTTCGATAAAATGAAACTAGACTTATTTACTGTCAAGCAGCGTATTATTGCATAAAAGTTTGCGATATGTTTTGAAATGAGACAAAAAGATTTTCAGGTTAAAAGCTGTAATAAAATATTAACTATGTTTTCAGTTGTCTTTTTGCAGTAGGCTATCAGTATATAGTTTGTCAAATGTTCCATGCAGTATGACCGACAGAATGCGCTGTCGTCAAGTTTCGTGTGTCAGATACAACGTTGGACTAATAAGTAGCCTAATAATTACAATTTAAAAATTTAACGTTAAAAAACAGAAGAGAAAAGAAAATGCAAAACCAAATCAAATACTTGCAGGCCCGAAGCGCTTCAGAAAAGTGAAGAGTGCAATGTGAAATCTTTTTTTCACGTTTTTTTCCTTTGTTTCTTTTATCTTTATTACCATGTTTTACGTATTCAAACGGCTTTTCGTTGTGCGTTTTATAAGTTTACTTACTTACTTACTTGCAGGGGGCGCCGTACTTGATGATGTCAGATAACGACTCGTCGTTGAGTGGCAACGAGAAATACGTGGGGTACTGCGCCGACCTGGCCAAGATGATCGCTAAACACGTCGGCTTTTCGTACGAGATAAAACTGGTCAAGGACAACAGGTACGGCGCCAAGGACGAGAACAACGTCTGGAACGGGATCGTCGGCGAACTCGTCAGAAAGGTCGGCAACGAACAATAGTTTTATCCCAATTTCTCCAAAATGTCGCTTTGACCAAAGTATATAATTCTATCTATATACGAGCGTACTCTGGCTTCGGCCTCTTTTATTGCGGTGTAAATTAGCCAGTAGCGACAACTTTCCGTCGGTTCTTTCACCGATTTCTACTACTATCTACAGAGAAGACTTTTTATTGCTTTGTGATCTGGGACTTTTGATTGCAAAAAATGACAGAGCGTTTTATATACGTACAGCATTCTTCTTCTTCTTCTTTTTACATACGTAATATCTAGACATTCATGTATAGTCATTGTATTTTCTTATAACTGTAAGCGATAATACGAGTAATTTGTATTTTATTTTAAACGTTATGTGTGTTATTAACTGTACATCTTATTACATTATATATTCTATTAATTATTTAATCATTATTATCAGTGTTTAGGCTAACTGTTCTGTGAAAGTTCAATGGGCGAGCACTATTCAAGTGTTTTCTTCCCCAGTAAAAATTCTCAAATATCTATAGTTTTTATGTTAGTTATGCACAATCATAAGCCGGTTTTTCGAGCTGTCATGGTTTCCGGTTATATTGCTTCTTTTGAAAGATCTGACGTTCCTTAGCGACTGATAGGCCAATCTCGTTGCATTCTGTCTTCAGGTAGTTAAGCCCAAACTCCAGTAGACATTGATTTGTGGTAGATTTGAATTTTGTTTGACAACAACTCGTACACCTTGATGTGTGTAGATTGGTTATTGGGACTTCTGTTTTCACGTGGTTTTGCAGTACAACGCGTTGCGGATTTGCTGCAGACTTTTTACTTGTTGCGGATTTTGGGTACAACATGTTGTACGACAAATCCATAACAAACGAGAGTAAGTGGAGTTTAAAATTTAGTAACTAAAAGGAAAAAAAGTAACCTGCGTGCGTGTATATTTATGATTTTTTCAAAAATAAATAATAGTGTTTTTATGATTTATGCACACTGCAGGAGGCTGATCTGGCGATCGCGCCGCTGACTATTACGGCTGATCGCGAGCAAGTGATCGACTTCTCAAAACCGTTTCTTAGTCTCGGCATCAGCATCATGATCAAGGCATGACTGTCACATACATCGCTCTATACTAACAGCAATAACATATCGGTGTGCATATTATAACGTATAGATATACGAATGGCTATTGTTGTGCGGCTGTCATAATATGCCGCATTATGTGCTTTGCCCGTCTGTCTGTTTGTCTGTCCCGTACGGACTTCTAACTTAAAAATAAAAAGGCCCAAAAATTACAATAATGGCGCGAACGTTTTTAGGACAAAAATTATGGTTTGTTAATATTCAGTTCAGAATGTCAAAAGTGAGGGCCAGTTCTAAGCAGATGTCCGAATAACATGGCGGCACTTGGCCAACATATTTTTAATTTACTCATAACATTTACAATAAAAAACGTGTTCCCTCAAACTGCTTCGTTTTAGTAGTTAGCAATAGCGGCCTGTATACTGAAGCGCTTGGCTTTGAATTTGGAAAAAGGTTCACCCAGGTCAATACAGTCTTTCGTTCCTCGGGGTTAAGTAAGTAAGTAAGCAAACTAAAAATTTATATAGCACAAACCCAAAAAAATATCTCTAATGCGCATAAAGCGGGCAAGTAAATCAAGTACTGATTTGTCTAGCTGAAGTTAAGACAGGCCTGGTTTACCTGTGTTGTGTGGCAAGCAACACTGTGCGATCTCATATGGCAGGTGACGCTCTGTAGCTTTGAAATTGTTTTCCACACAGGGATGTGCACGAGACTTTCTGAGCCGAGACCGAGACGAGACGTTGCAGTTTCCGAGACGGTGGCCGAGACCTTGAAGCTTCCAAGACTCTCGGGAGCTTCAACGTCTCGCTGAAACGTTTTCCGTGACGTATGGTGAAACAAATTGACAATAAAAAATTATACGGATTAATTAACTCGCACCATGGTAAGCGTTTTCTATTTGTGATATTGTGGGTTTTTGCACTTCATTTTGACAATTATCACTGAATAATTAACGGCTCGCACCATAAAGAATTGAAACTGCAGTGCTGTAGACATGAGCCATTATGTTTAGCACAATTTGCAAGCAACTGAAATTAGTAAACTACAGCTGATTATAGTCTTATACGTCGTTTTGGCGGATAGTATTTATTCTGACATCATACACTTTATTTTCATTGCGATAGGTCACTTTATGACGAAAAAAGACTTACATGACATAATTCTGCTTTACGATAAATAAATAAATGAAAGAGTAAAACACTGTAAACGAACATGTCTAAGCCACAAATGTCATGCTGGTTAGTATCGCTCTAACTGCAGCTACAGTATGCACAGCGCGCGCCTGCGCAAAACATCTCGACGAGACGCAATGGCCCGAGACCCGAGACGAGATCTACTGGGCCGAGACCGAGACATATTGCTCCGAGACCGAGACGAGACCCAGACGTTGAGGATTTTGTCCGAGACGAGACGTTAGTACGTCTCGAGACCGTCTCGAGACCGTGACGTCTCGACCGAGACCACATCCCTGATTCCACAAACAGTCGTGTACACATTTATTTTTTATAACTTACTTTACATGAAATAAAACGTAATTAAACGTTAGACGGATCGACCATTTATTGTCGCATTGGTCTAAATGTCTAAAAATAATGTCACACCGGCCCAATACATGGATTTAGGTAGTCGCTCTGATGTTTAGAAACTGGCTGAATTTTTTTGCGTCAAATTTTACATTTTTCTTATTCGTAACACCAATAACAACAGTAGTAGTAGTAATAGCGGTAGTATTGTTAGTGTCCGCGGTCGTACGTAACTATTCGTAATCGTGTTGTTGTTACTAACTGCAGAAGCCGATCAAGGACGAGCCGGGAGTGTTTTCGTTCATGAAGCCGTTGTCGTCTGAGATCTGGATGTGCATCGTCTTCTCTTACCTTGGCGTCAGCGTCTTCCTCACGTGACCTTAGCGTGACCTTGATCTCGTGACCTCTGAGTGACCTCGGCGTCAGCGTGGTGCTGTTCCTGGTGAGTCGGTTCAGTCCGTTCGAGTGGCACATCGAGGATCACAACGACGGTCCGTCCATTTCCAATAACTTCTCCATCTTCAATAGCCTCTGGTTCGCTATGGGTGCCTTCATGCAGCAGGGTTGCGACATCGAACCCAGGTCTTATCATTACCCATCTCTCTAAGAGATTTTTATGATTTCGATGAAAGAAAACCTAAAAAACGTTACATGTGCAGATTTTAGACATTTGTTTTTTTATTTATGTATCTCGAACGATGTGGCAGAGATAACGATGAATGTTTTGTGTACCTCTGGCTTGTAATAATTTCGTGTCAAGACTTAAAAGCCATATTTTTGATTATATACTCTGAGTCGTTATTGGTTGTAAACTAGAAATTTTCAAGTTAAATCTTTGCAAATTAACTTGCGATTATTTCTAAGAATAACTTACGAGATCTTAATTGATGAATTAGGAACATTTTTGAAAAATCTCAGTAAAGAAGATTTCTAGGAAGTTTCGGTAAACTCGCCTCATGTTGTGTGGTCTGTCTCTGTGTCTAGGTCGGTGTCCGGTCGTATCGTCGGCGGCATCTGGTGGTTTTTTACGTTGATCGTCATCTCGTCTTACACCGCTAACCTGGCGGCGTTCCTGACCGTCGAGCGGATGCAGTCGCCCATCGAGTCCGCCGAAGATCTGGCCAAGCAGACCGAGATCAAGTACGGAACGGTCGAGTCGGGAACCACGCGGGAATTTTTCCGGGTCAGTTCAACGTTGAACAACCCCCACACAATGTAGTTGACGTGTTAAGTCCAAGCTCCGTCAGTCTGATTCGTTGCAGTTTGTTGCACAACAGTTAAGCCGCGCGACATCTCGAGATTGCTGTGGGCTTGCGGCTTTCTGCGTACTGGCTGTGGCAATTTCGATTCGTTGCAAATTTGCTGTACATCTGATTTACTTACTTTATCATTCATTTATTTGCTCACTTTGCGTCACGTTAATTTAATGTCCTTGATGCTGTACAAAATTAATTTACTTATTTAATTTTGAAAATTTACTCAAACTTTTACCGTGAGTCTTTACTTCCTGTATCTGCATGCAATCTGGAGTTGCAGTTTAGAGTTAATGCTGCTGTACCAGGCCTATTTATATTTATTATGCCGTATTGTGCAGTCTATAATTATATGCTCCATTATCGTATATGCAGAAGTCTACGATACCAGTCTATCAGCGGATGTGGGCGTTTATGACAACGAACGGGCCGACGGCGTTCGTGCCGTCCAACGATGAGGGAATTGACCGAGTTCGTCAGGGCAAGTACGCGTTCTTGATTGAGTCGACCACCAACGACTATGTCAATCAGCGTAAACCGTGCGACACGATGAAGGTGGGCGGCAACCTGGACTCTAAGGGATACGGCGTCGCCACTCCACGCGGTTCAGATCTCCGGTAAGAATACTAGAGGTGTTGACGCATCGTCTGACAGTAGCATTTTTACGCCAGTAAATGTGACACGTTAAAGAATTACGTGTAATCGCTATTTTAAACAAGAAATTTGAGCTAATGCTCACGATACGCGCGAAAGCTGATAGCAGTTCCTGTTCGCAAACTGTCAGTCTATCTCCAGCCATTTTGTTTCTATTTTTACGGGGGTACCGCTCTTTGATGCCCTCGTGCGCAAGTTTTCTTGAACCTAGAAGATCGAGTATTGGACCTTCGAAATCTACGTTCAATGCTGAGAATTTCGTATGCAGTTTGTCTATGTCTATCTCAATGGGTTCGGCGCAATTCGCTTTTGAAATGTGTCTCGCAGCCCAAAATCGCCAAAAAATCCATAAAACCCCTTTTTAGCGTTCGAGGTCATCCAAGGTCATTGAATTCGGCGCATATCGACAGCCAGTGATTAACAGTAACCTTGGTCATATTTCGCACCGTTATTGAGATAGAGCGACTTATTGGCTAACAATCGCAAATTTTTCTCACCCCCTTTTCATTTAGCGCCCTCGTTCGGGGTGACCCCCTTCGAATTCATGAAAAAGCTTTACAATTCCTGAAACCAGAGTTTTTCGTACAGCCGACGGTGAAGATTTGGTGATCCTAGCTTGCCCCGTTTTTGACTGATCCACCCGTGTGACGGACGGACGGACAAACAGACAGACAGACAGACAGACAGACGGACAGAATTGCGATGGCTAAGACGCGCTAAAGCAGTGTTGCTGCTTTCGCGCGTAAAAAGTACCATTAAAAATTTTGTAACGTCGCGATAAAATACAATACGCCGTCAAAAATACTTTGCACCTGCTTGCGTTCTTTTCACGGCTATTGCACAGCACAAAAAACACCGGATTCCACGCAGAACTATCTGTCAAAATAAAAGTCACGAAATCAACTTCTCCTGCTGCGCCACTTACGATTGTTCAGCATCAAGACGTCATTCTATCCCTAAAGCTAAAGACACGAATCTTTAGCTAAATCCAGAAATATGAGTTAACGCGCGATTAATATAATAACTGGATTAGCGTGATTACAACAAAAAATTAATTGTTGGAAAACTGAAATCGAAAGCTGTTAACGTTGTTGTCGTTGTCGTCAGAGATCGTATAACGCTGGCCGTGCTAGAACTACGAGAGAACGAAGACTTGACCAAGCTGGAGAGGAACTGGTGGTATGAGAAGGGCCAGTGCGGCTCAGACGGAACGTTTATGAAGGTCGATATTATCGTCTAGATTCCCGCTATTTTTATATATTTATATATTTATAATTTCATCAAAATTTAATACTGGTCGATTTTTTAAAACTTTTATTGGGACACTTTGTGTATTACATTAGCTAAATTACAAAGGATATTATTCTGTTCCCGGACGTTAGCAGATAAAAATAAATTTCAGCTGTCAAATGTCATTTTAGCAAGAAGCGACCAGTTCGCTGAAGCTGTCGAACGTGGCCGGTATATTCTACCTGCTGCTGTGCGGCATTGTTATCGGTGTTACCATGGCACTGGGCGAGTTCTTTTACAAGACCAGCGTCGAGGCCAGACATCGCAAGGTGCGTTTGAGACAGCAGATCGAGCGTCTTGAGTTAGAAAGTTGGGAGGGGACAATAAGTTGCAAATTTTCCACATTTTTGGTAACTTTCTGTGAAAGTTTGACACCGTGTAGGCGAAACGTTCTCGATATCTCGAAATGAATGTCACAGTTGAAATGAATTTCAACTTAGTGAAACTTTTAGGAAAATTTTGATCAAATGCAGACGAAATTTTAGTAAAAAAAGAATAATAAAATGTGTGTGTGACTGACTATACTGACTAACCGGTGTTTTGGTGCAGATGTCATTTGCGAAAGCGTTCAGGACGAAGGCGAGACTATCACTGACCGGCGGTTCTGACGACAGGCGGTCTTCTCAGTCGGTCAGTACAGACCAAACTCCACTACTTCGATTTGTTATAAATTTGTTCAGACAACATGCTGTACTACGAACAAATTGTACGACAAATTTATAACAGAGCTTTGCAGTGCTTCAGCTTATACATTTCTACACATAAATCTAAGCCGCAGGCAGCAATCAGGGAATTAGGTGAGGATTTGTGAAGTATTACAACATTCCTGGGAGCAGAAGGCAGCAGAAATGGGCGGTAACTAAAACAAAACCAAAAGTAAAACTAAAAGAAAACATAAAAGACAATAATTTCTACATAGGCGTAGTACAAGAAGCCCAGCTGTCGCTAGATTAGCCGACCGTAGTGGTTGTCAATAACCTTTTAGGTCATCCAACATCGATGATTTTCAGGTCATTTGAAAGCCAATATGCGACTTCTAATTAGTGATTAATAGTAATTTTAGCCATTTCTCTCACCGCTTTTGAGATATGGCCAGTTTTTTATTGAATTTTTACCCCCTCCATTTAACTCCTAATTTGAAAATGTTCTCCTAGCGCTAGATGACTGAAATTTTGCATGCCCGAGTTAATCGTGTGAAAGTTTTTCTTTATGACCTAAAGCTTAGCCACAATACGTTACAGACAGACAGACAGACGGACAGACAGGCGACGACAACCATGCCAATAGCTCGACCCTTACTTAAGTATGGTCGGTTAAAAATTGAAATGCACGCGTCGCGCGATTGTTTGCTTTTTATCGATCGCATATTTAGGCGCCGTTTGAACTTCGCAGAGTTTAACAAGGCCTAACAATTGTATGCTTCAGTTGCATTCTGGCAAAAATGTAAAAAGAAATTAAAAATTTTTATTTCATGATAATTCATGTGTAATATTGTGCAAGAGTTTATTAAAACAGTGACATCACACTGAATAGTACCCATGAGAAGAAAAGTAAAATTACTGCGGCATATCGCCACTACACACAAAATCAGTTTTGTTTCAGTATGCCTTAAACTGTGAAACAAACAAAAAAACTACACCAATTTTTACGGGTCCAGTAAAAATTTTGTGGACAGAGGATTTTTAAGAACGGACGGACGGCAACTAAAAGCCCATTATAGGTTTAACTAAAAAGTTGGATCAACTTTGCTACACTGTGTCTACGTGTGCGTTTAGTACGCCGAGGTGCGCACGGCTCGACTGATCAACCTCGACATGGAGGACAGTGACGACATGCAGACGCAAGTCTGACGAACATTCAAGTATCTCTACACCATTTTAGAGCTACCAACCATTACAGTGATCACATCACTCCTGCCATCGGCGTCGCCGGCCATGGGTCACTGCGACACGTGCCCCGCCCCATCGACTTCCAAACGCTTTGATTCTTCATGTCATTTCAGAGCCGCGAAAATTAAACTACGACGTTCGATTCCATGTGCTTTGCCTATCCAGTCAAACAGTGTTCTGCGTGTACATGTCTCATATAGGCCTAGCTTTGTTAATGTTTATTGCACGAATTTCGCAAGGGTGAATTATTTTATCTTAGTACCCTTGAAATCCTAGCACCATATATTCGCGACGTCACTGACTGCTGCTGCTGCTGATGATGATAATGATGGTGCTCCACGTGCGCTCCTGGCTTTGGTTTCTGTCAGAACTATAACAGTTCTTGATACATGCTCCGTCCCCGATCAGTTAACGTCTTCAGAGCTATGATAATGCTGGTTTGGCGCTTGTGAGTTTAGCGGTTCAAAGCACTGTAATTATACGGGACAGTATTTTCTGCATGTTGATCGAGATGCTACTGTATAATGTCGTTGTCACCGCCGCGGTTGCAATAAAACTATATTGAAAAACTACAGAAGAAGCAAATGATCAGACGATATGTACCTTTAATCTTTATTTGTTACACAATATATGTTAATTCAGTTAGAAAACAACATATTTTAGAAACATATTCTACAAAACATGTTATCAGTTGAATATGTTAACAGACTCGAAGCCGAGCCCATCGTGAAAGCCGCCGTGCGTCTTGCGTCTTACTGGGAAGACGACCTAGGGTGTATTTCACTCCTGGCAACGTCACGTGGCACGAACGCAGCACGTGCAGGATTAATTTAAGGTGGGTCAAAAATGTACGTATAAAACTTTTTTGTTAGTGTACCAAAAGTCATCAATGTTTTGTCGAACGTGGGAAAAGTACGTTGTAGATGATAATGCCGTTTTCCGGCCGATTGTCAATAATTTGATACGTGCCGGTAATATTTGCGATCGTAAATCAAAAGTTGTCCGAAATCGCGCCGAATTTTGGACGTTTTTGCTCTGTTTTGCGCAGAAACTTTTTCTGCAGTAATGACCATTTTACAACTGAAGTTCAGCAGTGTTTAAAGGGGCTATATTTCTAAGGGGAGAAGAGGGTATTATCAACAAACGGATAATGGATGAGAAAAGGAAGGGAGGTAAAGAAAGGGGAAAGGCAAAGGGAAGTAAAGTTTCTCCGCTTTGACCACTGATGATACCGCTGTTGACAAACGCACAACCCGAATCCAGTTACAGGGTTAAAGTTTAGGGCAGTGATGTAAACAAGACTTTTCATGACTAAGCCTAAGACCGAGACCGGGACTTTTCACGCAGCATCAAAGGTTTCAACGTATTAATGTTACTCGGTGATTAGCAGTTTTCGCCAAAAAATATACCTACTGCATGCATGATTATATGTGACAAAATATCGATGTCAGTCGATGGCAACCATATCAACATAATTATTATTTAACTCCATAAGTAGCTAAACTGGTGTCGAAATGTTTAACAGTAACTGTTAGCAAAACCTCAAGACTTTTTGTCAAAACCAAGACCAAGACCAAGATTTTATTTCATGTTCTCGACGCGCCTCAAGACCATCACCTTGGTTTCGACCACTACGTCTCTGTCTTAGGGTGAGGTGTAGAGCCATAGATTAGGGGCACACCGCGAATCGCCATTACATGTGCCGCCGATGCACGTTGTGTTGGGAGCCAGTAGCGACTCTGAAGCGAGGCCAAGCCACTGCGCCGGCACACACGCATCCTGGGGAGCACTGGAACATCGACAACACAGTGAACAGGCATGGTTGAGCGGACGTCGGCACAGGCACTTCACCAAACCGGCGCTCTCACAAGCAGACACCGAACACATCCCGTCCTTGCACTTGCCCCTCCCACCGGCGCACGGCTTGTCGTTTGCCGCGTGCGTGGGCGGGGGACAGCTACGGGACACTCCGTCACACTGGGATGCTGACGTACAGTCGGTCGCCTGTCGGCACTGAGTCCCTGCGGCGGCGATCTTGCACTCTGATGTGCAGCAACGATGGACGCGAGGACTGCAGGCGCCTTTCAGCTGGCACGCGTTCTCCGTACTCCCCAGCGGGTTGAGCGGTCGAGGCGTGCAGCACTTGTCGTGCTCGGCGCACGTGTAGGACGTGCCGCAGTCGCACTGTTCCCCGGCTTCTACCACCGAGTTTCCGCACAGCGACACCGCCATGCGTGGCTCCAGACACTCTCCTTTGATTCTGATGACCCGCTCCATCAGGCGTCTGGAGCAGATCGAAAACATCCAGTTGTTGGAATGAAAAGCGTTTGACGTCAGGGATTCTCTCATGATGTAGTTACTGACGCCTGACTCGGAAACAGGTAAACACTCGCGCGTCCCTGTATCCTCGTCGTGCGACGACCCGAACGCGTGACCTGTCGTACATTATGCAAACGCCAGATCAACTTAACTAAACCTACATTTTAGTGCTTTTTACAGTTATGATAAATTATGTCTTTCTGCTAGAAATACGTTCCGTGGAACGAGGAAACGAGGTATCTGTCCCATTGTCGCTCTACACACGTTACGCACAACCACTCGTGGTCCCCAACAGCAACTTCAGCCTTATAATTTTACTATTTGGCTCACGTGACATCATCAGTTAGGTGTCAGTTACACTAACAATTTAAGTTTTCCTACACAGACGAACTGCACGCATATATTGCACAGTTATGGAAATGGAGATAGAGAGCCTCGAAATTTTGGAGTCAGGACATAGATTTTTGGAGTCAAGTTACGTTATTCGGTCATGTGACCACTGGACTCGCAAAAATATATGGTTTCCTATATAATTGATCCACTTAAACCAACACCTTATCTCACATGGTTGCTGATACAGGCCTATTGCATGTTAAACATTTAGCTACGCTCAGTAACCATTGAAATGCAGTAGTCACCATTTTGGGGGTTAAAAAGCAAGTAGGAGTAGAGTATTTTCGGGTTTTTGCATATAGCAGTCCCCGTAACACGTTTTATGAGCCATTAACCGCCACTATGTCTTCGGGCCTCCTTACTGTGATATTACAACTTTCCATATGCATTACGGGGGCAAAAACTCGAAACAAAATATGAGAAGGGGTCAACGGATTTTTACCCCAAACTCGGCCTCGCTTTCTGAACCCAGAAACACTGTGCAGAATTTCATAAAAATCGAATAGACATTGCGGCCGTAGGAGCGCGTACAGACACAGAGGCGCAAGTGATTCTACATTGTATAATCTATGGTCAGCTATCACCAGATCTAATTAATCAACATCGTAGTTGCATTTGCTGAGCCTACATAATTTGTTGCAACTGTAGAGCGCTGACATTGTTTGCAACCCCACGTTGTCGGGACGACGAGCCTGTACTCTGTAGCGGTAGCCTAACAGATTTAATTGATGCGATTGAAGAAATAGCTATTGATAACAAGATAATGTTCATACGAACACGGAGTCTGTCCAATGCTTTTCGATAGTTTACAGTATATGTCCATATGAATATAATCAGTGAGCTGTTTAGACTGGTAGAAACAAAATTAAACAGTTTAATTTCAAATTGAACAGCAGCAATGTTCCTTTCATCCGTTTCTATTATTTTCACTAAACAATAGACATTGTCAGTCACGAGACCATTCGATTCACTATAAATGGTCCATCGTCACCCTGCGTTTATCTTGCACCGTTATGAAGATATGGCGCCTCAAAGATAATTGGGTTACAAGTTTGACCTTTTGGGATTACGTGACGTCATCGGTCACGTGACCATTCGACTCCCGGAGGCCGAGTTCCTATAGGTGGTCCATAGTGACCATGCATCCATCTGGCACCGTTACGGAGATATGGCGCCTCAAAGATAAGTAAGTAAGTAAGTAAGTAAGTAAGTAAGTAAATGATTTATAAAGCGCCAAAGTCTCAGAAAGAATCAGGGCGCATAGGATGATGGACGCTAGGTGGCAGAAAAGGCTGACTGAAAGTAGTGGGTCTTTAAGTGACATC
>Ga0209367_1001062_pt1 | contig 32166 bp, 18 predicted proteins | sample WorMetLIZISLAND2_FD_187412 | JGI IMG/M metagenome (GOLD analysis project Ga0209367, IMG submission 187412) | Marine gutless worms symbiont microbial communities from Max Planck institute for Marine Microbiology, Germany - Olavius geniculatus... ...
CTTGTTAACGGCAACATTTAAGGACTTGCACATCGAAAACAGCAAAAATTACAAAAGGTGATATTATTCAGCAGCACACTGACACACAGTCAGTGTGATGCGGGCAATATCACCTTTTGTAATTTTTGCTGTTTTCGATGTGCAAGTCCTTAAATGTTGCCATTAACAAGTGTATAAACTAATGCTATGTACATTTACATACAGTAAAACTTCATTATAACATACTTCTAGGGACCGGAAAAATCAGTACGTTATATCCGAGATATGTTGTAACCAAAAAGAACACGTTCACTTTAGTTACCAATCCAAACATATGTATTTCAAATGCACTTATTTCACTATTTGACACCCAGGTACTGCAACAGCAGTCACGGTTCAGAACTATAATATACTGGACTAGCAACCAGCACACAAATGTTTTCACTTCTGTTGCTACCCACTCATCATGGTTGTGTCAGTCAAAAAAGTCACGACTTTGTACACGCCTACGTCTGTGACTTCAAAATCATAAGTATTATAAACAAGAAATTTGAGCTAATGCTCACGAGACACGCGAAAGCCTATAGCAGTTCCGGTTAGGTAGTTTAGCTGAAAATTGGGGTGTTCACGCTAAGTTAATATACAAATACCAAATTCTCTATCTGGATCACATAACGATAGTTCCATGACGCCACCTTGTGAATGATATAGACTTATGTCGCAGCCCGAAATCGCCAAAAAATCCATAAAAACCCCCTATTTTGGCGTTCAAGGTCATTCAAAGTCATTGAATTCGGCGCCAATCGAGAACCAGTGTACGACTTCCTATTAGTGATTAATAGTAACCTAGGCCCTATCTCGCACCACTACTGAGATACAGCGACTTATTGACCAAAAATCGCAAATTTTGCCCCCCTCTCATTTAGTGCCTTTGTTCGGGGTGACCCCCTTCGAATTTATGGAAAAGCTTTACAGTTCCTGAAACTAGAGTCTTCCAGGCAGCCGGTGGTGAAGATTTGGTGATCGTAGCTTGCAACGTTTTTGACTGATTCACCCGTGTGACAGACAGACAGACGGACAGAATTGTGATGGCTAAGATGCGCTGAAAGCAATAGCTGCTTTCGCGCATAAAAAAATTGTCATTGTCATCATCTGGCGTGATTTATCGCATCCCCTTACCTATATCCATCCAAATTTTCTATCAAAGATCATAATCTGATGAGTGCGAGACAGTAATGAGAGTCACGCCAACAAACCTGTCAATATCTTTGCCAACTATTTAGCGATTTTCACAACTCATTCACTGGCACACTCTCTCAAAAACTTGCAATAATGTGACTGTTAAGGAGGCCTATCCCCACTCCCCAGTGGTGGTTCTAGCCTAAAAAAATCTGCGGGTGCTTAACCTGCACCAGGCACCCCGACCCCACTGGACAGGATGGCCTTTACTAATATTGGTGACACTGACACAGCTTCCCATTAGCCAATGTGTTATGCACACTAAACTGCGGGTGCTGAGCCCAAATCTGGAGGTGCTAGGCCACCTCTAGCTCCAGGCTAGAACTGCCGCTGTCCATGCCACACAACTTTTTGGACTCCTGATGCATACACGTAATACCTGTATTCCTGTAAACAATGATGCCACTAACCTTAAATGAAGATGTGGAGATCGTGGACACACTGGCAGTGGATGTTAGCGAGAGCTTGGAGCCATGTCTCCTCAGACCACCCTCACTGCCATAACCAGATTCCAACTGCAAGATACACAACCTTATTATAAATTTTACTTCGCTGAACACTGCTCAGTGCCAAATTTAGTAATACTGACATGACACTGATATGACAGTGACTAATTCATGCATGTGTATGACTCTTTTTACTCTATCAAACAACAAAATCAACAGCAGTCAATCAATACACAACATTAGATTGAACCATGGAACAAACTGCATCTTGGATACTGATTATATCACAACAGTAAGCTGCAAATTAGAAACAAATATCAAACATTAAAATTATAAATTCTAATCCCAACACATAACCAAAAGTGCAAAAATTAAATTTTCCTTTAACATCGCTAGCTACACCTCATCTCTGAACAAATAACCTTGTGCAGTTCCATTTGTTGGATCCATCTGAATCTTTCCTCGGAACTTGAGGCACGGAAATACCACAGGCAGTCGTTGATTCCAACATCGAAGCGGCAATCATCAAACTCATGAGCCTGAAGCAGATGATACACATAAAACTAGGTGATGCCAGTAATCACATCACAATAATGTTTACACCTTGTCTTGCCTGACCCTAACCCTATCGCTAACCCAAACCCTATCTCAAAACATTCACACTGACATTAATAACTGACTGACAGCTATGTTACATTAGAAGTTGAACAGTGCACGTGACTTCTAATGTTTGTTTACAATGTTGCATGACATTTATAAAATTGCAAAAAGACATAAATTGACGTTAAAATGTGTTGTTGTTGGTTAGTTAGTGATTTAACTAGTAAAAATTCGTTTATTTTAAACACAAAACATAGCAAAAGTAGTTATCAGAAGCTTAATTAAGTAAGTTTACAATGATTACTTTCGTTCACTTAATCCTATAATGTTGGTTAAATTTACGACTATAAACAGTAAAAATCATCCACTTTTGCAATAAATATAGAATCATTCATGCAAAAGAAACATAAAAATAAACGAAGACATATCATTCTGAGTCTACTGAGACATGTTAACTTGCTTAAATTGATGTATCCTACGCCGAAATATTTAACAAAAATAATCAATGCACATACTGATATGACAGCCTTTGATAAGCTGACTGCTCCACGACAACCGACGGCTGCTTCCTGTTCAGATTTATAGTAGCTGATAGTGCCATTCTTGAGAACAATATACCGGTCCTGCCAGCCATGGATGTAGTTCGTCCACTTGCTCAAAGTGCCTGCCAGCTCCGGCAGACGAGATTCTGCGTCATAATCGTCGTCTTCGTCGTCCGTCAGACTCAGTACATCTCGACAATCGTCGGCGCACGTAGCCATGACAGCAGACGTTACGGCGGTGCGGCGTCACAGCCCACTGGGCTCACATGACAGCAGATCATCCGCTAAATGGCAAATCGGGGTAAAAATTTAAAAGTGCACGCAAAAGTTTACACCGCATGTTTAACTAGTAAAATCACTTGGTTATGCTACACGAATCACAAACTAGCCCTTTAATCGTCAATATTTACATAAATGTGTCACTCCATTACTCTAGAATATTTAATAATGGCGTCCCAAGGAAAAAGATCTAGTTATTTACCGGCGATGACCGAAATAAGAATTGTACGACGTCGATTTCTCTTTCTCAGCGACGACAGATTTCTCCTAACCCCCAATTACCACTACGTAAAATTTTAATTTTTATAAAACAAAATTAAAGGTAACACTGTGATGTTTCCATACAATAGTTACCAAGATTCAACAATCAAATATTCATGCATGATTGACATAGGCCATGAACTCTTGATAATGTCCGGAAAAAAGTAGAACGGCCTACTTGTTACAGCTACAAGTTTTCATTAATACACCTTTTTCATATTTCTTCTGCTCATACTTTTTTTATTTTGGCTCGGACTGGATAGCTTCACCGTCTAAGAATAGAATGGGAATTCATGCTTGTTGCGTCTCGAGGGTGTAAGATACTTTTTGGCGCATTACAGCTATGCTGTAGACTTCTTTGGCACGGTTGTCGTCCGTTCGTCTGTCATGGATGCATTGTGGCTAAATGGTGCCAGACAGAGCATAGGTTGCTATTGATTACTAGAAAGTCGCATATTGTCTTTCAAATAATATCATCATCGGGTGCAGTCTTGTGTAGGCCAATTAATGGCCTGTTGACTAAAATGAAAATCAATGACCTTGGATGACTTTGAAGGGTAATAACGCACTATGGTATGCTAATCGTGCGGCATTGTAGCTAAACGGTAAGTTGTAGAAGCTATCAATTATGGTGCCATTGGATAGGGCGATGTCGACTTTCTATAGGCTTTTACAATTAATTTTAACCACGTATGTAGAGATTGCAATCCCGGGATCCCGAATCCCGGCCGTTTTCGCCAATTCCGAATCCCGGGATTGACAGCGTCTCAATCCTGGAATTTCGGGATTACAAAAATTAGCTAAAATTGTACTTTTTCGCGTATTGAATGACAGAAATAAGAATTTTTTGCCGCTTGGTGAATAAAATATTTTATGAACACTAAAGTACTACTTCGTGCTGTCGCCAGAAATGTGTATCTCGACAGTTGCTGTCGGTCTCTGCAGTTCAGATATACCTTTCGTGGGGCCCAGTGCATAAAATATGTCAATTACGGATACCAAAATAACGACCATCTATAAGCCTATTCCTGAAACGGGATCCCGGGATTACAAATTTCTAAATCCCGGGAGAATCCAATCCCGGGATTGCAATCACTACATGTACGGCACTGAATGGCCTATTTTGTGCTGATGTGCCGTTAAGAAACTACTCACTCACTCACTCACTATAGGCTCTTACCAAGTTATAGCAGATCTGCAAGCTTGATCAGTATATCACTAGTCAATGGACAAAAATCGAAAAAGACATTATATTATGACTGCAAAACAGAAGAGCAACTTCACAGTTAATTTCAATGACTCATAAATGACGTCACAAGGCACTACTGCGAATAAGTAAGTAAGCTTAACTATTTTATGCTACGAAATTGATATCTTTATGTGTTGCCTGTTCTCCGAGACCACTGTAGCTTTGACAGTGTTTGTTTTGCTAGGTAATGTGGTCACACAATAAAGGTGCGGTGGGCGAAAGAACTTCACGTTTACGCGCCATAAATTTTTGCTTGTAACAGTGAAAGAATGGTTAAAATCGGTGCTGAATTATCGAAGTTATCCCAAAAATAAAATTGGGTATCGGTTTTTTTGGAACACCCTGTATGTTGGGGGTCTGAAGGCTGCCCTCAGTTGGGACAGGGGCGGCGCCAAGTTTTCAGAGCTAGAGGGGTCCAGATCGATTGGTTGTCAATTTACCATTGCTACCCCCATCCTCCCCTTCACCTATCCAAAAAGCTCGGATTTGCGCTAATCTCATGGGTCGTTCTGTCGAGGCTGGAGGTCTGGACCCCTGGACCCCCCTGCCCTTCACCGCCCCTGAGTGGGGAGCAGGGGCAGAGACTTTGCCCCCTAAAGCTGAAGACTGTTTTGCAATTTAAAGACTAATTTTCAAAAAATGGCACCAACATTTTGCTTCGATCAAACACCATTGGGGGAATGTTATATGTGTGCCCAAATATTTGTCTGCCAAGACTCTGCACTGACCAGTCTATCACGTCACAAAACCTCACACCAAGCAGCTGCAACACTAACCACAGCACCGACTTGATACATTCAAACCACATCACACAGTACGTACAGTATCAATTTGGATCAGTTAGGCTTCAGTCAATGTGCCTCATCTGAAATGAACAGAACGGAACGTTGCCAAGTGTCGTATCATGCGGCATTTCTCAACCGTTACTGTCAGTTGTAGCACAACGTGTTCCTACACTGTCAGCAGATTGCAGCAGATAACTGTCACCATCATTGGCCAATAATGAAAAAGTTTTGTCAATAACATTTCTAGCAGCAGCACGGTCTTCTGTTGTTGCTGGTAAATCGTCATCATCATTGAACAAATCATCCAACTCATCCTCTTCATCCTCCACAGGCTCCGAAGCTCCTTCAGCTTTCTTCTTCTTTGCCTAGTACACATCACCAACGTACCTAAGTAAAAAAAGTAAGTATATGCACTCAATGAGCATAAATCACTAAGGGACAAAAGAACATGTAACACTCAATTTTTGGCCAACCTTTACATCGAGTCCTGCGGCATGATGTGTCATCTAGCTGTCATTGCTGTCATGCATGTACTGTGGCTAAACCGTACTGTTGGATAAGATGATGATGAGTTCCTAAATGCTGTCAATAGTAACCATGTCTCTGTCTGCAGTGGTTTGGCTGCAATTTTGAATGCAAAGTTGCTGCTGCCTGCAGCCATAACCCGTGTCCGCCGAATTACCGTATTGTACCCTAGCATTTGATTGTAGTGTTCGATGTAGCAGTGTCACCATAGCGTATATGGGACGGCAGTCACTCTGGGAAATTTCTTTCTTTCTGCCACCAAAAGTCAGACACTGGACTGGACACTAATGTCTTTGAGTCACAAAGAAAAAAAATAATGACTGAGAATTATTGAAAAGTGGCACATTTAAGCATTAAAAAAGAAGTCGTTCTTTAAGCAGAAGAATGCATTAAGATCACTTGCAGCTGGAAACTCCGACTGCAGCAAACCCTTCCACAAATACCAATACCATCACCCTCTTTGTACCCCACCAATGCTGACGATGACGTGCTCATAGCGACATACATATACTACATATACAGCCAGCTTATGGCTGCAATGCCGTTTTTCCCAAATTAACTGACAATCACCCCAAAGTTTCTACAGAAATCTTCAGAAAATGCAGCAGCGATATATTACTAAAACATTTCTCCACTTATCACATGCTCTTCTTGACGCTCAGCAAAGGCTTTTGGATGAGTTAAACTACATGAATGTCTCAGATTCAGCCACTGGCTGACATTGCACACTATAAATATTGCATAATCACATTTTATCGCATTTAAATTCATTTATATCACATATAATGCTGACTGTGTCAGCTGCCAACATCAATAAATCAGAATAATAGACTACCAATCATGGACTGTAATTAATGAATGTCTGTATTCGACTCACCGGGCCACCACCATGAATGGCGTAGTACTGTTCTTTCGTATCTCGGATCAACTGGTTCAATTTCTGTGTCTGGCGCTTGAAATCTTGGTGACTTTCTTCAGTCTTCTTGCTTCTCCAAAGTCTTTCGTACTGTCAATGAAGAAACAAAACAGTTACAAAACAGCTCAAGGTGTATGTGGTGTGACATATTAACTATAAATTACACGTACACTCACAACCCAGGTCAACTCAGCCTGGCCATCCCTCCGTGGGTAGGCGCAATGAGCACCAGTGAAAGCTGGGACGAAAACAGGCACACCACAAGATGCACTGGCTCCGAATCCGTGGTCTCTGGCGTCTGGCTGAGGGCTAAGGAAATGGAGATAAGTGCCGCCCAATGGGCCTAAAGGCTCGGGAAGGACTTTTACGTTTTTTTACACACACACTAATGGCACAGTAAATAAGACAATGGCAAAAATGCCCTAGCACTAAGTAGCATAAGTGGGAACACAGTAATCTGGAGGAAAAAGATATTGTACGATGTCAGCGATAGTACCAACTGACATGGATCACCTACAGTAACGTTGAATGAAATGAAGAGTTCCTTGCGCTATCAGCTTAATCCTTTATGAACCTAATAAGCTTCGCGTTATGCGGACAGAAACTGATGAGATGATATAAAAGTGACCTCGAATCAAGCTCGTAACAAAACCTAACTACACATCATTGAACAAACACAGTCGACTTGACGACAAGAACAATCTTTGCCGTCAGTCATCAGACAAAATGATGAAACAGTACAATCATGTGCACAGGTATTCACCGGTGTTGCTCCGGGCTTCAGTTTTTGCATTATCTTAGGCACGGTGACTTTGTTTGCTGCTTTTACATATTTTCTCTCGGTTAACATCAGTTGTCAGCACCAATGCAACTTGCCTTCAAAATGACCCAACATGTGGTTGATACTAACTGAATGATAGCAAATATCAAGGAAGTAAGGTGATAATGAGCGTTATGCCTCACAGCTCGACAAGCCTAGGACACATCTATGTTTCTAAGTCTTGAAACCCCAGTGACGTACAGGCACACTTCAGTCATATGGGCAAAAATCTTCCATACTCTGCCTACCCAACATTTTGGCTGGTACCAAATTAAACTGCTTGCTATCACAGATCCAACACACTAACCATAACATCACAAGCGACCATCAAGGAAACACAATCGCACCAATCACTTTTCACACCTTTCGCTTGAGAAGTTTTTCTTTCTTGATTTCGTCGTTGAACCACGGAGCACCGGGTCGCTGGCGTTCCCGGCGAGGTTTCGGCGTTGGCACAGCGTTTGGATCGATCTCAGCAATGGACCCGACTCCAGGACACATTGCATCTATGTATCTGCAGACACACACCACATCAACACAATCACAGGTGTGTGCTAACTTGTAATAATTAGTACCAACGCAGCAGGTCAAGGCCATGCTATCAATAAAGACACTCAATGAGTTGAAGAGGAAAATATGCACTGGCAGCTCCTCCAGCAACAATCCTAGGTCCCAGGCTGCGAATGCGTTTTAGCAAAACTAGCAGCAAAAAGCTTCTGGTAATGAATTTTTTTTACTATTTTAGCATACAAAAAAGTGCCAAAATTGTATGAAATACTCTGGAAATTGATAACGATGAACGATGATCAGTTGATTCCAGTTACAATACAAAGCCGGACAAAATAATACTGGGTGAACGATACTTTTGCCGAGGTTGTGCCTTCAGTACCAAGGCATTTTTCCCACTGCTCATGTGGAGTCAGAGCCTATGAATACAATAGCAACTGATGGCACTGCCCTCTCCACACCCTATCAGGCAATTGAGTGCCACCATTTCGCTCAACTGGCAATCAACTGAATTAAACTTTAGCAAAAATGGGCTGAATATTGCAGATGTTCCATTTTTTCACTGCTAGAAGCTTCCTTAACAGAAAATTAAAAAAAAACTGATTATATATGCCTTTCAGACAATCATCTTTCAAAGAGTCAACAAATAAAGCAGCTTCATAGCTTTTCCACATGCTTTTAACACAAAAGCTACAATATAAATTTTATCGTACAGGCATAGTGGACTCAGGCTAATGCCTCTATGTCCACATCATTACAAAACTACTTAGGAGAAGAAGTTTAATCTAGTTACATTACAGCACCTCTATTACCATTTCCGGTAATGGTTGGCTTGTAATCATAACAATAAAAAGATGACTCTGATAAAAAAGCAATAAAATACAGGCAAGCAGTGCAAGATATGCAGACAAAGAGCAGGCAGACTGCCGGACCTCTTCTGTACAAGGTACTGAGCTTTTTGGATCTGTTCGACTGTGCCTTTGATCGTCAGAAGACGCTCGGCGGCACCGGCCGGAGGCACCAAGGCATGGATCTGCGCCTTGGACTCATTTCTCAAGTCCTTTAGAGCAATGCAGCGATGTCCGAGCACGGTCGATACCAGCTGTAATCACAAATGCATGCAGCCCTACGACTTCTGCATTTCAAAAGGTAGTGCAGCAACAGTATTAAGAAGAGGTGAGCAAAACGACAGCCATTTATGGCAAGTTTCTTGACGATGTCGCATGCCAAAAATGATAAAAATCCGCTAATGTTTCACGGAGCTATTCAAAAATTAACACTGGCATAGTTTTTTTTTTTGGGGGGGGGAGACACTATGCACGTAAGTTACATCGCTGCAATAAATCACTCTGCACACAAATGTAACGCGAGACTATGTCCAGCATTGACACCCCAAGTAAATAGGAATCGATACAACTAAGTCAACTGAATTATGACGCAATGCCGTCACTTGCAAAAAAAGGTCTTCAGTTAGACTTATACAAGACTGCTACATAAAAGACAAAAAGGTAACGTCCAGTTCTTGCTAGAGCACGTCTTACATGAGACGGACTCACGGCCAGAAGTGCTTTTACAATATCGGGAGTGGCAGCTGATAGGCAAAAGCTAATGATACCGCAGCGCACTATGTGGCCATCCATTGCCCATATCAGCAAACAACTAGACCCGCGGTTTGCAGCAAGCAGACATACCACTGCCCCAATCAGCCACATGTGCTACGTGCTTGTGCTACTAATACTAACTAGCTAAAGTCGACTCACATGCTTTGGTATGCTGATCTGAATCGACTGTAGACCCGACGGCTGCTGCAATAACACCACAGAGCATTACTAATAATACCAACACAGTAAAGCCAACTATACTGCCAAAAATAATTGTGTCAACTAACTGACTATAGAAAACAACTGAATAATTAAGAAGTTAAAACAGAAAATGGCACTAGCCCACAAAGCATGTGCAGTGTTGATTTCGAATGTGACAAAATCGAAGTGGGATGGATTGTAGTTGATAATGCTATTTCCCGACTGTCAACATCCTGATATATATCTTCTGTAGATATTCGGGATATAAATCAAAAGTTGTCCAGTCATGCCGAATTTTGCAAGTTTTCTGCCTTCCAACATTTTGCCAGGTCTCCCCAACAGTTGTTCCCAAACTCTCATACACACCTTATGGTAAATCACGTGGAAAAGTTTTGTTGACTTTATTCCAAATGGCCCTAATACACTGAATTTGATCAGAACGAACTAACATCATTAACTACTGAAGAGAACATCAACCACATAAGCAACTGAATTATCAACTGTATAATAAATAAATAGATAGAATGTTCTCGCACCTGTTGATGTGAATCCGTGCTGACTGGTCCACATGAAGCAGATGGATTTTGCGGTCGATTACCATGCATACCGATTACTTCAGCACTGCATAAATAACGACAGTAGAACACATGCAATTATCAAAATTTATTGCTGACAACTTGACATTTACTTAACTGTGATTAACCATTAGCTAGAACCCCAAAACGATAAGCGTTTACAATTTCACACAGAGCAAGTCGTTAACATTTTTACATGCGAAAGCAGCTACTGCTTTCAGCGCATCTTAGCCATCGCAATTCTGTCGGTCTGTCTGTCACACAGATGGATCAGTCAAAAAAGGTGCAAACTAAAATCACCAAATCTTCACCGTCGGCTGCCTGAAAGACTCTCTAGTTTCAGTAACCATAAAGCTTTTCCATAAATTCAGAAAGGGTAATCCCGAATGAGGGCACTAAATGAAAGAGGGTGAGAAAAATTTGTGATTTTTAGGCAATAAGTCGCTGTATCTCAATAACTGTTAGTGAAATAGAGCCTAGGTTACTATTAATCACTGATAAGAAATTGTATACTGGCTCTCGATTGCCACCAAATTCAATGACCTTGGATGGCCTTGAACATTAAAAAGAGGGCTTTTATGGATTTTTTTGTGATTTCAGGCTGTGAGACACATTTCAAGAGCGAATTGAATCAAAAACAATTGAGATAGACATAGAAAAGCTGCGTATGAAATTTTCAGCATTGAACATAGATTTAAGTGTCCAAGTCTCGATATTCTAGGTTCAAGGAAACCTGCGCATGAAGGCATCAAAAAGCGTAACACCGTAAAAGTTGTTATTTTACCATTGTTGGCCCGTCTTTTGTGAAAACGGTTGCAGATAGGCATGGGCATGCTACCTATCACAACAAGCACTAGTAACGAGTTTTTCAGTCAAATCAGCATCAATGACTTTGAAATACTCTGAATTTCCAAAATAAGAAGTTTTTTTATTGATTTTTGCAATCTTTGACTGCATCGCACACTCCAAGAATGAACTGCGATGAAATGGCTAGAGATAGACTGACAGTTTGCGAACAGGAACTGCCATATGCTTTTGTGTGTCTCATGAGCATTAGCTCAAATTTCTTGTTACTTCTGTACTGCTTGTATAGTGTCAGTTTTGCAGTTCATGATCATCATTTCTTTTTATTGCATACATCGGCCACCAGCAAGCAATAATAGTAACATACGATAATATTATGCTAAAGGAACGAGTCAAAAGCTAGGATAGCTTATGCTACGATGTGTCCCTAACCAAACAAATATTACTCAAATAATTAATTTTACACAAATGATTAAAACAAAATAATATGCGATAGCTCACATACAGTTAACTATACAGCCTCATAGATATCAACAATTATTGTGCATTGTGCACTATACAAGCCTTCATGATCAAACTATTAAATTGACTACATATCACCATGTCACTTCGTCAGATTTTGCTTTTGCTTATGAAAGGTAACATTTACCAGTAGTTGACTTCTACATTTAATATAGCCTTTGTGACTGACTACATAAATTGTTTGAAATTAATGCTCTGGTGTCAGCGATTCGACAAACACACTGTGTTCAGGAAAAAAACACCCCCCCTTACGTTTTCTTTCATATCTCCGTGGAAAATATTTAAATTCAAACAAAAATTTTCGGTGAAATGTTTAGGAGGAATCAAGTATTCCACTGGTAAAAAAATTAAATATTCTTTGCCACCTGTGACGTCATTCCGAACACAGTGTATTAACTGGCATTACCGGCAGCCGATACACAAAAGCAGAGCATACTGTGAGATATGCGGCTGTGAATATGTGTCGCTCTGTGGTCCTCCAGCAAACGCTGCAAAGCGAGGCATCTGAACTGCCACTTCTCTACCCACATACATTATATAGCTTCACGACCATGAAAATTATACAAATCTACACGCAAAGTAAGACAAGAAATTTGAGCTAATGCTCACGAGACACGCGAAAGCCTATAGCAGTTCCGGTTCAGTAGTTTAGCTGAAAATTGAAGTGTTCACAGTAAGTTAATATACAAATACCAAATTCTCTATCTGGATCGCATAATGATAGTTCCATGGTGCCACCTTGTGAATGATATAGACTTGTGTCGCAGCCCGAAATCGCCAAAAAATCCATAAAACCACCTATTTTGGCATTCAAGGTCATTAAATTCGGTGCCAATCGAGAGCCAGTGTACGACTTCCGATAAGTGATTAATAGTAACCTAGGCCCTATCTCACACAGTTACTGAGATACAGCGACTTATTGGCCAAAAATCGCAAATTTTGCCCACACCCCCTATACCCCACACTCTATCGCCCTCGTTCGCGGTAACCCCTTTCGAATTTATGGAAAAGTTTTACGGTTCCTGAAACTAGAGTCTTCAAGGCACCCGATGGTGAAGATTTGGTAATCCTAGCTTGCACCGTTTTTGACTGAGCCACCCGTGTGACAGATAAACAGACAGATGGACAGACAGAATTGCGATGGCTGAGACACGCTGAAAGCAGCAGCTGCTTTCGCGTGCAAAAAAACAAAAAAGATTACAAATTTAGGGCAGAACCAAATGTGAGACGGCCTGGTGCTGTGTGTCATGCCGCTCTCCTAACCCTCTCAAGAGATCTCGCTGAAATTTGACCTCACTTCGTTCCAAATAAGCATTGTCCTTTCCCCAATTTTGGTCTTGGTCTGCTGTCCAGTTTCGGAGAGAAAAATAAAAAAATATAGTAGCAAAAAACAAAGTGAAAAGAAAGGAAACATAAGATCTCCCATTATACTTATGAGCAACCTAGAGATTGATTTATAATTCTGCAGTACACATATGTTCTATAAGACAGTCTACTTCACTCGCACAATGTTGAGACAGATGGTCTCAGCTATGCTTGGCGTATGCTCAATAATCTGACTAATCATACAACAAAAAGTTCGTAAACCAGCTTAGATAAAGAAAGGACCATGCACGATAACAGCCAGTCTACTAAAATAACATCATCTAAACAAGCAAAATTGTTTCTTTTTCAAAGAACACTATCTACGTGGACAAAATGACACAGAACTCGGCAACATTCTAATAATTATGAACCCAAAACTTAGGCATACCGGAATTCAGCCATCGTGTAACCACCATATTCCGATGCAGCCGAATCATCAAAATTACACGGATCATAGAAATGTACTGGTCCCACGCAATGCACCTGCTCATGTCACAATGTTAGCAGGCAAATAATTACAAACATTCACACAGCACACACACAATTTTTCAAGAGAAACATCGGTCGGACATTTGGCACCTTAATGATTTCCCTTCCTCATTTGCTTATAACTCTGTAACTCAAGACCAACTCAGTCTTTCATCCCTCTGGGTCAGGTAAATCAAGTACTGGTGTGCTTAACTGGGATTAAGGCAGGGCTCATTCACCTGTGGCACGTAACACTGTGTGATCCCATCCCATATGGCAGATGATACTCCGTAGCTCTAAGACGGGTTACCATTAGAAGCTACAAACAACCTTTTTAAATGTTAAGAATCCTGTCAGCCAAATAAGAACTTATTATATTTTCCTCGGTACTATCTATGATGTCACAATCAGACATAGCTTCTGCCTAGCTCCACATACTTCCATCATTATACATCACTTAAACCAATTAACATCATTTCTGACATCAACATATCCAAAGCTATAACCATTAACTATCGCAATCTCTCTTTCTTAATGTCAAAGCTAAGGTGTTCCCATCCTAATAATGAGTAGAAGCTTACGGGCTACAGGGTGAAGGCCTAGTGTGGATGACTGGAGCCTGAGGCGGTGGTATGTCTGCTAGCTGCAAACCACGGGTCAATTGTTTGCTTAGATAGATAATGGATAATATTTAGTTATAATATTTAGTTATAAGTTCTACTCAAAGCCATTCACGCACAAAAAAACCTTAAAGTAAAGCAGCTTTCAGACAGAAACTGCCCTCAGTTGCCTTAGAATAACTTGCTGAATATCGCCAATCTTACATGACAAAGCTGCTGTATAGAAAAGCTAATTTTTAGTAATTTCACAAATTTTCAGTAATTTATGCAAAATTTTGATGCTGCTTCATTTCAAAATATGCGCATCCAAAATTAACACAAAATGGGCATGCTTTTCTTAAGTTACACTACGATATGACTGATTTATTACTCATTATCCAGAGACAGCATAATGAATAACCTGTTTGACACCCTATCTGCAATAATGCTAATCTGTTCCCTTATTCGTATAAACGCAACACAGCTGAACACAGCAAAATCTGAATATGGCGTACCGGGGCGATAAGGTCGAGAACCGTGCCAACAGTGTTACTGACATTAATCAGTTTGCCCATCACTTGCATGACCCGTTCAGTTGACCGAGGACAGCACTGGGGAAATATAAACAGCTCGGCACCAGTGGTCTGCCAATATTTCACAAATACAACAACAACGTCATGTACAACGTACAACAACTGAAAAAAATAGACTGATATTGAATTTCTACTAGACACGATCTTCAATTTATCTGCCACATTACAAAAATCCACTAAAAAAATTTTTTTCCCTGTAGATTTTTATACAGTATACACGATGTTTCAAAAAAGGCGCCCTTTTATCTTTTTTCATAATTCTCTCAAACGATGATCAATGTACGTAAAATTATAACCAGATGTAGCTGAATTAATACCAATTCAAAATATTTAAACACTACATTACTGTTAAGTAAATATTCTTCGCTAGTCGTGATATAATGCTGATGTCATACTGTGCCATGAGTACAAACTGTCTTGTCGCAACTGGTGCTGACAGTTGCTGAATAGCTGCCCTGCTTCGATGGTGAACTTCATCTGGTTCACTAATGACAAACTATTGAAGTTTTACAGTTGCAGCCACAAAAAAATGCCCGAAATGATCACTTTCACACAGTTGTGAGGATGGCTCGACTTTTGCACCTTCCAGCAAAACAGTGCACCAGCACACACCGATTGCAAGATGGTTGAGTTTTTGGATTGCAAGACACCTGATTTCAAGCCCCCATGTTGCTTAGTGCTGATACGATAAACATTTTTCATCAGTGAACCAGATAAAGTTCGCCATCAAAGCAGGGTAACAACTGATAGCACCAGTTAAAACAGACAAGCTTGTACTCACGGCAGATTATGCTGTCAGCACGATGTTACGACTAACAAAGAATATTTAACTAATGGCAATATTCTGTCCATATCTTTTAAATTGGTATTTCTTGAGCTACAACTGGTAAAAATTTGGTGTAAACTAATGATCATTTGAGTGAATTATGAAAGAAATAAAAAGGGCACCTTTTTTATGAAACACTGTGTATATGAAGAACTAATCGAGTTAAGTTAAAACAATCCACAGTGGCCTACGGTTTCATGTACACTAAACATTGTCATCCACAGTCAATCTCAGACTAAATTCTTGTTCTGTAGTTATAGCAACACCTTGTTACTATGGAAATGCCAAAAACTTAACCCCTTACAGAACCAAAACCCCGTAACCTGACTAAAATAAAACCTGCATAACATTCCAGCATACCGTAAAACTTCTAACCGAAGCCCCCAGCTTCTATTGGACCATTTGGCTTAAACCCTCAGCTTGTATTAGGGACCCGGCGTCTACTTGATACCCAGCTTCCATTGGAAGTATTACAGTATAAAAACCACAATACTACATTCTTTCACTTCAATCAAACTGCAGAAAATGATGCAAAAAATGGAACGATCCATACGATGCGCAGCTCCTTGATGCGAGCACCGGACTTGCCAATGATGTAACCGGCATGACCCTCACAAATCAGCATTCTGATGTTACAGTCCTGCGACTTATCAGTCGACTAACAAACACAATTGCATCATTGCCTTCATCACCATCACATGTGGGTATACACAAGGCAACAGACTTACGGGGCGACTGAAAACGCGAAACCTGACATCGCGAGACCATCAAAATTGTGGGGACTGACATCGCGAGACTGGACAACGTGAGACCATGTAGCAAGGGTGGACATCGCGAGACCTGACAACGCGGCACAAAATCACAGGGGTGGACATCGTGAGACCTGACGTGAGACCACGTAGCAAGGGTGGACATCGCGAGACTTGTTTCAATGTTCGAGTATCTGCTCACTAATTTTTTTTGTTACTATGAATGTTATACAAACTGTAGGTATCAGTTTGTCTTAATTGTCTTCCGACGCACACATGGCGCACGGTTCACAGAAGCGCGCATGTCCGCACGGCACCAATGCGAAGCCAGCACGTGGCGCCACGAGGCACACTTCGCAGCAGTCGTCAGAGGTTGACGCAGCTGACGATTCCAACGCCGTTGAAGTCATCACTGATGGCACGGGCGCCTGACTGGCCTCGTCCTCGCTGCTGCTGTTGTCATCACGCGGCTGTAAAGATTCCGTATGAGTGCCAACTGAATGACTAACCACATGCAGAAACTGGAGGCGATGGTTTTTAGTCAACTTTTGCCGCAACAGCCAACATTTTCGCATTCCTACTCAACCGGTCATTTTAGTTGTCAACGGACAGTTTTCTGATTTCTACTCAGCAGTGATAATCCGTCAAGGACTATTCAGTCCCTCTGTTCAACCGCTGTTTGGTCTAGTGCTTAAACTACATGGTCTCGCGATGTCGGGTCTCGCGATGTCCACCCCTGCGATCTGGTGCCGCGTTGTCAGGTCTCGCGATGTCCACCCTTGCTACATGGTCTCACGTTGTCCAGTCTCGCGATTTCAGCGTCCCCAGATTTACACCTGTATTATGTATCAGAGAAATTTGAACAATACATAATAAGTCACCGACAACTATTCTGATCATGTTATGCTGAGCAAAAGCATTTAGTAAACACTGAAAAAAAACCACTGTTCCTACTTCCTAACTCATGACAAGCTCACCAATACAAAAACATAGCATGCGCATAAAGTCTGACTACAACAAAGACTATATAAATGTCTAAAAAAGAAAGTAGTTCATCAGAAATTAATGCAGTGCAGAGGAAACGTAACAATTCCAATAGAGAAGTTGCAATTTCAAAACTGAACAAGACTACTGTCAGTGAACTTGCATTTCAACATAGTGGCCAAATCCAATATCCATGGTGAAACGTTCATTCAGTACAAGTAAGCAAGCCAATTCTTTAATTTGTCATATCAGTTTCATTCATCATTTTGCACAGGCAGGTCAGCTAATACCCATCACATGGAGTTTAAAGACCATTTAATCTATCCAGAACAAAACAACTGCCAAAATTTTTGTAATCTGAATACTCAGTTGCATGTCAAGTGTCCACGCGACAAGGCTTGTCTCCAGAGGTCAGCAGGTGGAGCGTCCCCACATAGTTGGTCGAACCATCTGTTCTTGGGGCAGCCTGGACGACGTCTCCAGCTGTGGTCGGCTAAACGACCAAGGGTCAGGTCAACGTGGAGAACCTGATGAGCCGGAGTGTCCTCGGCGAGCCTGGTTACGTGCCTGAAGAGCAAGTTTCAGCGTTGGATGATGGACTCTGACGCAGGACTAAGGCCACCTCTGTGTTGCGTATGCGGTCCTGCCAGCGGATTTTGGCTATCTGACGTTGGCATTTCATATGAAATGCCTCTGCCTCTAAATGCATTGTGTCAGCAGCTGACAGTGTCCATGTCTCGCAGGCATATGTGATAACAGGTAAAAGAAGAAAGCAGTCAAAGCCCGCAGACCTCCGCCAAGGCTATTGATTCAACACAGCTTGTACGACAAAAATAAACAAGCAAAAGTTTTGAGTGCGTTTCAAACTATAGTTGCATTTTCTACATTGACCTAGTTCTATGTGACCTAAAAAGCCTTGATTCAACGCCATGTTGTTCGCCAGGTGCCAGCACCATAGAGACAACAGCGGTTTCGCTTATGCCCCATTGAAAGCAATGGTAACGAAAATTTCAAAGTGATCCAGAATCCAGGATTCCTTCCGGATCACACCCAAATTGAATCACTGATAGTTTGTGCCATTCCCGACATACCCTCAAAATTTCAGAAAGATCCATCCATAACTTTTTGAGTTATCTTGCTAACACACAGACAGACAAACAGACAAACAAAGTCTGGCAAAAACATTACCTCCTTGGCGGAGGTAACAAGTGTTCGATGCATCCGGGCTTTGATTGACGAAGAGAAATACCGGTCACTCCAGATTCGTTGTAGAGATGACATGACTGATGACGCCAGGACAATGTGTTGCTTCACGTCTGGCTGGCTGCCACCATCAGAGGACTAGGTGCTGCCCAGGTATAAAAAAATTGTCTACCTGCTCCACTGTATTGCCGTCTACTGTGATAACAGGTGGTTGTGGACCGGATCCAATGTTCTGGATTTTTGTTTTAGCCCAGGAGACACGTAGACTGAGTGTTGATGATAAGTGGTTAAAACCTGCCACACAGTAGGCAGCATCTGGCGCTGATGAGACAAAAAAGGTAGCATTGTCTGTGTAGACGTGATCGGAAAACTGGTGGTCGCAGACATCAACTCCTGGTTTATGAGACACGTGGTCCATGATTCAGTCGATAGCGATAGAGAACAGGGCTGGTGCAAAGATACAGCTTTGCCTCACTCCAAATGTGGTTTGGAATCGACTGGACAAGCTCCTGCCATGACGTGTTTGAGCCGCTGTGTTCTCATGCAGTGCCACAATAAGAGCCAAAAGAATGTTTGGAACTCAGTTTCTCCGTAGAGCTTTCCACAAAAAACGTCAGTACATTGAATCAAATGCCACTTTGATGTCAAGGTATGCTACATACAGTGCATGTGCATATTAAACTGCTGTTTCTGATCATATGAAGTGGACCATAATACACGTCACAACTGTTCTGACTTTGTGGACCACCATATTGATATCTTGGGCAAAACAGTTATGGGACTGTAGAAATAAATTAACACATTACAGATGAATACTTTTGAAATATTTCATTAAAGCTTTAAGAATAAATAAAACAGTCAAGATGGATCTAACTCACATATTCAATACTTGGAACTGCTTCAAGCAACGTAGAACAAACTGCCCCCAGATCACCATTTAAGCTCAGAATGCTGCACAAAAAAAAACACTTACTGTGCATATAACACATTAAGACATACGGAGCTTGGAGTTCTATGCACTCACAACCAGTAACTGATTAAAACAGTTAAACAGACGCAATCAAAAAAAATGTAGAAAATAGCACTCTGTATAAAAAAATAACAATCATATGTACTAAGAAACAACAACAAATATAATGGTAACCACTTCTTACAGTTACAATTATTTTTTTCATGTTTCCCAATTCAAAGCACTAAACATGCCTGCATCTACCATCTATGCAAACTACCTAATATAGACTCCTAAATAAATCATCAAATACACAAAGAAATCGAACAGTTACTGTACCGATCAGGTGTTGGTGAATCTGTAAGTCTTATATTGACACCAAACTGCACAAAACAACAGTACGCATTCTTTTTGGTCAGATTACTGAATACATAAAAAAAACCAAAAACCACACACATTCACTGCTCCACAGTATTTCTAGTAAAAATTCATAATGTTAGCACATTTTGTGATATATAACGAAAGCAGACAAGACTAGCAATGTTGTTCCTTTTATTCAATTCTGTATGCAATACCGGTAAGTTAAAAAAGAATGCATTTGAATATAACCACTAAACCAAATGCATTAATTATTTACAAGTGTCTTGTCTAAATTTTTATGATTCACAAACCACATAAAAATGATGCAAAACAATGGAGTGAATACAGCAACTCGATTATGTAATAAAAATAACTCACAGCTTGACGTAATCGTTTCATGTTGGAGCCTGATTTGCCAATTATCGAGCCAGCATTCTGTGCACACCAGACAACCAAGCAACAAAGTGTTATTAATAATCAAAACATCACTCAACTACAGGATTGCACGTTACCTTTTGCTGTTGTGCACCAAGCCCAAAGTGAATGAAAATATATACAAAAGAATAAATGGAGTGCAATGTATGTGAGGCTCGGTGATTCAACGATAACGAGCGAGACTGGTGACCGAAAGGTCCCAGATCGACTCCGAGTCAAGGCACTGCCAGGTAACAATCTTGGGCAAGTTGTTCACACACGTGCCTCTGTTCACCAAGCAGTATAATTTGTTACCAGTGGTCAAAGGGTGGTGATGCTCTGCAGCTGGGAAGGTAACCGTAGGTCTGGTGTTGCACTGGCCATGTGTCACAGACTCAAGTGGTCTATCCACCTACGTATGGGAGATGAGCACCCCTCCTATGTTCCTGATGGGGCACGGCCTGCTTTGCCTTTTTGAATGTATAAATGGCTCCAAGTATGGCTCCAGGTTAGTGGCTGTGATGCAACAATTTCAAAATTTTCAGATTCAGCCAGATCCAAATCCAGACTGGATCTTAAGATTCTGGGTCTAGACCAAATCCACAAGAACCACCGAATATCTGACTACATGTGGATATAGATCCAGAACACCACTACTCCAGGTAACTGAGATAAATACAGAGTTCCCACTCTTTTACTGACAAAAATAATCCAGGACTTTTCCATGACTCTCCAAGACCCCCATGAAAAATTCACCAGGACTTTTTTGTAGCCAATGAATGTGTAAATATAACGTACTAGCACAAAAAATTTAAACATAAGGGATTACAAGTAATCTGTGAGCGAAGCGAGCAGAAATAAATTATTACCATTTGATTTGAGCCTATCGAAAAATGTGTGATTTTCAAGGATATTTTTTCCAAAACTTTCCAGGTCCTGAAATTTTCAAGAAAAAATCCAGGACTTTCCAAGAAGCGTGGGAACCCTGTAAATGAAAACAGAATACTCACTCAAATGAGCAAACGTACCCTGCCCGGTACAAGAAGTCTCAACTCAACCGCTGGTCCTTGCCCAGCTTGCCACTTCAACTGCTGCAAGTCCGCAGCTGTGCTGACCATTGTAGTTGAAACGCTGCAGTCATTTTTCTTTACAGCATTATCAGAAGTCTTCTGCTGAGCAGAGCTTTTTACAAAGCTGCTGGAGATATCCGGATGGCTAGTTTGCGAGGCCGGCACTGGCTTACTTGCAGATGGCGACTGAGCTGTGCCAAATCCAACTGCAGAAGTCCCGTAGCCCGTAGGCCGTGGTGGTCTGCTGTAATACCTTGGCGGATAACTGACAAAACCACGATTGTCATTTTTCCGCAGATTCTGCTGACGGAATTTGTATGCAGCACTTTGATCAAGACGAAAATTCGGTCTGCTCATATCTAAAAGCAGCAAAGCACACATTGCAACTTCTTCATTTAGTACGTTGAATCTGTAATAAGAGCATAAACAAACCACCACACTCAGTTTACAGCATCGCTTCTAGTCAACACATGAACACAGAACAAGCAAACTGGAGACGCCTGGAAAGGGGGCATCCAGTAGCAGTCATTAGAAGGATGATAAAACCAATAAAAACCTACTGGATTGGCGGCAGAGTAAAAGTGGCGATGGTAAAATGCAAGGTGCGAGGCGCGAGGTGCAAAGAGGGTATAGTGTGAGGGAGCGTGCGAGGAATTCGTGCGAGGAACGGGGTAATTAACGAGGCGGCGTGCGAGGCCGCCTGCACTGTGTAGGACAGCAGTGCACAATGGCTGCAGGCAGCAGCGTGCTTTGATCTAATCTGTAGCGGCGATGACTGTTAACTGACGTTGATAGATGACGTAACTCAGCGTGGGGGAGCAGATCACGCGCAGCAGGAAACTGTTGTCAGTAGGATAATGCTGTGATGCGTAGGGTCACACAGGAGGACATACGCACGTTCAAACTCTTTGGCACGGACACTGTGATAGCATTCGTATGAATCAGAATTTTTAGTACCGGTAGGCCTAATCTGCTTTGATCGATTGAATACTGGTATATGCCCATTTAATCTCAAATTCGCTCCAAATGACCTCCCAATTTTTGCATATCTTTGTGTCACACACCACTGCAATTTATTTAGGCCTTATTCTGTTAGTTATGGAGGTCCACATTTCTTGATTGTCGAAATATAAATTTCTACAATTCGCATCCCATTTATGACAGAGCAGGGTGATAGGAGCATCATAGGAGTACAGCGACTTACTGGCTAAAAATCGCAAATTTTTCCCACCCCACTCTCATTTAGCGCTCTCGTTCAGGGTGACCCCCTTCGAATTTACGGAAAAGCTTTACGGTTCCTGACCCCCATTCTGAACGCACAGGAACGAGTCTCAATAACGGTGCGAGATAGGGCATAGGTTGCTATAATTCACTAATAGGAAGTCGTACACTGGCTCTCGATTGCTACCGAATTCAATGACCTTCGATGACACTGAACGGTAAAATAGCAGTTTTATGGATTTATGGAGATTTCGGGCTGCGAGACACATTTCAAGAGCGAATTGCCGAATGAGTCGGAAAATGTGCCATTTGCAAACGCGCCCCGCCTCCCGCCGCAGCGACGGTCCGATAGCGCTGATAGCGGCCGATAGTCCGATAGTCGCCGATAGTCCAATGCGGTATTAAGTTTAACCGCAGAATGGTGGGTAGACGCGAGGAATCTATTTATTGCCGACCAATCGCGTGCCTTCTCGCAAGCTCCCTCGCACTTAGCCATGGCACACAGCGTCATATTCAGTATGTGTACATTGCTATTGCTTGCTATTGCTATTGAACTCCGCCGTCAATGTCGGCTACCTCGCACTTTACCCGACCCCGAGTAAAAGATCAGTGAGCACATTACTCAGCAGCAAATTTATGACTTCATCAGCACAAATCGTCCACTCAACTAGTTCAAAATCACACTCTTTCATCAAGATTGTTTACTTATGACGTCATACCAAAACAAGCCGAACGTCGACTATGACAGTAAATCAGTGGAGAAGGTTAGTGCAAAAGAAGGTAAATGATACAGTAAACAAGGAAATAATGGAAGAAAGTTCACAGAAGACCAAACTGCATAATATATCAGGTGCTAATGCAGAGTTAAAGAATTATCTGAAGGAACTCACATGGGAAAAGTCCAGAACAGTGTTTGAAGTCAGGACGAACATGTTGAAGTTGAATTCAAACTATGGACAGAGAGATGAAAAGTGCTATATCCGTGGAAAACAAGAAACAACACGGCACATATTTGAATGCGAAGGAAACACAGTAAAAGGACTAACACTAGAAAAATACAAACAGATGATTGGAAAAGAAGGCCCACAGACAGACGACATGAACAGTGTAAGTCAGTCTGCGGAAATAATTAGAAAGAAAATGGAGGAAAGATCAAAAATAAAGATGATTCTGAATAAATACGGATGAGAAGACAACCTCCACTCCAGAGGAGTGTCTGGCAATGGATCCGCCCAAGTTCAAGTTCAAATACTTTCTTACATGCCTTGCATTTGATAGAAACACAAATTTAGTCCTACATCAATGGAATTCAATTTTCAGTAATTGCAAAATGCAACTAGCATACACATAAAAAACATGGTTGCATAACTTTAGTGCAACAATTAGGCTTCTGGACATAGTGCTGAATAGGCTTATTTCATTTCAGGCTATTGACAGAAAGTCATGTATGATTTTCGTCATTTGTTGTACGTTGCAGACCACAACAATAAATCCAAATTATTTGTCTGTAGCACCTATTATCACCAAGTTGAATGGTACCGGTGTTGAAACATTCAAACTTTTTTACTCACACATAACTCAAATCTCACCTAGCCTACCGTAAAATCTCGCAGATAATACACACTATTTTACTGTTAAACTTGTTCTAAAGAACGTGGTGCGTAATATACATACAGGGTCTTCAGTCATGATCAAATTCCCTGACTTTTCCCGACATTTCCCTGACATGTTTCAAATTTCCTGACATTTCCAGGTTTTCCAGACAAGTGGTCACCCTGTACATAGGAGTAGGGCTTATACTTTTTCAATTTTTTTAGCCGCCATATACAGACGTTGTGGACTCATTGTAACGACTGTCAGACGACAGCCAGGCGACAGACGACAAACACACACGATGAGGGCAGACGACGCGTGACAACGCATGACGAGGCGACGACGACGATGTAAGTCGCGAAGCGTGACGACAACGAACGACGACGACATAAAATGACGTCGTGCAACAACGAGTCACGCAACGACGACATACGAAAATGATGACACACAACAATGACGTGGGACGACGACGTGTGATGACACGTGACAACGTACGACAAAGAAACGCGACAACGACGATGAAGCGAGACGTCGTCAAGTCGATGAAGAAACGACGCACGACGCGAAGCGTGGCACGAAGACGACGTACAATGACGTCACCCGACGTCGTCCGACGACAACAACGATTACTACTCAGTGCAGCAGAAAGTTATTATTGCGGAGCAAATGGCGCCCAAACGTCCAGCGCCCAAACAGCAATGCCAAAATGTCGCGTACCCATTTCAGCAATGGCTGTGTATAAGGTGGGTGGTCTAGGGTATATAGGGTAGACTGCGATAAGCAGACCCCCAGCTAATGACTCAGCAGGTCAGTTGGTCCGTACCTAGAAGCTACAAATAAGTACGCTTATAGCTCCATGCCATTCATGGTCTGTTTTGCTCATCGTGAACAGCAGGCAGCTGTGCCATCAGCCATCACCACAGCTGTGAAATATGAGATGCGTATTATACATAGGATTACAACATTTTCCACTTTGGCACAACCGTGAAGTAGCAGTGCATATTATACTCAGATGCGTATTATAGTCGAGATTTTACGGTATGTGAAAAGGCAAGACATTTGCAGATCAATGTACACCGTGGGCCAATAAAAAATGTGGCACTTTACTTTTGTCCATATCTTCGCCAATTATTGACTGATTTTCAAAATTTTTTCACTGGCACACTCTGCAGACAATTTGCATTAATGTGATTATTATACATCCCACCGTACCACAAATGCATTTTTACACTACCTTGTGAAATATAAATGTAAGAAAAACTAACGATAATAACAAACATTTAACACTTCAGACCAACATTGTATGGAATGATTCGTATGACACTCGATTGTCTTCGACCCACACAGTCTAGTGTCATACGGATCATTCACAGCAATGTTGATCTGAAGTGTTTTTTTCAATTTTACCTAAATATTTGTTTATTATTATCATTATATATGCATATTTCATTTATATTTCACAAGGTAGTTTAGAAACGCATTTACGGTGTGGTGCGATGTGTAATAATCACGTTATTGCAAATTGTCTGCAGAGTGTGTCAGTGAAAAAATTTGGAAAATTGGACAATAACTGGCGAAGATATGGACAAAATTGAAGTACCACGTTTTTTATTGGCCCACCCCATAGTAATACAAATGGTTCAGTTCATCAATGTGAATAAAATACACAGATGCAAATACCGAATGCACAACGTGGAGGAAAGACTAGCTTATTAACCTAAATATAAACACTAAAATCAAATGATGCAGCTTAATTTTGCTAATGGAAGTAAAGTTATCATTTTGCACTAGAAGCTATATTTGAAAAAAATGCAAACATGCAGCGATAAAACACCAGCAAATGTATTCTTGTTGGTGGCTTGGCATCCGATCAACGAAGTTACTCTATGCCGAGCTGGGTTAGTAATTTGATGGGTGACTGCCTGCGGGCAGGTAAACCATGTCGGTACATAACCAGCCACCTACGTCAACTCAGCCTTCCATCCCTCCAGGGTAGATAAATCAAGTACCAGCCGATCTTGCTGGGGTTAAGGTGGAGCGCGTTCAGGTGTGTCGGGTGGCAGGTAACACTGTGTGACGCTCTGCAGCTCAGAGATGGGCTTCCCATTAAGAGCTATACCACCATCTTTTGTGGATATCTTTCACTGGCACACCAGGCAGGAATTTCTACTTTTGCTGTGTTCTGCCTGTCTCTGACTGTAACCAAGTGCATTATTCCCACAAATAAAGTAATAAAGTGCATTTCTATTGTTACTACTGCTGGTGCAGCTACTACTACTAGTGATCATTATTATGCCGGCAACAAATGACTGAAAAGTTCATCTTTCCAATGCAAAGAGCTTGACAGTTTAAAGTTAATATATGGGGCACACATAAGTCACTTATTTGACAGCTATGGGGCCAAATTTTCGAAACTTTCCTAATACATTTTCCAAAAATTGAAAAAAATTTCAAAAATGGTGCACCCTTTCTCGAAATCTTCTTTGGAAGATCTTCTCAAATTCTTCCAAAGACATTTTCCGAAAAAGTTTTGAAAATCCGCATACTTTCTTTGGATAAGAAGTCTTTCAAAGACCTTCTTAAAAAGTTTTTGAAAATTTGGCCCCTGGTGTGGATGGTAACACAACAATGTTGAATATACTAACTTAGCAGGCAACGTTAAACAAAACACAAAATTAATTTAAACAAAAATACAACACTACACACAATGCAATACACAGATGACATTGACAGTACAGCAATGGCATACGATCACAAGTAGGAATTAGAATCTTTTGTAGAGGAAAGTCCGACATAAATCTGCAGTGCTATCATGCCAATGCTGCCAGTCAGTAAAGCCTTCAGCAGCAACACAGTCCAAGTGCCGAGTCCAATGAACTGCGTTAACACACTGCAAAACACAGCAGATATGTGTGAACCCTACACACTGCTTATGGTACTTTCTACTTGATTCCTGAGGTATTTCAGTTAGGCCAGATACCCCAAAAGTTGACTTTTAACTGCTGGACTCCCTTTTGACTCCCTTCACAGGCCAGACGTCTGCCATGTTGCCGAATGAGCAATGTCAAAGAACTGAAAAGTGAAACTTAGAGCATAATCGATTTAGCAAAAACCAAAACCAGTTCCCTTTCAGGGTAGTTTTCTGCAATCGATTAAGCCGGTTTCGCGAAACCGGGGTTAAATTTTGAAACTGACTCTGGAGCAGGTTTCGCTGGCGAAACCGGAAGCCATTTGCTTGTTGCTGTTTTGTTTACTTGTAGTTGAATTGTTATCACTTACAGGAATAACGCTTCAACAGTAAGATAAATTTATTTTTTTAGTAGTAAAAAATTTGATCACCATGGGAACCATGATGCTCGCCATGTTGTTTGTTTACAATCCTACTGTCCTACGGAAACGGTTTGGTGCAATCAATTTACACAGCAAAACCCAAAACCGAAACTGGTTTCGGTTTTTCTAAATCGATTACGGCCTTAGTGCTAAAAGCTCACATAAAACCATTCAACGAACAATGAACATGGATTGGCACATCACTTTCTGAAATGACCTACCCAAAGAATTCAAAGATGAGTAAATAATGCAAAACTATAAACAGAAGTCATGTCCCGAACTAATGTCGATGTCCAGATGTAAGTTGTACTAACAAAAGCCAATTCCCAGTTACAAGGTGATACATGCAAAGTCCCGCATACATGTACAGGCCAGTATGACTAAGACAGAACTATATACAAATTACGGTAAAGTATTGGAGGCCTCTGAGTCAAGGTAACTTGTATATAAAAGCAGGTCTTGGATAAATGGCTTCTGCTGCTTCTAATCCTCATTCTCCTATTACTAATTCTACTACCGATATTGCAACTACTACTACTGCAATTATTGTCATTTTTTGGTTTGGTCAGCCAACTTTTCTAGAGCTACTCCAAATAAAGCCAGAAACACAAAAATAGACTTTTGAAACTGTTACCGAATAAGACTGTTCACATAGGATTCCTCGTAGATTACAAACCAGCCATGTCAAAGCAGTGAAATGTACGACCAAAAAAATTACCAGTAAAACCCCCTATACAATCCAGAAATAAGAAAAAATGACCATTAGATAATAGGCAGAGCTTACTCAATAATTAATGGTCGATAGCAGCTGAATGCAAGGAGAGCCACGACAACCGGCAGAAACATTCGGTTGAGATCGGTACGACCATATAGCCAGACCAGTGTTGCCATGACGATGTGGTGCAGCTGAAAATGCACACACAGATATAATTTGTTTCATCAAACATTCGAAAATCTCAACTGCTCTAGTCAGAATTCTGCCACTAATCGCTCATGTAAATAATCACTCAAGTCATAAATCTTCTTCTTTGAATATCCCACCGAACCTAAACGTTCAGGGCTTCAGGCCATTAAATACTTATTTCACTATCACAGATGGTAGAGACTGAATTGACGAGCGTGGTTAGTTAGACAAACATTCGCTCATGCAAGTACAAACCAAATCACTGTGTTGCTCGAGACAACAGTGCTAGCAATCTACTATCCAAGGTGTGTATATAAATTGACAATCATTAACATTATGGATAGTAATAGCATATATATACATATTCCAAGTTGAGAAGTTTAGACTTATTCAGCAGCATTAGAAAACCAGTCTGTCAACTATTAATGGTACGTACCAAATTGATATTGGAGTCGAGGCTCATTTGGACAAATTTCCAGTCGAACTCCACACCTCGTGCACCAAACCACAGTGGCAGTATTCTGCACACAAGGCACATGAGAACAATATAAGGTAGGGGTGGGACAAAAAAATGTGCCACTTTACTTTTGTCCCTATCTTTGCCAAAATTTTATTAACCGATTTTCAAAATTCTTTCACTAACACACTCTGCAGACAGTTTGCTATAATGTGGTTATTACAGATCCCACCACACCGTAAATGCATCAGTGCTTCTCTACACTACCTTGTGAAATGTCAATGAAATATGCATACATAACGATCATAACAAACATTTTGGTAAAATTGAAAAAAAAACACAATAGTTCAACATTGCAGTGAATGGTCTGTATGATGCTAGACTGTGAGGGTATAACACATATGAATCATTCATCGCAATGCTGGTCTGAAGCGTTTTTTCATTTACCGGGTACAAAAGTTTTTGTTATTATCGTTAGTTTTTGCCTACATTTATATTTCACAAGGTAGTGTAAAATGCATTTACTGTGTGGTGGGATATATAATAATCACATTATTGTAAATTGTCCGCACAGTGTGCTAGTGAAAGAATTTCGAAAATCGATCAATAATTGGCAAAGATACAGACAAAAGTAAAGTGGCACATTTTTTATGGCACACGGTGTAGACGACAACTTTAACATTTATGTTAACTGCATCAACATTCAACATTCAAAGTCGCTGACCACTAAACAAATAATTCAGTTTAGTCCTTTATTACAGCAGAAAACAGCACATATGGATTGCAATAAAAACATACTAAATAATAAAAAAAATATACAAAAAAATGACAAATCAAAAATTATATACCTAATATAAAACTCCCTGACATAATCATTACCATACTGTGAAAAGTCAGAAATACTCGACATTACCCAGTCATAATCAGCTCAGCAGAGGCCCAGCCAACACCAGCTATCATAAATTTGAGCTGTCCTTTGCCAGCTATCTGAGACATGACAAGATGCAGGCCCACAAGATCGGCCAAATCCACTGTCGACTTGAACAGTTCCTGCAACATTACAAGTGTCATAATACAAAAGTTTTAAAAAATAAACAAAATACATTACACAGTTTATTTTAACACGAAACTCCATACGCCTCCGCCTAACACCTTCCAATATTTTCCTAACTCTATTCGATACCCAGGTCCACTCAATCTGGTTTCCCTTCATGGATATCTGCAATGAGTACTAGTGAAAGCACGGGAAAACCCACAAGCACTAGCACTAGCCCCGTACTTGTGACTTCAGTGTCTGACATATGGCTATGGAAATAAAGATCTGCACTGCCCTATGGCCCCTGTGGCTTGGAAGAACTCTACATTTTGCCTTATTTGCATATTCTTTAATGCAAATGTAAGCACTAAAGTTGCTTACCCCAAGAATATCAAACTGTCCAGAAATGGTATCTGATGCTGGAAAAAACGTTGCTAGAAATAGCATTTTACACAATTGTGTGACCAGGTATGCAGCAGCCGCCTGGACGCATTTCCAAAATGCACTATACTCCGATCTACACATGTGCACAAAAAACAGCACATTAATGCCACACTAGCTGGATCAAAATAATGCACTTACACTCAGCGTGTTCAGAGTTGAGGGGGGGGAGTAACACCAACCTCAAACAGAAAGTAGGTAAAAGACATCAGTGCTAAGTTTCAATGGGAGGTAACTAGAAAGGGCAAAGTCAAAAAAACAAAAAATTACCCCAAAAAATTTTTGGGGTGGGGGTAGGGTGTTACCCAAACTGCAGAAGGAAAATTGACAACAAAATATTGTGTAAAAATTTATGAAGATTGGTCCAGTCAAACTTCAGTTGCATGCCGGCGAAGTTCTAAGACTGCAATGGCCGGGTATATTGGACTTTTCGCCATTTTGAACTGCATGCCAAATTTGACCAGAATTAGGTACAAAGCTGAAACTTGGCAGTTTTCTTTACTGAGCCACTGTGTATGAAAATGCGGAAAATAGGCCCAACGGCATTGTAACTGAGGTCGCTATGTGGCGCCAAATTAGACATTTTGTGCCAAAATCAGCCGCTCTGTCGAATGAGACGTTAGACGCTACTCACCCAGTCACTCACTCACTCTCTGTTCAGAATTTTGCTCTGATAACGCGAGTACACATCGGTAATGCAATGTAAGCAAAATTTTTAAAAGGCAAACACTGGGACTTGCATTCACTCTCAAGATCAAAATTTCATAGTTCTGGCCCACCGATGCGCTCCATTTGATCATCCCCAAAATGGGGGTTTTTCTAAATTTTTTTTCGTGGAGACGAACGGCATGAGCTCGGTCAAGGCCGGGGACAAATGACGCAAGGCGCGGTCGATGAGGCAGATGGATGGTGAAACGGCGAAAAGCTGGCATGACTCGAGGGACGGATGACGGGAGTTCCGGTCAAACAGGAGATGGATGGCCAGAGGCAGCACGAGGCTGGCGATGGACGACGGGAGCTCCAGTCGAATGGGAAACAGACGGTGAAAAGCAGCATGAGGCCAGAGACAAATGGCAAAACGCCTGCCGAGACCGAGAACAGACAGTCCGACACAATAGCAGCACTCTGGGCTCGGCTGCTCGCTATTGTGTGGCAGAGCAGCAGTTGCTACATGCAATGTCATGCATCCCATACATTAACCACTTGACTGGACTTGGGAAGTCCATTTTCGCTTAAAATTGCCTAGAAAAACACTTTTTGGGCGCTAGTGCCCAAACCGCACATCCTAGCAAAAAATTGCTCGAGACAAAAATTGATCACCTAAGTACGTGCTATCATATGACAGTGATATGGAAGACGCTCAGTCTTTAACTCAGCCCGCTAGAGGGTGTTAAACCGTCAAAGTGGCCAAGAAATCGACTTTGGGAACATATTTAAGGGCTTGTAGCCAAACTTGCCTACAAAGGTATCCAGACTATTTGTGCACTGCACCATTGGCCAGGAGAGGGTTCACTTTAACATTTGCGAATGAAATAATATTTGTCTACACACAATAAACAGGTCTGCAGCAATGGCAAATATTACACACAAAATCACTAAATTTGAGGCCAAATTAGGGGGGCTGTGGCTAGGGCTGCCGCAGGTACCCGGGTACCCGTCGGGTACCCGGGTAATAAACTACCCGGGTAATTTTTTACTACCCGGGTACCCGCATAGACTATTTAATTTAATTTATTTTTAATTAATATTAAAT